>Ga0123354_10000296_pt1 | contig 45682 bp, 43 predicted proteins | sample TergutLab28metaG_2_FD_97872 | JGI IMG/M metagenome (GOLD analysis project Ga0123354, IMG submission 97872) | Labiotermes labralis P4 segment gut microbial communities from Petit-Saut dam, French Guiana - Lab288 P4 | ecosystem: Host-associated > Arthropoda: Insects > Digestive system > Gut ... | reverse complement strand
ATGTGTGGGGGTTGATGATCTTTGTAATACATCCGAATAATAATTCCAAAAAAAATAGATATTGTCGGCATATTTTTTGTATGTTAATGTTTCATTTGCAAAGATATTAAAATTATTACGTGATAAAAAATTGTTTCACCTAAAAATTTTGTCCTTCCTGCCGTTCCGTTCTTCCCTGATTGCCATTGCCATTCTCTTGCTGATTGGGATTAGGAAGAAATCCACCCCGGAAAGTTGGCAACGTGCCGAATTTAATCAGTTCTTTCTTTTCTGAAAATTCTTTGTACTGGTCGTTGGTTAGAATGGCTTGGATTTTTTTATCCGCCTTGATAGACACTTGCTGTATCTTGTCGTCTAACTTCGCCATTTTCTTCGTGTTTTTATCAATATCTTTCTGATTTTCCGCATGATCAATCTTTACTTTCAAATCTTCTTTTTGATCCGACAACTTCAAGATTTCTCTATGCTCAGCGGTAACAATATTAGACAAATCCAAATTCTGTTTCAGTGTTAATCCTGTAATTTCCGGAAAATCAGTAATGCAAATTTGACTGTAATCCTTACTGAGCGATTGTGATTGATTTCTCATTCCGCCCGTATTACCGCGATTTCCTCTGTAACCGCCACCGCCATAGCCGCCTCGTCCGCCGCCGAAACCGCCTCTGCCACCGTAGCCTTGTGCCGAGACACTCAAGCAAATGCTTAACCCGACAATCATTCCGATAAAAAATTTTTTCATTTTATTCTAAAAATTTTATTTTGACTTATATAATAAACGTTATTTTATGTTTAATAGTATTTATAGAAGAATATTCATAATTAAATTATATATTTGCACCCTAAAATTAATTATTCACACTTAATCGTAGCATATATGAAACTAAAATCTCTTTTATTTAGTGGCGCATTCGCCTTATTGTTCGTTACATGTGTATGCGGACAAAGTAATGTAACAATTGGTTTACGGGGAGGACTTACTATACCCGGTTTTACCGGTGGAGCCGGCGATCCGGTAAGCAGTAACTATTCTACTGCGACCAGATTGGGCGCCGGAGTTTTTGCCGAGTTCAAACTCAGCGAATTATTTTCTATTCAACCGATGTTGGAATATTCCCAGGAAGGCGCAAAGAGAAACGGTATGCAAGCATTAATTGCAACCGGTTCAGATCCTCAATTAGCCGGTGCGTTTACTCAAGCATGGCAAGGAGCGTTAGCTTCAGCACCTCAGTTGGGTATGTTGTCTCAATTAGGGTTGCCTGCTGATTTTCCCACGGCTCCTCAATATCTTTATGCCAATGCTAAAAGAAATGCAAAAATGGATTATTTGATGTTACCCGTTTTGGCAAAATTCGGTTGGAATTTTACAAAATCAAGTCCTTGGAGAGTATATGTAGATGCCGGCCCTTATATCGGATTATTGGTGAACGCTAAAAATATAGTGAATATCAACGGATCTGTTTATGCCGACAAATCGGGAAGCGCATTAATTCAACTTCCTGATGCAGTAACGTCACAGATTCCTCCGAGTATGCTTCCAACGTTAACCGGCGCTGTAACTCAAATTTCAGAGGGATTGGCAGGAGAGATGGCGGGTAACCTAAGCGGTACGCAAGATTTTAAAGACCAATTGCATACGTTTAATTGGGGTTTGGAAGGAAACCTAGGATTACAATATCAAATCAATCACCACAACAGAGTTTTCTTTGAAGTCGGTGGTAACTACGGTTTAATGAATATTCAAAAATCGACCGGCAATGGTCAGTATCTTAATGGCAAAAACAATATCGGCGCAGCTACCGCGATGGTTGGCTATGGGTATACGATTTAAAATTCATCAAATAATAAAATAATAGGACAACGCACAAAGCCAATACCCCTTGAAAAAGCAGGGTATTGGGCGCTCCTATTTTTTGAGAAATACCGCCCACTATCACACTTCCGATAGGCGTCATGCCAACCATTGCCATAATCAAAATGCTGATAACCCGGCCTCTCATTCGCGGATCCGATTCCGACTGTACAATAATGTTGCTGGTAGTAAACTGCGCTACCGAGCCAAAGCCGATAAATACGGCAATGATCATCGCGATATGAAAATTACTTATCCGAGAAAAAGCGATAAGCGAAATCCCCAATATTATACTGAATCCCAACAGAATTTTTCGAAGCGGCGCATTTTCTTTAAGCGAAGCTAAAACAATAGTTCCTGCAATTGAACCGGCGCCTATAAAGCTGGTAATATAACCGAAAGTGGTAGCATTACCTTGAAATACAATTTTTGCAAAAACAGGAATCAGCGTAGTATAGGGTAATACAAACAGACCTGCAACAGCAACAAACGCTATCATAATTAAAATGGCGGGCGTATGCCGGATATAGATGAATCCTTCGGCAAGCTCAACCCAAACATCCTTTTCGGAACCGAAAGGCTTAGCCGCTTTCGGCTGTTTCATAAAGGCAAGCGAAACGATAATGCCGCCAAAACTGATTGCATTAATAAGAAAACACATGCCCGCTCCGAAATTTTCAAGTATAATACCGGCTAATGCGGGTCCGACCAACCGGGAAAGACTTGCGGTGGACGAACTTAACGAAAGAGCGCTGGGCAAATCGGCTTCGTCGTGCAACACATCATGAATCATCGCTTGCCTTGCCGGAACGTCGAATGCATTGATAATACCCAGTATGACGCTGAGCGCTAATATTTCCCAAACCACATAACGATTTATGAGAACGAGTGCGGCAAGAAGAGTTGCTTGAATCATAGAAGCAACTTGAGTAATATTGACAATTTTGTAGCGACTGTAACGGTCGGCGGCAGCGCCTCCGAAAACAGACAGTAAGAATGCCGGAAACTGCTCGGCAAATACCGCAACACCCAACATAAAAGCCGAATGCGTAATGGTATAAATCACCCATACAACGGCTGTCTGTTGCATGATTGTACCGAATTGCGATACAGCCCTGCCGGTGAGATACAGTTTGTAATCCGTGCTTCGGAACGCTCTGAAAGTGTTTACATTGCTAAGTTTATGCTTCATTCCGTTTTCACTCGATCCAACCTTTCAGCGCTTCGTGCGCCACTTTCAATTGGTCTATTATTTCGATTCCTTGCGGACATTTCGGCTCGCACTCGCCGCATTCTTGGCATAGATCGGCGCCTTCCACCTTTGACGAAAACCAGTATTTCCGTTTCGATTGATCATAACTTTCAAAGCGGATCGCATCGTTGTACAAAGCGAATGCCTGAGGAATATTTACGTCATTCGGACAGGGCATACAATATTCGCAGCCGGTGCAAGGGATGGTTACAATTGAATCATAAGCGGCTTTGACTTTTACCAAAAGGTCTTTTTCTTCTTCAGACATACATCCGGGAACAGCATCGGGCTTTGAGAACAGCTCAATATTTTCTTTTATTTGTTCAAGCGTTGACATACCGCTCAATATTGTACTTACCTGCGGATAGTTTAGGAGATGACGAAACGCCCACTCAACGGGCGAACGTTTGACGGGAAAAGCGTCGTACAATTCTTTTACGGCTTTTGGTGTTTTCGCAAGGTTGCCGCCGCGCAGGGGTTCCATGATCACCAAAGCACATCCCTTCTCTCCCGCCGACGTAATGGCTTCGGCGGTAGCCTCTTTATCGATATCCAGCAAATTTTGTAATATCTGACACATATCCCAAGGATAAGCATTCAATACTTCGCGGAAAAGAGGAAATCCGCCGTGATACGAGAATCCGATGGCTTTTATCATTCCTTCGCTGCGAAACTTTTCATATTCCTCATATATTTTGCGCCGCTGTACTTCGTCCCAACAGGCTGCATGAATATTATGAATCAAATAGACATCGATGTAATCGGTACGCAATTTTTTAAGCGTATTTTCAAGATTGCGTCGTATGTCGGCTTGAGTTTTCATTGCGAAAACAGGCTGTTTGGTGACGATTTTCACTTTGTCTCTCAATCCTCCGTCCAACGCTTCACCCAATATAGACTCGCTGGTTTGATTGTGATAGCTGTAAGCCGTATCGAAATAATTGATGCCATGTTCAACGGCATAACGGATCATCTCAAAAGCTTTTTCCAAATCAACCATCGCCTGTCCGTTTTTAAAAATCCGGGGAAGGCGCATACAGCCCATTCCCAACGCCGACACTTCGTAGCCGGTTTTTCCGTATAAACGTGTATTCATTGTAACCTCCTTGTAATCCATTTATTATAGTTAATATTTATTCAAATGCCATTATTTTCGCGTGCAAATATATATTAATTAATCGTTACATTTTCAAATTTCCGATTTATCTTTGTATTTTTGTCTAAATTTTTAGAAAAATCATGAACACAAATGAAAAATCATCGGGCTTACCCGAAAACGCTTTTCGAGAACTAAAAGAAGGAGAAGAATATAAGCCAATTTTATCTCCAAAGGGAAAATACCGTGAAGTAACTCCCTGGTCGGTTTCATGGGGGGTGTTAATGGCAATATTATTTTCGGCAGCAGCGGCTTATTTAGGTTTGAAAGTAGGTCAAGTTTTTGAGGCTGCCATTCCGATAGCGATTATTGCCGTCGGACTATCGTCGGCTTTTAATCGCAAAAGCGCTTTGGGCGAAAACGTCATTATTCAATCCATCGGAGCAAGTTCGGGCGTCATTGTGGCAGGCGCTATCTTTACTTTGCCTGCCATCTATATTCTTCAGGCAAAATATCCCGAAATGACGGTCAATTTTATACAGGTATTTTTCAGCTCGGCTTTAGGCGGTGTTCTGGGTATTTTATTCTTGATTCCTTTCCGAAAATATTTTGTTTCCGAAATGCACGGCAAATACCCCTTTCCGGAAGCTACTGCTACGACGCAGGTACTCATTTCGGGCGAAAAAGGCGGAGATCAAGCCAAACCGCTTATTTTAGCAGGACTGATAGGCGGAGCTTACGACTTTATTGTCGCTTCGCTGGGTTGGTGGAATGAAGAGATCAGCAGTCGGATCGTCGGCGCAGGCGAGATGGTTGCCGAAAAATTCAAACTCCTGTTTAAAGTTAATTCCGGCGCTGCCGTTTTAGGATTAGGTTATATCGTAGGGCTTAGATATGCAACAATTATATGTGCCGGTTCGTTTTTGGTATGGTGGATTATCATTCCGCTGATGTCGTTCCTTTTCGGAGATACGGTTATCCGTCAATGGAATCCGGCAATAACTTCAACAATCGGAGCGATGGTTCCCGAAACCATCTTTAAAGAATACGCCCGCTCGATTGGGATCGGAGGAATAGCGATGGCGGGAATCATCGGGATTATTCGTTCATGGGGAGTAATCAAAAATGCTTTGGGTTTAGCCGCGAAGGAAATGAAAGGAAAAAGCGCTGCTGCCGATAAAGATGTCATCCGTACCCAACGCGATTTACCAATGAAATGGATTTCAGTTGCAAGTATTTTGACCTTGGCGTTGATTTTGATTTTTTTCTATTTCGGAGTCGTTCATAATCTGGTGTTTGCGTTGGTAGGCTGGTTTTTGGTGACGGTCATTGCTTTTCTGTTTACTACGGTAGCAGCAAATGCCATAGCGATTGTAGGAACGAATCCTGTTTCGGGAATGACTTTGATGACTTTGATATTGGCGTCGGTTGTTTTGGTTGCGGTAGGATTGAAAGGAACTTTCGGTATGTTAACCGCATTAATTATGGGCGGCGTTGTTTGTACGGCGCTTTCGATGGCAGGCGGTTTCATAACGGATTTGAAAATCGGCTATTGGCTCGGCTCAACTCCCGCCAAACAGGAAAGCTGGAAGTTCTTGGGAACTGCTGTCTCTGCCGCAACGGTTACAGGCGTCATCATGATTTTGAATAATACTTACGGTTTTACGGGAAACAGTTTTGCTGCACCTCAAGCCAATGCGATGGCAGCCGTAATCGAACCGCTAATGACAGGTTCGGGCGCGCCCTGGTTGCTTTACGGAATCGGCGCTCTGCTGGCTATCATCCTTACTTTCTTGAATATTCCTGCATTAGCCTTTGCGTTGGGAATGTTTATTCCCATGGAATTGAACGTTCCTTTGCTGATAGGCGGCGCTGTCAGTTGGTTTGTCAGTACACGTTCGAAAGACAAAGCAGTGAATGCCGCTCGCTTGGAAAGAGGCACCCTGCTGGCTTCAGGATTTATCGCCGGCGGCGCTTTAATGGGGGTTGTCAGCGTAATATTGCGTTCGTCCAATGTTAACCTGATTAATGAAGCCTGGTTGGAAAACCGTCTTTCGGAAGTTGCCGCAATAATCGCTTATATTGCTTTAATTTCTTATTTACTTTGGGATAGTATGAGAGGGAAGAAATAGTCCCGACTTCAATGCTTAACAAATTAATTATTTTTTGCACTATTTGTAAATATTCCTCAAAAAAACCTGCACAAAACTTGTAAGGTAATTATTTGTTCTTTATCTTTGCCGATGTTTAACAACGCTGTTAAACATTAACATTAAACCATGGACTTAAAATCGGGAAATAAAGAACAACTGATTCTCGAAGTTGCAGAAAAACTCTTTTTAGAAAAAGGACTTGCAGGAACGACCACAACGGAAATCGCAAACGAAGCCGGTGTCAATCATGCGCTTCTGCATTATTATTTCCGCACGAAAGAAAATCTTTTCGGTAAAATATTCGAACAAAAAGCCTCTCAAATAATTGAAAGTTTTTCCATAACGATTGATGACGACTCTTCTTTTTTTGAAAAATTAAAAGACGGAATTGAAACCCACTTCGATTTTCTGAGTAAAAATCCGAAATTACCGCTTTTTATCATACGGGAGGTTGCTAATGATAAAGACCGGAAAGCCTTCATATTAAAAGATCTATTTCCGGTGGGAAAAGTAATCTATCAAAAATTTAAAACGCTTATCCGGAAAGAAAGAGAAAGAGGAGCAATTCGCCCGATAAAAACAATCGACTTGTTATTAAACATTGCATCCTTAAATGTGTTTGCTTTTATAGCAGCTCAAATAGCTTTTGATATGGACGCTGAAGAGGAGCAGGAAGATATACGGATTTTTCTGGAAGAACGGAAAAAGAATAATGTGGAATTGATTATAAATAGTTTAAAACCATAAAAACAGATATGAAACGAATTATCTTTTTGTTTATTTTATTGGGCGGATATTTGTCCGTTCATGCGCAACTGACGCTCGACGACTGTCAGAAGAAGGCGCAGGAAAACTATCCCGTCATAAAGCGTTACGGCTTGATTGAGCAATCGAAGCAATACAATTTATCCAATGCGGCAAAAGCATATCTTCCGCAATTGCAAATAAGTGCAAAAGCGACCTACCAATCAGATGTTGTCACGCTGCCGATTCACCTTCCGGGAATAACGATTCCCTCGATCCCGAAAGATCAATACCAAGCAGTCGTCGATCTTAGTCAAGTTGTTTGGGACGGCGGAGCGATTCGCTCGCAAAAGCAAGTAATTCAAGCCGGATCAGAAGTTGAGAGCCGACAGTTGGATGTGGAAATGTATGCACTCGAAGACCGGGTTAATCAGATCTATTTCGGTATCCTAATGTTCAATAATCGTTTGGAACAAAACCGGATATTTATGGATGATCTGGAACGCAGCTACCAAACAATTGCCGATTATCTGGCAAACGGCATAGCCAATCAAGCCGATTTGGATGCGGTTCGCGTGGAACAACTCAACGCCGAACAGACTCAAACCCAACTTCAATCAACGCGGAAGGCATATATGGAAATGTTGTCGATCATGATTGGCGAACCCATTAGTCCCGACACGGTTTTTACGAAACCGAACAGCGATTTGTCCGCTCTTTCTCCAACCGTCAATCGTCCGGAATTGCTTTTATTCGATGCTCAAAAAGAACTGTTCGATTCGCAAAAAGCAGTGATAAAGTCGAGTTATATACCCAAAATAGGCGTATTCATACAAGGAGGTATCGGACGTCCGGGTTTGAACATGCTGTCGAGTAAATGGGATCCTTTTTATATAGGCGGTGTTCGCCTGAGCTGGAATCTCAGTTCGCTTTATACCAAAGACAACGATTTGCGAAAGATTGAAACCGATAAAAATACGGCAGATACGCAGCGAGAACTTTTCATGTATAACATCCATTTGACCGAAAATCGTCAAAATGAAGATATCCAACGTATTCGGGATTTAATGAAACAAGATGGCGAAATTATTGCTTTGAGGGAAAATATTCGCAAAGCAGCGGAAGCAAAGGTGGCGAACGGAACGGGAACCGTCACCGATTTAATGCGGGAAATGACTCTGGAAGATTTGGCGCGGCAATCAAAGGCAGCCCATGAAATCGATTTATTGACAGCTGTCTATAATTTGAAGAATACACGAAACAATTAAAATAAATCAATATGAAAGCAAAATATTTAATGGGACTTGTCCTCGTTTTGTTTGCAAGCGCTTGCGGAAATAAAAAAGGAAATTACGATGCATCGGGAGCTTTCGAAGCTACCGAAACGCTTGTTTCCGCACAAGCCGCCGGACAAATCGAAGCGTTTGATTTGATCGAAGGTATGCAATTGACCGCCGATGCCGAAGCGGGATACATCGATACCATCCAATTGCATTTGAAAAAGGAACAGTTGCTGGCGAGTATAAAAGCGATGGACAGCCGCAGCTACAACGTTGCTTTGCAAATAGCGTCGATTAAGCAACAGATTTCCAAACAGCAAACGGAATTGGCTCGTTTTAAGAACCTCTTGAAATCCAATGCCGCCACTCAAAAGCAAGTGGACGATATTCAAGCTTCCATCGACCTTTTGCAACGCCAGTTGGCAGCTCAAACAGAAACCTTGGAGAACAACAACAGCAGCATTTCGTCCGAAATTAAAGGTCTTCGCATTCAGATGGACCAAGTGGATGATTTAATCCGCAAAAGTATTATTTCCAGCCCCATTGATGGGATTGTGCTTGCCAAATACGCCGAAAAAGGAGAAATCGCCGCTCAAGGGCGAGCGTTATTCAAAGTCGCCGACATAAATAATCTCTTTTTGCGCGCCTATTTTACAGCCGACCAATTGAATAAATTGAAACTGAATCAGGAACTCCGCGTTTTTGCCGATTTCGGTAAAAAAGAGATGCGGGAATATAAAGGAATAATAACGTGGATTTCCGACAAAGCGGAGTTTACGCCTCGTACCATTTTAACAAAGAACGAACGAGCCAATTTGGTGTATGCGGTAAAAATAGCTGTTAAAAATGACGGATATTTGAAAATCGGAATGTATGGTCAAGTGTCAATCAATTAACAAGTCTTACGGAACGACCGATGCTTTGAAAAATATTTCATTTGAAGTGTCGAAAGGCGAAATATTCGGCTTGATAGGTCCGGACGGAGCGGGGAAGACTACGCTTTTCCGCATTCTGACATCCTTGATTTTAGCCGATTCGGGCAAGGCGACAGTCGCCGGTTTGGATGTCGTGAAAGATTATTCCGAATTGCGAAAGCACATCGGTTACATGCCCGGCAGGTTTTCTCTGTATCAGGATTTATCGGTGGAAGAAAATCTGAGTTTCTACGCGACAATCTTCAATACGACCATTCAAGAGAATTATTATTTGATAAAAGATATTTATCAACAAATCGAACCGTTCAAGCATCGTCGAGCGGGAAAATTGTCGGGAGGAATGAAGCAGAAATTGGCATTGTCCTGCGCTTTGATTCACAAGCCGGATGTGTTGTTCCTCGATGAGCCGACCACCGGCGTGGATCCCGTTTCGAGAAAAGAATTTTGGGAAATGCTTCGCCGACTGAAAGAAGACGGAATCACGATTGTCGTTTCCACCCCTTATATGGACGAAGCCGATTTGTGCGACCGTATCGCTCTGATACAAAACGGACAAATTTTCTCCATCGAAACGCCGGCGAATATCGTCAAGCAATTTAAGAAGAAACTCTATAAGGTTGATTCGAGTAATAATTATGCGTTGTTGCAGAAACTGAGGAAAAATCCCCGGGTGGAATCCGCATTCATGTTCGGCGACAATTTGCATGTTACAATCAAAGATGAAGTTACAGGCGATATTATTCCCGGACTGACGGAGATAAAGCCGAGCATTGAGGACTGTTTTATCGGATTAATTAAATGACCGGCAGGCAATGGAAAACAAAGTCATCTATACAGAAAAATTAACAAAACGTTTCGGCGACTTCACGGCAGTCGATAACATCAGTTTTGAAGTATCCAAAGGCGAAATATTCGGTTTTCTCGGAGCCAACGGCGCGGGAAAAACCACCGCGATGCGGATGCTTTGCGGATTAAGCAAACCGACTTCCGGCAAGGGATACGTAGCCGGTTACGACATAGAGAAACAATCGGAAGCGATCAAGAAAAACATCGGCTACATGAGTCAGAAATTCTCTTTATACGAAGACTTGAAAGTTTGGGAGAATGTGCGTCTTTTTGCGGGAATCTACGGAATATCGGGAAAAATCATCGCTCAAAAGACCGACGAAACGCTCCGGGAAATAGGTTTGCTGAACGAACGAAATGCCTACGTCAAAGATCTTCCTTTGGGATGGAAACAACGCTTGGCTTTTTCGATAGCGATTTTTCACGAGCCTGCCATTGTATTTTTGGACGAACCCACGGGCGGAGTCGATCCGATTACCCGCCGACAATTCTGGGAATCCATTTACGAAGCGGCTACACGGGGGATTACCATCTTCGTAACCACTCATTATATGGACGAAGCCGAATATTGCAATCGGGTTTCCATTATGGTTGACGGACGCATCGATGCTTTGGATACGCCTGCTAATCTGCGCTTGCGATATGAAGCGGAAAACATGGATGAAGTTTTTCGTCACCTGGCAAGGAAAGCGACAAGAGCGGAGAATTGAGAAATAATTCATAATTCATAATTATAAATGAATCAGTTTTTAGCATTTGTAAAAAAGGAGTTTTATCACATTTTTCGCGATATCCGAACGATATTGATAATCATAGGAATCCCGATTATTCAGATAATGATTATCGGATTCGCTATCCGAACGGAACTGAAAAACGTGGAAGTCGCGGTTTACGATCCTTCGCACGACATTTCCACAGAGCGAATCATTAATCGTTTGGGAGCAAGCGAATATTTTCATATCGCTGCGGTTTTGAAAAGTCCCGACGAAGTGGAAGAAGTATTTAAAAAAGGAAAGATAGGATTGATTGTTGTTTTCGGTGACAAATTTAACGAAAAGCTTTATCATACGGGCGATGCCTCTGTTCAATTGATCATCGATGGCACCGATCCGAATCAGGGATCGATGGTTGCCGCCTATACTTCAAGCATCATCGCCGATTATCAAAGGGAATTGATGCTCGACATGCAAGTCCCGTTTCAAATCGTCCCGACCGTCCGCATGTTGTACAATCCCGAAATGCGAAGCGCCTACAATTTCGTTCCGGGACTGATGGGGATGATTTTCCTGCTGATATGCGCAATGATGACATCCGTTGCCATCGTTCGCGAAAAAGAAACCGGAACGATGGAAGTATTGCTGGCATCACCCGTGAAACCGATATACATCGTCGTCGCCAAGATGGTTCCTTATTTCCTGATATCGTGGCTCATATTCATTCTCATTCTGCTGATGTCGGTTTTCGTACTGAAAGTGCCGATCACCGGCAGTCTTGTCTGGCTCAATGTCTTTTCATTGGTATTCATTGTCGTGTCGCTGTCGCTCGGGTTGCTGATATCGACCATCGCCGCCCGGCAAGTCGAAGCGATGATGGCATCGGGATTGGGATTGATGATGCCGGTCATCATTTTGTCGGGATTCATATTTCCGATCGAAAGCATCCCGCGAGTATTACAATGGTTTACGTGTATCATTCCCGCGCGATGGTACATTTCGGGCGTAAGAAAACTGATGATTGAAGGCGTTTCGATGCGATACGTCGTAAAAGAATTGGCCATACTGGTCGGAATGGCAACTGTATTAATAGCGGTAAGTCTCAAGAAATTTAAAACACGATTATGATAATAAGGTATTTAATCGAAAAAGAATTTAAACAGACATTTCGGAACGATATTGTTCCGAAATTGATGATAATGTTGCCCCTGATGGTCATCTTTGTATTCCCGTGGGCTGCCAATCAGGAAATAACGAATATCAACGCGGTTGCGGTCGACAGGGATCACAGTTCCTATTCCGCCCGTCTGATCGGAAAAATCGCCGCATCGAGCTATTTCAACCTGAAAGAAATTTCCGAATCAAACGACGAAGCGTTGAAGGAGGTGGAACGAGAAAAAGCCGACATGATTCTGGAAATACGTCCCGATTTCGAAAAAGATTTGATAAGTCGCGGAACGGCCGACGTAATGATTTCGGCCAATACGGTTAACATTATCAAAGGAGGATTGGGTTCCACCTATATGGCCGGCATTGTCGGGGACTTTGCCGATGAACTTCGGAACGAAAACCTGCCGGCTTCGGGAAAAGCCGAGATACCGGTAATCAACGTTGTCACTCAAAGTCGCTTTAATGCGTTCATGGATTACAAAATGTTCATGATTCCCGCTTTAATGGTCGTATTAATGACAATCATCTGCGGTTTTTTACCGACATTAAACATTGTGAGCGAAAAGGAAGTCGGCACCATCGAGCAAATCAACGTAACGCCGGTCAGCAAATTCACGTTTATCATGGGCAAGCTGATACCGTATTGGATTGTCGGATTGGTGATATTCACCTTTTGCATGCTAATGGCGGCATTGGTTTACGGTTTGGTCCCGGCGGGAAACCTGTTCACCATCTATCTCTCTGTTTTTGTGTATCTTTTGGTAATCTCGGGCTTCGGATTGGTGGTATCCAACCATTCATCCACCCTGCAACAAGCCTTGTTCGTCATGTTCTTCTTCCTCATCATATTGATACTGATCAGCGGATTATTCACGCCGATAGCCAGCATGCCGAATTGGGCGCAGACATTCACTCTTTTCAATCCCTTGCGGTACTTCATCGAAATCATGCGGATGGCTTACCTGAAAGGCAGTTCCATCGGTGACATAACCCGACAGTTGGCAATCTTGCTGACATTTGCGGTCATACTCAACACTTTGGCGGTACTGAGCTATCGGAAAAGCAGTTAAATTAGTTGGTAATTATAAATTATGCATTCGATTTTCAGCCGATAACGACAGAGTGTCAGTCTTTTTTAATAAATTGTCATGCTTTTTTGATGAACGGTTTATTATTTTTGTCAGCCGATAAGCAAATTTACGAAATTCGTAAGCAAAATATTTGTTAAATAATTGATTATATCCTACATTTGCAGCATATAACAATAAAAAAACATCAGTATGAAAAAGAAAACAATTGTCACGAACATTATCTTCATGATTTTCGTCTCGGCGATTTCATTCAACGCAAAAGCGAGAGTGTTGCAATCCGATGATGCAGAGGTTTATAACAATAAGGGAGTCGAATATTACAATAGCGGCGATTTGGACAAAGCGATCGAGTGTTACGAAAAAGCGCTTAAACTGAAAACCGATTATGTGGAGGCTTACAATAATTTGGGCGTAGCCTATCACATGAAAGGCAATTACGATAAAGCGATCGAGTGTTTCGAAAAAACCGTCAAATTAAAACCCGATTACGGAGAAGCGTATAAAAGCATGGGACTTGCGTATTCCAAAAAAAGCAATTACGATAAAGCGATCGAGTGTTTCGAAAAATCGCTTAAAATAAATCCCGACGACGGATATGTTTATAATAATATGGCAATTGCGTATATCGAAAAAGCCGAATTCGATAAAGCGATCGAGTGTTGCCAAAAAGCGATAAAAATAAACTCCGACGACGTGGTGGCGTATTATAATATGGGGGTGGCGTATTTTGCCAAAGGCGATCACGACAAGGCGAACGACTGTTTTAAAAAAATGAGCGCGACCGGCAATAATAAATAATTCGGGGTCAATATCCGAACAAGGTCTTCAACGGGATTTCTTCCACGTGTGCAATCGAATTAAGATACGTGAAATCGATTTTTTCTTTTTTCCCGATAATCAAGACCGAATATCGGGCAGGTTGAATATGTTTGTCGAAATAATCTTGAATATCTTTCAACTCCAGCTTTTGAATCTTCTCGAACGTCGGTTTCCGAAGATCGTAATTAATTCCCAAATCTTTATAATTCAAATAGGTCCAAAAAATATCGGATTTGGTGATTCGTTCGGAACGAATATTATTCAACACATACTCTTTGCTGAGTTGAAAGGCTTTATCCGAACTTGCCATCCGGCTTAACATATTCTTTAAAGCCTCCGTTGCCGTAACCATTTTATCGGCTTGCGTTCCCACGTAGGCTTGGATATAATTCGATTTTCCGGCACGGGAAGGAGGCGAAACGTTGGCGTAAGCCAAATACGCCAATCCGCGCGCTTCCCTGATTTCCTGAAACACAATCGAATTAATTCCGGTGCCGTAATACGAATTGAACATGGATTGATATGGAAAAAGCGCCGGATCGAAAACCGTATCTTTCGCCAAAAGCACAATTTCGGTTTGCACCATATCATAGGGAGCGTAGTAAACAACCGGTTTATCCATCGGCAGTTCGGGGTATTCCGTTCGCGGAGGGACATCGATCGCATGCGCGGGTGTTTTCAATCTTTTCAATACCCCGGCAACATCGCTTTGGGAATCGGGTCCGTAATAGAAAAATCCGTGCTTATAAGAAGCAAACCGCTTGATAATATCAATCAGTTCTTGCGGTTGTACGGATCGAAGTTCCTCTTCCGAAAGAATATCCGTAAAGGGCGACTTCGCTCCGTATTCCGCATAATTGACCAAACCGTCGTAGAGAATCCGCGATTTATTCAATTTATCGTTCGCCCGCTCTTTGAGAATATCGTTAACCAAATTATCGTAAGCTTCCCGGTTGACCGCCGCATCATTAATCAACTCTTCCATCAACTCCAACGAACGATCCATCGTTTCATTCAGTCCGGAAATCGAAAGATAAGTACGCTCGGAAGAAGAATAGGGCGTAAAATCCATCGCCAATTTATACATTTCCGTTTTCAATTCTTCGGGAGAATAACGGGAAGTGCCGAGATAAGGCAAATAACGGAAAGCAAGCGCCAACTTTTTATCGGTGACATCGGATATTTCCACGAACCGGTCCAACGAATAAATACGATTGGAAAGATTTCGGGTATAATAAAAATCGACGCCTTCTTTCAGCTTCTCTTTTTTGATTGTGCTGTCGAAATCAATGAAAACCGGTTCGATGGGTATTGTTTTTTCGGCCAGCAGTTCTCTTGCGAAATCGGATTCATCGTCGCGATTGATTTTAATCGGTGTGATATGCGATTTCTCCACCACCGATTTTTCTTTGTTTTCACCGATGCGTTTATAAACGGTGACATAGTTATCCCCGAAAAACCGGTTGGCGAAAGCGACAATATCATCTTTGGAAATCTTTGCCATTTCGTCGATTTCCGAAACATAATCCTTCCAATCCTTTTCGTTGATAAACGCATTCAGAAATTCGTAACAAGAATAATAGCGGGCATCGGTCATTTGAATAATCTCCAATCTTTTATTGTTAATGATCGCCTCCGGCAAACCGGCATCAAACTCGCCGGCTTTCAATTTTCGAATTTCTTCCCCGATCAGAGCCCCGGCATCTTCGAGCGTTTGGTTTCCCCGCGGAGTTGCCGTGATGAAGAATACGCCGTAATCTTTCAAAGATTCGACAGATGCAAAGATTTGCAGCACTTTTTGTTTTTGCACCAAATCCAGATCAATCAAACCGGCTTTTTCGTTATAAAGTATGGAAGTGATCAGCTTCAAATATAAGGCTTCTTTGGATTTAGCGTTACCGAAACGATACGCAACGGCTATCCGTTCCTGATCGGGAGCCGCAACATCGTATATTTTAGGGCTTGTCAACGGCGGTTCAATAATGGGTTCGGGGTGCTTTATATCGTTGTTCGGTTTCATTTGACCGAAATATTTATCGACTATCGCGATTGTATTCTCGAAATCCAAATCACCGCTTAACAGAACAGCCATATTATTAGGGACATAATAAAATTTTTGATAAGCTTCGACACTTTTCACCGAAGGGTTTTTCAAATGTTCGGGCAATCCGATAATATCCGTTTTATAAGGATGCTTGGAAAACAATCCGGAAAAAATTTTATCCCAAACGATAGAGCCGCCGTAATCCTGCTGCATATTATACTCTTCGTAAATGGTTTCCAACTCGGTATGAAACAAACGGAATTGAATATCGGTAAATCGTTCGTATTCCAATCGGAAAAACCTGTCAAGTTCGTTGGCGGGAATATCGCTGACATAAGCCGTAAAATCATAACTTGTGAACGCATTGATATCGGAAGTGCCGATAGCGCCGAGTATTTTTTCATACTCATTCGAAATCGCATACTTGGATGCTTCCAAGGAGACAGCGTCAATCTTCTCGTATAAATCTTTTTTTTCTTCATCGGTTGCGGCTATCTTTCTGGCTTCAAACAGATTGGCAATACTATCCAAAAGCGGACGCTCCTTTTCCCAATTGATAGTACCGAACCGAGTCGTTCCCTTAAACATCAGATGCTCCAAATAATGAGCCAAACCGGTATTGTTGCGCGGATCATTCTTCGATCCGACTTTTACTGCAATCATGGTTTGGATGCGTGGTTCATCCGTATTTTTCGATAAATATACTTTCAGCCCGTTGTCAAGCGTATAAATCCGCGCCCGAAAAGGATCGTTCGTCACTTCTTCATAAGCATATCCGTTTTTATCTTTCAAGGATATGGTTTTGCGGGCTTTTTCTTGCACACATGAAATAATTACAAGAAACAAGCACAGCAAATAAATTGTTTTATTCATAAAATAAAAGTATTTTTGTATGTGAATTTCAGTGCAACTCCAAAGGTAGATAAAGTTTTCTAAACATTCGATTTTTATTTGAAATTTTATGAATCAACCGTTAGCTGAACGGATGCGTCCAACTTCACTTGATGATTATGTCGGTCAAAAACAGTTGGTTGGAAAAGGGAGTGTGCTTCGAAAAATGATAGATTCGGGGCATGTGCCATCTTTTATACTCTGGGGACCGCCGGGGGTCGGGAAGACCACATTGGCAAAAATTATTTCCAAGCAGTTGGATATTCCCTTCTATATTTTAAGCGCCGTAAACTCGGGTGTAAAAGACGTGCGGGATGTGATCGAAAAAGCCAAATCGAGTACTTTTTTTAAGAATGTGCGCCCCATTCTCTTTATCGACGAAATTCATCGTTTCAGTAAATCCCAGCAAGACTCTCTATTGTCGGCTGTCGAAAACGGAACGATTACCCTGATCGGCGCAACAACAGAAAATCCCTCGTTTGAAGTGATTCGTCCGCTACTTTCCCGGTGTCAGGTATATGTGTTGAAAAGCTTGGAAGAAGAAGACTTATTGAGTTTGATGCACAAAGCTTTAAAGGAAGATTTCGAATTAAAAAAGAAATCGGTAAAGATTTTGGAGACTGCCGCCTTGATGCGCTTTGCGGGAGGTGATGCTCGAAAGCTGTTAAACATTTTGGAATTAGTTATCGAAGCAGATGAACAATCCGACAATCCGGACGGTGACATTCTTGTCACCGATATGAAAGTTATCGACCGCTTGCAGGAAAATCCGGCGGCTTACGATAAGGGAGGCGAAATGCATTACGACATTATTTCGGCATTCATCAAATCCATTCGCGGCACCGATCCCGACGGCGCCATCTATTGGTTAGCACGGATGATTGCGGGAGGTGAAGATCCCAAATTCATTGCGCGGCGTTTGGTAATCTCGGCTTCGGAAGATATTGGTTTGGCAAATCCCAACGCTTTACTGTTAGCGAACGCCTGTTTCGACGCTCTGACTAAAATCGGATGGCCCGAAGGTCGAATCATTCTGGCTGAAACCACCGTTTATTTGGCGACCAGCCCCAAAAGCAACTCCTCTTATATGGCTGTCGAGAATGCTTTAGCGGAAGTAAGCCAATCGGGCGATCTTCCGGTTCCGCTTCATTTACGAAATGCTCCGACACAATTGATGAAAGATTTGAATTATCACAAAGGGTATAAATACGCGCACAGCTATGAAGGAAATTATGTAGAACAAGAGTATTTGCCAGAAAAAATAAAAGACAAGAAATTCTGGTTTGCCCAAAACAATCCGCAAGAATTAAAAATACAAGAACATTTACGGAAATTGAAAGAACAATAAATCGGCATCGCATTTGCAATTTAAAGTCGTCGGACTGTACCGGTCGTGCAGTCCGACTGTACCGGTTGTGAAGTCGGACTGTACCGGTCATGCAGTGCGACTATATTATTTAAACAAAAACGCAAAAAATACCATCGTTATTTTGATCGATATTTTTTGCGTTAAGTTTGAATACTAAGAAATACAAAATTAAAAGAATCTCATTTTAATTACCTTCGCGCGGGGGACGATTTTTCCGCCGTTCTTCCATCATCTTTTGATAAGACTGCAACTGTTCATCTGTCAGAATTTTTGCGTATTCCGCTACTCTCAATGCATTTAGTTTTTGCATATCTTCCCGCACAGAAGCAAAATCGCCATTGGCTTTTTCCATCAACTTGGCTTGAGCTTTGGCAAAAACCAGATTGATCGAATCAATCGGAGCTACTTGTTCCGGAGTTAAATTCAATTCCGTTGTCATCAATTCGGTCATCCGTTTGGCATTTTCTTCCGGAGAACGTTGAACACGCTGTGCGGAAGCAGTCAATGACACAATAAACAAACAAGCAATTACAAATAAAATCTTTTTCATATTACCATAATTTTATAAAACACACAATAATACAAATATATTATCTTAGACAATAATAGTCGGCAAAGGTTTAAAATCATTTCAAAGCTTCCGAACCGCCGATAATATCAAGAATTTCGCCGGTAATTGCTTGTTGTCGTTGTTTGTTGTATTGAATGGTCAATTCGTTCAAAATTTCATCGGCATTATCTGTTGCAATCTGCATTGCAACGACTCTTGCCGCATGTTCTGCGGCAGCGGAATCCAGAAGAATTGCATATATTTTACTTCTCAAAGAACGAGGAATCAACGAATCAAGCAAAGCTTTCCTATCGGGTTCGATAAGATAATCGATTGGAACAGCCTTCGGTTCCGTTCGTTTCGACAAATCGACCGGTAAAAACGGCTCTTGGGTTGGTATTTGAATTGCCGTAGTTTTGAAATGATTGTAAAGCAAATCAACCCGGTCGATTTTGTTTGCAATAAAATCATTCATTAACGAGTCGGCAATTTCTTTTGCTCCTTCAAAGCCGGGCTTATCCGACAATGAGATATAACTTCCTTTGATTTCAACCGGAATCGTCAGTTTTTTAACAGCTTCCTCCATTTTTTTCCCGACCGGATAAACCTCAATTTCATACTTCATATCCCGGTATTTCCGAATCAATTCCTGCATATTACGTATGATGTTGGAATTAAAAGCGCCGCACAAACTGGAATTTGAAGATAGAGCAACAATTGCCACCCGCTGTACTTCCCGTGCTTCCGAAAAAACGGACGAGAACTCGTCGTCGCTGTATCCCGAAAGAAAATCATTCAAGATAGTCGATAAACGACTTTCATAAGGCAAAAACTCCTCAATTCGGTATTGCGCTTTACGAAGTTTGGCTGAAGACACCATCTTCATGGCGGCTGTAATTTTCTTTGTCGATTTTACCGAAGCAACACGTCCTTTTATTTCTTTTAATGACGGCATAATTATATACTGTTTTATGAACGCAAATGAGGCAGAAAACACAAATTAAATAAAATCATTTTGTGTAAATTTGTGCTATTTGCGCCGGTTGCATTCTATTTTTTAAATTCCTCAGCCAATTTTACTGCCGTTTCCGTAAGCAATTTTTCAACATCATCATTGAGAATTCCTTTTTGAAGGACATTTAATACTTCGTTGCGGTATTTCAATTCCAATCGTTCAAGAAATTCTTTAGCAAATTCGCTTACATCATTGACAGAAATATTAAATAATAGTCCTTTGGTTCCGACATAAATTAACGCAATTTCATATTCAACGGGATAAGGCTGATATTGGGGTTGAATTAATAAAGCCGAATTTTTTCTTCCCTTATCCAAAGTCATCCGAGTCACCGTATCCAGATCGCTGCCAAATTTAGTAAACGCTTCCAATTCGCGGTATTGAGCTTGATCGGTTTTTAACGTACCGGCAATTTTCTTCATTGCTTTGATTTGCGCGTTTCCACCTACCCGTGAAACCGAAATGCCGACATTGATAGCCGGGCGGATACCGGCATTAAACAAACCGGTTTCGAGGAAAATTTGTCCGTCGGTAATCGAAATAACATTCGTCGGGATATAAGCCGAAACGTCGCCTGCTTGCGTTTCAATAATCGGCAGTGCAGTCAACGAACCGCCTCCTTTCAGAAGAGGTTTCAAATTATCCGGCACATCATTCATCTGTCGCGCAACTTCATCGTTATTGATGATTTTGGCAGCGCGTTCCAACAAACGTGAATGCAGATAAAAAATATCGCCGGGATAAGCTTCACGTCCCGAAGGGCGGCGAAGTATAAGCGACACTTCACGATAAGAAACCGCCTGTTTGGAAAGGTCATCATAAATAACCAGGGCGGCGCGTCCGGTATCGCGGAAAAATTCGCCGATAGCCGCGCCGGCATAAGGTGCATAAAAACGTAGAGCAGCCGGGTCGGATGCTGAAGCGGCGACAATGATGGTATATTCAAGCGCCCCTTTTTCTCTCAGTGTATTAACGATATTCGCAATCGTCGAACCTTTCTGTCCGATGGCGACATAAATACAATAGACCGGTTTCCCTGCCAAAAAATCGCTGCGTTGATTAATGATGGTATCGATTCCAATTGCCGTTTTGCCTGTTTGACGGTCGCCAATAATCAATTCACGCTGACCGCGACCGATGGGAATCATCGCATCAATGGCAATAATCCCGGTTTGCAGAGGCTCATTCACCGGTTGGCGGAAAATAACTCCGGGCGCTTTACGCTCCAAAGGCATTTCCAACAGATCGCCACCGATAGGACCTTTTCCGTCGATAGGCTGTCCCAGCGGATTAATGACCCGTCCCAAAAGACCTTCACCCGTGAGAATGGAAGCAATGCGTCTTGTCCGTTTGACGGAATCGCCCTCTTTGACTTGGTCGGTATGACCCAATAAGACGGCTCCGACATTGTCTTCTTCCAAATTCATTACTACAGCCATTTCTCCGTTTTCAAATTGGAGAAGTTCTCCCGATTCGGCATTACTCAAACCGAAAATACGCGCCACTCCGTCGCTAACCTGAAGCACGACACCCACTTCTTCGAATTTCACACGGGTATCAATGCCTTCCAACTGCATTTTCAGTACTTCCGAAATTTCACTTGCTTTTATATCCGGCATAAATTATTATTTTTTTATGATAAAGGATGAATTAGTTTTAACCGTAATTGATTCAATTGATTTCTTATGCCGGCATCCAACCGGAGGTCTTCTATTTCAAGAATAAACCCGCCGATGATATCTTTGTCCGTTTTTGCTTCAAAATCCACTTGTACATCATTATTCTTGACTAAATCCACAAGTTTGTTTTTCATTTCGTCGCTTGCCGGTTCCGTTGTAATCAATTTCAATATTACTCTGTTTTTTGCTTTCCTATATACCTTATCGTACATCAGAGCAATAGATTGCATATAATGCGTCCGTCCGTTTTTAACAACCAGGCGAATAACCTGCCGGCAAGTATTACTGATATTCTTCCCGGCAGCTGTGGTTAACACATCAGCCTTCACAGCCGATGAAACGGTCGGATCACTCAGAACCCTTTTCAATGCAGGCACAGCGAGAAACTGTTCCGATAAGATTTTCAGTTCTTCACGCAATCGATTCTCTTCCGCGCATTCCGTTGCATATTGGAAAATAGCTTTAGCGTATCGGTTCGAAATAATTCCTGTATCCATTTGTTTAATTTTTCTGCACTTCTTCGATCAGTTTTTGCACCAATTCACGTTGCGCGGGAGGATTTTCCAGATTCTTGCGAAGGACTTTTTCGGCAATAGTGATCGACAAATCAGCAATTCGATTTTGAATATCACCGATAGCCATATCTTTTTCTTTTTGAATCGCCGCTTTCGCTTCTTCAATGAGTTTTCCGGCTTCCACTGCCGCTTGTTCTTTTGCTTCTCCGATAATTTTACTTCGTGCTTCATGTGCTTCTTTCAGAATACGAATTTCTTCGTTGCGCGTTTCTTTTAAAATACGTTCGCTTTCTTCTTGTATTCCCGCCAAGCGTTCATTGGCAGCTTTTGCAGCATCCAACGACTTGTCGATAAAAGCTTTTCGTTCATCGACCATTTTCACGATGATAGGAAAGCCGAATTTGGCAAGAATAAAGAACACGATCCCGAAAGAGATCAGCATCCAAAATAAAAGACCGAAATCGGGTTTTAACAGCATAATTTATTCAATAAGGAATCCGCAAACAACAACAGAAAACAAAGCAACCCCTTCTACCAAAGCTGCTGCAATAATCATATTCATACGAATATCACCGGTTGCTTCCGGCTGGCGAGCAATACCGTCCATCGCCGACTGCCCGATTTTACCAATTCCCAATCCTGCTCCAATAACAGTTAATCCCGCGCCTATTCCCGCGCCTAATTTTGCTAATCCGGCGCCTGTGGTCGCTGCTTGCAATAAAATTGACAATAACATAATCTTTAATTTTTTAGATTTATATTTTTTAATTAATTAATCTCATATCTGTTATCTCCATTATTTCTCAACTCTTTACATGGTGCGGCTCCACCTGCGATAATCCGATAAATACCGCCGAAAGCATGGTAAAAACGTATGCTTGAATAAATGCCACCAATAATTCCACGAAATCAATGAAAATAGTCATCACCACCGACAGAATACCCATTCCCGTATTCATTGCCGCACCCAGGCTTACCGTCAGGAATATCATGCAAGTCAATCCCAACACGATTGAGTGACCGGCTAAAATATTCGCAAACAAACGAATCATCAGGGCAAAGGGCTTAGTGAATACGCCAACCAACTCTATGGCAGGCATAATCGGAATCGGTATTTTCAACCACATCGGGACATCGGGCCAGAAAATTTCTTTCCAATATTCTTTTGTACCATATATATTAACGATTATAAACGTGAAAACAGCCAATACGGAAGTCACGGCAATATTACCGGTCACATTGGCTCCTCCAGGAATAACGGGAATAATCCCCAATAAATTATTAAAGAAGATGAAAAAGAAAACGGTCAGAAGATAAGGAGTGTAACGTTTGTAATTTTTACCGATGCAAGGCTTTATAACGTCATTGACAATGCTCATAATCAGCATTTCGATTAGTGCAATAAATCCTTTGGGCGATATTTCTTCCGGTTTTCCCTGCCGCTGTTTATACCAGCGGGCACAACTCAGCACCAGGACAATTAAAAAGGTGCTGCTTAATAACAACGCAAAGGCATTTTTGGTAATGGACAAGTCCCAAGGGCGTATTTCCTCTCCCGAAGCGTCTTTTTCCACTATTTTACCTTTATAATTTCCTTGTTGTGATATGTAAAAACCTTGATATTCGGCTTCACCGTGTCCAAAACGGGAAGAGGAAAAAAGATGCCATCCGCTCTCTTTCCCCTTGACAATGACCGGCAACGGAAAAGAAACGAAGGTATGACCGAAAGTAGTGATATGCCACCCGTAAGCATCCGCCACGTGCTCCAGAATCAGTTCGGTAACATTCAAATCTTTCTTTTGTTCCGCAGGAGGAGTTCCGTTAATCTCTTCCGAATAGGATTGCATTCCGACGAACAGAAACAGCACAAGGATCGTATTTCGCAATAGATGATTCATTTTTTATATTAATTATATCGTCTCGTTTTCATCAAACTCCGTTCTTTGCTTAGCCAATAAATTGTATCAAACAGCAAATAAATAAAATAAAGTGCAAGAAAAACTCCGATGAAAGGTTTAATTTCCGATCTTACAATAACTGCATAAACAGCTAAGAATAAAAGCGCTACAATCGTCTTACCCACTTTGAGTCCTAAAAAAAGATTAATGGATTGACGCGGGCTTAAGGATTCGCTTTTACTTTCCGTAAAAATAATAACAAACACTTCGTAAAGGAAAAACAGGATCAACGCAAAAGTTATACCGAGCATTGAACGAATATCATCAAAAATAATCTTCCAATAGAGGATTAGTAATGTAGTCAATAAACAGTTCAAGACTGCCAAATAAAGGATAAATTTATTTTTATGCGACAACATGCTTTATTCGATACAAACGGATACTTTATTTTTTTTCGCTTCTACAAACCCTTCGCTAATAGTTAGCTCTTCATCTTTACCTTCTATCCGGTAACTCACTACGCCTTTTTTTAATGCCGAAATAATCGGCGCATGACGATCCAGGATCGTGAATGAACCGTTTAATCCGGGCAGCGTCACCGCTTCGGCTTTTCCGGAATAGACTATTTTTTCGGGAGAAACAATTTCTAAATTCATTGCTGTTTATTATTCTACTAACCCACTTTCATTTTTTCCGCTTTGGCAATGGCGTCTTCGATTGTTCCCACATTGAGAAAAGCCTGTTCGGGCAACTGATCAACTTCGCCATCCATAATCATATTGAACCCTTTGATCGTATCTTCGATGGAAACCATGACTCCCGGCACTCCGGAAAAAGCTTCCGCCATAAAGAAAGGTTGCGAAAGGAAACGTTGTACGCGGCGGGCGCGATTTACTACCAATTTATCTTCATCGGAAAGTTCTTCCATACCCAGAATCGCGATGATATCCTGTAATTCTTTGTAGCGTTGCAACAACTGTTTTACCCGTTGAGCCGTATTGTAATGTGCAACGCCCGTAACATTCGGATCAAGGATTCGGGATGTGGAACTCAACGGGTCGACTGCCGGATAAATTCCCAATTCCGAGATTTTACGATCGAGCACCGTCGTAGCGTCCAAGAAAGTAAAAGTAGTTGCCGGTGCGGGGTCGGTTAAGTCGTCTGCAGGAACATAAACCGCTTGAACCGAAGTAATCGAGCCTGTTTTTGTTGATGCAATTCGTTCTTGCATGACACCCATTTCGGTAGCCAATGTCGGCTGATACCCTACTGCAGAAGGCATACGTCCCAACAAAGCAGACACTTCGGAACCCGCTTGCGTGAAACGGAAAATGTTGTCCATAAAAAATAAAATATCGCTGCCCGAATCGCCGCTTTTGTCGCGAAACGCCTCGGCAATCGTTAATCCGGACAATGCAACCGAAGAACGTGCTCCCGGCGGCTCGTTCATTTGTCCGAAAACCAAAGTTGCCTGCGACTTCGACAATTCATCGTAATCGATTTTGGACAAATCCCATTCGCCGCGTTCCATTCCTTCTTTAAACTCTTTGCCATACCGGATAACTCCCGATTCAATCATTTCGCGCAGCAGGTCGTTCCCTTCGCGGGTGCGCTCCCCTACCCCTGCAAAAACGGAAAATCCGTTGTGCTTCTTTGCAATATTATTAATCAACTCCATAATTAACACGGTCTTTCCCACCCCGGCTCCACCGAACAATCCGATTTTTCCTCCTTTTAAATAAGGAGCCAACAAATCGACTACTTTTATTCCGGTGAAAAGAATTTCGTTTGAGGTAGCTAAATCCTCAAATTTGGGAGGGTCACGATGAATTGGTTCCGCACCTACTTTACTAAGCGGTTTCATCCCGTCGATTGTTTCTCCGATAACATTCAGCAACCGCCCTTTGACTTGATCACCGACAGGCATGGAAATGGGCGCACCCAAATTTTCGACTTTCATCCCTCGGCAAATTCCGTCGGTCGAATCCATTGCGACCGTACGAACGGTATCTTCACCTATATGTTGCTGAATTTCAAGAATTAGCGCTTTACCGTCGGGACGGGTTATTTTGAGCGCATCGTAAATTTTAGGAATAGAATGTCCGGCTTTTTCATACGAAACATCAATGACAGGACCGATTACCTGTGAAATATATCCAACGCTTTCAGACATAATTAAAAAATAAAAGATTTATTCAAATATATAAAAAAACCTCATAATGAATACTTAACACTCGTTAAGAAGTTCGGCAAAGTTACTACTTCCTCGTAAAACCTGCAAATAAATCTTTACTTTTTTAAAAAAAATCGTAATGTTTATACAATTTACCGAAAAAAAGGTAAAATAATTACATAAGTTATACTTAATTTTGTTTTATCCGTTATTTTTAATTGTTACTTCACAAATCAAAGATTATTTTTACCTTTACGGCGAAAAATTAAATTTGTTTAATTAAATAGAAAAACATCATGATTTTATGAAAACAAGTAAGGTGATTACGGAAAACATTTTCGCTGTCGGGGTACAAGACAAAGATCGTAAATTATTTGATGCTTTAATTCCTTTGCCCAGTGGTACAAGTTATAACTCTTATGTGGTTGTCGGTAAAAAAATCGCAGTGATTGACTCGGTCGATCCTCTTTTCGTCGATGAATGGTTAACGAATATTCAAGGGCTTAAGGTAAAGCCTGATTATATTATTTCCAATCATGCCGAGCAAGATCACAGCGGCGGATTGCCCAAGTTTATCCAAACGTATCCCGATGCCGAAATCGTAACTAATGCCAAAAGCCGGGATTTATTAATTTCTCTGTTGCATCTTCCTTCGGAAAAATTTCTTATCATAGAAGACAACAGTACGTTGGATCTTGGCGGCGGGTATGTATTGGAATTTTATTTTGCGCCTTGGGTACATTGGCCCGAAACCATGTTTACGTTTTTACCTTGTAAAAATATCTTATTTACCTGTGATTATTTGGGTACGCATTATTCTTCTGACGATCTTTTTGTACGGGATGAACAATTGATTTCCGACGCAGCCAAGCTTTATTACTCCAAAGTAATGATGCCCTATCGCGCTCAGTCTCGGAAAGCGCTTGATATAATCAACCTACTTAAACCGCTGATCATCGCTCCAAGCCATGGACAAATCTACGACCATCCGGAATTTATTTTGCGGAATTACGCCGATTGGACGAGTCAAAACTCCGAAGACACGTTGATTCTTTATGTCTCGATGCACAACAGTGTAAAAAAAATGACGGAACTTATCCGGCGTGAGTTAGAAATGCAAGATATTACGGCGCGCGTGTTGGATTTGGCAGAGACGAGCAGCGGCGATATATCAATGGCATTGATAAATGCACGTGCTGTTTTATTAGGCACTCCGACTGTATTGGGCGGAGCACATCCGACAGCTGCTTTTGCGGCAATACTGATTAACGCTTTACGACCGAAAATAAGCACTCTCGGTTTCTATGGTTCTTTTTCGTGGGGTGGCAAAGCATTGGAGCAACTGTCGGGACTAATAACAAATATCAAACCGGAAATACTGCCGCCGCTGTTGATTAAAGGTCAGCCTCTACCCGAAGACGAAATTAAAATCGGCGCCTGGGCACGAGAGGCAGCAATGAAAATGCTGTGATTTTTCAAGATTTAGAAGGACATACATCGTGAATGTCCTTCTATGCTGATGAGGCGATGAAAAGTTTGATGAGGTTCATAATTTCATTTTTAATAGGTTTCACCGAGTTCCTTCAAAGATTTCTTAGCATCTGCATTTCCTTGTTCAGCACTTTTTCGAAACCATATTACAGCTTCTGTATAATCCTTTGGAACGCCATCACCATGCCAATACATATAACCTAGATTGCATTGAGCTGATGCATTTCCCTGTTCAGCGCTTTTTCGATACCATCTTCCTGCTTCGGTTATATCCTTTGCAACACCATAATAGCCATTATAATACATTTCACCCAAATTGTATTGAGCTTCTGCATTTCCTTTTTGAGCCAAGAGTTCAATGAGTTGATAGTCTTCCAAATACAGTTTTTGATTTTTTAATTGTCTAAATTTTGCTAATTGCTCTATTTCTATTCGTTGATTTACCACACTTTCCAAATCCACCGGAAGCAATTGTTCCGGATTATCAAGTTGGTAATTCTCAATAATGAATTTATCAACTGCATTTTCGGTGCTTACAAATTCAAGAAAAAAAGTTCCCTTATTCAGTGGAATTTTGGTGATTTTTCCTGCAGGCGCTTCAGCGCAACGTTCATCATCCACAAAAACCACACAATCCAGATTGGGGCGGATTTTCAGTGTGCATTGTGCCGTCATATTCGGAATTGCCACTTTTACAACAGGTTTTGTTTCTAAAAAATCCCTTTTTAATTTATCATAAAATGCATCAAACCAATATTGGTCGTATTTTGGTCCGTTTTTGCGCCTTACTTTTGAAATATCATCAGGAAGGTTGTCGGGAAATTCTGTAAAGCCGGTCAGCATTATCGGAATAATATTTTTCCCCTTTTCCAAAGCATACGCCAATTCACTACGCAACCAGTCTTCTTTTCTATCAACCTCAAAACAGCGGTCGAAAACGCCTTTGTTCAAAATTAAAATAAAATCCGTACATTGGTCGATACGGTGAAGTAATTCTACGTCAAAATCGCCATTACGCAAGGTATCAATATCAAAACTAACTTTATAGTTATCACGGCTTAATAAGTCGAATAGATGCTTTGCCGCATCGTAGCCACCATTACGACGATAACTTATAAAAATATCATATATCATAAATTTTTAAATTTTATTTGTTTATTTTTGTCGCTTCTCTATACCAAACCCCAATTTCTCAATTACTTTCAGCGTCTCCATCGCCGTATTCCTATCATACACCTTTTCACTTTCAGGCAGTTCGGAATAAGGAACGAGGCAGGGGTGCATTTTTTCGGCGTCGTTGCGGGTGTCGCCGTAGCGCCAACCGGCAGTGATGCGCGAGGCTGCCCAAACGTCATGAACATTTTCGGCGATACGTTCGGTGAGGTCGAGCAATTCGGGCGAAAGTGCAATGTTCGAAGTGTCAATAGGGTGCGGGATGTAATTTGTTATTGTATTCATATTCTTTATCCTTTTATTAAATACAACGTTTTTGAAAGTATGTGATCAATTTCTTGTATTTCTTTTGACAAGTCATTGAAATCGCAAATATCGGTATGTACAAAATATTGATTTTTAAGTGTTTTTATATCAATACCCTTCGCCTTGTCGCTGTCTGTAATTTGTCGGTAGCCCATCAAAAGTTTTTCGATGCACCAACGGTTATGTTCTACTTGTGCAACCGTATCTGTTTGCTTGTCAAGTGTTTTATCTTTTAACAAGGAGCGAATTTTTATGTCTATCATATTAGCGTTAAAGCGATTGCTCCATTTTAACGCCGTTGACAATTCGTTCCATTTTTCTTTCATTTCGTTTTCGGAGATTGTATCAGGCAATTTTCCATAAGTTTTTTTCCCATAGAAGTAATTATATACATAATTTACACGCATCGGCAATTTATCTTCCGCCTTCCCCAAATCATACGCTTCATCCAGCATCCCGAAAGGTCTGATATTTTCATATTTGCGGTATTCATTTTCTTTGCTGTTCTCCTTTCGGAAAAGAAGAGACAGCGTGCAAGCCGAAGTTTCCTGCCGTACAAAAACAGGAATACCTTTTTCATAAACTACATCAGGTAAATACAAACCCGCAGCAATGGCCACCGACGATTGATTGAAACAAACCGCGATTGTCAGTAATTTTTCGTCGCATTCGTTCGCCCATTTTGTTATCAGTTTCTGAATTTCAGGATTTTCTACCCGCCCTTTGATAAATTCAAATTCTATATCGGTAAATTTGTCTTTCGATTTTGTATTATCGTATTTTTCGGAAGTTTCAATATTTTGGTAGAAATAATCAACTTCTTCAAACAAATGCGGATAGCGTCCCTTGAGGAAATTCATTTCACGGTCGGCGTTATCGTCAATAAAAGTAATGCGCGTTTTCAGTTTTTTGTCGCGGATAAAATTCGGAAAATGGCAGATATGTGCCGCCTGAATACCCATTTCAACACCCATTCGCGACATTCCCAAAATCACAAAATGAACGCACTTTGGAGAATAATAATCAATTCCTTCTTTTCCGTCTAACGACTGATATTCAATATTTTGATGTCCTTTTCCTTTTTCTTCAATTCTGTGTTTATTTTCCACCAACACCTTTTGCGCCCAACATTCATAAAAATTAAACGGTATAAAATTCAAATAGTCTTTTAGATCAGATATGTCCTGCCGCTGAAATACAGCGTAAGTGGATTGATATTCAAACAACACGTGGCAGGGTTTTATATGTTTCCAAATTATTTCATATCTCTGTTTTTTCAAATTATCACGTTCGTTTTCTTCTAATTCCTTTTTTTTCAAATTTTCATCAATAGGTTTCAATAATTTATCTGTTTCGAGTCTTACAATATCCCTAATAAGTTCTAAACATCTAATATTCATCGAATCGTGGTCATATTCGTCATTTTCGTCGAGAATAAAAATCTCGTGACAATGTTCGGGATGTAGTTTTTCCAAATCTTCAGCCGAAGTGCGACTACCCAGCACGAGCGTTACGTTTTTTTCTGTTTCCTTGTCCGGAAAAGCCGACAGTTCATGGCGTATATCGGGTACATATTGTACGGTTTGCAGTACGATTTCCACTTTTTTCTCTTTTTTGTTATCGTATTTTTCTGAAATCTGCTTTATCAAACTTGGACACATTTTATTATACCCGATTATAATAACATGATTACAAAAAGGATAGTGTATCTTTCCTTCTTCCACTTCTTTCTGCCGAAGGTCAATAATATTTGATAATAGCGAAATAAATATACCGGTTAATACTATAGAAAGAAGACCGACAATCAGGGCAAAGCCTTTTATAACGGTAGAAGAATCGCAGTATGTCGAACCCGGACTAACAAATGCAAAAATCCAATCTGTTACGCCTTTCCAACAATTTGTAAACAATCCTATTACTGCAAGCGAAAATAATACTGCCAAGCAAATAAACCCGAACACTTTCGTTTGATTCGGAATGGATTTCAACCATTCGTCAATTTCTCTTTGTTTAATTTTCATTTTCATATTGTTTCAATTTATTACCAACCACTTTATTTTCTTCCACTCATTGCGTATTTGTATTGTAGGAAACGGGAACAGCACCAATACAAATTTGACAATACAAAATACATATAACTCTTTAGATGAAAAATGGTTTTTTTAGATATTGCAAAAGTAGCAAAATAAACAAAACAAAATATGATTTTGTTAATTTTTTTCACGATTCTATTGTGGCATACACCGTAAAATGTCCTAAGCGATTAATCCTATAAAAGATTTAAGCAGCGTGGAACAATAGGTCGAAGATGCAATTGAAAATAGCAAAAAGATAGGATTATCGTTAATTTAATTAAAAAATAATATCTGCTTCGGGTTATAAATGCCCTTGAAAACCTCCCGAAAAGAGCGAAAAAAACGGCGTACTTAACCGAAAACAACAAGAAAGTAAGTCGTTAAAACGAGATAAGTGCGCCGTGACAACGAGGTTTTGTTTCGTTTCAACGGGATAAGTGCGCCATTTTTGCGAGATACTTATCTCGTTTCAACGAGTTAAAGACGTATTTCCGCAAAATAAGCAAAAAAACAGCCGGTTTCTCCGAAGAAAAACCGGCTATTTACTGAAAGTAAACCAATCAAGGCTTCAACTACTTAATCATCTCATAAGAAATACTTGCCAATTGATTTTTGAACTCCGTGTCGGGAGTAAACGAAAATTTGACACAATGTATCATTTTGTAAGAAAATTCTTCCGAAATGTCAAGTCGCTTTTGAGTACAATACGGAGCATTCCCGAACGACCGAGCTTCAGGTGCCGCGCCCCACCGGTAAAAAACAAAGATGCCATATCAATCATATTTTCAAGGACATTTAATTCATTAATAATATTTAACCCCAAAATCACCCGAAGAGGACTTTACCATTTCAAATTCCACTGAAGGGACAAGAGGATAAAGTGCGGCAAAGATAAAGAGGGTTTTTGATTTTGTATTCCGATAATTCTTCATGTTGTTCAGATAATTCCTCATCAACGAAAAAAAAATGTCTTGCGCGATAAAAGATAAAATCAGTAATCATATATATTGTTGAATTTTATCTTTCATTCCGGCAATCCAAACCAAATCGCCTTCTTCAAAAGTAAACGACATATCGGGATTGATAAATGACTCTTTTCCGCGATCAATTTCAATGACTAAACAGCCGCAATCACGAAATCCTATCCGGTCTAACTTCATACCTAAAATTGGAGAATCTCCTTTAACAAGAAAAGATGCCAATTTGATATCCGATTTATTGGTTTCCGGTTCTTCCGTATCTTCTATTTCCATTATTTTCGTAAAAGCGGTAATATGTTCGTCGGTACCAATAACGGTAAGTTGATCGAAAGGATACAAGCAGTTTCTCCCGTCGGGAAGATAGATTTCCTTGTGTCCTCGAATTATTTTGACGATATTGACATTGTATTTCTTCCGTAAGTCCGATTCTATCAAAGTCTTTCCGACAAAAGGCGAGTCGGGCGATACGGTTACTTTTGCCAAATGAATGTCGCTGTTCGATAATTGGGCGTTGATAGAACTCCGCAACGGCTTCTTTTGCCATTCATGTTCTTCTCTTAAATTCAAATTCGACAAGAAGCGGTCTTCCATAATTTGGTGCGCTTTGAAATTTTTATGAGCAAAATACAAGAAGACAATGATTGATAACGAAATGAAGATAAAGGGCCAAGCGGTGGTTTTATAATTAATGAATAACACCAGTGTAACAAAAAAAGTGGCAAGGAAGATACGAAACAAAGCCAACACCTCCAATCTTCGCCGATTCCCTTTGTGACCTTCGGAAATCAATTTGTCGGCAATTTCTTTTTTCTTCCGACTTGCAGTCAGCAAGCCCATTAAAAACGGAATCATTACTATGATTGTCAGCAACGAATCGATGAGATTGACAAGCGAATCGGGTATATGGTCTGATAATTGTTCCTCGATAAACGGGCAGACCAATTGGGAAAAGGCAAGAATTACAGCGACCAATAAAACGCTGTAAACAAGAATATTGGTTAAATAATATTTCATCAATCTTTTCCAATCGCTTTCGTTTTTCACCAAATCGCCTCCCGAAGAATACTGATCCAAAAACGTTTTAACTCCGTCGGAAAGTTTCGGATTCAACCACTCGTAAAAGGGGTTGGCAAGACGAATAAAATAAGGTGTAGTAAAAGTCGTTATAACCGATATCGTTATGATGACCGGATAAATAAATTCCCTCATAACCCCCAGGCTGTATCCCAATGAGGCAATGATAAATGCAAATTCGCCGATTTGAGCCAAACTGAAACCCGATTGCAACGAAGTTCTCAAGGATTGACCCGAAAGCAGAACGCCTGCAGATGAAAAAATCGCTTTTCCGATAATGGTAACCAATGTGAGAATTAAAATCGGGAACCAATATTGCACCAATGTATTCGGATTCACCATCATCCCGACGGATACGAAAAAAACGGCGCCGAAAAGGTCTTTGATATTTTTGGTCAGATGTTCGACATGAATTCCTTCAATGGTTTCCGCCAGAATAGCCCCCATAAGGAAAGCGCCCAAAGCAACGGAAAATCCGAAGTAAGAGGCTAAAACGACTAAACCGAAGCAGAGACCGATAGAAATGATTAAAAGCGTTTCGTCGTTCATTGCCTTGTGGAATTTGCGGAAGAATGTAGGTAATACATAAATTCCCACCAAAAAACAAAGTATCAGGAAAAATATCAACCTGAACAAACTGATTATCATTTCGCCGCCGGCAAAATTCTTACTGACGGCAACCGTAGATAACATCACCATCATCAAAATAGCGACAATGTCTTCTACCACCAAAGTACCAAACACGATGGACGTAAACTTCTGATTGCGAAGATTTAAATCGCCAAAGGCTTTGATGATGATGGTAGTGGACGACATTGAAAGCATACCGCCGAGAAAAATGCTTTCCAGTATGGTCCAGCCCAACAGCTGTCCGATGAAAAATCCCACGCAAAGCATGGAAATCACCTCGGTAACAGCTGTTATTAGAGCCGGACCGCCCACATTAAGCAGTTTTTTGAAGCTAAATTCAAGTCCGAGCGCGAACAATAAGAAAATAACCCCTATTTCCGACCATTCCGTGACGCTTTTTTCTCCGATGATAGTAGGAAACAGGGTAAAATGAGGACCAATCAGGAATCCGGCCACAATGTAACCTAACACCAAAGGCTGCTTAAGCTGTTTGAAAATAAGAGTAATAATACCCGCCGAAATAAATATCAGCGCTAAATCTTGAACTAAATTTATTTCGTCATGCATAATCAAACAACAGGTTCCCAACCTTTTTCATATTCACGTTTCCAATATTGTTGAGTATCCGGATTATTCAAAATATGCCCGTCTTTCGAATCAATTTCAAGCGTTTGTTTGGTTCGCCAAGAAATATTTCCTAATTGTACCAATAAAGTACTCCGATGTCCGATTTCGCATTCCGCAGAGGGAGCGCTTCCCGTGCGTATGGAATTCAAAAAATCGGCGACGTGCAATTCAGTCAACTTATCATCAACGCCAATACCGGGTGAATTAGCAGTGCCTTTAGCAACAGCTTCATCTTTAAATGTTTTTGCCACCTTTCCGGCTTTGTCGTAAACAATATAAGAATTTTCTCCGAGATAAGCAATCGTTCCTTGATCGCCATAGAAAATGACACCCCGCTCGGTGCCGTTATTTCTAAAGGCATTACAACTGCGTCCTTCCCAAGCGATCAGTTTATTTTCCGGAAATTCGATTGAAATAGTTTGTGTATCGGGAGTTTCCCAATCATCCTTATAACAATATCGTCCTCCGGCGGAAGTCACGCGGCTTGGAAATTCCACGCCGAGTCCCCAGCGAGCGACATCGACTTCGTGTGTTCCGTTATTGAGCGCTTCACCCGTACCCCAATGCCAGCGCCAATGCCAATTGTAATGAATTAAGCCGGACTGATAGGGTTTACGCGGCGCAGGTCCTTGCCATAAATCGTAGTTCAGCCAAGAAGGAACAGCAGCATTTTTCAATGACATGGGACCTCGTGCATTGGTGTACCAGGCTTTAGCCATAAATGCATTTCCAATGATACCGCTTCGAATATCGGTAATCATTTGCTGAACACCGGGCGCTGAACGACGTTGAGAACCCATCTGTACAATTCGATTGTATTTTCGGGCGGCTTGAATCAGCAATTCGCCTTCATTCGGGTTGTGGCTGAGCGGTTTTTCGACGTATATATGTTTTCCCGCAGCGCAACCGATAATGGCAGCCGGAGCGTGCCAATGATCGGGAGCTGCAATAACCAGAGCATCTACTGATTTATCTTCCAAAGCCTTACGAAAATCTTTTTCAGCTGTCGGCTTTCGCGTTTGGAGAGAAGAAACATCAGTAATCGTTTTATTTATTGCGTGTTCATCCACATCGCAGATATACGCAATCTCACAATCGGGCATTTTAGCAAAAAGCGTTGACAAATAGTTTCCTCGACCATTTACGCCCATTACGGCAATTACAATTTTCTTGCCGGGTGAATTTTGCGCAAATACGGTCGGCATAGTAAGTCCGGACAAACTTAATCCTGCGATTGTTAATCCTGAATTCTTAATAAAATCTCTTCTGTTCATTGTAGTCATCATATTATTTGTTATTAGTCTAATGATTCTCGCTTATCGAAACCTCGCACAAAAGGAAAAAAATAATAAATGCAGTATATTTCTTAGCTGATACTATTGAAAATAAATAGCTTAGTTGTTATTTCCCGTCACACAAACAATATACTACGGAGCAAAAGTATAAAAAAGCCGGAAAAAATACAAACGGAAATTAATTTGAAAGGTTAAACAGTGAAAAAAAGATTATTTATCGATAATACAGAAAGCTGATTATTTTTTTATCGTTGCTTTATGATTAACCGGGCCCGATTGCGGCTCCCACCGACAAGGCTTTCAGATTTGTCTCAACTGTTTCATTGCCTTTTCTGCCGAAAATGCGCCGTATTCCGGTTTCTAATTTGGAAAAATCGATCGGCAGATGAGGAGATGCTGCTCCCAAAAGAACCACATTACTTGAACGAGATGCACCCAAGTCTTTGGCAATTTGTTCAACATCGATCACAATTTTATTCGGCAAAGAGTCGTAAATTTTTAATATTCGATCCGGCTCCGGATAATCGGGAATATTTTTATAAGGCTTTGAGTTGGCGACGATCCATCCGTCTTTTTTCAGGTAGGGGAGATAACGCAAGGCTTCCATAGGTTCCAACGAAATAATGATATCGGCTGTGCCCATAGGAATTAAATCGGATGCAATCGGTTGATCGCTGATCCGTAAGTGCGATTGTACATCCCCACCCCGTTGACTCATGCCATGCACTTCGGTTTGCTTCATAAAAAGTCCGTCTTCCAAAGCGGCTTCACCAATAACCGCCGCAATGGAAAGTATCCCTTGACCGCCGACACCGGCTAATATTATATCTGTTTTCATTTTTACTACATTATCATGGGATTGCGGACTTCGCTACGCTGCGCCCGCAATGACAATAAATCATAATTTCTTCTGTTTAACTCTGCGGGCATGCGTTTGAATACATTCCCGACAGGGAACGATGACGGAAACCCCCGAATATTCAATTTCCTTCCTTATCAACGCTTTCATCTCTTCGTAATTCTTTTTGAGCGGAACTATCGCATGCAGATGTTCCGGATGTACACCGATTCCCCTGCATATCTCATGAATGCGTCCGACAGCCGACGATTCTTGCCCTCCGGTCATTCCGGTTGTTTCGTTATCGGAAATGATAATCAGCACATTGGCATCTGAATTGACGCAATCCAACAATCCGGTCATTCCCGAATGGGTAAAGGTCGAATCTCCGATAACGGCGATTGAGGGGAAAATACCTCCATCTGCCGCGCCTTTAGCCATTGTGATGGAAGCTCCCATATCGACACATGAGTCGATTGCGCGAAACGGGGGCAAAGCGCCCAAGGTGTAACAACCAATATCGCTGAATACTTTAGCTGTCGTCGAATATTCCTTCAATACATCGTTCAAGGCTTCGAACACATCTCTGTGACCGCATCCGGCACATAAAGCCGGCGGACGCATCGCTACGACTTCCGGAACCGAATAATAAGAAACCACTTCCAATCCCAAAGCTTTTCGCACTTTGTCGGGCGTTAACTCTCCGTCGCGAGAGAGAGTTCCATCCAAGCGACCATGCACTTTTAAGCCGATGCTTAGATATCCTTTCAATTGCTCTTCCACAACCGGATAACCGTCTTCCAAGACCAAAATCTCTTCGCACGACTCCACCAATTGGAGCAACAGGTTTTTGGGTAGGGGATACTGACTGATTTTCAACACCGGGTGTTCGAATCCGGTGAGATAATTTTCCCGCAAATAGTTGAAAGCGATGCCGCAAGCCACAATTCCCAATTTATAGTGATGCACAGCAAGCGACGGGTGCCGGGTTGCAGGATAGAATTGATTGTATTTTGAATTTTCGGAAGCTTCGAGAAAATCCGGCTGCTTTTCTATCAGTACCTTAAATCGTTTGCGGGCATTAACGGGCAAAAGCACGTATTTTTGACGGGCGTTTTCTTCCAAATGCAGCGCGTTTTGCGGTTTCGGGTCTTTCGTTTGTACAGCGGATCGCGAATGAGCCATACGGGTGGTTATCCGCAATAAAACGGGATATCCTAATCGTTCCGATAAATCGTAACCCTCATAAACCATATCGTAGGCTTCCTGTTGATTAGACGGCTCGAAGATCGGAAGCATTGCAAAATTTCCATATACCCGATTATCTTGTTCGTTTTGTGATGAATGCATGGAAGGATCATCGGCAGTGACAATAATCATTCCGCCGTTAATACCCGACATGGCAATATTCATGAAAGCATCGGCAGCCACGTTCAAACCTACATGTTTCATACACGACAGCGTTCGTTTTCCGGCATACGACATACCCAGTGCCGTTTCTAAAGCCGTTTTTTCGTTGCAACACCATCGGGAAAAAATACCGCGCTTTTTAGCGATCGGGTCATTTTGAATATACTCTGTGATTTCTGTAGAAGGGGTTCCGGGATAAGAATAAACGCCCGACAAACCGGCATCAATAGCTCCTTGAGCAATTGCTTCGTCGCCCAATAAAAGTCGTTTCTCCATTCGCAGAAACAATTTTATTTGTTCAAAGTAAATGAGATCGGAATATAATCCGGTGACGGAACATTTTTTCCGCCGACAACAAGACTCGGCTTCAGTTTTAAGGTAACATTACTGGCTCCACTTCCGATACCGGCAAAATTGAAAGCCAGATTTTTAATCGCATCCAAAGTTTGTCCGCTCATCACTTTCTTTAAGTCAAAACCCATGGTAATAGGCATTGTCGCACTTTGTCCCGATCCGATTTGAATTTGTTTATTAACAGCACCTTGTGTCATTTGCATTCCATCGATTTCCAGAATGTAATTAGCGCTGTTCAGCAGAGCTGTTTGAGTTCCGGGATTTTTTACATCCAAATTCAAGGTAAAATTCAAAGGCAAACTTCCGTTAGGAGTAGCAAAAGCCGCTAAAAGATTTGCTGCAGCCAAGGGGTTCAGGGAAGAAATACTGTTAACATTTTGCAAATTGATTCCGCCTAAAGTTAAATTTGCAATAGACTCGAAGAGATATCTACACTGCGTTATAGCATAAGCAGCGGTTAATTGTTTACCGACATCACAAGAGGAAAAAGATAAAACAACTACTCCAAATAAAGCAACAATTTTTTTCATATTCTTAATAAATTTTTTATAAGTCTTCCGGGACAAATCGTATCTTACGGGATTTGTTCCACTTTGATTATTTTTAGACAAAGGTACATATTTTTTTTCTATTTAAATGGTTTATATCACTTTTTATTCTTAACTTGCAGCGATTTTTTTATAAACATTCAGATAGTATGAGACTCCTATTATTAAGTAATTCCCAAAATCCGGGCGAAGAATATTTATCTTGGGCGCAAAAGGAAGTTCAATCGTTTTTAGGATACTTTTCGGTTTCCGCATTATTTATCCCCTACGCGGCAATCACTATTAGTTTCGATGAATATGAAGCTAAAGTAAAGGCTCGATTTTCCGAATGGAGACATCATATAAAAAGTATTCATCATGCGTGGAATCCCGTCAGGGAAGTTGAAAAAGCAGAAGTAATTGTTGTTGGCGGAGGCAATACATGGCAATTGGTCAGACTGTTGCGCGAACAAGGTTTGATGGAACTCATGCGGGAGAAAGTACAGTCGGGCACACCCTACATCGGCTGGAGTGCGGGAAGTAATATCGCTTGCCCTTCTCTATGCACAACCAATGATATGCCTATCGTCGATCCCATCGGATTCGACACTTTGGGACTTGTTCCGTTCCAGATTAATCCGCATTATTTGGACAAAAATCCCGAAGGATTCGGAGGAGAAACGAGGGAGCAGCGCATCGGGGAATTTATCAAAGTGAATCCCGAGGTGTATGTAGTGGGGTTGCGGGAAGCCACTCTCTTAAGAATAGAGGATAATTCGCTAAAGCTGATCGGTTCTCGGAAGGCTCGACTATTTAAAAACGGAGAGGCTGCCAAAGAATTGAGTTCGAAAGACGATCTGTCGTTCCTGCTGGATTATGCTCCGGCAATCCCGTATTATTGATTGAATATTTTTATATTTCAGTAAATACAGGAACATTATGCGTTATTTTAACATTTCGGGTCCTTGCTTTAAGGACGTTCATTATATGATTGAAGCAGCAACGCGCCTGCAGGGCGTAGAGCAACTGATTGATATGGATCAGTATTTTGTGATTCATGCTGCGCGACAGAGCGGAAAAACCACCTATCTCAAAGACTTGGCTAAGCGATTGAACGACGGCGGCAAGTATTATTGCGCCTATTGCTCGCTCGAAACTTTGCAGGGAATAACCGAGCCGAAAAAAGGAATTCGGGAGATTGTACTCAGAATTAAAAATTCATTAGAAATATACACGCTTCCCGAAAATGAAAACTTTGCCGCCAATGCAGATTTCATTAATTTTACAGGAGTTTTGCAAGTCGAATTATCGAAATATTGCAAAATACTTCACAAGCCTTTGGTCCTGCTTTTCGACGAAGCCGACTGCTTGAGTAACGGTACGTTGATTGCTTTTATGCGACAGTTGCGAAGCGGATATATCGACCGTGACGTAGCAAAATTCGTTAAATCCGTCGCCTTGGTCGGAATGCGTAATATTCGCGACTACAAGGCGAAAATTCGTCCCGACAACGAAACGATTGGCAGTGCAAGTCCGTTTAATATCGTCACTGAAGCATTGACATTAGCGAACTTTACCAAGAAAGAAATTGAAGAACTTTACGCGCAACACACATCCGAAAGCGGGCAAATTTTTGAGGATGACGCTATTGAATTGGTCTGGGAAAAAACGCAAGGGCAGCCGTGGTTGGTCAATGCCATAGTGCGAGAGGTAATAGTAAAATTGCTTGGATACGATTTCAGCAAACGGGTGACCGCCGAACTATGCAAACAAGCAATCGAAAACATTATCCTTCGCCGCGACGTGCATATCGACAGTTTGCTTGAACGGTTGAAAGAGCCGCGTGTACGACACGTAATTGACCCTGTGATTGCAGGTGAGTATGTGAGTACGGTTACAGACGATTTTTCATACACCAAAGATTTGGGTTTGATACGTGTAACGGCAAGCAAAAAAATAGAACCGGCAAATCCGATTTATGCGGAGGTAATCGTTCGCACTTTGAACAGCGACATGCAGGAAAGTTTGGCAAGAAACAACGAAAACGCTCAAATGCCACGTTATTTGAAAGACGGGAAAATAGATATGGATTTCCTGATGTGCGATTTCCAACAATTTTGGCGAGAAAATTCCGCAATATGGGAAGAACGCTATCACTACAAGGAAGCAGCTCCGCACCTTATTTTTATGGCATTCCTGCAACGTGTGATCAACGGCGGAGGACAAATAATCAGAGAACCAGCAGCCGATACAGGACGTCTTGACCTTTGCATCATCCACCAAAATCAAAAATACCCGATAGAACTCAAAATATTTCGCGGTGAAAAGACGCTTCTCAGGGGACTCGAACAAACAGCCGATTATATGGATGTTTACGGAGTGAAAGAGGGTTGGCTCTGCATTTTCGACCGTAGTCCCGAAAAATCGTGGGACGAAAAAATTTACATGAGAAAAGAAAGAATCGACGGCGGAAAAATAATCACGGTAGTCGGACTTTGATTAACTGATCATAAACCAACCCATATTCCGTTGGCGGTTCAATTTTTCCAATTGTTTATTTAACAAGCTGTTTTCGGGTTTTTGAAGCACCGTATCTTCTTCCAGTATTTCCAGCGCCAATTCGCGGGCAAGGGAAAGCACTTGTCCGTCTTTGGTTAAATCGGCTATTCGCAAGTTAAAAGCGATACCGCTTTGTTGAGTTCCGTCGATATCACCGGGACCGCGCAACTTCAAATCTTCCTCGGCAATAACAAATCCGTCGTTAGTCTCGGTCATAATCGCTATACGCCGTCGCGTATTTTCCGATAATTCGTATTCGGTTATTAAAATACAAAACGATTGATCGGCTCCCCGCCCCACCCTGCCCCGCAACTGATGCAATTGCGAAAGTCCGAAGCGTTCGGCATTTTCGATAATCATCACGGTAGCATTCGGGACATTTACTCCGACTTCGATCACGGTGGTCGCAACCATTATTTGCGTTTCTCTCGATACAAAGCGCTGCATTTCTTCGTCTTTCTCGGCGGGTTTCATTTTCCCGTGAACCATCGACACCGCGTATTCGGGAAAAATTTCTTTGGTTGTTTCGAATCCCGCCTGCAAGTTTTTCAAATCGATTAGTTCGCTTTCTTCAATCAGCGGATACACGATATATACTTGTCGCCCTTCCCGGAGTTGTCGCCGCACGGAAGCGTAGAGATTTTTCCGTTTGGCACTGTACATGTGAATGGTTCGAATGGGCTTTCTTCCCGGCGGTAATTCATCGATCACCGAAACATCCAAATCACCGTAAAGCGTCATAGCCAAAGTGCGGGGAATCGGCGTAGCGGTCATTACCAAGATATGCGGAGGCAATTTGTTTTTTTTCCAAAGTTTCGCACGTTGCGCCACCCCGAAGCGATGTTGTTCATCGATGACCACCAAACCCAGATTGCCGAACAAAACCGTATCCTCAATCAAAGCATGAGTACCGATAAGCAGATGTATTTTTCCTTCTTGCACGGCAGGCAGTAATTCTTCTCTTTCTTTCTTGCGGGTAGAACCGGTCAGCAGGCGAACTTCAATACCCAATCCCTCCAGCAATTGAGCAATGGTTTCAAAATGTTGTGCAGCCAATATTTCCGTAGGCGCCATCAAGGCTGTTTGATAACCGTTATCGACAGCGATCAGGATAGAAAGTAAAGCGACTAATGTTTTTCCGCTACCCACATCGCCTTGAAGCAAGCGATTCATTTGTTTGCCGCTGTTCATATCGCGGCGAATTTCCCGAACCACGCGTTTTTGAGCTTCGGTCAGTTCGAAAGGAAGGTTTTGAGCATAAAATCGATTGAAATAATCGCCGACCTTGGTGAAACGAAAACCGCCGATGCGTTTTTCTCTGAATTTGGTAACCCGCAAAATTTGGAGTTGCAAATAAAACAATTCCTCGAATTTCAATCGAAATTCCGCTTGACGCAACAGCGCGGGAGAAACGGGCAGATGAATATTTCGAAGAGCTTCATCCAAAGAAATAACATGCGCTTTTCGGATAATGAAATCGGGAAGAGTTTCGGGAAATTTTTCTTTAATTGTTTCCAGGATGGCAATAACAAGTTTATGCAAAGCTCGCGAATGCAGAAAGGCATTCTTCATCGCCTCGGTCGTGGTATATTGTCCCTGAATACCTACTTCACCGTTAAAAAATTGATCTTCCGTTTCCAATTCGGGATGCGCAACCTGTATGTTGCCGTTAAAAAAAGCCGGTTTTCCGAACAGGATATACTCGATTCCCTGTTTATAATGATTTTGAATTGATTTTATGTTTTGAAACCAGATTAAGTCGATATCTCCTGTATCATCGTAAAAGGCAGCAGTCAATCTTTTCTTGTGACCTTCGCCGAGTGTTTCGTATCCGTAGATTTTGCCTTTCAATTGGATAAAAGGCATATTTCCGTCGATGTCGCGAATCTTAAAGATTTTGCTTCGGTCGATGTATTTGTACGGAAAATAATAAAGCATATCTTCCCAACTTGAAACATTGATTTCCTTCCGAAGAACATCGGCTTTTTTGGGTCCGACACCCGGCAGATACATGATGTTTTGTTGGCTCAAATCCTGCATTTCATCAAAGTTTCGGCAATCATCAAATCAACCGCGGCGGTTATTTTGATATTTTCCGGACTTCCTTCGACCATTACCGGGCGAATGGTTTGTGCGGCTTCCACAACGGAAACATCGTCGGTAAAATTTGTTTGATATTCCCGGTTATAAGCGTCAATTAAGATATCCGACCAAAAGACCTGCGGCGTTTGCACCAAACGATAGTTCGAACGACCGACCGAACGAGATTCTCCTTCGCTATCCAATTCCCGAATCGAATCGACCACCGGAATAACCGGATAGGCGCCTTTTTGAGTAGCTGCCGTTTCATAGAGCTTGGCAATCAATTGCGGGTCGATAAGCGGGCGCACACCGTCGTGCACTCCGGTAAGCGTTCCTCGTTCCACTTTTTCCAATCCTCTCCGTACCGATTCAAATCGCGTAGCTCCTCCGGAAACAATCCGGCATGAAATACTAAACTTGTAGTCGGAACATAATCGCAACCAATGATCGGTATAATCTTTGGGCAAAACAAGAATGATGCCCATCGTAGGATCATAATCGTAAAACGCTTTGATTGTATGCATTAAAACAGGCAGACCATTCAAGGGCAAAAATTGCTTGGGGAGATCCCATCCTGTTCGGATTCCTTTTCCTCCGGCAACAATGATTACAAATTTTTCCGACATAACTAAGGATTTATTTCTTCCAATATTTTTTTTGTTTCTTCATTTACTTTGAATAACTTCTCTTTGCAAACTTTCAATAAAGCGGAAGCTTCTTTGAGTTTGTCGCTCAAATCATCGACATCCAAGCGGTTGTTTTCAATCAACAGTTGGATTTCTTCTAAACGAGTGAAAGCTTCTTTGTAGGATAATTCTTTTTCAGCCATAGATAGATATAGATAGATGTTTATTTTCTAATCGGATACAAATGTACGAAAAATAAGTTGTAAAATTTAATAATACATTTGTATCAACAAAGATATGGTTGGGGTTCGGACTCATAAAATAACGCTCCGGTATTTTTTCCGTTCTGCAGGGGTGAGTAAATCCAGATTTTTAGACACCCAATTTGTCATCGCAACCCTGTAAATATCTTTTTCCTTTATACCGGCTTTTTGTAACAACAAAGCAATCAATTCTTTTTGTAATTGTTGAGAGGTTTTTTTTGATATTGTATCCATATATAGTTGATTATTAATATTTCAAGATTAAATTTTCTTTATTTCCTTTCCATCTTTCCGCAAAGTTACAAATTTTATTTCATCCGGACATCTTTTGTACACTGACCGCATAATATTCATGAAAGCAAAAGTATCAAAATGTCAAAAACGCGAGGTATATTTTAATACGGATTTTATACGGACTTGGTACGGCGATGGTACGGCGTATGTCCCTGTGAGATACAAAAACAAAAATAGAGGAAAAGCGCTTGTTTCGATATAAAAAAGACAGGAATTTCGGCAAATCGCTTTCAGGACGTAAATTTGATTTTATTGGGGGACTTGAGGGACTCATTGGGACAACAGCGAACGCCGGGATGAATAATGATTTTTCTATTTACCATTTACTATTTACTATAAAATATTCACAATATGGACACTAAACTTACACTTCGTATTGAATCCGGTTTGGCGCAAACGGCACAAAATTATGCCAAGAAAAAAGGATATAAAAAACAACATACTCTAATTTTTGTACACAATACTACGAAGAAATCCCTAAATGACTCCGCTAAAGGTTAATTCATAATAGGCGCTCCCTACAACAAATACGGATTTACTACTGTTAAATTTTGAATTGAGGCAAAATCTTTTTCATTGTTCGTAACCGGGAATAAACTAAATAGATAATTTTCATTTAATTGAAGAAAAGAAACATTTTCTTAATCTAAATTAGATAATTTTTTTGTTAATTAAAAAAACTTTTATACTTTTGCCGTCGAATTATTAACACTTTTTACTGTGATTACTTCTTTCAACAATCGAATCCGCAAGGAAACTTCAGCCCAAAATATTTTAGGTGAAAATGTAATTTTTAACCTTAATTATTTGGTAGTTAGCGGAATTTTGTTAGAGAGAGAGAGAGAGAGAGAGAGAGAGAGAGAATACATAGGCTAATCTCCTGCGCGCCCGCAGGCGCGCAATATAAGATTAGTTCTTTAAATAACAATGGGGGGTCTGTCTTTTTTTTGAAGACGGCTCCCTTTTTTTATGGTGCTTCGCAAGTTGCACCTTTTT
>Ga0123354_10000295_pt1 | contig 45690 bp, 28 predicted proteins | sample TergutLab28metaG_2_FD_97872 | JGI IMG/M metagenome (GOLD analysis project Ga0123354, IMG submission 97872) | Labiotermes labralis P4 segment gut microbial communities from Petit-Saut dam, French Guiana - Lab288 P4 | ecosystem: Host-associated > Arthropoda: Insects > Digestive system > Gut ... | reverse complement strand
ATCTTTTTTAACAGTTTTTCTTTAGAACCTTTTTTTTTTACCTTTTTTTTCAAAACCAAAAAAAATCTCAAAAACCCCCCCGCTCCCCCCCCCTCCCCACCCCCCCCCCCCCCCCCCCCCCCCAGTAAAAATTTCTGGGTGCCCGCCTGATAAATTTAAAAACCCCTCCGCCTCAGGCAGTAATGGGAATTTAAAACCCGGCGTCAGTCAAGTCACTAAAAAATACTGCAGCTTATTGGCACAGTGTATTAACCCTTTAAACGCCGGAGTTAAATCCCATCTACCATCTGCTGGCATTATTAGGAGCTCACCATATTCTCCACGTTAGCAGGTTAAGGGTTAAAGTGTGAAGAAATTTCACAATACTCGGGGTGACGTTGACCAAATTCAGTCACCTTGAAGATGCAGGCAGCTCGTCCCTCCGAAACGTCGGTACTGCCTTATTATCCTACATGATTAAGAACTTTAAAAACCATCTTTCTTGCTTGACCCACAGCGAAAACCTGAAAAATCCTTAAAGTTTCTCATGTAACTGGCACTATGTGAGCTGTTAACATGGGCTGGTTGGGTTATGACATGAGTTTTATCATATAATTACTGGTTTATATGCCTATAATAGAGTATTACCACATGGTTGATCGTGGCGGTTTGCAGTCCGTATCCTGTCCTACATTTAACCTCCATGAAAATAAGTTACAAAAATAAGATTCATAGGAACGTAAGACGTCGAAATAATTTATTGGGTTGCTTGCTAATTCCGTAGTATAAAATTATTATATAAAATGTTATGCAATCTGGACTATTGTTTATTTCATAACACGAAATAACGGAGTAATGAAATACATACTTTTAAAATTCTTAATTTGGTTTTGTGGTTATGAAATTTAAAATTGTTGTAGGCGACCGCTTGATAAAAATGATAGTTGATTGTAATAATTTATGAGTCTGGGAGTAATTTAATTTGAATACTGGTATAGTTGTATTTTAGTTGAGTGCAGATCTACACGTATTTTGTAATATTAGGACTTTCTTCCTTCATATCACCTATACAAAAAAAAAATCTGTGTTGGGTTTATCAGGAAATGGTATTAGCTGGCTTATCATTTTGGTTTAAGAAATTAAACTGACACAGTTGTTTTAATTACACTCGGCATTGTTATATAAATACACTGTACCACTCCAAATTTAATTACTCCCACTTCTTATAATCTATTTTTTTGTGTTATAAAATAAACAGAAATATAGTTTTGGATTTGCTGCCCGAAATTAATTTTCAAATTATTTTCTGACCAGGCCTCCCGCCTTCTAATAAAGGATGAACCAGTAACCGGATCACAGTCGTTGCTTTACAAGGTAGGCTGTATGCACCCTGTATTAATTAGCGCGTTTCATATATAAGTATGTGAAGTATTCCTCCACTTAACGTGATGTAGATTTACATTATTTACATCGTATGTGTCCTACATAACATGCTCACAAAATTCATAAATTCTTGTTGCAGAACTTAAGTGCTAAGATATCTTTTGAAGTCGGGAACTAGCTTCTTTATGTACTCTGAGAAATCCAGTTTGCATCGTGCCTTATGTTATATTTGGGGGAAATGATATTTTACTATACATTAGAAGTTTTCCATTTTTAATGTAAAACCAGTTTGCATCGTACTTTATGTTATATTTGGGGGAAACGATATTTTACTATACATTAGAAGTTTTCCATTTTTAATGTAAAACCAGTTTGCATCGTACTTTATGTTATATTTGGGGGAAACGATATTGTACTATACATTAGAAGTTTTCCATTTTTAATGTAAAAGTTCAGTATTTCAATGGATACTGGTTTTCACTCCCATCTTTGATTTTGGTAGAACTCGCTTCCATTCTTCCTTAATTATTTAATCCTTGTTTTAAAATTAACACAGAGTTCCTTGCTTAACAACTGTTGCATTTTTTATTACAACTTTTGTAAGTTACTCTGTTAGATGTGTTCCCATTGTCTGGGCAGGGCAGAACTAATCAGTCCTACAACTGACTGACAGCATGTTGATTGACATCTTCAGCCATCAGTCCACTGAATTTTACCTCATCTGAGGGACACCAGTGCTTTTTTTTTTGTTACTATTTCCTTCTTGTACAAGGACATTTAAATTTAATTGTCACTGCCCCCTTTAATGTGTTGCAAGTGAAAAGAATGATATTTGAACATTTGAGTAGCATGAAAATGAACATTACATGAAGTAATTTACTCTTCACTCAGTATTCCTAGAGTCATTGAATCGATGACGATTAGATGGGTGGGCAAGAGCGATAATAAATCCTTAGCCTACTAGGTGATAGTTACAAAACCTCAGACGAAGAGACTACAAAACGTGATCTAGCGCACAGGATAATATTAAAATATTTGTTTAAAAATGGGTTTGTAGCAGTGGACTAAATTCTGCTGATTTATTGGGCTTTGAACATGGTAATGGACCTTCGCGTTCTTTAAAACCAGGACAATCATTGACCAGAATGATGCTGTAACCTGAACCAGTGTTTCAGATAGTCACACAGTGTTCAAATATAGTGTCATTCACTGGCCTGGTATGGATGGAATATTGCATTATTTAAATGACACATTGAGTTAATATTACTTGGTAGTAGTTAACAGAAAGGTGTAAGGGCTTTGGTTGTTGGCTTAGATATAATTTATTTCATATTTTTAAAACAATTTAACTTGTGTGGAAATAACGTTATATTTAAATACAGGGTATAACTGTAGGATTAAACCTGTGTATATAATCTGGTACGTGTACGTCAGCACATTAAACACTCTGTTTGCGTCCTTCGATGTAACCATGTGATGTTTACACTACTGACAGAACTACACATGGAAATCATGTCTACCCTGTAACTCGTTTTATTTTTAAATTTTATATACGTAGTACACGAATATATCCTCCTGATATATGTTCAATTAAACAGTAGAATTTATAACAAATTTAGGATTTGTATGTGCGGTATAGTGTATATATATAAATAGGCAAACAAAATAACATTTGTTAATTTTATAAAAAGAATTTATTTAACAAGTGTACTTTTACAGAAAACACTTAATGTAGTTTTCATTTCAAATTTCGCACTAATTATTTTGTGATCCAGTAGTATTTATAGAGCATTAAAAAGTCCATCGTATCCCATGTATGTAGTAGAGATTATAATGATCATGCTGGTTAGTAAACACATTTAACCTTACTTCCTTAAATATAATATAGACCTCTCCTATGCTGAATATTATTCAAGATATTCAATAGGTTTCAGATTTGAAACACAAGAACATGACTCGACCTTTCCATTTATTTATTGTACGTAAAACTACAAACTGCAAATTAAAATATATGAAACGCGCAAATGTAATTCAGTAAAAGTTATGTCATATTATTGCGTACTATATCATAGAACAGTTTCATTCATATTGAGGTATAAACGGGGCCTCAGCGGTATATAATACGTGTAAAATGTACAAATCAATCAACACTGAAGCACGGAACAGCAAGGTTTGTGTCAACTGCACCATGGTAAGTTATTTTTACCGCTGTATTACCAGGATAAAGTAGGATAGATAGTATGTGCATTGACCAATGCCAGTTTCATCTGATTTCTTTCATTGTATGTTGATGTAGCAGATGAGGGATGTTTTGTAGAAGAAGCAACTGACTCGTTAGGTTGGCATCACCCTATAAAAACAGCACGTCAGTCTATGGCCGTCCATCCGTGCAGATGTTAGTTGTGGCCAAGAAGATTGTAATGAAGTTAATTAGGGCTAGAATTTCTTCTGCGACTAAATGTTACGTAAAGGAGGGGTATAGGGGCATGCAAGTAAAGCTCCACACATTTCTGGCACCAGACAAAGGTGAGTGGCCTGCTTCATGCTCTGAGAACTTGGTCCCTGTGGGGAAAGACGTCGTCGTAGCATTGTAGAGGTTATGTGCACTGACGTATAAGACATCATATGATAAGGAAAGTTCGGTGTGGTCAGCAGGGTAAAACAGCGTGCAAGTGTTTGGTAGTTACACGTATTTAATTGTTTAAATTTGCTATTTAACTTGAAACTACACTGCATTCCTTAGTGTGATAACATGTGCTGTGTCAGTGTCAGAATCTTTAAATATGGAATGGAAGGAAATGTGTTTGAAATTATGGAGTTGCTTCCCATTATTTGTGCTATTGCATACTTTGAAGTGTATCATTAAAATATTATCTACTAAATAGTTCATTCATTTGTCGTATGGTAAAGACCACATTCCAAGAATCGGGAAGAGAAAGACTGGGACATTCCTCATAATACAGACATCCTAAATTTAGTATCCCAATAAAAGGAACATAACGTGGAAGCATACAATTGCGCATTTCTGTCTTTAGTCACGGGGACTCTTTTCCTTCCAGGGTGGTCATATTACACCCAAGTCGGGCTCCCCACCTCGGCCGAATTCTGGAGGATGGAATCCACAAGGCCCTCCACCCCGGGAACAGATCCCAGACTTCCCTCCGGTTCAGCCCCTGCACCCAGATGATGATGACAGCGGTGACAGCAGTGACCCAGAGTCTGTCAAAAGACAGAAACTCTAGGACTGTCCTGTAGATGGCAGCATCAGGCGAGGGGGTGAACAGAGTGGGCCACAGAAGCAGCTAAGACAGGGAAATGTTAAAGCCAACCTTAATTTTGCCAATAATTTGTTGTAGAAATAAAGAAAGAAAGAAAAATGTAATGAAATAAGAATACAAACTTCAAAGGAGGAGGGAAGGCAGATTCAAGATGAGGTGTTCTCCAGGAATTTATACATCAGGGAAAATTTCAGCTGATAGATGTTGGCCACAACTTGCTGTAGTGTTTACTGTGTGGTTATGTGACAAGAAATCCCATGATTGTCAGCAGGATTAAAACAATAGTTGGCTTATGCTTGCAACGCTGGGGATCACAAGATGGCAGTCCTTGCACCAACTTCAGTAAATACCATTGCAGTGAAGATGAAAATATTGAGTAGTGCCACCAGACGTAAAACAGGATAACCTTTGTATGCTATTTCCTATTTCTGAGAAAGATACGAGAAGATGAAGATATCATGGAGAAGTGGAAGATAATACGAGTAAATGCATCTTCATGAGAGCTTTTTTTTTTTTATTTTAGTTAAGTTTATGTTGATCTTTCGTAAAACAAATGATTTTTGTCGTACTGAATCCCTGTCAAGCATAAGTCCCATCCAACTGGGCGAGAGGGTCCCTCTTTGGAACTCAAAGTATTCTGGTAATAGCTTAACTGCCGTATTGAGGGAGCAGATACCAATGTTCATGTTGAGCTGCTTGTAAAGTGTATTCTTCATTAACTTGTGTACAGTGATTGTATGAACAAAACAACTGCTATACTTTACATGATAGTTATACTGGTGCCTGTAACTCAAAGGGGAAAAAGGGCAGAACATTTAAACTAAAAATAACTGTTTATTTAAAAAAAACTGAATGGTATCATTGCAATCCATTTTAACATATGAATTGGACAGCCCTTGATATCTGGTAACATTAACTTTAAGTTGTCAATATAAATGACATCCCTCTAGTTACATGGATCAAAAGGTCAAGCATATCTGTCAATTCTTCAGTGAATGTATTGCCAGCTATAAGAATTTTATTATAGGATAAGCCAATCACACCAGTTGGAAAGTGGAATAATTGGAACTTTGTAATTGTGTACATAAATTTCTCATGAAATTATGATTATTTTATAGGAGTATATTGCTATTAACAAATAAAGTAATAAAATGTAATTCTAAAAACTATTTTTTCCGAAACTATTGTTTAAATAAAAGTTTAGTTTGCATCAGAATGAACTTCAGACCTTCTGCAAACGTTGTCAGGAAGGGCACAAGGATTATATAGTGCCAAAATGTAGTGGCAGTGCAGAACAGGGATTCAGCATGACTGTTATCATTTTCTTGGGCCCTATTTATCCAGGAACAAAAGCTGTGATTGTACAGGTGTAATAAATGTGGCAGCATCTTTGTTTTCTTTATTCTCCTTGTGACTTAAATGTGCACATGTGAGTAACATGTCTTAGAGGTTAATTAAAGAACTTAGGATAATTACTAGTAGCAGAGACAAATATAAACATACTCACCAATTAATTGCTTCCTGTCTTCTTCTAACCTTATGAGTCACAATTTTTAGGTTGTCATTTTCAATATAGTAATTCTTATGCAAATGGTAGTCGATTTTTTTAATAAACATAATGTGAAGATAGTACACAGATTAATATAATATTGGTGGTGGTTATGTCACTAGTTCAACGATACGTTTAAAATATTCGGGTGATAAATAAACTGAATCTAAATAAATATATAAATATATATATATCAACAAATCAACTTGCAGAGGAAATCAAGTCTCATGCAATGGCAGTCCAGTGTTTCTGATTGTACGGTTGGAATAAGTAAGTTTGCAGTGTAAGTGCAAATGTTGCATATGCAATGGCGAGGATTAAGCAGCTGAAATGACTGGACATCACTGAGCAAGTGCTGTTAGTATACAATGTGATGACAATGATACGATGGATCAGATATCTCCATTTCTGTTGCTTCCGAGACAGTGGCGACAGAAGAAAAAAATGAAAAGAAGTTTATAGAACAGTGGAAGGAAGAGAGTCTAACATTTTTACATCATTGGTGGTCCAATCATTATCCACAATACTCTGTGAAAAATGTTTTCTTTCTCTTCGATATTTCTTGTTTGCTAGTTAGTACGGGAATAGATTTGATGATAATTTTTTGAAGGAAGTACTTACCTTTGTTAGAGTGTTTGTTCAGTAGTGTGCTAATTCACAGGCAATCTTAATATCGCAGATGTTTAAAATGAGTGGTAATATCCCCAGATGTCAAACGTATTTTGTTTACGTTAATATTTCTGGAATGTTTAGAGTCACATCTGTTCATTTTAGAAACTGTTTGAAAGACATGTAATTGCATAAATCCAGTTAAGGACTGATGACATGAAACTGATTCCTTCTTAAGAAGCTAATAGTTGCTCAGCTGGCTAAGAAATTCTGCACGTCTTATGGAACATGAAGGTTCATTAACGTGTTGACATGAGTCTGGTCCCTGTTCTATGCCAGATGAAATCAGTCTATAGCCCCATTCCCTATCCTATTTCTTTAAGGCACATTTTAATATTATTCTCCCATATATCCAAAGCTCTTCAAAGCAGTTGCCTGTGTATAGGTTTTCTGACCAAAACTTTGTATCCGTTTCTCGTCTTGCCCTTGCCAGTAATAATGCCTTTGGTATCTGTAAATACCAGTAACAGGAATTAAAACATTCCTAATATTCTTCATTTACACATAAGATAAAACTGTTCAATTGCCTTCGCCCATTAAAGACAACGGGTTTTAAATTTTGTTGTTCCTAATTTGTTTGTAGCTTCTTTTAGTTATCACAAATCCCAGGTTTGTTGCAGTCCCACTTTGATTAGAATACCAGAACATTACTCTATAATAATTATAATTTGGTGGATGTAAAGCAGTGGATAACAGTGTATTATCTCTATTAAATTAACTTTATTATTGATATAAATATTTAATGCTGCGCATTTCTGCAGATGTAGTGGGGAGGTCAGTACCATTCAATTTTGCCGTATGTAATAATTATGTGACGGATGTCTTATAGCAAACAGGATTTACTCGAAGAGTTTACAAACAATTTTGGCACTTTGTGTGTCCATAACTCTGGTATACGTACACATAAACATCATTTTTTCTCTTTCAAGTTTATATCAGTAGTGTGAAGAAAATTATTTTGTCACTCGTACTATAATTAAGCATTACAAAGAACAGTGTCCTTGTTAAGCCTTTATATACTTAAAATATATGGCAGTTTTCTCGAGTACTGCACGGAAGGAATTTTATGTCTCGTGCAACCATGTATGGTGAATAATTTTTACAAGAAAATGTAAGAAACTTTATAGAATGCCATGGAATCAAGGTTTATAATATGTTGTTATGCCTATGCATCATTATTGTTACATAAGACATAAATGCATTTTATCTGCAAAGTATGCCATTTTCATCATAATTGTTACCTTAAAATTACATTAATGCCCATTATAGTGTCCACATAGATTTGACTAGCTTCCAGAACACTTTCCGAACTTCACGAAATATATCTGCCTGAAATAAATGATGATATTGCCATGATTTATCACTGTCTTGCATGATAGTGAAGCAAAGTATTATCAAAAATTTTATTGACCTGGAGATCACATATACAGTAATGCCTGTCAGTACAATAGACTCTGAACCAAAAGTTTAATATCCTTTAGTGTTTTGATTTGGAACATTTTTTGTCATACGGCTGGGTGTTTATGCACACTGTCAAGCAATGCAAAATTTTGTTTTTCAGTATATGCAGTGGTCAGGTAACAGTACTTTTTCTTGCACAAGGATATACTAAAAGGCAGACGTACTCCCACTTTGAAATACTATTTCGTTTTCATATAGGATTGTCACCTGTTTGATTTTAGAGGAGTTTCTAGAAACCTAAAAATAATATCTGTTTGGGTTTTAATCAGGATTGTAGAATCTTTACATGTATCTGTGCCATTTTTTATTTATGTAATCTGAAATTTATACGTTTGTATTTCAGTGGAATTTTTAAATTGATTGCAAGATTTATTGACTGCAGTTTCATTTTTGTTCTGTTTATGGGAGCCACCACAACTCTTTCCCCATGAGAGGGGACACAGAATTTTTGTTTTAAAAGTCCATTATTCCTTTCAGTGAGGAAGTTGTTAAACACTTTTCATTTGGGATATAATCATTTTCAATAGGTTTTAGTCTGTGCTGTTTGTTTGGTTTATTTATGTCCCTGTTTTTAAGAATTTTCAATTTTTTTGTATTTTTTCCGAATCTCCAGAACAGGGGCTAGTTGGATGGCTTGCTTCCCTCCTCTCATACCCCTTTGGTGGCACCCTTCATCCCATGCTATGTATAAGTGGCAGATGAATTTGTTCAAAACAAATTATCATTATAACTTACATTGTTTTTCACCACTTCTTTTTCTCTGGATTTCTGAATGAAGCCTCAGAGGAAGTCTCCATACTTGAAAACCTTGTAAGGTAGCAGTCCAATCTACATTTGAACAATGTATGTATGACATATTCCACTATAAAAACGAGCATTAAGTTTTTGTTTTTCCAAACCTGGAACCAATAGTCAGGACATGTCTTTATACTGTACATTTGTTGATTAATTGACTGTCATTCCATAAATAACAGAAATTGGACACTTATGGGAAGCTTACTTTCTTGTCTGTTCAAGGTAATTATCATTATTTCATCTCCAGTTCAGTGAGAATGGAATTAACGTTTTACTAATTATTCTGGCTCCTTTTTATTTGGTTTACATTCTGGGTGTGTAGAAATTTTAAATTACATTTCCTGGATGTAATTGATTTTGTATCAAATCCAAGTTTTGTAGTTACTTGTGTTGTGATCATGGTTCTCATCAGTTACGCTGTTTCATAACTCCAAGTGAAAGTGGAACTGTGGTTTTCATATTTTAATATTTCCCACATACTGTTGTCTAATCCAACAGCCAAACATTAAGCACTTTGAGAAACAAAGAGCCTTCATGTAAACTTGATAGAGGTATATTTTGGTTTTAGTGTATAAAGGAGGAAAGAGAAAAAGGGACAGAGTTAAGAAGTTTAATCACACTTTGTTGGAGACATAATTAACTTGCTTACGTAGCTGTCACTCTTTCTTTTAATTATCTGGATTACTGCGTGGAGTTTCAACTTTAAGTACTCTAAGTAGTTCCGTTTGCTTCTTTGTCTTTCCTCAGGAGATAGCCTACATTGTGCTCACAGTGAAATAATTGATGATTATCATATGCGTTCCCTTGTGAACAGAAACTTGCGAAGGATGACCAACAATGAACTAATTTGGCATCATTGGTACATTTCATTGTAACTGGTTTTATTAACCTTATTTAAAAACACTTTTCCAATGTGCCATTATTGGCGAATTACCAAGCCATGCTCCTTTATAATTATAAATTAAAATTATGATGAACACAATTTTCATGTTTTCCTATTCTTGAGATTATATCTGCCTTATCATCATTGATCAGTGGGCTGATAGTTTTCATAATTGTGAAAGTATATTTTATTTTTGGCTTCTGAAATTTATTATTTACACAGACTTTAGCGCTCTAAAAACAAATAACATGCATAAAACAAACATAATTTAACCTTTCTGAGTGGAAATCATTCCACTGCTGGAATGTTTGGACTACATATGATTTATGTTGCAAAGTTAACACAGCATAGAGCTTTTAAGTGAGCCATCCCCATTGTGCTGCATACAATCATAAAGATAGGTTGTGTTTGACTTTGCTCTACCTATCTTTATGACAGCATAGAGCATTCATTGATGCAGTTGTGTATGATTTATTAAAGAACTCTCAGATATTGCACAGTTTACTGCCATTCTATAAAACCATAAGAATTCTTGCTGTATTCAGAGAATTACCCACAGAAATATTCAGTATATGAAGCTTCAAGTCTTCAGGGATATGATGGTGCTACTGTGTCACTTTGTCAGTGGATGGAAACCGTCTAGAATTTAGAAAGATTGTGGTGCCATCAGAAGGTCAGAATTTATGCAGTGAAACAGGGTAGCATTCCAGAACACTTAAATCTTCAGTAACACTGCTGTGAGAACCTCAAATATTGCTTTTACTATGTGATTTGGCCTATCAGGTTGACATGTCAGTAATTCTGTAGGCTTGTTTTTGGAATTTAAATGTAAGCATTTCAAGTCTCAGTCATGCTGCGTATTCTCATGACTGAGATTCTTTAATTGAGGCTTTCCTGTCTCTAAAATGTAAAGAGGCCATGATCACCTCTTTCCAAATTTTGTATACCTACTCCTTATTCATGTTTTTTCCCCTACCTCATCTGACACTGTTCACATATAGCCTCTGCAGTACATTCAACCTGTCAAATGTCTTCTTTCAGATCATTCTCTATTTATTATGTCATGTTACATAATACTGAGAGAAAGTATATAGTACTAACTTCTTGTGTGATCTACTGAAACCATGCAGTATCATTTTTAACATGATGTACAATTTATTCATTATGACAAATCATACTAAAATCACTGACATGTAATTAGTGATAGAAATGTGAAACGCACTTGATCTCCTATAAAGCAATGTCTCAAATACAGAAATATAGGTTGGTTCTCTTGTAATGGGTGTTAATTGAAGGACCTGTTTGATGCATATCTTTTCACATCATTCTTTAACATTAATTTTAATCTGCCTGGACCCAAGCTTCATATTACGCAAGCATAGTATGACTTTAAATTTTGGTGCAGATGCACTTCGTTACTATTTCTATAGTAAAACCAACTAGATTCACCAGTGTATCTAGTTGGTTTTACCACATGAATAATATTACGATGCACAGCCCTATGAACGTCAATTTTGCACCTCATCACTATTGTTGCCACGCATTTAATTGCAGTGAAAACGCTCGAAATATGATATGATGAAAGGTTTTTGAAGTCTGCTGTATGAACTGCATTGGGGCTTATAATACAACATATAGGAGTGTTCAGTACTTCTCCATGGAGTGCCCTCATATTCTTTCTTACATTCCTGAGTCATTTATATTTGTATATGTACTTTTGTTCGATATTAACATAGAGCATATACATGAGATTTCTTTCATCTACAAGCATCAGTGTGTAACCTTGTTGCATCATGTTTCTGTACACTAATAAGAAGAATATTGTATAATACACTAGTCAATCCTGCATAATTTGGGACACTCACAGCATTGTTAAATTAATTGTTATAAAAATACTAAGTCAAATGTAGGATGATTTATGACTGATGAGTTCAAAAGACTGGAAGGAAATGATTATGCTTCTGTAATGTAATATCATGGCACACACTGCAGGAGTAAAGGAAGTAATAACATTCAGGTTACCTGACCTTCAGGCTCATATTTGAAGTTTAGATGTCACAAACATGAATGAAAAGGTAATCACCGCCAATGTAAAGACTGTGTCCCCAGATTAGGGTGTTCTTCGAGTTTGCTAAAGCTGTTAAACACTGTGCATACACACAAAACTGTGTTCCATGTGAGCATAATGTAGTGCATATGTTTCATGTTTTAATTTTTTTTTTCTGTATGCAATATTGTATATTTACACTCGCATGTGATTTTGTTTGCATGTTCTTATTCTGTTACTCTCTAATGTGGCATATTAATTTTTAGTAATTTAAAGCATGCTGTTCAAATCTTCCCTTTTCAGTAATGTTACTGTGGTTTTCATACACACCTCACTGTATCATGTCACTCTGTACTGAGTAAATATGGCAAATATTTTCTGTCTGTTGGTAATGGAAAATATTTTGTATTTTTGGGGGGGCATACTTTTCAGATTGCATTGTCACTTCTATCATAGAAGGAAAGTTAAATTTTAAAATTTCACTGTGAACTTTGTAGAACATAAAATTTTCATTTCCTTAGTGCCCTTCAAATAATAATGTTTTATTTTTGTCACATGTACTTATTTAAGAGCATTGTTTCTATAATATCATTAATTTGCTACCATTTGAAAGTACTGATCAAAAGCAGGTAACATTTTGCATGTGGGAAATATAAGTAAAATTTATTGAATTATGGTATCATCCATGTTTATCGTTCATTCATTGGTTGTGTCATTTTGGCACAATTAGTGCCTAAAATTTAGGTTTTGTATCATATGTATTGTGCTTCTCAGGAAAAACAAAAAGGGATAATACATACCTCTGCTTTCAGGATGATGAATCACCTTGACAGAAGTTTTCTTCTGTGAGTATGTGAAGTAGAAGGTGGAGGTTGGCAGCTCAGGTTTTTACAACAGTATACTATGTCAATAAATTTTCTACAGAACTCATGCAGACATTGGCAACATTGATTTACAAATTAAAGAGGCCACTATCAAATGTTGGCACATGTCTCGGTATTGTTTATGTTTAAATTAGACACATTGTGTAAAAGATTATGAAGACAAATAGTCCTATTGCCTCAATAGAACTGTTAGAATAGAAGTGAATACTGAAATGTTTTGAATATGCAATTATAAATATTCATTAAATGTGTAATATTTATTTTACATATTTCTTGTATTTATAAAAGCACTAATTGCAGCTTAAATATATTTGTAGCACTTAGTTGAGAGTGTTTTGAAATGTTCTGAAAAAATGTTAATTTCTTTATCTTGGATTCAGAAACGTTAACCAGAAAAGTATTTGTCATGGTACACACCCAGAACTTGTGAATTGAAAACAAGAAGGAAATAACTTTAATTGTCTGAATGAGTTCTGTAGTAATTGTAATGCTTAATTAATAGTAAGTCACACTATGAAAAAACAGAAACATTATTAAATTTTACCAACCCTTACATCCCCCAAGAATGTATACGATTTTTCAATATCAAATTAATAGATATTCTATACTTATACACTACAATTAAAATAAGATTGCATATACTGTATGTAATTATTTTGTTTCACAACACACTAGTACACAGTTGAATTGTGATGTCAATCGTATTCACAAAGCCATGTTTTACATAAGTATAAGGGATAAATCTCTTGTGCAATTAATTTCGGTAGTTATACCAGTATTTTACTTGAGAAGTGTATTAGTATTAGCATACAAGAGTACACAATGACAAGACGGTACTAAATATGAATAATGACTGTTTCATCAAGCAAAAACCATCCTAGCTTTTAGTTGATTATAACTTTGGTTTATGTATTGTATAATGTGGATGGTTCTAGGGGATTCTATTCTATTCTTGTAGTTTGTACGTAGAATAAAAGAGCGCAGTAGCCTGCTGTATTGCTAACACTGTGAATGCCTTATCATTGTTTCATTTATCATGTCTAGAAGTGATTATTATAAAACATTTTGTTGTCATACCTCTTCATTAAATCTTAATCTCTTGGCATTATATTGTTTTGGATTCTGGATACATTTAATAATTGAGTTATTGCATTATTTACAATATATATCTCATTGAAACATACAAATTTGTTTGTAAAATGTATATCTTTTAGTACAAAGAAACATGTTTGTAGTAGTCATCAAAGTTGGAAAGTGACATGGTAACCATTTGAAAGATGTTAAGGTGATAGTGACATTTAAAAAGCAACAAGAACACATGTGTTTTGTCAGTGCAACTTCCAGCAATTAAATAATGCCAAGAGATTGTTAATTATTAATGTGTCTTGAACCTTCAGTATGGTGGGAATGAATGCTATGACACCTTGTATGTTGAAAGGGGAAACAGTGAAGTGTTCAGTATTGTATTTTTTTGTATAAAAGATGATCCAACAGAGCATTTGAATTGATATGGACAGAGTAAAGGTGCATTACTTAATATTGTTTAAGCACAATTAGCAATTTTCACATGGTGTAATTCTGATGCAGATAAAATTGTGTAGGGATATAACATTTACCATAAATGCTTCATTGTGTTCTGTACGGAATGTGTTTAAGGTATTATGTATTTTTCTTTGCATTATTTTTGGCAGATGACAATACTGCAATATTAATAGAGCATCGTGTACTCAGCGAATTGCATTTACAAAATCATCTTACATCAGAATGTTTGAAAGAGCAATTATTATTACTGAACTCATATTATCCATTGCATAAGTTTAACACTGGGAAATGTGTGTTTCCTTTACATGCAGCTTATCATACAACACTGACACATTAGTTTTAGGTTGATTTGTAAGATACACTTTCAACATGGAGAAAATTCATATACTGGAGTAATGGTTGCTTATTGACAAAAGTCATGGAGCAGACATGTGAAATGTGAAAGCTGCCCTTTGCAAGTACTATGTGTATTTCAAATTAAGTAACATTATTTGTATTGTTTTTGCATCAAATTATATTGGTTAGATGCTGAACCTATGTCATATTTTATCTTGCATTTTCATTATTAACAAATCACCAGCTTTAGTGGTGACTTTTACACATTGTGGTATATATATGAAGACCTTTCTTTCCTTATTAACGAAGATCTAATAAGATGTTAAAATTTTGGGACAAGTTCGCATTTACCATGAGACCATATGAATTTGTTTACTGGGTAAATTAAAGCCTGTGATAATGATACTATAAAACACAGTATCCCAAGCCTAGAGAAAAACACTGAGCCCAGTTTTTGGTTCTGCATGAACTCCAGTATGGGAGATGCAGTTATTCATAGTATTCCATACTCTAGTATACGAATTTGTTTGAGTGTCAGTTGCTACATTGTTCAGGTTTGAGGAAAAAAAGTTGGTGTCCATAGAAAAAAATACTGTATCCACTAAACAAAGCAAGTAATATATTTTCACCGTTTGCACTGCAAAAACTTTGTTAAAAATGGTCTTTTGATATCATGTACAGTATGTGTGTTCACCTAATCCCTACCCCTCAAGTTAGATTGAAAAGAATAAAAGTAATTTGTTTTTGCATTTCATTAATAACTCAGTTTTAGAAATTTTCAGGAGATAAAATTTTTTTTGTAAATGTTTATGAGTGATGACTAGCAAAACTATTTTTAAGGTCTCTAAAAAGTGCAGAAATGCATGTCTCAGTATACGTTACAAACAAGTGAAAAGTAAAATGAGTCCAGGTACAACTGTACAGTGTCTTTTTTCATATTCATGTTCACAGTCGAGGGACTGAAAAATCGACTATATATTGCCTTGGATAAGTCATATGTTTATTAAATTTTTATTATTATTTTGCCAAGATTAGTGTAGTTATATTCAGTCAGTTTTTCAGCCACTCACAAGAGGAGCACGAAAATATACTGTAATGGTTGAATACAATTTTTATTAAGAAAGTGTGATTATTATTGTCAATTCTTTGACAAAACATCTGCAACAGACTTTTTTCTTGTCTTCATGTAAGTTAATATTGACATCTGTATGTATTGTAAAATATGCAGTTTTCAAAATATAATAATGGATGTTGATATGGAGTTTGTTTTTTCTCAGGTCATGTACATTCTTTCTTCCACAGCTGGGGGGGGGAGGGGGGGTGGCCTCTATTACTCTCACCTCATAGCATTTTTGATCATTTGTTGATTGGATATAGATCTGTCGGCAGCTGAGTTGTTGGTTTAGGGCTGTGAGGTGTCATGTGAGTAGGGCCCACATTTGCTCAACAAACTGCATAAATTTCCACCTGTGTGTGTGTGTCACAGTATCAACTGACAAGAGAAAACAGATAATCTGAATTCAGTTTGATTTGTTCAAATTCATTTGCTTTCTACATTTATGTGTATGAATTTAACCTACCCTTTTCTTTACAGTTACATTTGCTGGAACTTAGGAAGTTGTCAAGTCAACCTTGACAGTGTGACTTTGAATAAGTTTGCTGGAACACAACAGTGTTTTCTTGTATGTGTTCTGGCTGAAGTAAGTGCTGGATTTATCTTCCATTAAAGAGCGTGCAGAATTTAATTGGCTGGAAAAGGGTTATATCCACCATTTAACCTCTTCAAATGTTCTGTCCTCTAGTTTTTCAATTCATTATTGTTAACAACAATGATAAGCTGATAACCTGTGTGCACAAAGATACAAGTCTTACCTGTCAGTGCAGAATTGTAATTAACCACCCCATAATTATGTTAAATAGGGCTGCTTTTTTGAAAAAGTTGTAATGAAATCACTGCTGGAAGAGCACAAAAACATAGCCAGTAGTTACACTTGTGAACCAATATACAAATTCAGCAGAAAGGAAATTTTCCCATAGTGACTAAATGTAATTACATATCATGACTGCAGTTCTTCCAGGAGAATTCACAATTTTTTTTCTTCATGAACTTTGTAACTTACATGTAGTGTTATTTTAAAATATGAGTTCATGCTTATTTCCACAATGAAAGCAGAGAAGGTTGGTAGAAAGTTTGTTTTGTTATGTGATATGTTAGACTGAAGTTCTCTCAGGTGCATTAATGGAGATACAATTCTCCAGCAGTATGATGCCATGTTGATTGATAAATACCAATGTTCGGAGGGGCTTTATCAACGTCCTCAGCGTCTACAAAATCCAACAAAAGATGCTTGGAAGATACTGGAAGCAAATCCGTCTGAAAAGGCTAGGACACTTTACCAATATATACGGCGTCTTATAGCAGACGACTTAATGTCACGTTGGCTGGTGGAAGGGGGAGAAACTTATTTCCCTTGCAGTTGCGTCGTTACCTCCAATAGGTATATGAGCTATCTGTGGGATTCGTGGTTTTCACCAGGCGGTAGGATCCATGTTTCAAGACATTAACAGTTTGGTCCAGTTTTGTGTGTTTTGCGCATAAACCGTGCATGTTACAAAATGGTGGATGTAGTGAGATTGTGGTTAGGTTTCAGAAGACTACAGCGTTTATTGAGGTAAGTTTATGCTTAACAAATATTTAGCGTAATCCGTGTATAAATCTTTAACAGTTTTATGAAGTAATGTAGTACTGCCATACAATATATTAATAGAAATAAAGACGTACCTTCCAGCAGAGTATAGTAGCACACTTAGAGCGTAGGTATGTTACTGATGCAGAATTCGAAAGTTTTACGCATGTCAAAGTCAAGGTTCATAACAAGTACTTTGTACAGTTCCAAAGCATTGTATTCATGCAATGCTAATTGTTTATATAGTGCCATACACGATTAGTGGTTTGAATTGAATCATTTTGGTAGTTACTATGGGCTACACTGCATTAACGGGGCTCCAATCTTTCGCTCACTCCCGCGTGTGTGGCTGTTGTGGTTTCCGTTTCAAACACCCACAATGCAACACGCTTTGTCTTCGAGCTGTGTGCTGTTCGTTTCCCGCGTGATGTAAATAGTGTTGCCTCTTTCGCAAATAGAATGGTGGAACAAATCATGCAGGTTACATCGGAATACGAAGAGAGATTGCGGAGGTGTGAAGACGTACCGATGTTCTCATTCGGACGTCGGATGCTGAAAAATGACGGTGATCCGAAAAGGTTTTTCCTGATGTACCCTTTCTGTGAACAATCACTTGCGATAACGTGGCGATCTGTGAAGGCTTTTCTCGGCCAATACAACCGCGGGGAAGACTACGAATTCAGCGTACAATACTCCTCATCTTTAGGTTAGGTTTGGTGCTATTTTTCTTTTAAGAACCTATCACGTACAATACTCATCTTCAGGTTAGGCTTGGTTTTATTTTTCTTTTAATAACCTATCACCTACCCATCATTTCCATAAAACAATTTCCACATTACACACATTCCTCCTTACGCCCTCGCGGTCACGGTCGTCTGCTTCTGCGTCATTTCCGTGACGTCACTGCTTGTATGCACGGATATTACTCGGTCGCGGATAACTACTTTGCTCGCCGCCATATTGGAGCTCCGTTACTGCAGTAGATCCGTTACTATGTTCTGTTATGATAGATCCAAGATGTATAAAGGGAATTGCGTTTTGGTCGTTCGCAGAGAGTTAGAGTAGGAGGACAATTACCCGAGGAAGACAGAGTAACGAAAGGGGTACTTAAAGGGAAGGTACTGGGCCCACTTCTGTTCCTCGCGTGCGTAAATGATATTTGGAGGAACATGGAATCAACTATTAAACTTTTCACAGACGACTGTATAATAATATAGGAAAGTCATGAACGATAGCGACAGACACGTTGCAGATAGATTTGGACAGACTGGAGGAGTGGGCGTTAGAAAATACGATGAAAGTAAATCCAGGTAAAAGTAAAGCTGTAAGCTACACGAAAGCTCGTGTGAAGGATCCTCTGAATTATTTTTTGGGGGACAAAAAAATTCCAGAAGCAATTCGCTGGGCTAGTCAGGTTAGTTACACAGTACAAAAAACCTGGAAGGCACTTAATTTTATAATGCGTATTCCTAAAAAGGGAAATAGTAACACGAAAAGTTTAGCCTGCAGTCACTAGTGCGTCCGATTCTGGAATATGGGGCTTCGTGTTGAGACCCTTACGGGGAAGTTCAGATAAACGCGTCAGACCGTGTGCAAAAGAAAACGGCTAAATCTCCGAATCATAGACCGATTCGGGCTGGGAAACCTTCGCACAGCGTAGGAAGAAAGCTCCCATGTGCGCCATGTTCACAGCATGCACCCCGGAGAATGGGCGTGGAAATCTATATGGGACAGGTTAAATGGACTTTGCTACCTGAGCAGGGATGATCACGATCGTAAAATTAGGACCAGGAAACAAAGTAAGGATATCGGTAAATACTCCTTTCTCAATAGGACAAACTGTGGAATCAACTGCCTGCAGAGACGCTAACGAATTTCACTTGTAAATCACATATTTTTAGAAGTATTAGGAAAGTAATTATAAGTGAGGAGAGATTGAAGGTTTTCGACGCATGGTGACGAAACAGTCAAACGTGCAGGGACGTGAAAAATGCAGAGTGAAGTGAATTTATGACCTTGGGTGAAATGTGTGTATTTATCATTGATTTATATTTGTGTAGCTATATGTAGGTTCTGTGTAGTATGTCTCATTATTATTTGCTGATGTTTGTTATTTTCTAATTACTCTACTTATGTTTTTTTAATATTCTTTTTATGTTTGTTTCCCTGATTTCTGTTTTGTGTATTCTGGGTTTTTGTATTGTTTCTCCTTTTGTATATAGCTCTCTCATTCCTATTTTCATACAAGTTTACTGACCACTGCCACCAAGTGGAAACCTGTTTGCAGTAAATAAATATCATATCGTACTTAACAAGGCATTCCTCTTCACAAAAGATATTCTTGTAGTTAAATTCTGTACCAGTTAGAGACGTGTTATGTAATTGAACCTCACCAAATTTAGTAATATTTCTGTGTGTGTGTGTCCAGAATAATGGGAAGTTAGGATCTTAAAGAATTTGTCACACCAGGCATGTCTCAAAGCTTATTCTTGTACTCCCCCCTCCTGTCTACCTTTGCATAGTTTTGGTTGGGAGGCAACTTAGAAAGAAGTACTTGGGTTAGAAAGGAAGCGGTGATGGTAACACTAAAAGTAAAGTTGTCCCTGTTCAAACCATGAAAGCATGAGGTGGAGATGAGTAGTGAACTTCACACCCCAGCCTCTTTACCCATAAGAAAAAGAGCTCCTGGTGCCAATTAAATGGGAGGCTGGGTTGCCCCCACAGCTGGTCTGAACAATTTGGAAAAAGAGAAATGGGGAATTGAAACCTATATCACGTAGCCCACCAAGTAAACAGTATACTGACTGTACTGTTCTGGCATCCAGCCAAGAAAGTGATGGAAGGGTAAGATGCTCAGTAGCATCTAAAGTACAACCTCAACCCTACAAGGATTCAAGTTTGATTCCTGGTGGGACAGGTTTTCTGTTTGCCAGTGTGTCTGGTTTGGCTCTGGAGGTCACCCAGTTTCCCATGCAGTAAGTACCAGAGATATTGGACACATGCTGACTGGGAGCTGTGGTAATATTCATGGTGATGAAGCTTCAGGTTGTACCATGACAGAAGGAAAGAGGACAACTCAGTATAGTAACTAGGGTATGGTCTGGACACTGGGGTTCAAATTCCAGCAAGAGCAAGAGATTTACCTCTTCTTAAAATGTGAAGCCCAGCTGTGGGGCCTACCCAGTCTCCTATTCAGTAGGTACCAGGGACTGTTTTTCTGGGGGGAAGGTAAAGTTCACCCTATAACATCCTGCCATGAAACCATGGGGGGGGGGGGTGGATAGCACTCCTGTTTCTGTAACCTCAGCAATACATCAGGTGAGTGGTCAAAACCACACCCCTGGCCACTTTACCCCAGGAGAAGGTGCCTGGCATCCATTGTACAGGAGACTGGGTGGGTCCCAGGACTGGTCTGGATGGGTGCAGAAAATCTCGCCTCCACCAGGTTTCGATCTCTGGACCATCCAGCTTTTACTGACCACGCTATCCCAGCCCACATTTATAAAGCAAATACTTTTAAATATTTAATATCTGACTAAATGTTTACTGAGCAGACTAAACAAATACAGGTGAATATATACACCAAAATAAAGGCACAAATGTAAGTACAGAAAGCAGCGTATGGCATTTCCTTCCTAGAAATGTAAATGTTTCCTTTCTCTCTCTCTCTGTCTCTGTCTTACAGCACTTTGGCCCCTGTTCAGGTCATGGCATCCCCAAATTTATGTACTTGTTTTACTTCATGCAATGTCCCCATTTTTATCAAGTATTCTGATAAATATTATAATCAGGATTCATAAACATCCAAATTTATCAGCTTCATAATTTGTATTTTTATGCACATTCTTTTCCTCTCACCATGTATTATATCGTACAGTGATACAGGTAGTTCCTACCATCTCAGATCAGATCAGTAGATTGAGAAAATAAACTTCCTGAACATTTGTGCTCAAAATGTGTTACCCAAAACAAGACTTAAAATAATAATACAAGTCATACAATGGCCATCAAGTGTACCTTTGTCATGTAAATATTTACTATTCAATCTTTGTGACACTTTAAGCAAAAAAGTGTCATTTTCTTGTGGGAAAAGATGCAGTATCCTTGGCACTACTGGAAGCCTGTGCACAGTTTTTTCTTTTTCTGAAGTTCTGTTGATGCTAGTCTTGTAATACACTACTGTCTCGGCTGTCACTAGAGGAGTGTAACCTCTCAATTGATACACTGAGCTGCTCTAGACTCTCCATAAGTCGATGCATGTTCTCCTGACCAGCACGCAAACCTTCATCACTGAGGGGAGCATACAGTTCCTGCTGAGCTCCTAGATCAAAATGTAGCCTTGCCAATCGCTCCTGTTGCTCGCGGATCCCTGTCATCTGTTCCATACTGCAGTCTTTACCTACAGAATGAATTGACTGTTAAAAATATGTAAATTCCCAGACAACTGCTGTACACATAACCTAAACGAGTAAGCAAAACATTTGCATTTGTAATGCATTAACTGTTAATTCAGCATGAAGTATAACTTAAATGCAGAAGTCACTCAGTGACTGAGATTTCAAGTGAAGATAGAACTGAATCTGTTTCCAAAATGTTTCATTCTCTTCAGAGTACTACACAGTGAACCAAGTCCAGATACAGTATTTTTGAGTGCAATGCACCAATGTCAAAACCCTTTATAATTTTATGTAATGGAGGAATCTGTAATTTGTTTTATTCAATACGAGAGGATAAAGCCTAGAACAGTTCATACTTTTACATACAATTGCCTTCACCATAACTCTGGAGTCCAGTACAGTGGATGCCTGCAGTCTTTTTCCCCAGTGAGTAAAGAATACACTGTAAATCTGACTGCCCAGGTCCATCTACTGCTGAAGCTGCAAATTCATAACATCTCCCTATGCACACTGATTTTTTTTCTTTAGTTGCAGTTTTTGCAGGTATAATGTCACCAATTTTTATACTAGAAGTTACTGGCCCTTTTTCTGCATATGCCAAAGGACTACCCCATATCAGCTGTGGCATCACTACTTGCAACATATTGGAAGCTACCTTACAGTTATCACCATCAGCATCCTGACACAAGGGCAAGGGTCCACCTTCCATGGCTGCAAGGTATGAACCACATGTCAAATTATTATGTAAGTTCAGTCTTAAGAAAACTTCCAATAAACATTTATTTTATCCATCACTTCTCGCACTGTACTACAACATATTTTCTTAATCTGGGAGAAATGCATTTTCAAGTGACTGAAAGAAATGCTAAAGACAACATTCAGAACCAAGAAATACAAATTTGAGGAAGTTATAATAGAAGGAACCTTATGCTTCATTAAATTAAGGATGCCATATTGGAAGGATATGATTTTATATGGAAGCAGAACATATTTAATTGAAAAAGATGTGAAAGATTTCAAATAAATATGTAGAATATGTATTTTTTTTAAATAAAATACTGTCAATGACTGCAGACTTGAAAGATGGACAAAAAGTGAGAAAGAGAAACAAGATTATGGCTCCACAAAAAGTCACCACATAATGCACTTATGAAGTATAAATGAGACTGCATAAACCCATCTTGATAATCTCTCTCAAATGCAGAGATGTAGAATATTTCATGGAACAGAAGAACTGTGGACTGCGTTTGTAAACATTGTGTTAAGGAAAAAAAGCTACGCCCTGAATGTCAGGAAAGAACATAATTCAAATACTCTTAACTGTACAAACTTAAGAAGAGGTAAGATGTATGACGATATATGACACTGAGGAACACATCTGCTGTCACAGTAGAATGGGTACAAATGCTGTAAACCTTGGAGGGGAGAAGAAGAATATGAAGTTTGGCTGTCAGTATACATGCATACAGAATAATAGGAAGAGTCTGGCTGTCAAACATACATACAAAAGAAGGGAGACAGAATGTAGATACAAGAACAAAATATTTTTGATACACAAAATCTCAGCTTGAAGTACCAGTATAATGAGAATTTAATGGGAAAAAAGCTTAGTAGATCTTCAGAGAATTTATATTAATTGGATATTTTGCTTTCAGCAGATATTACAGAAAAACGGCAGTTGATTGACACAGTATACCAGCTACTTATAAATACTGTGTTAAATACTGTGACACTTACTGCTTAATTTATATTGAGGGATACATATATCAGGTTGGTTTCAGTCAGAAGAAATATTCCTCAGTGAATGGGGACACATTTCCAGGTATATCTAGAATATACTCTGAAGGAAAATGTATGGTAACGACATAAGTCTCATCAGTTAGAATTCTATGGTGATTTATTAAGTAATAAATTACACACACAATAAATAAAGACAGCACATCTTAACACACAAAGAAACCATCCAGAATTGTACTCTAGCATGAGAGAAGGGTAACGTTTCATGCATATATAGACCTGGATGAAACTACAGCACCCAACGAACTTGGTAAACAGTTCAGACATGGAGTTAGACTAACTCACTTGGTGACTAAAATAATTAGAAGTATATCCAGTCATCAGCAATTAACTTTGTAGGTATATATATAGAATGACAAATATGAAAAAGAATATCTACGAGGTTTGCTCAGAAAGTAATGCCCCACATTTTTTTCTCGGAAACTATTTATTCAGAATGTATGAAATTCACGCACAGTATAACTGGATGTTTCCTTTACACATGTTCTTTTTCCACATAATCTCCATCTACGTCTACGGCCTTACACCAGTGCGAAACAAGGGCATGCATGCCTTCCCTGTACCAGCTCGTTTCCTGTTCATGCACCCATGTCCTCACTGCACGAATCACACTCTCATCATCTTCAAACCTTGTCCCACGCAGTGCATCCTTCAGTGGCCCAAAAAGATGAAAATCTGATGGTGCCGGATCAGGACTATTGGGGGGATGGGGGAGCACATTCCAACCAAATTTGGCAACTGCCTCCTGGGTTCGTACCCTTGTGTGAGGGCAGACATTATCATGCTGAGTCAACATGTCTCCTGGATTCCTGTTAGGCCACACTTGCCAGTAACGCGGTTTCAGTTTTTGGAGGGTTTTGATGTACACGTCCGAATTGATTGTCTCACCTCTGGCCATCACATCCACCAGAATCATCCCATCAACATCCCAAAAGACGGGTGATCATGACCTTTCCGGCAGAAAGAGTTGTCTTGACCTTTTTTCTTGGTGAATTGTGGATGATGCCACTCCATTGACTGCCTTTCCGTCTCCGGCTCATAATGGTGAGCCCAGGTTTCGTCACCTGTGACAATCTGGGACAAAAAGGCCTCCCCCTCAGCCTAAAAATGCTCCAACAATTCAGAGCAGATGGCTTTCCTTTAACATCTATGTTCGGTTGTGAGACTTCGAGGAACCCATCTTGCGCATACCTTCGAATATTCCAAAGCGTCAGCAATTGCTATTGCACTTCCATTGCTGACTGAAAGCTGTATGGCCAATTGCTGACTTGTGATGTGCCGATACTTATGAATAATGCCATCGGCGTGCTGCAACATGTCTGCACTGGTGGCTGTGGCAGGGTGTCCAGACCATGGTCGATCATGCAGCACCATTTCTCCACTTCCTGAAGCCTTAACTCTCTGAACCCAGCATCCAACAGTGCTCCTATCGATGGCACAACTTCCATACACAGCACACAACCGTTTGTGAATGTTCCCCACACTTTCTTTCTCCGCCACCAAGAATTCAATTACAGCTCGTTGTTTGGAACGTGTGTCAGGCATAAATGCCATTTTCACAGACTACTGCAGCAGCACTATCTTTCGGACGACCATGTACTTACATGCGCAATTAACATCAGTGTTGCTACATCTCAATTTTCACATTGCTATCTTTATTCTGGAATGAGAAAAAAAAATGTGGGGCATTACTTTCTGAGCAACCTTCGTATATTGGGAAGTGCATTTCACGTAAAAGGTGCAGAAACATTTATGAAGAAATGACGATGTATGCCTCTCATTCACAGAGGTCATGTATGTTCTTTTCCTCATTATCCTACCTGCTGCTTCCCACCTTCACAAGACAGTGGTCAGATGGACTCACCAAAAGCCCGCAGTTTGCCAGAGTGGAAGTCTTCAAGAAGGTGCAGTAGAGCCGCCTCCATACGCCGAACATCTGTTACATCTGAGAGAAAAGAGTGGTGTTGACACGAGCGCCGAGCTGCACCCATGTGCATGCCTACCTCATAGTGCAAACAAAACAAAGCACAAACTAAACTACACAAAAACAAAAGAAAACAAATCAGAAATGTGACAAACATAATATTCATTCTGCAATGAAGATATGCAAATGAAGAAATACAAATAAAATAATGTAATGAACACTGCTACTACTGCTGCTACTACTACTACTACTAGAGTAACCAGTAAACCAATAATGAGAATGGCAGCAACAAAAATAATAATAATAATGTGTTATACATGAATTTGGAAACAACTAGGCTGAGAGGTACACCAAGAAATAGATGTAAAGATAGACAGACAGACAGGTAGGTAGGGAGACAGGCAGGCAGACAGCAACATTTTGAAGGAACCTGCTGCTTTCACCTTCATGGGCTTGGTCTACCAAGCTACATGGCGTCAGATCCCAGAAGACTGTAATTTTAAAATATAATATTTTAGCAGTTTAAGATTTCATTGATATTAACCTAAGTGTCATAGTTACAGTACACACTTCAGTCTTTTGTTTTGTGCAAAGATTTGAATAGGTGCACTCACAAAGCAAGTGGTTTGTGTTAGCCAACACTTTATTGCTATGATTGGCAGCAGACAACTGAAGGGATGTTAGTCACATTTACTTTAACCTTTCTGGGCTAAAAACGAGATTTATAACTCAGGGTCACCTTTGAATTTTTGTATTTTTAACATTGTACAGTGTCAATGAAAAAATTTTCCTCCTGCCCATTCTGTGTTACTTCATAGTATCTGAGATTTTCGTCTGTGCAAGTCTTGTCTACTGTACAAAAAGGAATGTATTTTGCTACATAGAATTTGATGTAGAGGTTACAGTCTTTTGGCATATGATTCATATAGTTCAGGGCGAACCTCCATCTTCAGAATAGAAGACACATGCTTGCTTTGCTGCCGTGAAGATGGAGGTAGCAGGCGTCTCTGAAGCACTGATATGTACACACCTAGCAGAAGAAGAAGAAATATAATAATAATAATAATGATAATAGTAATAATATTTCCTGTTACATGAAAAAAATTACATACATAATATGGAGTGCTTATAAGCATGGTGCATTGTTTCATAATGAATTTAAGTTGCAAGGCAAAGAGATTCTCCAAACAGTGTTTTGTGATACATGAATGTGGCATATCATTGTTATTACCATTTGTTTGCAACCCACACATGAAGGTGTGTTATGGAATTTCTTTTGAACACTTTTTAGCACATTTATGCTTTCATAATATTGGCATTTCCTTTTTATGCAATAATAATTCTGAATTACTCATTGTTCCACCTGTGAATGTGTGGTTTATTTATAAGCAACATCTGAGGACTGAGCTTTCATACTGAGATTACTTGAGAAGTTGATGTTTTTCACACTCATTACAAATGATACTGTATGTTACATATTTTTAAAATATTCTGAGAAAAATGCAATATAACAATGCAGAGAGAGCAGGAATGTTTCAGATACATAGATTCAAGGCTGGACAACCAAGCAATTGATCATCAATTCCTGGCAGGGCAAGAGGTCTTTTCTCCATAGTACACAGACTGCCTCCAAGTCCCACCCATCCTGGTGAAGCAAACAAGGTGGGAAGCTGACCACTCTCATCCATCTAGTACAGAGGTCATGAATGCATGGAGCTTTAACTCCAATCCACCATATACATTCATTTAACAGTGTCGATTAAGCACAGCAATGACTTCACCTTTTTGATTTACAAATTATGAATAAATGAAATAACCATAACAAAAGAATAAATTTTAATGCAGAACATTAAACAAGCCGATCCCAGTGTCCGCGCAGTCTAAGGCGTGGATCTGCGACCACTCGCTTGCTGGAATTGTGGGTTCAAATTCCACCGGGAGCAGGTATGTCTGTCCCTTGTGAGTGTTGTGTTGTCAGATAGAGGTCTCTTTGTCAGGCTGGTCAATCCTCTAGTGGAGTCCTACCGAGTGTGTTATGTCTGAGTGTGATCATGAATCCTCAACAATGAGGAGCCCTCGGCCCACTAGGGCTGTTGCGGCATGATAAAAAAAACAATAAAATTTACACAATAAAAAAGATCCAGGAAAGCATAATAAATTCTAGTTCTTCAGTATGTAATTTCTCAATTTTGTATGTGTGTGCATATAAGAGCTGTTTCTTTTTACTGTTGATATCAGACTGCTGTTACCGTATTGTTGCTGTGCAGACTAGTACCTTTCTTGGTGTTGTGTAGTCGCGCTGCCACTGGATTCAACCTTGGTTCACGTGAAGAGCGTGAGGAGCTATCTAGTGTGATGGAAGGCCCACGAGACAGTCTCTCGTTGACATAAAGGAACTTCGTGTGCTGATTTCCACTAACAGATCCTGAAACAAGAAACCATAAATGATATAAAGTCACTGAATAGCAGCCATTAACATACTCTGGCCAATAGTCAAATAATATGTGATCAAAATGTCATTTGGCTTAAAAATGATCAGCAACTGTTTGTCTATTAATGTGTAAATCATCCTGGAGACATGAGTGTATAAATATTGTTACTTGATAAAGCTAATATGTAAGTTTTCCCCTGTGCCATACCAACCCTATAAGGGTAAAGAAGGAAATAATGATATTTTAGACCTTGCCATTATATAGGAATAATAAAATATGGAAAACTTCTCTACAAAAATCTTACCACCTGATGGCGATGTAATTGCAGATGTTCCCAAAATGGGGGCTGCTGACATTCTATTCGGATTGCGTGAGCCCCCTGATCCTTGGCTCTGGGTTCCTCGTACACTTCCAGCACTTGATGATACCTGCAAAAATGTTATACGTTAAAAGACCATTATATATTGTTCTTTTACGTGACAGAATACGATGCTCACATGCAAGTGATTAGACTAATGTGAACATCGTTGTTATAATTATTATTATTACTGACCTTGTTACTGTCAGGGGAAGTGGGAGAGGTTTGAGTCACCTTGCTCACACCAGCAGTTACTGGTGGTGTCACTTCACCAGACTTGCTCGTTACGCGGGTGTCGTCATCTGGAGGCACCAGTTGTTGGAGTTCACATTCCTCACTTTCTGCCGCCATCATCCCACCATTAGACTGTGATCGCCCCTATTAAAATTACACACTATAATCAACTTGGTTCACTGTTAGATTAAAAATTTACGGGACGTTCTACTGAAATCGCAGATTTCGTATATGTTGTACATCTGAGATACACGTGCTTGTCAAAGAGGAGCCCTTATTCTTACCGTTAATGTGATACTGGGTTATCTCGTACTATAAATGTAAACGCTTCGGCACTTCACAAATATAGCGCACCATTAAACACTGAAATGTAAGCATATTCGATGACCACAGCTGATTCTCACAACATCGACAATAGAGCGCTCACTTGTTAAACTTGTGAACTATAATGAATCCTATTACCAACATACTTGTCGGGAATCCATAATGTAGTTATAGGGATTTTTAGAGAGGTCGTTCATGGGGAATGTAATTAATTGAACAGTGGTTAGTTCTTTATTTCTGTGTTAACGTTTACTTTCGGTAAGCACTTAAAATGTTCTTCGACATTTTTAATTGTGATATTGAAGTTTTATTCTTCCATGTGTTGGCTATACTAAAAACAATTACATCCCGCCAAGACAGTGGCGCCAAGCTAGTCGTGTAAGTAGTTCTGGCGCGTTTTAGAGTAAATGTGAAATTTTAGTCTGCGTTTTTACATAGGCTAATCGATGCTGTATGCGGTTGAGCGTTCAGCCTTCTCCCATCTTGTGCGATTGCATGAATACAACAAAATTATATTCTTCAACATACAGTTCTGAGCACGGAATTCTGATTAAATAATGGTGAAAGGTCGTAAGCCCGTAAGTATTGGTTTTAAGTTACGATTGTAATGTTTATGAATATGTGTAATAGTTTCTTAAGCTGGAGTATCATATATAAAAACATTTCATCCAATTATGTACAGTGAATTATTGGGTTCATTTAACATGTTACACACGGTGAATTTCCCCACGAGATTACAAAATAACCACAGCTCAGCCATTGATAATATATTTTGTAAATAATTCACGATTACATCTATGCAGTATTTTACCCCCATATATAATCGTTTATCAGGCCATGATGCCCAGTGTTTAATCTTAATGGAATTTTTTGTAAAAAGAAAAAAAAAATGTCAGGCAGATTCAAAACAAGACTCTTCACAGCAGATACAATTAGTTACTTTAAAGGGTTATTACTGAAGGAAACTTTGGAAGTGATTTATCAGGAGCATGATATTAATAAAATTTTCAATAATTTTTTTGAGAAAATATCTCAGTATTTTTTAATTTAGTTTCCCTGTTATTTATCATAATAAACATAAAGACATCGCTTGGTTTACAAGGGACATCAGAATATCATTTCAACGGAAAAGACGGTTGTATCTTCTCAGTAGAAAATGTAATGACTTGGAATTGACAACATATTACAAACATTATTGTACTGTTTTGTGTAGAGTTATTAGAGGGGCAAAAAAATTGTATTACAATGAATTAAAAGCAAATTCGGAAAATAAGGTTAAGATGACTTCAAAAATTATAAAAAATTTAACAGGAAGATTCAGAATTCTCGACATATGTCTCCTACCTTCAAATTAGATGGCATAGAGCAGTCCCCTAAACAAGCAGCTGAAGCTTTTAATAATTACTGTTTGAATGTTACTGAAAATCTAAACATACTCATTGCTAAAGACAATAATATGATATCATTGGTAAAGAAATATTATCCATTTGAATTTCCACCCATGCATATAGTTCCTATTACAGAAGGGGAGATACGAAGTATAATCAGTTCTCTGTTTAGTATAAGGATTATGTAATAGATGAAGTAAAGAGTACTGAATTTTTAGGTATGCATATAGACAATCGTATGAATTGGAAAAACCATATAGAACAAATTCTTCCTAAATTGAGTGCTGCTTGTTTCTCGATAAGAAACTTAATTCCCATTTTAAATCTGGATATTTTGCATATGGTCTACTTTTCGTACTTTCATTTAGTACTTCAATATGGAATAATCTTCTGGGAAAATTCAACATGTGCACATCAAGTATTTAAACTACAAAAAAGTGTGGTGAGGGTAATGTCTGGTGTAGGACCGAGGTCCTTATGTAGAAGCTATTTAGACAGCTAATATTTCACCTATTGCATGCCAGTATATATTGTCTTTTATATTGTTCGTAGCAGATAATCAAAAAGAATTTCTCACTAATGCATATGTAAACGGTTTAGGCATCAGAAACAAAAATCATTTATATTTATCTGTTGTAAGTTTATCTTGTGTTCAAAAAGGAGTTTCTTACTCTGGGGTCAAAATCTTTAATAGCCTTCCAAGCAATATACAGAGTTATAGAAATGACAGGAAAAGATTCAAAAACAAGTTATATGGATACTTTATTATTCATTCATTCTATTAAATTACTGAATTTTTAGAATGCAAGATAGACAAAGATAATATATAAAGTACAAAACCACTTTTATGACTGACTACTTTAGTAGTAAATGCTTTTATATCAATTATATGTAAATTTTATAACTAGAGCTTTGAAATATTTCTAATGTCATTAGAATAAGCCTTGTACATGTAGTTGTTCCATTGTGAATGATGACCTGGAGTAATACTTTGGTTTACTCCTGTGAATGTGTTTGTTTTGTTTGTTTTACTGTCTTATCTTGTGAATGTATTTTTCTATGTGTCTTGTGTTGTCTGATGTTTATTGACATGTTCCATATTCAGATGTAATTGATGCAGAGACTGGATCAGTGGAATGAATATGTATGTAAACAACTTTTATATCCTCTGACTGAGTTGCAGAAATAAGGAGCATTTTTGTAATGAGGTGGTGGGCTTTGCTCTGTATTTTAATATAAATCATATTATTTTTTCTCTTTTTTATAGGTCATTCTCATTAAGGGACAAGCGAAAATATCCAGTTTCTTTGTCAAGCAAAATCAGCAGGGGCAGTCAATTTTGTCTGATAGAAGCAGTACCTATTTATCTAATCAAAACACTACAGACCTGAATGTTTCAGCATCTGTTGTCAAGGAGGAGGATGATAAGTCTCCAGGGCTACTATCTTCATCAGATGTTGTACTTTCACATGATGAGTTATTAATATTTCCGAAAGTCGGGGAGAACAGTGTCGATGAAAATTGTGATATAATTTACCCCACACCAGAGAAGACCTCACCTGTTAAAAGGACGGTATTTGGTGTGGTGCGATCCCCAGATGTCATCCGTATAACGCCTACTACTAAAAGCAGGAAGATTAGCCTCGCATGTCAGAGTAAAAAACATTCAAAGGCTGATATGCAAAAATTGGGAAAACATTTTCTGGGCAAAAGAAACAAGCAGGACAACTCTGTTGTTGATTTACTGGATAATGCTTGTAGTGCTGATGTAATAGAAGGCGGAGTTTTTTCAGTAAGTAATCCTGAACTTCAAAATCAAGATGCTTCTTCACACAAAAAGATAAAGCTCGATGGAGCTGTAAGTATTTTTACAGATGATGGTCAGTCTTCACATGGTACAAATGTGCAGGTATTCAGTGTAAAATCAACTGTTAATCGGGGCCCTGCAAATGATCGTACAAATCAAGATCGTGTTAGTCGTACCAATGTACAGGACTGTACAGAACTGGATAAGTTACTACAGATGCCTGCAGCATTTTTGGAAAACTCCATTCTGCGTAATCCCATTCCAAAGGACACGGATTCTGACTGTAGTGTTACAAAAGCTGACATTAGTTGGCTTGAAGATCTGAATGAGCCCAAACAGTGTTCAGATGTGACTGATGGTACAGTAAGTTCCAACAAAATTTTATTTTCAGATGTATTGCAATTGAATTCTAATTGTGATTCTGTTGGCTCAGGTAATAAAGTTTCAGGATGTTACATTCCAAGTGGTAAAGACAGAAATCAAGAAAGTGAAATTGTGTCTAACAGTACAGTGCTGTCCAAACAAGCTGCCATCAATGAGTCCAGTTTTAAACATAATTTATTAAGCCTAGAAGCCAAGTGTTTAGATCGTAGTGCTGATAGCAGTGATGAATGTGCTGGTGCAATATGTAATACTAAACAGACAGCAGTAGGTACATCTGCCATTCAGCAGGTGAAAACAGCTAGCTGTTCAAGTGACATAACTGAGGTGGATCACGCAGCATGGTTATCTTCCGACAGTTTGGACTTCTTCATGATGGAAGATGAGGAAACAGAGTAAGGAAAATCGGTTTATAGAATTGCATAGTGAAGACTTCACAATTTGTACATATCGTCTGTTACCATGAGACGGGACATGGCGTAGTTTTGTCCGATCGAAGTGTAGATTGGATGGTAATGTTAAAATTAATCTTACGGAAATAAATTCTGAATATTTTATTCCACTTACATAACGTTGACATTCAGTTATTGTAGTTACTACACACAGAACAGCTGGAAAATGTGGGTTTGGCCCTGTGCCATCACGCCCAGTCTGACTCTGACAAGCCACCACATGTCCCCTGCAAAGGGTATTAGGGCTTTCCCTCATGGGTAAAGCAGCCAGGTCTTGACTCTAATCACTCACTTCCAGCTAATTCAAAGTGTTAAAGAATGGAGCTGTACCTCTGCAATAAGATCAAGGCTCATTGTTTACTGTAGTGCAGGATCTCTGTCTTGTGCCTTTGCAAGTAGCCATTGTAAATGAAGTAGTGTGGACAGATTCCATTGTAGTGCAGTACAGAAAGCTATTCTGTCAATTACTGATGCTGTGAAGAATAACATTTATCATTAATTGCAAATTTGTCTCTGAAGACAGTTCATGATGGAATATGTTGTGCCATCATAATCTGTCTGAACAAGTTCAAAATTCTTTGTTAAATAACTAAGAGACAGTAAATTCACATTGTTTAATTAGATTTTTTTAAATTTTATTCATTCAGAAGTGCAGTTTCAAAGAATTATGAAGAATTAAGTTTGGATACTTTCCAACGATGTGAGGTCATGGAGCTAAAGACTGGAAATAAGAAACAGGAGAAAACAGTTAAACTTCGTTCCACAAACAGTAAAGCCACTACAGTCTGCCTGCTGCAGGATTACTGGTAAGAGGTTGTTATTGACGTTGAAATGAAAATGGTTCCACACACAGTGTTAATCCTTTGACATTCATTGACGGTTGCACAATGTTCTGTGACTTCCAGTAGAGTGGATTCTGAGTACCCAGAAACTTGTTCAGTTGTCCATTGGGCCAACCCAAAATATAAACCCTTTGTCACTCTTCTGGGACATTGTATATTGTTGAATGGTAACTACCAAGCAAACAGTCAACGCTGAGTAATCCTTGAAGGGCGAATATGACAATTACACCATGATGGATGCATGAAATTGTGTACAGTTTTGATTTTCCTTAAAACCTAAAAGAGTAACAATAAAATGCAGTTATTTTAATAATTGCAAAGAATGGCTGTTCTGAAGAGTATGTTAGTACTTAAAAAATGTGGAATTGAAATAAGGTGGTTCTTAGGGAAAGAAAGCATGTTTGTGGCAGGTTAGTATAGCTTGTTTAACCTTTTAAAGCCTACTGGTTACATGATGCACCAACAGGTTTAACATTCAACAATTGTACATTCTGCCCACACTGTATATATGTGTTTTGTATTGATCTCAGAACAAACAACGGCTTGTGCCACTTACAGCATAAACTGATTGGTTTTTGTAACCAAAACGAAAGTGTTTACTGCACTCTGTGGACTGGGTATTTAAAAAAAGCAGTCTATGCTTCATCTTTAAAGGGTTAATATGTCTGGTAGTGGCCAGAATTGATTTTTTGGGTAGTACTGGCATGAAGGTCATTAATCATTGTTACTGTTCTGGCATATTTTAGGTCTCAGGTATGTTGTTTCTGTAGTAAAACCAACAAGATGCACCAATGTATCAAATTCATTTTATTTTAGAATGACACTACATGTTCCGTACGGTCTTTCTGTCCATCATCAGGAGTTCAAGACTGTACATACAGTAACAGGCATTTGTGAAACAGATACTGCTGTCCGTTGCTGTATGTACAGTCTTGAACTCCTGATGATGGACGGAAAGACCACACGAAACATGCAGAGTATCATTCCAAAATAAAATAAATTTGATACGTTGGTGCATCTTGTTGGTTTTACTGTAGAAATAATATTACGATGCACAGCTCTATGAACGTCATACTCATGTATGTTGTATGTCAGTTTCATGACACACAGTATAATATTCACAGCTGTTCCACTCATTACCTCTGACCCAGAAATATGCTGTACATTTTAAGGAATTATAAAATATGGTGTTTTGTGTAAGAGTACAGTTGAGTACTGTTGCTCTGCCGAATCAAGCATTGCAGTCAAATACAAATCCACTCTTGTTATCCTTATTAATGGTATCTTCAATATGCAAGAGAGGTTTAAGTGTGTCAAATTGTGAACTTTAATTGACCTGCATTTGCAAAGTGACCGTGCATAAAATAAACTCCTTAGATATTTATTTTGTTTGTTTAGGCAACAAGTAAATATGGTACATTTTTAAGGCATGCTGCATTCTCTTTTTTTTTTTTTTCAACCAAACTCTGTTTATTTCATAATTTTATCTTTTTCTATTTGAATAATATGTTTTTCATAACAATATGCTAAAATCCAAATACCAACTAGTCATTTAAATGTGAAGGTTATGGTCTTCTGTGATGTCATGTCATGTAATTGGGTAGGTGGGTTTCTCTGAAACATTGAACTGTATCTACCACACCACTTGGTGTTACATCCTAAAGACCATAATGTTCAACTGGGTATTATCCCTTGCTATCTCCATTTTTGCACAACTGATAGAGACTTACCAGTAAATTTAATTTCCAGGGCAGACATTAATTTGGAAAACGGTGACATCGTAAGCATCAAGGCAAGCCGCTGTGAGAAGACATCACATCCTGTTGCATCTTGGTTCATCAACAACTCAGTTGGTCTCCTTGTGCATCACCCTGATACGTTGATTTCCAGTACTGCTGTTGTTGGATCACTATTCTGTCCACGCAGAGGCGTGCTGTCCGAGTGGTTTAGAGGCATTGACGGTGATTCCACCATCATGGTCATTGGAAGTCTGGTGCATGAACTGCTCCAAGAGGTTATTCATATTATTTATGTTGTGTATTGTGTAGTGTCGTATGTTTTACATTTAATGTACGTGAACACTATTGCATCACAGAAATTACTCTTCAGTTGCATCGCTATTCTCACGAGAAACCATGAAGGCTTTTGGTGTGTTTGTGATACGGTATCTGACTTCCAGTTTTGGGATGGTGGTACAGTGTCTTCTGATATAGGCATCTGACAGTTTTCATGTGTTGCAGTAGAACAGTAATAGTTTACTGTTGGCATGCAGGCTTCAAGTGGCACACGGAGCACATTTTTTTTTTTTTAAGATATATGTTTTCTTGAGAAATTAGTTGCATAAAGCACTAGCATTGGTTAAATCTGGTTTCCATATTGTGTACATTTTTGTGTTACAAGAAATTTGATGATAATAATTTGTCATTTTATTTGACAACTGCGTGGTATTATTTGCTTATGTAATGTGGGTATTAGATTGTTACTGAAATGGCTAATGTCTCTTCTTGCCTTTACAGGTGTTGAAACGTAATCTCAATACATTCTCAGCAATTAAAAATGTAGTCCAAGAGTTACTGAGAAGGTCACATTGTATTGAGATGTTGTATTCATCTCGCATGTCCAAGGAAGATGCAATGAAGGCACTAGAAGGCTTTGTCCCACGTATTGCCAATTTTATAAACACACATGTTCGAGATTCAACCCATAAAACACCAACACCAACACCACCAAATGACAAGAATAAAAATTTAAATAATGCTGAGAAATGGGATGGGACTATTTCTGCCGTTCATGATATAGAAGAAAACATTTGGACACCAAGACTTGGAATAAAGGGAAAGGTGGATGTCACAGTGGAAGTCAAAATAAAGAGACGCAAGAAAACTTTAACTAAGGTTGGTATTATGTTTTACCCTTTCTTTAAGTACAACATCCATGGCTGGAAAATTTACTGACTTTGAAAATTGTCTTGTGTTTCAGCAGACAATCCTTAAAGCACTAGCGTCATGCTTACCGTAGTCCAAAAATAGCGTATGCTGCTGTTAATGCTGCAGAGTTAGCAGAGGCCTTAAATTCAGCTGATGTTTTTCAGTCATGTTTTAGAACAATTCTGTGCACATGTGCTCAGCACTTCATTTTCTTTGTGGATGTAAGAGTAATTAGGTAATGCCAGGATACAGAAGGAGCCAGCCTAGTGTAGTCAGTATAGGGACTAGGCTACAGGCTGGACATGAAAGGACTTTTTTGTTTCCTAGCAGAGGAGAGAAATGTTTCTCTTCTTGAAAGCATCCAGAAGGGCTTTAGGATAGACTTCCTGTTTTGATGAAGGTATACAGAGTAAAAGGTAATGGCTGTCAGATACAACTGAGTTTCATGTTACATTATTACATAAGCTTATTTGACATTCAGAGGACCATGCATCATGATATATTCTTATAGTAAAACCAACAAGAAGCACTAATTTCTCAAATTTATTTTTGGAATATGATTCTACATGCTAACAAGCAGTCAGCATAACCTGTATGACCTATACCTATTGCCGTGTGTACAGTGCTAGACTCCTGATGATGGACAGAGATACTGTCCGTAACATGTAGAGTCATATTCCAAAAATAAATGTGAGAAATTAGTGCTTCTTTTTGGTTTTGCTATAAGAATATTATATAACCTTAATGTTCAGCCTGTTTTGACTTAAACACAGGTACTCTGCATAAAGAAGAAAACAAACTAGATGCTACTGAATGCTTTATTCCACTTATAATCTGCTCAACATGTTTCGAGCACTTAAATGCCCATCATCAGGAGCTCGAGACTATACTTGTGTTATTGCCGCATATGGTGTGTAATGCCTTGGTTGCTGGTGGTCGGCTGTTACGAGCAGAGCAGCAGGCTATGCGTCCGGGATGAGGGAGATTGTGCGACTAAGTAGCATCTAGTTGGTTTTCTTCTCTACACTTATACTACGATGCATGGACAAACATACATCAAATTCACAGGTTCTCTGATTTCATCTGATGATGGCTGTTTGTAGGTAAACTGAAACATGTTGTGCATTCAAGTTACAACATAAAAATTAGTTGCAATTGATGACCCTCACCCTGTCTGTGTTGATAAACATACATTTAGTGATTATTTTTTAATTACAGGTCATGCCATTAGAATTGAAAACTGGACGTTCAAGTTTCTCGGCTGAACATAAGGGTCAGGTTATACTCTACACGATGATGATGTCAGAGTTAGGCAATAATGTGGATTCTGGCTTGCTTTTATACCTGAGGTGAGTGGTATGTATAAAATGAAACACAGACTGTGGAAATAATCAGCAGGCAGGGTGTGCTGATGCACCACACTGAGTGAAGAGGCTGTCAGTAAAGCAAACCCTCTTTCATTCTCACCTGTTTCCAAAAGGAACCAGGATATCTGAGCCATTATAGGGACTAGGCTCTTGGCCATACATCCAAGGAGTCATGGTTTGATTCCTAGAAGGTGCAAGAGGTTTCTGTCTTCTCCAAACAGTTCAGACCATCTATGAGGTCTACCCAGCCTCCCAGCCAATGGGTACTGCAGGTTCTTTCCCTGGGGTTATAGTGGCCATCTAGTGCCAGGATTAAAAATGTGTGGTGTGATACGTCTGCCCCATCATATGCTGTTGTGGTGTGCACAGCTAAAACTTTTAACTGTACCTTTCTCTCAAAACTCCCACCAACTGCAACATATTCCACATTTAGTTTTAAAAGTATTGACTGCCCTACAGATGAACATTGGAATCAAGATAACTCAAACAGTATATAGTTAACAGGCTGCGGGCTGGATGGTTGAAGAAATGGGGTTTGATATGTGACAGGGGCAGCCCAGAATGGCCCCCATGGCTCACTCATTTTTCTGACAGGGGCAGCCCAGAATGGCCCCCATGGCTCACTCATTTTTCTATTCAGTGGGTATTGGAGTCTCTTTCCCCAGAGGTATAGCGGCCACAGCATGAAGCTGAATGCTTACCGTCCAACTAGTGCCAAGGTCGGGAATGAATGGAGTTGTGCCTTTATTCTGCTCCTATACCTTCATGGTATGCACAGGGACAACTTGACATTTGCCTTTACCTGTATAGATGAATGAAGTTTATCAAGTAGACAAATTAATCAAGTGTGTGTGTGCTGGCCAATAGATTTGAACCAACCATACCACTCCCACCATGTACATAAAATGGAGTGGTCAGATTGCATAAGAACTAACACACAAAGTGTTTTGAATAATTTCTCTTACATGACACCAATGGTTATTGTTCTTTGCAAGTTGTTAGGTTTTTGTAGCATTGTAGGTGAGTTAGTCCTTCTTCAGACATATGATGCCACAGCACTGGGCAATTGGTTTGTGATGTTTTGAGGTAATGCAGTGATCTCAAAACATCAGGGACCAATTGCCCAGTGATGGAATGTCGTATTTCAGAAAAACAGATACCTCATTGTTGATCTGCTCCACAATACGCATCAACCATAGACTTATCAAAACTAGGCTCTTTTAGTGTAAGTGTCAAGGCATGTGTAATTAATATAGATGGGCAGAATATTTTGCTCCCACAACTGTGTACTATATGTATGAATGTTTCTACTGACATTAAATTGTTGTCTGGCTTGTACCTATTTTAGGGATGGAATGATGCAGGAAGTGAAATCCGGTAGTAATGAGTGTAGGGATTTAATCCTTCTGCGCAACGATCTTGCTCATTTCATCACACAAGTACCAGCTCTGATGAATGATGGTACTGAATTCAAATCTCCACAACTGCCAGAGCCAATAAACCATCACAGTGCTTGTTCAAAATGTCCATATCTTACACTGTGCTCTTCATTTCTTGGGTAAGATAGTATTATGGATGTTACCAGTCATCTGTAGATGTGTGCATTACTTTTTGTAGCACTGCTTTCAGTATTCCTGTTTATTATTTATTTCCATTGCATTAAATAACATTTTTAGTAGCTCAGATTATGTAATGTTGAATAATAGATTCATTGGTGAATAATAATTGACAAGTATGTGAAAGGAAGTAGTTTTGATCTATTTGTAGGTGATGTATGACATTTGTCAGGAGGGACCACAGAAACTAACAAAACACTTGATCAGGACTGCTGGTCTTCAGGCCAAGATTCAAGCTCGGGACTTCCTGTTGTGAAGCAGGAATGCTACCCACTTGACTATGACATTTGGTTAGTTTTTGTTAGGTGTATTGTGTTTTGTATTTGGGAAACATTATGCTAAATATCCATGGAAAAGTTTGGATAACAACAGTATCAGGTTTTATTTGAATAGTCCCATATGTGTAGGGATGCCATGCCATAAAAGTGAAACCTTAATGCAGAATGTCATGGTTAGCGGGTTATTTGAATTTATGTAACCACAGTCAAACCTGAATATTGAAAGTGACATAATAATAATAATAATAATAATAATTTAATGCAGTTGGGTTTTCAACTGGTGGCAGTGGTTATTTTACATGTGTACAAAATATGAAATTGGTTACTGCTAAATTTAAGTTGGGAGGGCTATATGAGAAGCATGTAGTGGCAACTTGGAATCTTGGGAACCATCTCAGCATTAGCTTTTAGGCACAAGGAAACCAAGAAAACCCTATGTCAAGGTGGCCGGTCACAGGACCTTCCAGATACTGACTTCTAGCCAGCAGTCCGGCATCTAAAGTAAAAAACAGCAATAGTAATTGCACAAATACATTTTTTGCACTTCATTTTGTCTTTTTGTATTTTAAAATGCAACCTACTACTTTTTCCGGAACACAATCAAGCAGGAGAGGACTGTTAAAAATTATGTAAGCTGCTGTTTGTGTAGTGCTTCCAGGTGTGGAATCTGTTGACCTTCTGAAAACTGTAAACCTGGGAAAGGACATAGATTCAGTTTTTGAGTTTGGAACACCTATGGAGTGGATTCACCCATAGCATGTATTCTCTTATACCTGTTAAGGGGTGATCATGAGAATTACTGTCAGCCACTATGGTTGTTGATTACTTGAAGCTGTACTTTTGTTAGTGTTTTGTGAAAGAAATGTCCTTTCGATCATGAAATGCTTACTAGTAAAAACTGTACAAAATTTTAAATTCTGAAAACATTACTATGAAATTGCCATATACTGGATTGTGTTACCATGCAATGTGTTAGACATTTAGTAGCATTTTGGAGGATCACACTTCCAGCAGTTTCAAACCTGTATGTTGAAGATACAAGCAGTATCTGCCTCCAAAATGTCAGTAAATTTTTCAGATTTTGTGGTGGCATATTCCTGAAGACTGTAATCATATAGTGGAAAGGAAATTAGTGTGTAAGGAGATCAAGACCTGTTTCAGGTGGTGTGTATATACAATTTTTATTGCTTTCAGATTAAAACTCAAATGTGTTCACCATTAATGACCATTAATGTTCTTGTAACAAGTGTCTGAACCTATTTCTGGGATGTCTGGGGTTCGATTTGATTATATTTTATAGGCGTGACGGACTGTCCGCACTGTCTCCAAGTCATCCACTAGCAGAAATTTCTGTCTCTGCAACATCTCATCTATCGGCACCACATATTGACTACTTGATTCATTGGACTGCGCTTTTACTACTTGAAGACTCATACACTTCTGGTGCTGCCCAAAAGGATTTGTGGTGCCTTGATCCAGAACAGAGGTATGTTGCAGTCATGAATCTGATGAGCCCATTTAAAAGAGCTAGTCTTAATTCCTGAGGCATAACCAGCCTCTAAAGCATTGTGGACTTCTTGGCCTGCAGCAGTGGACAGTGTTCAAAATTTTGATCACAACTGTGACCGTATACCTCATCAGAATCCTGTAAAGTGCTACATTTTATTTATTTCTCATGTTTTGTGTTTGATCTCCCTTGGCTTGCTAAAGAAAGAGGTGTACAAAGTAAATTCACTATGTTTCCGGTTACAAGCCATATCTTAAATCTTGTATTACTAAGAGCATTCTTTGATGCAGTTGCCATTTAAATAGTTTCCTATGGCAGCTGTACATGTATCCAGCAATTTGTCCAATAACAACATGCTTTTTCTGGGATGTGACACTATGTAGTTACGTATGTATGTTCCCCCAAAACATTAGTACCTATGAATCAGACAGCATGGCATGACATCCAAGAATACAGCTTAGAACTTCAAATCTCATGTCATTTGTACAGTTGTAAGGAATTATGGAAGTCTATGGGCCTCCTGTAGTGCAGTATTTGAAGCCCCTTGAACCCTATTTGCAGCCTTCATCCACAGAACGATCACATGGCGTGAGATCGTGAGGGTATGTGAGAAGTGCCACAGTACTGTGCTTGCAAGTTGCTGCAGCACAAGCAGTAATTCGTCTGATTGTTATCGACAGACTCACTGTTTTCTCTGACTGCTCATGTTTCAGAACACATCCATCAGGAGCTATAGCTCCATTTATTTCATATATATTCATGGCATGATGCTTAATTTAACTACATGTTAAAATGTGGCCCCCAGCACCAAGAGTGCAGGAAAACAGAAAATCTGCTGTTTCCAGACTGTTGGTGCTCTAAAATTCTATATGATTTAAAATCCACTAGACCTAGATAATAATGGTTATATTTTTCTTGACAAATGACCACTTGTTTGTGGAATTATAAATAGCCAATATGAACATATTTGAGGTAGTTCTTGCCAATCCCATTCTTTTCTTTCAGAGAGAAGCGTGGCAAGTGTCTGTGTTCGATGGTCATTACTGGCGTGGTGATGACCATTGGTGATTCATATGTTCACACCTTCCAGAAATGCTGTGATCAGTTTTCTGATCTCTGTAAATCGGGCTTCACAGTTGGAGAGTATGTCACTGTCAGCACAGACACCCGACTGGCAGTAGCTACAGGCACAGTTTGTGATATCACCCGGAGTACTCTGACATTGTCACTGAAAAGGTCAGTTCTTATACAAGTATCCCTGCATTTGCAGCAAATTGTTTGTGGTTCATATGCTTGTGTTGTAAGAGAGACTGAAAAAACAACATGCAAGTAGAGTGCCTTATCAAGCAAAACTTAACCAATCCAGCTGTGATCAGCTGTAATTCCAGTCTGGATCTCCATTGTTTCAATCTCTTCCTCAGTCTTCATTTTAAATCAGGAATCTCCAATGTTACTTCTCACTGACAGTGAGAAATGCCTAAAAATGTACCATCATCAGAACACCTTACATTTGAGTTGCAATGACTTTTTCAGTCATTCAAATTAAATGCTTAATGGGAGGAGATGTTAAGTGTAGGAAGAGGAACCTTATCCTACTGGGATGGGTGTTGAAATTCCAGCACATGGTTTATGAAAATGTGAGTATTGTTTGAACAGAAAAGGATAAAATTATGAAATAAGTGGCATTTTGCAGAAAATAAAACAGATTATGCAGCATGTCCTAAAATTTTACTTGTTGCCTAAATATACTTTCTCTCTATCTCTTTTTCTCTCATGTGTTCATGTGTGTGGATGCAAGTCATTTGAAGGTTAATACTCACCAGTGTGAGCAACTTAAACTTTGTTATCCCTATCTTGCGCAGAGAAGATGCCATTTCTGTGGATAACAGAAATGTTTTTAAACTCTTAGAGACCTGCATTTGCATACAAAAATGCAGGTCCTTAAAAGTTTAAAAAGGAGGTTCAATTGTGCTTAAAGCAGCTGTAGTGAAATGTTATGTTGTATTGCCATGTTTAGTTATATTTTCTTCTACAGGGATGTAACAAAATATGGTTCCAGTTCAAGTTTTCACATAGATATGTACACATTTCAGCAGGGCAAGGTTTTTAACCTCACAAACATTGGCTGTTTGATGGATAACACAGACATGGCAGCTAAACTGCGTTGTCTCATTATTGACAAGTATGTATAACATTTATAATATTATTACATTAGTTAATTAATATATGTACATTTTGTGTCATCTAATGTAGATTGTGAGGCGTTGCCCTTCCAATATATTGTCACATGTATGAAGTTTTGTTGCATTCTTCATATTGCTTCATTTTATTCATGAATAATTAAACCCTTTCACTAAGATATTTTATGCTGTTATAAATGTGTGTGTGTATCACCAGGGAACGTCCCACATTTGTGGAAAGACTTAAGTCTAGCATTCTCCGCCCTAGTCATCCAATATTGCAGCCTTTGAATACGTGTCAACGTCGTGCTGTGCTGAAGGCTCTTACTGCAAATGATTACATCCTAATCAAGGGGATGCCTGGTACAGGTGAGCACTCAAACAGTAGAGCAGTCCCTGTACAGGCATATTACAGGCCTGGAGGGTTCCAGAAGGTTGAAGCTCCCAGATTTCTCAACAGTCGCCACATGAAGGTGGTACGGTTGTCAGCCCTAGGCACCAGCCATCTTTACCCCCTACAAAATATTCCTGGGACTCATTTCTATTAGAGGATGAGTCAATGCCAGGACCATAGTGTGGCCAGAAGGGTTAAGTCAATGAAAAATTCCAATAACATTGGGACTCGGACCCATGACCCTCCAGCTTGTAGCGCAGTGCCTCAACCAAGTGTGTCAACTCATGCCCCCAGGTGAGCACATCGTTGTATAAAATTGTATTTAGTGATTGAATAGGAGCCTGAATGGGCTACAGACCCAGTCTGGCCATTATGGCTTTGTTGGGAATTGAACCATGATCCCTTGGAGGACCAGGCCATGGCCTAGGCACAATACTGACTACACTGTCAAAATTTTTAACCTGACCTAGGTAAAGGTAAAAGGTACAGCAGTCCCATTAGAAGCCTGGACAGGCCCTGAGGGTTCCAGGAGTATGAGGCTCCCAGATTTCAAGACAGTCAGCACATGAAGGTGGTAAGGTTGTCAGCCCTACGCACCAGCCACATTTACTCCCCAGGAAATACTCCTGGTACTCATTTCTGTTAGATGCTGTGCTGACCCCAGGGCCATAATGCTTCTTGAAAGATTATGTGAATAACACCATCAGGAAACGAGCCCACGACCGTCCAGCTTGTAGTGCAGTGCCTAAACCAATTGGGCCACCATGTGCCCCAACCTGACTTAGTGCTGTGCTAATGTCTTGATAAACGCTGAAGACTTGAATGTGACTCTGCAGACCATTATTGACTATTATTTAATGTCTGTCAGGTAAGACCGCCACCATAGTGTCTTTAGTAGAGTTACTGGTGAAGCTGGGGCAAACTGTGCTGGTGACTAGTCATACCCACTCAGCTGTGGATAATGTTCTACTGAAGCTTGCAGCAAGGAATGTGGACTTTCTGAGACTTGGATCCTCTGGTCGTATCCACCCACAACTTCGATCCAAGAGCGAGGCAGACCTCAAAGCAAATTTTGCCTCGCCTTCTGAATTGGAGGCCTTGTATAATGGGAAGGTTAGTAACAGGAGAAAAAGTCCAAAATCCTAGCAGTCTGAAGTGTAATATTCCATTATCCAAACTGTCTGTAATCGACCACGTCGTGTACTCAAACTTCCAACGTGCCGTATTTACCCATTTGTAAGCTTACCCTCTCTTCACAGTATTCAGTTATCAGGAAAGTTCCTGCAGTCAAACCCTGGTATAGTAGCACCCACACTTTGCACTCATGATAGTCTGTGAACAGAACTTTCCTATTTCCCAACTTTTTGATATGCCTCCATCCTCAACATACCACCACAAAGTGCAGTGAACAAATAGTGGTGCTGTATTGGAGTTTGAATGCATATAGAATACATTTAACTTTTTATATGATTATAAGGTGAACCCCCCCCCCCCCACTTTTTTTTATGAATTTGAATTATATTTTTATTTCCCATTTTAGTAAAAAAAATTCTTTTTTAAAAACAGTTTTAAATTTTTTTCCCCTTTTTTCT
>Ga0123354_10000294_pt1 | contig 45718 bp, 41 predicted proteins | sample TergutLab28metaG_2_FD_97872 | JGI IMG/M metagenome (GOLD analysis project Ga0123354, IMG submission 97872) | Labiotermes labralis P4 segment gut microbial communities from Petit-Saut dam, French Guiana - Lab288 P4 | ecosystem: Host-associated > Arthropoda: Insects > Digestive system > Gut ... | reverse complement strand
GTCACGGAAGGCCTGGTTCTGTGATTCCTCTATTCGGGTGGCCAATTGAACAGTGCCCATTGCTACCTTCTACTATCGTTTACTCACAAATCATACCAAACAGCTTCGGTCTGGTGAGCGGCTACTGCGGGCCGATGGCGATCAGTTCCGCCTCCGTGTGGGTGATGGGCGGGATCGCCGACGAACCGATGGTGAGGGTCTCGGGTAGCGTTTCGTTCTCGGCGGCGAAGGCGCTGACGAAGGCGTTGGGCGTGTTGGCATTCGTTTGGCAGAACACCCCGTTCGGCCCACCGGAGACCACGTAACCGCCGAAGGGATCGGCGACGCCGAGCATGGCGGGCGCGATGAACAGCAGGCACGATGCCCCCTTCAGCAGGGCCAGTTGCCCGGTGTTCGCGTCGGTACCCGGCGAGACGAGGTCGATCGTGTTGTCCTGGCCAATGGTGACACTCCCCGCGAGCACGTTGACGACTGTCAGGCGTACGTACGGTACGGGTGGGGTTGCGTCGCCTATCGGCGCCGTACCCGGCAACGTGCGCGAGAATGATTCCCCGGTCGGGGTGACGACGACAATCGCGCTGGAGATGTTGGCCAATTCGGCGATCCCGGCGTACTGGCGATCCACCAGATTCTCGTCGAATCGCGGAACGGCGTACGTGTCAGCAGCGGACGAACAGCCAGCAGCGACGGTGGCAAAGGCGAGCGCCGCTACTGCGCCGAGTACGGCCGTACGGCGGGTTATCGAGTTCATAGTCATCTCCTTTGACTTCGCCGACTCACATCGGCGGTGGATACGATGGCGGTGCTGCCACCTACGGGACATCGGGGGAGGCGTTGAGGCTCCACTGACTGGGGCGCTGCCTCGGCTTTTCCGTAAGTAGAATGTTACCCAGATTACACAATGGTCGTCAATGCACCTGATGAGACGACGTGAGACAAAAAGAACCGTCCCCTTTGTCTCAACCTGAAAACGTTAAGAAATCGGTTTAGTCGGCCTTACCCGCGCCCGCCCGCCAGGGCACCGTAGATGGCCCGTACGGCGTCCTCGTACCGCGCGGTGTCGATGGCCAGGACGTGGATGTCGCCGGTGAAGGCGTCGGCATGGGTGGTGATGCCGGCGTCGACCAGGGCGTCGGCCAGCCGGGCGGTCACCGTACCGCGGGGTACGGTGCCGGACTCGACCACTCCGACCAGCGTCAAGTCGTCGCGGACGTGGACGGTGTCCGGCGTGAAAATTCGCTCGATGTCGTCGAGGAGGTCCTCCAGCACGGGGTTGAGGTCGGCGCTCGGTACCACCATCGTCCAGGTGTCGACGCCGGTCAGGGCCAGGTCGACGATCAGTTTGGCGTCGCCGAACAGCCGGAGCAAGGCCCAGCCGATGCCGAAGGTACCGACCCATTGCGACTTGTGGACGGTGACCGCGGCGTACCCGGGTTTGCCGGCGATGCCCATGATCATCGGGCCGGCGGGGTCGGGTGTGGGGTCCGGCACGATCCAGGTACCGGGGTCATGCGGGCGGTCGGTGTTGCGGATGTTGATCGGAATCCCCCGGTAGCGCACCGGGTTGATGGCGTCCTGGTGGAGGACCGAAGCCCCCATGTACGCCAGTTCGCGTAGGGCGACGTACGAGATGCGCCCGATCGAGGGCGGGTTGTCGACGATCCGGGGGTCGGCCATCAGGATGCCGGAGACGTCGGTCCAGTTCTCGTACACGGCGGCGTCGACCGTCCGCGCCACCAGCGCGCCGGTCACGTCCGACCCGCCGCGCGGGAATGTCTTGATGATGCCGTCGGCCGTGGCGCCGTAGAACCCCGGGATGACCGCCCGCTCGATGTCGCGCAGGGCCTCGGTCATCGCGGCGTCGGTGTCGTCGGGCAGGAAGCGGCCGCGCCGGGAGAAGCGGACCACGTCGGCGGCGTCGACGAAGGTCCAGCCGAGGCAGGCGGCGATCAGTTGGGCGTTGAGGTACTCGCCGCGGGAGGCGAAGAACTCGGGGCTCGGGTCGTTTTGCAGGTGGTCTTCGATGTCGGCGAAGTACGAGTCGAGGTCCAGGCCGACGCCCAGGTCCTCGGCGATCTCGGCGTACCGCTGCTTGATGACGGCCAGCGTTGGCGCGTAATCGCCGGTACGCTCGCTCAGCACCTGGTACAACAGGTCGGTGATCTTGATGTCGTCGCCCGACCGCTTGCCAGGCGCCGACACCACCACGTACCGCCGCTCGGGATCAGCCTGGATGATGGCCAGCGCTTTGCGTACCTGCGCCGCGTTCGCCAAACTCGTACCGCCGAATTTGGCCACCTTTGTACCCATGCTCATTCCTTCTGACACGTGTCCGTAGACCGGCTTTCTATTGTAGGGGACAGGACAAGACCACGGGTGACTCGGCGAAGCGAGACAACGGGCGAGACAACGGGGACGGTTCTTTTTGTCTCAGATCTGAGACAAAAAGAACCGTCCCCGTTGTCTCACCCCGACCGCGCCGACTGGCAGTAAGATCGGTGCCATGTCAGCCACTCGTACCGAACACGACCTGTTGGGCGCCCGTGAAGTCCCCGCCGACAAGTACTGGGGGATACACACGTTGCGTGCCATCGAGAACTTCCAGATCTCCAAGCGTACCGTCAGCGACAACCCGGACCTGATCCGGGCGTTTGCCCAAGTCAAGAAGGCGACCGCCCTGACCAACCGCGAGCTGGGGAAGCTGGACGGCGTCAAAGCGCAGGCGATCATGACGGCCTGCGACCTGATCCTCGACGAGGGGCGTTGCCTGGACCAGTTCCCGGTCGACGTCTTCCAGGGCGGAGCCGGTACCTCGGTCAACATGAACGCCAACGAGGTCATCGCCAACCTGGCGCTGGAAACCCTGGGCGAGCCGAAGGGGGCGTACGACATCATCAACCCGAATGACGATGTCAACATGTCCCAGTCGACCAACGACGCCTACCCGACTGCCTTCCGGCTGGCGGTCTACACGGCGCTTCGGCGCATGTCGCTCGAACACATCGTGGCGCTGCGCGACTCCTTCGAGGCCAAGGGCGCCGAGTTCCGCCACGTCCTGAAGCTGGGCCGTACCCAGTTGCAGGACGCGGTACCGATGACGCTCGGCCAGGAGTTCTCCGCCTTCGCCACCAACATGAACGAGGAGCGGCGGTACCTCGAAACGGTCGCCACCCTCCTGCTGGAGGTCAATCTGGGAGCGACCGCCATCGGTACGGGTATCAACGCGCCGGATGGGTTCGCGCCCCGGGTGATCGCACACCTGGCCGAGGTGACCGGCCTGCCAGTGATCCTGGCCCCCAACCTGGTCGAGGCGACCTCCGACTGCGGGGCGTACGTCTCGGCGCACAGCGGGCTGAAACGGGTGGCGGTCAAGCTGTCCAAGATCTGCAACGACCTGCGGCTACTGTCGTCGGGTCCGCGGGCCGGTCTGGGCGAGATCCGCCTGCCCGAGCGGGCGGCCGGTTCGTCGATCATGCCGGCCAAGGTCAATCCGATCATCCCCGAAGTGGTCAACCAGGTCAGTTTCAAGGTCATGGGCAACGATCTGGTGGTCGGGCTGGCCGCCGAGGCGGGGCAGTTGCAGCTCAACGCCATGGAACCAGTCATCGCCCAGTGCATTTTCGAGTCGATTTCGCTGCTGGCCAACGGCATGGATACCCTGCGCGAGAAATGCGTGGACGGGATCGCAGCGAATGTCGACCGCTGTGCCGCCAACGCCCGCCACTCGATCGGGCTGGTGACCTTCCTCAATCCGCTGCTGGGCCACGCCCTGTGCGATGAGATCGGCCGGGAATGTGCCGCCACCGGTTTGAGCGTACGCGAGGTGGTGCTCGGCCATGGGTACTTGAGTGCCGATCAACTCGACCAGGCCTTCACCTTCGACTCCATGATCGTCGGCTGAGACATCGGGGACGGTTCTTTCTGTCTCAACTGAGTATCAGCCGGTCGTACACCCGCCGGGGGTTGTCCTCGTCGTACGGGAAGTCGAGGCTGTGCCAGTACGGCGTGCCGAACTTGCCCGCGATCATCCCGCCGCCGAGCGTCCGGGCCAGGAAGCCTTCGACGTACCCCAGATAGTCGTCGAAGGTGCGCCCGGCATCGGGGTGGTACTCCTTGAAGAAGTCGATCACGGGTACGGCATCGATGTAGGCGGCAAGCTCGTCACGCATGGCAGACCAGTGTACCGTCTCAGACGGCGCGCTCCTGGATGCCGAACTGCTGGGAGTCGCGGTCGAAGGTCAGGGTGTAGCTCCTCTGTGGCTCCAGGGTGACGCGCACGTCAGTCGGTCCGTATACGGTGGTCACGGTACGTGCGGTGACACCTGGGCGCGAATGACTCGCCACCAGCGACAGCGTGTGTTCGCCAGGTGCCACGAGTATCGCGCCGCTCACCTCGCGGGCGAAGATGTCCTGATCGCGGTTGGACATGGCACCAGCCGCCGCCCCCAAGCTGAGCCCCGCCGCCGAAGTGGCGTCGGCCACCAGGCCGTCGATGGCGCGAACCGTGACTAGGTCGCCCATGGTGAAGGACGCCTTCATGGCCCGGCCAACGCTGCTGCCAGGGGTCGTGTACAGACGGGCGGCATCCGGATGCTTGGCCGTGAAGCCGCTCGCCCGGCCCCTCATGCGTACGGACATGAAGGCGGTGACGGCGAAGGCGACAACAAAGACAACGCCAATATAGATGTAATAAACGGGGATGGCCATGGCGATCATGTCTTAGCTGCCTTTCGGGGGTTGCGGGGTGAGGGTTGGGATCGACGTTTGCAGGCCGCGTTGCTGCAACAGCACCCACAGCTTGTTGAATTGGCGGGCCGACAAAAACTCACAACCGATCACCGTCGTCTGACCGGTGTCGAGCGATGTCAGGCTGAGATTCTGGTTGATGACGCTGTTGTTGCGCGTCCGCTGGGAGTAGCTGCCGCCGTAGCGACTGATGTCGTCGGCCTGGAACTTGCACTCGCCTTTGTGAACCTGACGAAAAGTCCGTTCCTCAATCTCGCAACGGTCACGGCTGGAGAAAAAGGCCAGGTAGAGGCCAATCAGCAAGATAGCGGCACCGACGGCCGGACCGACCCACGCGGGCGTGTTGAGGCGTACCGTCTGCCCGTTGACGTCGATACCCTGCTGGAACCACGTCAAAACGCCACCGACGAACAAGGCTGCGATGATCGCCCCGAGGAGAGTACTGATCCGGGAGAAGACGGTCGGCCTAAAAACTACCATTCCCACTTGTCACCCCCTGAGTAGTGCGGCCTGACTACTTTGTCATCCCAAAAAAGCCTAGCATTTACTTCTCAGCCTGCCCAAGCGCATAGACACAGTTGGGTTCAGCGGGTACGCGATGCACCCGGGGCTGTACGGTAGGCTCTGCCTCATCCCAGTCCGAACGACGATCCGGGCCTTCGCGTCGGGTAGGCCATTGTCCGGACGTACTCCACCATGGCCCGCAGCGTGCCGGCGTCACCGAGGTGACCGGCTTTGGTGAGGACGGGCAGGCCCGGGCGGCCGTCGTACGCCGTGGTCACCGGGATGCCCGGCCCGATCTGATCCCAGATGCGCAACTCGGTGATGTCAAGGTTGGCCAACGCTGACTGGGTACCTGCCTCACCCACCAGGACGAGGGCACTGGCCTGCAAACGGTCGGCCAGGTACGCGGCGGCGTCGCCCAAGAAGATGGCCAGATCGTCCGCGAGCAGCTTGTCGGAGGTACGTTCCTCCGGGCGTACGACCAGCACCGTACCGGCGTCGCCGGCCTCATCGGCCACCCGCTCGGCCCAGGCCCGCAGGCTCGTCCGCCAGGCGGCGGTCGCCAGGTTGGGCTGGCGGACGATGGTACGCCGGCCTGTTTCGGCCACCAGCCGGTCCACCTGCGCGCGGGCGATCGGTTCGATGGATGACACCAGCCCGACGACCGGGCCGGTTCCGGGGCGACCGTGCTTTCGCGGATAGTCGGCCGGCGGTACCGCGGGACTGCCAGCGGCCGCACCGGCCGGACGCCCAGCGAAACCGTCCGCGCGCCGCCAGGTCCGGGCACAGGCACCGGCCAGCCCAACCGAACCCACCGGTACGACACCGGGTACCGCGGTCATGCCCGCCGCCAGCCGGTCCAGGTCCGCGTCGGTGGTGGCATCGGCGCTGGCCAGCCGCGTACCCTCCTTGATCGCCGCGCGAAAGCTCGACGCCCAGTCGCCGTTCTCCTGCACCAGCTTGGCCCGGGGCATCTGTTCGGCGACCGTCGCCCAGAGCACCGGGGCCCCCGGGTCGTACCCGGCGATGGGATCGGCCGGGACGTCCATGATCCACACCTGGCCGTTGACGACCTGGTACCCCGTCGCCGGATCGGCCGGGCAGACCACCGTCAGGTTTCGCCGGTGATTCAGGTCCCAGGTCTCGCCCGCGCCGGTCATGTGGTAGCGCGACGTACCGCTCAGGGTCGGGCCGACCTTGATGTACAGCCGGTCGATGGGCTCGCCGAAGACCGACAACGTCGTCCGGGCGCGGAAGCGGGCCGCCTCGCCCTCGCAGTCCCGGTCGTCGGCGCTCAGCGCGTACACCTCGCCGGTACCGTCACCCGGCCCGTGGACTATCCGGACGCGCGTGTCGTACCCTGCCTTGGCGAACTGCACGGCCGCCTCGTAGGCACCGGTGAAGTCATCGGCCAGGATGACGATCATGGTCGTCCCTTCAGGCTGTCAGCACACGCAGGACGGTCCCACCGCCGTCGCGGGAGCGCGATCGGCGACCGCCAGACCGTACTGGCGCAGGGCCGCGCCCAGGGCCACCAGGGTGGCGTTGGACGGTGGTACCAGGGGCAGGCGCGGATCGCCCACGCCCCAGCCGAGGATGTTCATGGCCGCCTTGACCGGAATCGGGTTGACCTCGGCGAACAGCGCCTTGATCAGCGGCAGGGTTTTCATCGACAGAGCCCGCGCGGTGTCGTACTCCCCGGCGAACCAGCGGGCGCAGATCTCGTGGGTGTCGGCCGGAATGACGTTCGACATCACCGAGATGACGCCCAGCCCGCCCCAGGCCAGCATGGGGATGATTTGGGCATCCTCGCCGGAGTAGAACTGGAAATCGGGCTCGGCCAGGGCTTTCATCGTCCCGATCTGCTCGATGTTGCATTCCTTGATGCCGACGATGTTCTCGATTCGGCTCAACTCGGCCATCGTTTCCGGCGCGATATTGAGGGCGGTCCGGCTGGGTACGTTGTAGACGACGATCGGCAGCGCGGTGGCGCGGGCGATGGCGGTGAAGTGGGCGATGAGACCGCGTTGGCTGGTCTTGTTGTAGTACGGGGTGACCGACAGGATCGCGTCGGCGCCCACGTCCTGCGAGCGGCGGGACTGGTCGATGGCCTCGGCGGTGGAGTTGGACCCGGCGCCGGCGATCACCGGTACGCGACCGTGGACGAGTTCCACCGCTTTGGCGATGACCGCGATGTGCTCGTCGGTCGGCAGGGTCGGCGACTCGCCCGTGGTACCGAGGATGACGACGGCGTCGATGCCCTTGGCGATCTGGTCGTCGAGGAGTTCTCCCAGCTTCTCGTAGTTCACCTCGCCTGTGGGCGTGAAAGGCGTGACAAGTGCGGTTGCGGCACCGCGGAATATGGGTTCTCTCACCGGGATCCTCCTTTCTGGGATCGATTCGTCGGATCTGCTCGTACGTTCGTGACGAGACTGCCTATGCTATACCAGCATGTGGTGGGAGGATGAATCATCGACGGATCGGCCGGGATCATGGGACGATCGAACCGAGGAGGTACCAATGGCGCACTACAGGATTGCCCTGATCGGGTTCGGCAACGTCAACCGTACCCTGGCGCAGGTCATCCACACCCAGGGTACGGCGCTGGCGGCCGAACTCGGCTTCACCATGAGCGTGACGGCGATCACCGATCTGCGCTTCGGTACCCTGGTCGATGCCGCTGGCGTGGACCTGGCCGCCGTACTGGCCATGCGTCCCGGCGAGACCTTCGTCACCCTGGGTGGTACGCCGGAGTGTGACATCGAGCACCTCATCCGTACCGCCCCGGCCGACATCGTCGCCGAGGCCACCTTCACCAATCCCGACAACGGGGAACCGGCGCTGACCCATGTACGCTGGGCGCTGGAGGCGGGCAAGTCGGTGTGTACGACGAACAAGGGCCCCGCGGCTTTCGCGGCGGCGGAGTTGAAGGACCTGGCCGCCCGCCACGGGGTCCGCTTCGAGTTCGAGGGGGCCGTCATGAGCGGTACCCCGGTACTCCGCTTGACGGCCGGCCCACTCAAAGGGGTCGGCATTACGGGGTTCGCGGGCATCTTGAACGGTACGAGCAACTACATCCTCGGCCGCATGGAGGCCGGGCTGAGCCAGGCCGAGGCCATCGCGGAGGCGCAGGAGCGGGGATACGCCGAGGCCGACCCGACGGCGGACATCGGTGGCTCGGACGTCCGGCTGAAGGTGGCCGTCCTCGTCAACGAGTTGCTGGGCGTCCACCTCGACCCGCGCGACATCCCGACCGAGGGGGTGACCGGGATCACGGCGGCGATGATCGCGGACGCCCGGACCCAGGGTACGTGCTGGAAGCTGATCGGCCAGGCGGCGAAAGCCGATGACGGTACGGTCATCGCGTCGGTGGCACCGCAGATGCTGCCCGCCACCCACCCGCTGGCCGGGATCGCCGGGGCCACCAACGCGCTCATGTTCGACACCACCTTCCTGGGCCCCGTCACGATCGCCGGTCCGGGGGCAGGCCGATTGGAGACCGCGTACGCCCTGCTGAGCGATATCATCGCCATCGACGTGGCGCGGTGATAAGTCTGTCATCCGTCGCGCGGGGCTATCGGTGGTAAGGCACTACTCGTGGTGCCATAAGTCATGGTAATATGGTTGCCATGATTACTACCATAGACCGGTCAGGACGGTTGGTCATTCCGAAGCCGCTGCGCGAGGCCATCGGGCTTGTCCCAGGCGAGGTACAGCTTGAGGTCTCCGGCACCACCCTCACCGTTCAGGCGCCAACCTCTCAACTGGTCGAGCGTGATGGGCTGTTGATGTTGGCGGACGGGACGGGACTTAGCGACGACCAGGTGAGGGAGATGCGTCTTGCCCTCCAACGATGACGTCCTGCTGCTTGACACCAGTGCGGCCTTGGCTCTGATCGACCCATCCAGCACTCACCACTCAGCAGTGCTGGGGGTAACCCGTGGACGTCGCCTTGGTCTCAGCGGTCACGCCATGTTCGAGCTGTACTCCGTGACGACCCGGCTTCCCTACCCGGCTCGCTTGGGCGCGGTGGACGCGTCGCGGCTAATCACGGTGAACTTCCCCTATTCGCAGTGGCCCGACGAGAGCGTGGTCGTAACTCTGATCGCCGAGTTTGCCGAGGCGGGCATCGTCGGCGGGGCTGTCTTCGACGGCTTGGTCTCAGCGACCGCTCGAGCTTGTGGATGCCGTCTGGTATCGTGCGACCGACGTGCTCAACCAACCTATGAGCGCCTTGGCGTCGACTATACGATTGTGTCGTGACGTTTGGGCCGCCATGTGGACCCGCTGAGCACAATTGGTATCGAGACCGATCACGACGCCGCCAACGCCGCGACAAGAGAGCGGCCCGGACACCGGCCTTTCGTCTCAACCCCCGGCTGCAGCGGCGTCCACCATGCCCGCCTGCCGGATCGTCGCCTGGTCGAAGGTCACAGTAGCCGAGCAACCGGCGGCCTGGTTCAGACTCACAATCAGGGCCTCGGCGAAATCCGCGCCTGCTCGTGCCCGGTCCAGGGCCTGCCGGGCCGCCTCGGCCGCGATGTCCTGATTCATCTGCTCGACGCTGACCGGCTCACCGTCGTACGGCCCGAAGAACCCGGCCAGGCGGGTGACACTCCGGTGCGATGGCGTCATCAGCCAGCCTTCGCCCGCAGGCTGGAAGTCGACGCGGTCGCCGTTGGTGCCCGGTGGTCACGAGATGAGCAGTTTCGAGGGTCCCTGAGCGGCATTCACGCGCGGAATCCGGGATAGACCTGAGGGTGAACCGCTATCAGGGGATGTCTCAGGACATGCCTGACAGTTCTGCATCAGGACATCGGTGACAGTTGCGGTCGGTGGAGCGGCTTCGAGCCGTCGTCAGCAATCCCTGGCCGTACCAGGTGGCGGCGAGGTACCGGCGTCGTACCTCCCGCCGCCGCTCGTGAGACAAACAGAACCGTCCCCGATGTCTCAACCCGATATACGCCCTGCTGGGCGAACCGCCCGATGATCCCGTGGCGTCCGTCGGCTCGATGTACATGTACTACAATTGACGCATGGATATGGCAATCGTCGGAGTTCGCGAGTTGCAGCAGCATGCCTCCAGACTCGTCCACGACGTCGAGCAGGGTCGGGCGGAGTACCGCGTCACTGTTCAGGGGCGTGACACCGGCGTGGCGTTGACTCAGGTGGGTGAGATCGACGTGGCGCGGGTCGTCACGGCCGCCGACCTGATCGCCAGCCCTTTGTGGCGGCATCCGATACCGGAAGACATCCGCCAGAAGATGCTCGATGCTATCGAAACCGGACGTGAGGCGATGGGGTACGTCGGTGACGGTCAAGCTTCTCTTTGACACGAATCTGCTGATCAGCCAGCCTGATTTCAGTCTGCTCGATGCCGATCCGGCGCAGATCCAGGTCCGAACGTCCGCACTGTGCTACGCGGAGCTTCAGGAGGGCGAGTTTGCCCACGACCCGGTGACCGCGGCTCACGCCATCATGCAAATGGCGAACGCGCAAGCGGCTATCGGCGAAGGCATACCCTTCGGTTCAGCCGAAGTACGCGCCTACCGGGCGATCTACGCGGCCGTCTTGCGCGACGGCCGCAGCTTGACGCGGGCCCGTCGCCTCGACATGATGATCGCCGCCACTGCTCTGGCTCATGGGATGACCCTGGCAACGCGCAACGTCGACGATTTCGCCGGTGTCCGTGCCATCGTCCCGGTTGTCCAGTTGTAGGGAAGTCGCTGGCTGACTCGGACCGTCGAGTTGGCCGACGGCCGTACGCGAGTGGAGGTACTGGCGTACCTCCGGCTTCGGCCGCTCGTGAGACAAACAGAACCGTCCCCGATGTCTCAACCCGATAACATCGCGCTCCTGAACATCTGGCGACCTGCCGATGTGCTCCATGTGGAACCAACCGTCTTCTTCGTGAGGTCTGGCGCTCTGCCAAAACCGCGCGATGAGTAAGGTCGGTTGACCACCTGAAAACACTTGGTACGAGACGTCGGGGGACTGTTCTGGTGGTTTCACGATGCCTCCCGGTGCGAACTAGTACACATCCTCGCAACATCGCGCCAGAAATTGAAGGTTTGTACTAGTCCGCAAAGGTTTCGGGCGGGGAAACCGGTGGTGAGTAGGACATATCTGTCGTCTTTGTCGTTGGTACGTGTGGTTATGTACTACTTAGCACTGGCGGCCCCCACGGGTGAGACACAGGAGAAGTTTCCCTTTGTCCCAGCTTCCGTACCAGGTGCCTGACTAGTTCGCCCACTGAGCGGATGGGCCGGCGGTACCACGGGTTCGGGGCGGTTTTCGCGTAGGTTACTACTGCCCATCCCGTCTCAGTGGCCGTCGCCCTCGTGATCGGGCGGGGAAACCGCCCGGCGGACGAGCAGACACTGCTGGTTCTGCGGCTCGTACCACCGCCGCAACTCGGCCAGCGTCGCCTCGTCGCAGCCCAGGCAGAGCTTCACCTCGGCGTCGCGTTTGCCGGGGTCAGCGGTGACGAACACGGCCGTCACGTCCGTCCCGCCGCTGCCCAGCCAGCAGTCGATGCCCTCGCCGTCGCCGCCCGTCGTACCGTCGAGATAACCGTAGTCGAGTGGGTACACCAGGTCGGGGAAGCGCGGGTGCCGGGAGCCGCGCGGGCGGTCGACCACCACGCGCGATGCGCTCGCCAGCGCGTCGAGGCCGCGCCAGAAAGGCTCGTCGGCGCCGGAGTCCGCATCGCGCGGCGGTACCGTCATCACGAGTACCTGGCACGGGTTCGCAGCGTCCCACAGCGTCGGGAACACCTCGAAACGGCGGAAACCCATGGCCTCGTAGAACCGGTTTGTGCGATCGTACGCCTCGTCGTGGCCAGCCGCCACGGTCTTCACCTGCAGGAACTGCATGCCCTGGTCGCGGCAATCGCCGAGTACCGCCCGTACCAATTCGCGGCCGACGCCCTGGCGGTGGTACTGCGGCAGGACACCCAGTACGTGGATGTCGGCCACGCAATCGCTGGTGCGCTCGACGGTGACGAAACCGATGGCCGCGCCGCCTCGCACGTACGCCCAGAACGGTTGGCCGGCGCTGTCGTCGATGTACTCATGGGTGCTCTCGGGAATGCCGAACCACTGCGGCAGGGCGCACAGTACCTCCGCCGCGATGGCCCGCTTCCGGCTGGCGTCCAGTACCTGCTCCACGTGTCCGTCATCGCCCATGGGCGCAGCCTATCAGTACCGGTTAAGATGTCAGGTTGAGACATCGGGGACGGTTCTTTTTGTCTCAATGCCGTTGCACAGCGATACTACACCAGCCGCTAGACAACAGCCGGGTGACGGGGATCGTCGGTGACGGGGTCGATGACGGCGTACCCCAGTGTGACGCCGGCCCGGGCCATCTGGGCATCGTGGGTGACGATGGTCACGGCCCCAGCCCCCAGCCGCCCGGCGGCCGAGAGGTGGAGGGCATCGGCGCCGCCCGCGATCACCGGGAGCGCGGCTGCTTCATCCGCTAACGCGTCGTCGAGCGACAGCAACGTGAAACGATCGATGACATCCTCGGCGGCCGCGGTCTCCAGTCCGTTGTTCCGCAGCACCCGCAGTACCTCGACCCGCATCAGACGCGAGGCGACGAAGCTGTCTCCCCTTGCCAGCGCCGCGTCGAACCACGCTCGGGCGGCTGGTGAGCCCTCCTTGGCGATCCGCAGGACGACGGACGAGTCGACGTACCAACGCTCAGACATCGCGCCGCGCCCGGTCGCTGGTGAGCTCGGCATCAAGATCCAGCCAAGGCGGTACGGGCTGGTCGTCGTACGCGATGGGTACCTGCGACGGGTTGGCCGGAGGCTCGGCCAATCCGGCGGCGACAAGGCCCTGGAGCGGATCGCCCACCGGTGGGATGGCCGTGACCTGGAACAGCGGCCGACCCCGTTTCGTGACCCGGATCACGGTTGTGGCGTCGCGTTCCAGCAGCCGGACCACCCGCGACGGGTTCTGGTTGAACTCGGTTAGTGTCATCACTCCCATGTGAGAGATTTTAGCATAAATACTAATTTTGCCTGATGTCTCAACCGCGTCTCAGCCGATGTTCTCTGCCCCATATCGGAACCCTCACCGAGACCCGTGCGACATTGACCGCCAGCGCCTGACCGTGGTTACATGGAGTCATCTCACAGAGAGGATGCCGATGAACATCATCAGAACTACGGCGGTGGAGTTGTCAACCATTCCGGCGATCACGTACAAGCAGAAGCTGGCCACTGGTGGTGCGGGGATCAAGATCCTGAGGATGGACGTCGACGCGACCGCCATGTTCACCATCGACCGGCGAACGGGGGAGCCGACCCCGTACGGGATTTATGACACCGATCTGTTTCCCACCGAGGCTGTTTTCGAGGCCCAGGAGTTGACGTCTGGCCTGCCGTACACAGCGCGCGGCAAGATCAAGGTCAACGTCACCGAGTACGCGACCTCGGGCGACGACGACGTCCTCGACACGGATGCAGACAAGGTCGACATGGTCGATTCTCCGGAGTACGCGGCCATCATCGCGCGGTACTCCGGCGAGGACGGCAAGCTGAACTACGCTTTGATGAACAAGGATTTCATCCAGTTCACGTCGAAAAGCACCATCGTCGGCGACATGATCGCCCGGAAGGCCAGTGTCGACGACATCGTCGCGTACGTGGTTGGCAACCGGGCCATTCAGTTGACTGGCCGCAGGGACAACCTGACTTCCCACGAGACTGTCGGGCTGATCGAAACTCTGGACGAGATCAACCCGCGGAGCGCGTTCAAAGAACTGGCGCTGTACATCAGGCGCTTGTTGGCGAGGGGCAAGTAGGCCGCCTCGGCATCCCGCCTTCGGGATGATACCAAGACGAGACATTGGGGACGGTTCTGTTTGTCTCACGATGTCTCCCGGCAGCGCGCGACACGGTGTGGGACGATGGACGTACCGACTTGTACCGATGAACGAAGGGTTGGCATGGACGTCGAAATCGTACTGGGGGAACTCAGCCTGGAGGAGAAAGCCGCCTTGTTGAGCGGCCAGGACACCTGGCGCACCGCCGCGATACCGGGCAAGGTACCGCCGGTCGCCATGAGCGACGGGCCGAATGGCCTGCGGGTGGTCGCCGAACTCCAGGAGGCCGGGGCGCCGGCCACCTGTTTTCCGACCGCCAGTACGGCCGCCAACTCCTGGGATCCCGACTTGCTCAATGCCGTCGGGCAGGCCATGGCCGCCGAGGCGCGCCAGTTCGGGGTGTCGGTGATCCTCGGGCCGGGTACGAACATCAAGCGAAGCCCGCTGGGCGGGCGCAACTTCGAGTACTTCTCGGAGGACCCGCTGCTGTCGTCCCGGCTGGCCGCCGCCCAGATCGCCGGCATCCAGAGCCAGGGGGTGGGCGCCTGTTTGAAGCATTTCGCCGCGAACAACCAGGAGACCGCGCGGTGGACCACCGACGCCCGGCCCGCCGAACGTACCTTGCGCGAGATCTACCTGGCGAGCTTCGAGTACGCGGTCACGGCGGCCAAGCCGTGGATGATCATGGCGGCGTACAACCGGCTGAACGGGCAGCACTGCACCCAAAACCCCTGGTTGTTGCGGCAGGTGCTGCGCGAGGAGTGGGGGTACGACGGGGTCGTCGTGTCCGACTGGGGTGCCGGTTGGGACGCGGTGGCCGATGTGGCGGCCGGGCTGAACTTGCGCATGCCGTACAGCGGGAGCGCCCCGGCCGCGGCGATCGTCGAGGCGGTACACGCCGGGCAACTCGATGAAGCAATGGTGGATGAGGCGGTACGCCGGATTCTGCATCTGGTCGACCGGGCCGAGGCAGCCGGAGGTTCTGAGACATCGGGGACGGTTCCGGTTGTCTCAACCGGGACGGCCGGGGGTCGCGAGCCGGCGCAGGCCGCCCACCTCGACCGCGCGGTGATCGACGCCCACCACGCTCTGGCCCGCCGGGTGGCCGGCCAGTCGGCTGTACTGTTGAAGAACGCCGGTGCCGTCCTGCCGCTGCAACCGGGCCAGGCCGTCGCCGTGATCGGCGCGATGGCGGCCAACCCATTGTTCGAAGGCGGCGGTTCCTCCCACGTCACGCCGACGCGCTTCGCCACGGTGACCGAGGCGCTGGCCAACGCTGACCGGGCGACGACCGTGACGTACGCCCCGGGGTACCGGCTCAAGCAGGATGTGCCGGACGCCGCGTACCTCCAGCAGGGGCTGGCCACCGCTCGGGCCGCCGACGTGGTGGTCGTGGTCCTGGGTACCCCGACCGAGTTCGTGACCGAGGGCGCCGACCGGCCGCATCTTGCCTTGCCGGCGAACCAACTGGCCACGCTCGCGGCGGTGGCGGACCTCGGCAAGCCCGTGGTCGCCGTCCTGCTGACGCCGGGGCCGGTGGAGGCCGCCGGGCTCGATAAGGCAGCGGTCATCGCGATGTACGCCGCCGGGCAGGGGTTGGCCGAGGCGCTGGCCGATGTGCTGTTCGGCGATGTCAACCCGTCCGGCAAGCTGGCCGAGACCTGGCCGGTCCGCCTGGCCGACACGCCGACCAGCCTGACCTACCCGCAAACCGGGACCGATCCGTACCCCGAGTCGGTCTTCGTCGGGTACCGCTACTACGACGCGAAACAGATGCCGGTTCAGTACCCCTTCGGCTTCGGTTTGAGCTACACCACGTGGCGGTACGACAAGGTACGGGCGTCCCGTACGGAACTCGGCGCCGCCGACGGGGTCGACCTCAGCGTCGATGTCACCAACACGGGCGCCGTCACCGGGCAGGAGATCGTCCAGGTGTACGTCAGCCCGCTGACGGCGTCGCTGCCCCGGCCGCCCAAGGAACTGAAGGGTTTCGCCAAGATCACCGCTGGGCCGGGCGAGACCGTGACGGCCACCATCCACCTGGATGCGCGCGCCTTCGCCCACTGGGACGCGGCCGCCCACGCATGGGCGATCGATGCGGGTACGTACCGGCTTCTGGCCGGCGGTTCTTCCGCCGATTTGCCGTTGGCGGCGGAGGTGACACACGCCGGTACGCCCCGGCCACCCCGGCCGTACACCCGGGAGACCCTCCTCGGCGAACTGCTCGCCGACCCGGTGGCGATCGATGTACTCGGCCACCTCGGCCTGCCGCTCGACATGGTCGCACCGCCTGATCCGGCGGTGTACACCACCTGGCTGGCCGATGAGTCGGACACCTCGCCGTCGCCGGCGGGTGGCCTGGGCGGGCTCGACCTGCCCATCGTCAAGGCGTCCGATTTCTCCGGTGGCTTGTTCACCGAAGACCAACTCGATCAGGTCCTGGCCGCCATCAACCAGGCCCGTGGTTGCTGATTGAGACAAAGGGGACGGTTCTGTTTGTCTCAATCCGATATGCGAGCCGTGAACATCGTCAAAGTGGCGTATCACGCCGATGGGTACCGCCCGCTGTGGCGCAACCGGGTACGCCTACCGCGAATTGGTGGTGTCGCAGGTGCACAACCCGACAATCTGGGACCCTTCATCCGGTTCGACTCCACGGTTGCTGACTTCAGACACCAAATCGGCCGGTTTTGACGCTCAAAGTCAACACTCGTGGCCTCTACTGTGGAAAACGGCCAGGCATTGTTGGGTTCTGTCATCATCAGAGCGTGTGACATATCGTCTGGACTCCAGAGGACTCCAGAGGCTGACGACACGGTTGACGAGCGTCGTATCTACTGGCGGCCCGATGCAGACTCTGGCACCGAATGACGTTACGTCGATTGCCGAGTCGACTGGAAGCCAGGCGGCTGGAAACAACACCGCGTCAGGGTACATTGACGGGCAAGTGCGCGCTGGACTGATCTTCTGCGGCGGTTAGTTCCGTCGAGAGGCGAAGGTTTGGCCGGCCAATGCTGCCATTGATGCACCGTGAGACAAGGGGGTCACAGCGCCATGATGCGCCGCAGGATCGCAGCGACCTGTGACATCACCGACGCGTTTGCCCGACCCAGCGTTCGGATGATGCGCTCGTCCGAGATCGCCCGTACCAGTTCGCACTGGATGTAGCTGGTGACGGGCAGGCCCTCCATTTCCACATGCGTCGGGTAGCCGCGCCGTATTCTCGTGATGGGCAGTACGACGGGCGTACCGTGACGGTTCATTGCCTCGGCTGAGATCACCAGGGCGGGGCGCCGGAAAGCCGGCTCGTGTCCGACCGGATCGCCGAAGTCGCAGAAGACGATGTCACCCCGGTTCACAAGACGTCCTCCCAGCTTTCACGTGGATCGAGCCCGTCCATCAGCGTTGGGGCGAACCCATCGGCAGACGCGCGCAGGGCGTCTGGAATCATCGTTTGTTCGACAGCCGCCCAGAATCGGCTTTCTTCCAGTACGTCGAGCGACAAGCCGATGACCCCGCCGATGGTCGTACCTTCAGCGGCGGCGGCACTGACCAGACGGGCATGCAGATCGTCTGTGACCTTGACTGTTGTCATACTCAGGAGTATACCAAGGGCACCACCAAACGGTGTACCCCCGCGACCCAACGGCCAGTCGGGCCGTACCCCTCACAGCCCGCGGCGCTTGCCGATGGTGTACGTCAATGGCTGGATGGTGGCGAAGAAGTCGGAGCCCTTGTCGTCGACCACGATGAAGGCGGGGAAGTCCTCGACCTCGATCTTCCAGATCGCTTCCATGCCGAGTTCGGGGTACTCCAGGACCTCGACCTTCTTGATGCAGTCCTGCGCCAGGCGGGCGGCCGGCCCGCCGATGGAACCCAGGTAGAAGCCGCCGTGTTTCTTGCAGGCATCCGTCACCGCCTTCGAGCGGTTGCCCTTGGCGACCATGATCATGGAACCGCCCGCCGCCTGGAACTGGTCGACGTAACTATCCATCCGCCCGGCCGTCGTCGGGCCGAACGAGCCGGAGGGCATACCCGCGGGAGTCTTGGCCGGGCCCGCGTAGTACACCGGGTGATCCAGCAGGTACTCCGGCATGGGCTCGCCCCGGTCGAGACGCTCCTTGATCTTGGCGTGGGCGATGTCGCGGGCGACGATCATCGGCCCGGTCAGCGACAGCCGGGTTTTCACCGGGTGCTTGGTCAACTCGGCCAGGATCTCGGGCATCGGCCGCGTGAGGTCGATGGCGACCACGTCGCCGCCCAACTCGTCCTCGGTGACATCGGGCAGGAACCGGCTGGGATCGGTATCGAGTTCTTCGATGAAGACGCCTTCGGGGGTGATTTTGCCCATGCACTGCCGGTCGGCCGAGCAGGACACGGCGATGGCCACCGGCAGCGAGGCGCCATGGCGCGGCAGGCGGATGACCCGCGCGTCGTGGCAGAAGTACTTGCCGCCGAACTGGGCGCCGATCCCCAGATGACGGGTCATCTCCAGTACCTTCTGCTCCATCTCCAGGTCGCGGAAACCGTGCCCGACGACCGATCCCGCGGTCGGCAGGGTGTCGAGGTACTTGGCCGAAGCGTACTTGGCCGTCTTCAGGGCGAACTCCGCCGAGGTACCGCCGATGACGACGGCCAGGTGGTACGGCGGGCAGGCGGCCGTACCCAGGGAGGCCACCTTCTCCTCCAGGAAGCGCATCATGGCCTCCTCGTTGAGGATGGCCTTCGTCTCCTGGAAGAGGTAGCTCTTGTTCGCCGAGCCGCCGCCCTTGGCCATGAACAGGAACTTGTACGACAGGGCGTGGCTGGGCTCGGTGTCGGCGTACAGTTCGATCTGGGCTGGCAGGTTGGTACCGGTGTTGACCTCGTCGAACATGGTCAGCGGGGCGTTCTGCGAGTAGCGCAGGTTCAGGGTGGTGTACGCGTTGTAGACGCCGAGGCTGAGGCTGCGCTCGTCGGGATCGGGGCCGGTACTGAGGATGCGCTGTCCGCGCTTGCCCATGATGATCGCCGTACCGGTGTCCTGGCACATCGGCAACACTCCGTTGGCCGCAATCGCCGCGTTTTTCAGCAGGTCGAGCGCGACGAACTTGTCGTTGTTCGAGGACTCGGGGTCTTCGATGATGGACCGCAGTTGCGCCAGATGGGCCGTCCGCAAGTAGAAGGCGATGTCGTGGAACGCGGTTTCCGCCAGCAGGGTGAGAACCGGGGGATCGACCTCCAAGAAATTGCGATCATTCGACTCCTGGACCAGGCGTACGCCATCGCTGGTCAGCTTCCGGTAGACCGTGATGTCGGCGGTGGTTGGGAGCATATCGCTGTACGAGAACTCAGGCATTTTCTCTCCGTTCCTGAGGGAGCAAGGCACACTGCACCGCGTGCCTCCTATCGTCACCCATTCTCTCACAGCTATGTGCTATGAGTCCACGTATTGCAGGCATATCGGGTTGAATTATGTAGCCCAGACGGCTCCCCTGAGTTTCGGTTGGGCTGGCCCCCAGACCGGAGTGTACGCGTCTTTCCCCGACCGCAGTGTGGCACACTGAATCTCATGTCGTCGACGCAACCGGATAGTCTGTCAGCGGAAGAGGCCGCCAGCCCGTCATCGGGTCTGCCGCGCGCGCTCGTCCTGTTGCTGGGGATCGCCGCCGTCTTCATCGCGGCGCAGGGGATTCAGCCGATCCGGTCGACGTTGGCGGCGACGTTCCTGGCGCTCAACCTTGTGATCGTGGTCTGGCCGATCCAGCGCTGGCTCACCCGGCATCATTGGCCGCGGGTTCTGGCCTCCACCGCCAGCGGCCTGACGGCGCTGGCGCTATTAGTCGTACTGATCTGGTCGATGGGCTGGACGATCGCCCGCCTCGTCCAAGAGCTGCCGAGGTACTCCGCGCAGTACTACCACATGATTTCCCAGATCAACGACTTCGCCACCCGGCACAACATCGACGCCAACGCCGTACTGGCCCAGGTGTGGCACCAAGTCCAGGGCATCAGTTTCTCGACCGCCGTCAGTACGATCGGCCAGATCGCCTCCGGGCTGACCAATGCGATCGGCCTGCTGTTCATGGTGCTGATGATCCTCTTCTTCATGATTCTCGATTCGGCGGGATTCTCCGAGCGCATGGAACGGCTGGGCGAGCGGCACAATCCGACCCTGGCGTGGGCGTTGCGGTCGTTCGCCCACGGTACGCGGAAGTACTGGGTTGTGACGACCGTCTTCGGCCTCATCGTGGCCATCTGCGACTGGTTCCTGTTGCTGGGTTTGGGCGTGCCGCTGGCACTGATCTGGGCCGTCTTCAGTTTCGTCACGAACTACATCCCTAACATCGGTTTCGTCATCGGCCTGGTACCGCCGGTCCTGATGGCGCTGCTGGCCAACGACCCCCTGACGGCGGTATGGGTCGTCGTGGGGTACTTCGTGCTGAACACCGTCATCCAGACGTTCATCCAACCGAAGTTCGCCGGGGACGCGGTGGGCATCACGCCGACGATGGCGATTCTGTCCCTGCTGCTGTGGGCGTACGTCCTCGGTCCGCTGGGTGCGATCCTCGCCATCCCGTCCACCCTGCTGATGAAGACGCTGTTCGTCGACATCGACCCGCGTACCCGGTGGCTCAACGCCTTCATCGCCTCCAACCCGACGACCTCGGATCAGGATCCCATGCGGCTGTCCGACCTCCTGAACCGGGCCAAGCGCATCCGCGTGCTCTCGGCCATCGTCCATGCGCCAGGCGTCAGCGAGGCGGAAGCGGCGGCGGCCAGCGAGGAGTTGGCCACCCTGGTCGAGGACGACCCGGCGGACGCGGATGAGATGAACGCGGGGCGCGAGGCGGACGCGGGGCGCGAAACGGGGTCTTGAGGTGCGGTCGAGCCCGTTTGGTGCCCCGCGAAACATCTGCGGGGCGCGAAATGGGGTGTCGGGACCAGGAATAGCCCGGTTCACGCCCCGCAGAACCTTTTCGGGGCACTAATCGGGCGGTTATGGACCGAACCCCCCCGGTTCGCGCCCCGCAAAGGACTCCGGCCCGGCATTGGGGGGTTCTGACTCGTATTATCACTGAGGAGTACGACTGGGAGGAACGACGATGATGGTACGGAAGTGGGTGCTGACACCGGTGATCGCGGTTGTCCTGGCGGCGCTGGCGGCGTGCTCCAGCCCACCGACCGTCGTACAAATGGCCGCTGACTACCCGGGGTACGATCAGTCCACCCTCTTCAGCGAGGCGTCGATCATCGTCGAGGGTACCGTGCTCGCCACCGCGTACCGAGTCGACAAACCGCAGTACGTCGGGGACACCCCCGAGGAGAACCCGCTGTACGGGCTGCCCAGCGATGAGGTGTCGACGATCGTCGCCCAGGATTCCGGTGTGCCGACCACCGTGGTGACGCTCCGCGTCGACGCCGCATACAAGGGCGGCGTGGCCGTCGGGGAGACGATCACCGTGGTACGGACGGGCGGCGTGATCGATGGCGTCGATTACCGCGTGGCCGGCGAGTCAGCCCTGGAGGCCAACGGCCGGTACCTCCTGTTCGCTGCGGATAGTTCGGCTGGCGAGTACTACATCCTGGGCGGTCAAACCGGCGTCTACGCCGTGACGGGAGATGGGTACGCTGCCACCGGGGCAGGCGCGCCGTACCAGCACCTGACCGCTGCGGAGGTCACCGACCAGGCCGCGACGCGATAGCACTGCCCCGCGGGGCGCGAAACGGGGTCTCGGGACCAGGAATAGCCCGGTTCACGCCCCGCAGAACCTTTTCGGGGCACCAATCGGGCGGTTGCGGACGGAAAACCCCCGGTTCGCGCCCCGCAAAGCACTGCCCCGTAGGGGGACTTTACCGTGGCCAGTCGGTCAGCCCGGCTCGGTCGTACTCGCCATCCGGCCATACGACGCGCTCGATGCCGGCCGCCGCCAGAGCCTTGCGGCAGCCGGGACAGGGCGGGTCGGTGATGTACGCGGTCGCGCCCTTGGTGTCGCGGGTGGCGAAGAGCAGGGCGTTGACCTCGGCGTGGATGGCGATGCAGAAACCGGGCGTACCGGGGCGGTCGTAGTCGCCGAGACCGGGTACCTGGTCGTACGACAGGAGCCCGCGCGGGCAGGCGCCTTCGAGGCAATCCGGTTCGCCGGGCGCAGCGCCGTTGTACCCGGTGGCGATGATGCGGCGCTCCAGGGTCAGGACCGCACCCACCTTCCGCCGCCGGCACTTGGCGCGGGTGGCCACCGCGTGCGCGATGCCCAGAAAGTACTCATCCCACGTCGGGACGGTGAACTCGCCGCTCATCGGTCCTCCTTACCTGAACCCTACCTGAACCACTTCTTGCGGATGAAGAAAGCCAGCGCGACCAGGGAAATGGCGAAGGACGCGCCGACCACCACCGGGAACCCCCAGAACGACGTGTTGAGGGGCATGCCCTCCAGCAGGTTCATACCGAAGGCGCTGAAGACCATGGTCGGAATGGAGAGCACGATGGTGACCAGGGCCAGGGTCTTCATGATGGAGTTCTGGTTGTTGGCGATGACGGAGGCGTACGCGTCCATGGTGCCGGACAGAATGCCGGAATAAATATTCGACATTTCCATGGCCTGCTCGTTTTCGATCATCGTGTCCTGCAACAGGTCGTCGTCGTCCGGGTACTTCTTGACGGCGGGCGTGCGGACGAGGCGTTCGAGCACGCGTTGGTTGCTCATCAGGGAGGTGTTGATGTACACGAGGGACTTCTCCAGCTCGAACATCTCGACCAGTTCCTCGTTGCGCGTGGACCGGCGCAGATTGGCCTCGCCCTGGTCGATCATCTTGTCGACCTGTCCCAGTACGGCCAGGTACGCCGCGGCGTTGCGCAGCAGCAACTGCAACGTGAACCGCGTCTTCATGAAGGTACGCAGATCGCGGACCCGTCCCGACTCGAACTCGCTGATCACCGAGACGTGTTCCAGGCAGATGGTGATGATGCTACTGCTGGTGATGACGATGCCAAGGGGGATGGTGATGAACCACTCCCGTTTGTTCCGGATCTCGGTGGTCGGTACATCGACCAGGACCAGTACGTACCCGTCTTCGGCGGTCACGCGGGAGCGTTCCTCGACGTCGAGGGCGGCACGCAGGTCGTCGGGATCGACGCTACACTGTTGCGCCACTGAGTCGATTTCGGTTGTGGTTGGGTTGACCAAACTGATCCAAACCCCATCGGTGATCTCGGTCACCTGCTTGAATTCACCATTCGGTGCTGACAGATAGGTTGTCTGCATGTCGTCACCTCCGCAGCAACCCTACACCGTCGTACCAGGGTTCAAGGTCAGTCTGGACGAGGCAATTCGACGCGTCTTGGGCGGTGCGGGACAGCGTTTCCCCGGTACGGGGATCGTCAGCGGCCAGGCCGGGTGGGTATAGTCGTCTCATGCCGGATTTTTCGCAGGATACGCCGACGGAACCAGTCGAGCAGAGTCTCCCGGAGGCAGTACACGAGCTCGCCCGCATGGCGCGCTTCCACATGGACCGCCAGGGAGCCTATGAGGTTGGTGATGTGGACGGTTTGCTGAATGAGGTCGAGAAACAGGCGGCGGGCGAGTCGCTAACGGACCAGGACCGCGCCGCGCTGCTGGCCCTGATCGACGGTACGCGCTTCCGGATGTCCAAACGCATCGGGTACCGGGTGGCCGACGTGGACAGTGTGATCGCCGAGATCACGCGCCAGTTGTCCTGATCGGGCCAGTACGGCGGCGAGCCAGCAAGGAACGAATGTGACACCGAAGAAGCCCAAACAGTCGTCGGGTCGGCGCGTCCTAATTGGGGTTGGCACCGGGCTGGGGGTCGTGGTGGTCGCCTGTGCGGTGTGGCTGGCCGCCGTCAACATTCAGGGGTCCGCCAAGCCCGGCGGGGAGGCGACCTCGCCAGTACCGAGCGCGAGCATCGCGCCGTACACCGCGGCGGCCACCGCCACGGTCCACAGTTGGCTCGACGCCCTGGCCGCCGGCGACGCCCAATCCGCGCTGACCATGATGCGGGATCTGCCCAGTGACCGGACCTTTCTCACCGACGAGGTACTGCGGGGCGCGATGCCGGTTTTCGCCGATGTCAAGATCCAGCCGGAACAGGCCGCTGAGGACGATGTGACGTTCCGCCTGACCTTCGATATGGCCGGCCAGGAGAAATGGCTGCAACTGGATCTGGCGAACCAGCAGCCCGGCAGCCCCACCGGGCCGTGGCTGATTGCGGGCGGTACCACCGACGTCGATGTCACCCAGATCATGCCACCTACTGATGGCATGAATTTGGTTGTCAACGGGGTACCGGTGCCGCCGGGAGCATCGACTATTACGCTGTTGCCGGGGCTGTACCCGTTGTCGGTGTCGGATACCCGGTTCGCCTTCGCGGCGAATGACTCCACGCTGATCGTGCCCGTCTTCGACCCGCCGGTCTTCAACGCCGATCTGAGCGCGGACGGACAGGCCCAGGTCGACGCCGCGGTCCAGGCCAAGCTGGATTCGTGCCTGGCGCAAACGGTCGCGGTACCGCCAAGCGACTGCGGCTTCGGTTTCGCGGACCCCGCCGCCGTCTTCGGCAAGCCCGTCCAGATCGCGTCGGTGGTGTGGACGCTGGCTCCCGGTACCGCCGACGCCGCCTTCCGGTACAGTGTGGACCCCGCCACCCTCGTCGCGCGGGGGACCGGGCACATGACCATCCACGGTGCCGTCACCGACGTGAGCGGAGCCGCGTACGCCGGTACGGACGCGATCACAGGCGTGACCGTGAACCTGACGGATCCAGCCAACCCGGTCGTCGCGTTCGGCTGAGTGGCGATGGGCCCGACGGCGTACACTGCCACACATGCGTTCTATCTCCCTTCAGGACATCGCCGCTTATGCACAGGCGGTGGACCAGCCCGTGGCGACCGTGGCCCAGCGTGCCGTCACCACGAACGGCATCTACCTGGCCGCTCACAACAACGCGGTCGGGGCGGTCAACCCGCGCGTCTTCTCCCTGGAACTGACCACCGGCGGGGTCACCAACCAGAAACACTCCGGGCGGTGCTGGTTGTTCGCGGCGCTCAACACCGTACGCCACCGTCTGGAGACGACGCTGAACGTGGAGAACATCGAACTGAGCCAGTCGTACCCCTACTTCTTCGACAAGCTGGAGAAGGCCAATGTCTTCTTGGAACTGGTGATCGACACGGCCGACCAGCCGCTCGACGATCGGCGGGTCGATCTGGCGATGCGGACCCCGCAGCCGGAGGGCGGCTGGTGGTCGTACGCCGCCGCGCTGATCGAGAAGTACGGCGTGGTCCCCAAGTCGGCGATGGCGGAAGCCAAAACGACCGAGGAGTCGAAGGAGCTGAACATCGTGCTCGACCGCCGTTTGCGCAAGGGCGCGCTGCAACTGCGGGCGGCCGCCGAGGTGGACCGCGCGGACCTCAAACAGGCGATCCTGCGGGACATCTACCGGATTCTGGTGATCGCCATCGGTACCCCGCCGACCCGGTTCGACTGGGCGTACCGCGACAAGGACAAGACCTACCACCGGTTGGCGGACCTCACACCGCGCCAGTTCGCCGAAACCTATGCGTTGCCGCTCGACCAGGTGACGGTGGCGAACGATCCGGCCCAGCCGTACGGGCGCGTGTTGGTCCGCGAGGACGGTGAGAACATGGTCGGTACCGCACCGGTGACCGTCGTCAATCAACCGATGGAGACGTTGAAAGACCTTGTCATCAAGCAGTTGGAGGCAGGCGAGGCGGTCTGGCTGGGGTGCGATGTCCGCATCGACGTCGACCCGGAGGGCGTGATGGACACCGGCGTACGCGACCTGGGCGGTCTGTTCGGGGTCGATCTGGCGATGTCGAAGGCCGAGAACCTGGCCACCTTCGATTCGGTCATGTCCCACGCCATGACCATCACCGGTGTCGACGTGGTCGACGGCCTGCCCCGGCAGTGGAAGGTCGAAAACAGTTGGGGCGATGACCGCGGGCTCAAGGGCTGGTGGACGATGAGCGACGCCTGGTTCGACCGGTACGGCTACACCGTCGTCATCCGCCGCGATCTGCTCGACGAAGACACGCTGGCGGCCCTTGGTACCGAGCCGATCCGTCTGCCCCGGTGGGCGCCGTTGTCTCAGGTGGCGGCATGACCACCGAGCAAGCCCGCGAGTTACTCGCCCAGGGCCGCCGTACGCCGCACGGGCCGGTTCAGCGCAATCTGTTCGACCAGGCCCTGGCCCTGGCGCAGGAGGCGGGCGACGAGCAACTGGAGTACGAGATCCGTTACTGGCTGACCGACTGCGCGTGCATGACCGGCGACACCGACACCGAGCTGACCAGCTTCGTCTGGTGCCTGGCCAGGCACGACGCCGATCCGGAGCGCTTCCCGCTTGAACGTACCGATGGGTACGCCGGCCTGTTGTGGCAGTTCAAGTGGATGATCGGCGCCCTGGACGGTTCGCCGATCTTCTCGCTGGCCCAGTGCGAGGCCATGCTCGCCGACATGGAGAAGCGCTACCGCCAGGCCGGTGCGGGTTTGAGCGGGGTGTACATCTCGCGCTTCAACCACGCCTGGAGTACCGGGCAGATCGAGCAGGCCCGGTACTACCGGGGTTTGCTCAACGCGACGCCGCGCGATCGCTACTCCGACTGCGAGGCGTGTACGCACGCGACGCTGGCGCATTTCGCCGCCCTGACCGGTGAAAAAGAGCTGGCGCTGAAGCTGGTCGATGAGATGACCGACCGGGGCCTGCGGTGCAGTGAGGAACCCGAGCGGGTGCTGGCCCACACGCTGCTGGCCAAGCTGCGGGCCGGCCGGCTCAACGATGCCCGGAACGCGCACATGTGGGCGTACCGGATGTCGCGCAACAACCCAAACCTGGTTGGGGCGGTCGGCGATCACATGCAGTTCTGCGCCATCACCGGCAACGAGGCCCGCGGGCTGGCGATGGTCGAGCGGCATCTGCCCTGGTTGGTCCACGATGCCCTCAACGAGGATGGGCAACTGGGGATGTTGCAGTCGATCGGGCTCGTACTGGAGTCGGTGGTCCGGGCGGGGTACGGCGAGCAGGCGGTACGGGGGGCCGAGGCCCCGGTTTTCGAGCGCTTCTTCGGCAGCCACGAGGGCGCGTGGACGGTGGCCGATCTGGCACCGGTCGTCTGGGCGGCGGCCGGCCGTTTGGCGGCGGCTTTCGACACCCGCAACGGCAACTCGTACGTCTCCGGCCAGGTCGGCGTGACCAGGGCGCTGCTGGACGAGCACTACGACGTACCGATCGTCACCGATGTGTTCGCGCCGCCGGCCCCGGTCCGCCGCGAGCCGGCTACGCCGCAGGGCTGGCTGGACCGCGCCGAGATGCTGGCGTACGCCGATGCCGACGTCGAGGCCCGCGACGCCGCGCGCCAGGTGCTGGACGGCGGTACGGCCGAGCAGCGGGCGCAGGCGTGGGGCATCGTCATCCGGGCCACCTTGCGGCTGGATGGCGAAGCGCCAGCCTCGGAGTTGCTGCCGGAGCGTGACGCCGTCAAGCGGGAGCTGGGGTGGACCGCCGAGGCCGAGTCGGAACAGCGGACCGGTTTGGCGGGGTACGGCCCGGGTACCCCGGACGAGGTGGCCGTCCTGGAGGCCGAGCGGGAGCGTCTGCAGAGTACCCCGGGGCCGGCGCTGGCGAGTGTGGAGATCTGCCTCGGAGCGGCCATCGGCAACGGGGCGGCCGGCCTGTCCGGCGAGGCGCAGACCGACGCCGTACGCCGGGCCGCCGGTCTGTTCGAGGCGGCCAGCAGGCACGCCGAGTCGCGACCTGCCAGGCACGCGACGGCCTTGCGGGGCTGGGCTCAGACCCAGGCCATGCTGGGCGACCTGCCGAAGGCCCTTGACCTGGCCGAGCAGGCGTTGGCTTTGAAGCCGTCGGACGGCGAGCGGGCGCTGATACTGGGTCTGGAGGCCCGGATGATGGGCGGCCTGGGGCGCTTCGAGGAGGGTACCCGGCTCGCCGACGACGCCGTGGCGATCTATGCCGATTATGGGATGCTTGGCGGTGTGGCTGATATCGGGTCGTTGGCAGCAGCGCTGTGCCATGAGACGGGCCGGTACACCGACGAGGTGTCGCGCCTGCGGTACGCCCTGTCGGCGACCGAGCAGCTTGAGCAGCCCACCCAGCCATTGCGATCCCGGCTGGGTCCCGCGTTGGTCAACTCGGGCCATCCCCAGGAGGGGGTCGAATTCTTGTGGCAGGTCCTGCAGGAGCAGGAGGCGGCCGAGGCAAGCCCGGATGACCGGGCCCGGACCTGTGGCGAGCTGGCGTGGGGTTTCGAGGTGTCGCGCAACTACAGTAACGCGGTGTGGATGTACGGCCAGGCGGCCGATCGGTGGCGCGCGGCGGAGCAGCCCGTGAGCGCGGCCGATCTGCTGCGCCGCAAGGGCAATGTACTGCGCTGGGTCGAGGCCTATGACAAAGCGCTCGAAGCCTACGATCAGGCCTGGGAGTTGGTCGCTGACCGGGATGAACCGGTTCTGAAGATCGCCATCCTGGAGGGCCGCGGCCTGGACAAGGCCGGATTGGGCGATCAAACGGCCGCCCAGGACATCGACCAGGCGATCGACCTGGCGCGTACGGGCGAGGAACCCCTGGCTCTGAAGATCGCATCGCTGACCGAGTCGAAGGGACGTGCGTTGGTCCGGCTGAAACAAGCCGACCAGGCCGTACCGTGTTTCCTGCAGGCCGCGGACGGTTTCAGCGCCGCCGGCGAGCTGGCCAGCGCGGCGCAGGCGGAGCATTTCGCCGCCCTGACGCTGGTCGATCTGAACCGGGCCGATGACGCCGTGGCGTTGTGGCACCAGGGGTTGGCCCACGTCGACCAGGCGCTGTCGAACGGAGCGGCGGCCCAGGACCTGCGCTCGTCCATGCTGGTGAAGCTGAGCGAGGCCCTGGATCACGCCGGACGTACGTCCGAGGCAGCGGCCGTACGGGCGCTGATGGACCCCGCCTCATAAGGGGTAATCGGGTCGGCGGTAGCCGCCAAGGACCGCACTGGGACCGTTGTCAAGCGGCGTCGTCACAAGTGATAAAGTATCCGCGAATATTCAAGGGGAATATTCAGGGGATATTCAAGATAAACACGACGAGGTGGCGTGATGAAATATTGGATTTACGAAGTTTTCAACAACAACAAGCCGGTCGTGGTTCACCGGTCGGATTGCCGGTACTGCCGTGATGGCGAGGGGTTGGTCGACGGCGATCAGGATGGTGTGAACGGGCAGTGGCACGGGCCGTACGACACGTTGCAGGAGGCGGCCGATTACGCGACCACGGAGTTGGATCGGGAGGTACATTTCTGCATTCCGTGCAAACCCCTGCGGTTCTGGAGCTACGAGGTTTTCAACAGCAACAAGCCAGTTGTGGTTCACCGGTCGGATTGTCGGTACTGCCGGGATGGCGAGGGGTTGGTCGACGGCGATCAGGATGGTGTGAATGGGCAGTGGCACGGGCCGTACGACACGGCGCAGGAGGCGGCCGATTACGTCACCACTGAGCTGGACCGCGAAGTACATTTCTGCATCCCGTGCAAGCCGGACGAGGCCGAGTCCGATTTCGCCGCGATGATGGAGGGCGGTACGCGCGGTGGCGCGGGTACGGGGTCGGCGAAAGCGGATCACCCGGATGCCGGGCTCGATGCGGCCGCGCTGCGCGCGAAGTACCCCTGGTTGTCGGAAGACGAGCTGAGTTCGACCTTCCCGGCCGCCTTTGCGGGTGTGGACATGTCCGAGGGTGGTCTGCCCGACGTTGATCTTTCCGCTCCGGAGGTCGCTGCGACCGATCTGAAAGCGGATTTATCGGCGGGCGAGGTACAGGTACCGGGCGTGGATGCCGAACTGCCGAAGGTCGACCTGCCGGACGTGAGTTTGTCCGCGTCCGAGTTGGCTGTGAGTTCTCGCGAGGTTGATCTGCCAAAGGTTGATCTGCCGAAGGTCGATGTGGACACGAAGCTCCCGGAGGTGGATCTTCCGGCCGCGAACCTGCCGACCCCTGAGATGGCTGGGCCGGATGTGACCTGGCAGACTCCGCAGGTGGCTGTGCCAGATGTAGACGTGAAAGCTCCGCAGGTTGATCTGGGCGGTGTGGACGTACGGGCCCCGCAAGTAGATCTGCCAAACGTTGAGGTACATGCGCCGAAGGTTGATGTACCCGATGTGGAGGCCTCGTTGCCGAAAGTCGATGGGACACTGCCGAAAGTGGATCTCCCCGATGTTAACTTGCACGGTCTGAAGGCCGATGTACCTGGTGTCGAGGTGAAGGTACCAAAGGTTGAGGTACCGGACGCGGACGTGAAAGCTCCCTGGGTCGATCTGTCTGATGTGGATGTGAAAGCGCCGAAGGTGGACGTACCAGATATTGACGCATCTTTGCCGAAGGTGGATGTGCCTGGTTTGGTTGTGGATGAGTCGGGTGCTGGTTTTGGGGCGATTGCTGCGGCGGATCTCGGTGCGGATGTGAGTTTGAAGGCTCCGAAGGTAGACGTACCTGATGTAGATGTGAAGGTTCCATGGGTTGACGTGCCGGGCGTGGATTTGCATGCTCCGGAGGTGGATGCCGAGTTGCCGGATGTGGACCTGCCGAGTGTTGATGCCAAGCTGCCGAAGGTGGACCTGCCTGATGTGGACGTAAAGGCTCCGGACGTGAATTTGCATGGCCCGTCGGGTGAGGTGCCTGGTTTGGTTGTGGATGAGTCTGCGGCTGGTTTGGGGGCGATTGCTGCGGCGGATCTTGGCGCGGATGTGAATCTGAAGGCTCCGAAGGTGGACGTACCAGACATTGATGCGTCTTTGCCGAAGGTGGATCTGCCCGATGTGGATGTGAACGCTCCGGATGTGGATGCCAAACTGCCCAAAGTCGATCTGCCTGATGTGGACGTGAAGGCTCCAGATGTGGGTTTGCGTGGATCGTCGGGTGAGGTGCCTGGTTTGGTTGTGGATGAGTCTGCGGCTGGTTTTGGGGCGATTGCTGCGGCGGATCTTGGTGCCGATGTGAGTTTGAAGGCTCCGAAGGTGGATGCGAAGTTGCCGGATGTGAACCTGCCTGACGTGGATGCCAAGTTGCCGAAGGTGGATCTGCCCGATGTGGACGTGAAGGTTCCGGATGTGGATTGGCATGCTCCGGAGGTGGACGTACCGGATATTGATGCGTCTTTGCCGAAGGTGGATGTGCCGGATGTGGATGCCAAACTGCCCAAAGTCGATCTGCCTGATCTGGACGTAAAGACTCCGGACGTGAATTTGCATGGCCCGTCGGGTGAGATGCCTGGTTTGGTTGTGGATGAGTCTGCGGCTGGTTTTGGGACAAGTGCTGCGGCGGATCTTGGCGCGGATGGGAATCTGAAGGCTCCGAAGGTGGACGTACCTGATGTGGATGTGAAGGCTCCATGGGTTGACGTGCCGGATGTGGATGTGCATGCCCCGAAGGTGGACGTACCAGACATTGATGCGTCTTTGCCGAAGGTGGATCTGCCCGACGTGGATGTGAACGCTCCGGATGTGGATGCCAAACTGCCCAAAGTCGATCTGCCTGATGTGGACGTGAAGGCTCCAGATGTGGGTTTGCGTGGATCGGCGGGTGAGGTGCCTGGTTTGGTTGTGGATGAGTCGGGTGCTGGTTTTGGGGCGATTGCTACGGCGGATCTTGGGGCGGATGTGGATGTGCATGCTCCGAAGGTGGACGTACCAGGCATTGACGCATCTTTGCCGAAGGTGAATTTGCCGGGTGTTGATGCGAAGTTGCCGAAGGTGGACGTTCCTGGTTTGGTTGTGGATGAGTCGGGTGCTGGTTTGGGGGCGATTGCTGCGGCGGATCTTGGTGCGGATGTGAACCTGAAGGCTCCGAAGGTGGATGCGGAGTTGCCGGATGTGAACCTGCCTGACGTGGATGCGAAGTTGCCGGATGTGGATTTGCATATTCCGGATGTTGACGTACCAGGCATTGACGCATCTTTGCCGAAGGTGGACTTGCCGGGTGTTGATGCGAAGTTGCCGAAGGTGGACGTTCCTGGTCTGGTTGTGGATGAGTCTGCGGCTGGTTTTGGGGCGATTGCTGCGGCGGATCTTGGTGCGGATGTGAATCTGAAGGCTCCGAAGGTGGACTTGCCCGACATGGACGTGAAAGCTCCGGATGTGGATTTGCATGCTCCGAAGGTAGACGCGAAGTTGCCGGATGTGAGCTTGCCGAGTGTGGATGCCAGGCTGCCGAAGGTTGACGTACCAGACATTGACGCATCTTTGCCGAAGGTGGACGTACCGGATGTGGATGTGAACGTGCCGAAGGTTGGCCTGAAGCCGGTGGAGGTTGGTGCGGGTCTGGCGGCGGCCGGTGCGGTGGCCGCGGGCATCAACGGCAAGGTACCCCGGGCTGACGTGAATGTGCCGGACGCCAAACTTGACGTGAAGGCTCCGAAGGTGGACGTGCCGGATGTCAGTCTGCCGAAGGTCGATGTACCGCGTGTGGATGTGAACGCTCCGAAGGTGGATCTGGGTGGTGTGGACGTACGGGCGCCTCACGTGGATGTGCCGAGCGTTGATGCGCACGCACCGAAGGTGGATGTACCCGGGGTCGATGCGAAGTTCCCGACGGTTGACGTACCCAAGGTGGATGCATCGTTGCCGAAGGTGGATGTACCCAGTGTGGATGTGAACGCGCCGAAGGTTGGCGTGAAGCCGGTGGAGGTTGGCGCGGGGCTGGCGGCGGCGGGTGCGGTGACCGCGGGCATCAGCGGGAAGGCACGCCGGGCTGACGTAGAGTTGCCGGACGCCCAGCTTGATGCGAAGGCTTTGCGGCTCAAGTACCCGACGCTCTCGGAGGACGAGTTGCGGGCGAAGTTCCCGGCCGCTTTCGGGGTACGTACCGAGGGCGAGGAGACCGAGGAGACCAAGAAGAAGCGGCCGTTCTGGTGGTGGATTCTGGGAATTATCCTGCTGGCACTGATCATCCTGGCGATCATCCTGCTGCTGAAGTCGTGCGGGAGCAATCCGGCGGCGCCCGTTGCCACGGCACAGGCACCGACCACGGCGGCGCCCGCGACCACGGCGGCACCAACGCCGACGCCGACACCGACGAGCCTGCCGACCATCCCCGGTGTACCGACCCTGGATCAGATCACGGCGGCCTTCCCGGATGCGACGTTCGCCAATGGCGCGCTGACCCTGCCGACGGCGAATTTGGCCGATGTACAGGCGAAGTTCCCCGGCGTGACCCTGGACGGGTTGCAAGCGGCCTTCGGTACGGTCAACTTCGGGAAGCCGGATGCAACGGTATCTCCGTCAGTCCCAGCCGTACCGTCGTTCGCCGATATCCAAGCGGCGTTCCCGGATGCGACGTTGTCGGGTACCACGTTGACCCTGCCGACAGAGACTCTGGCGGATCTGCAGGCGAAGTTCCCGGGTTTGACGCTGGACGCGCTGAAAACCGCGTTCCCGACGGTGAACTTCGGAACCCCGGCTGCCCAACCGACTGTTCAGCCGACGACGCCTCCGGCGGCGACCACGAATTACACCGTGGTGGCGGGGGACTCGCTGTGGTCGATCGCGCAAGCCAAGCTCGGTGACGGTGCCCGGTATCCGGAGATTGTGAAGCTTAACGGCCTGACCTCCACCACCATCAATCCGGGGCAGCACCTCAAGATCCCGGCGCGGTAGGCAACGGCAGACGCCATGGCCGGCCCCGGAGCGGTTGGGAATTGTCCCGCCGCTCCGGGTGCTCCGGCGGTACGTGGTGAGCGCCAGCGGACGTGCGATCATGAAATGACGGGCACCCGTACACTGGAGCTATGAGACGTTTCGCGTATGCTCTGGTGGCGGCCGCGTTCGCCGTCGGGCTGGCCTTGGTCGCGCCGACTGCTCAGGCGGCGCCCGGCGACGAAATCACCCGGTTCCAGGTCGACGCGACGGTAGATACCGCCGGGGTGTTCACCGTCACCCAGACGATCGACGTGGCGTACGCCTCACCCGCGCACGGGCCGTACCTCTGGTTCGTCACCCGCCAGGGGTACGACGACTCGCACGACCGCCTGATCACCTACGACAACGTCAACGTGACCTCGCCGACCGGCGCCCCTGCCGATCTCCAGACCACCCGCGGGACGAACTACATCGAAATACGGGTCGGCAATCCGAACGTCACCGTGCTGGGTACCCAGACGTACGTGGTGACCTACACGGCCAGCGGGATCGTCAACCCCGACGTCGCTAGCTCGAATATGGATGAGATCTACTGGAACGTCATCGGTACCGGTTGGCAGATTCCCATCCAGAACATTACGGTGACGATCCACAGCCCCGCCACGGTGAGTAAGACCACCTGCTACATCGGCGCCGACTTCACCGACCCCTGCGCTTCGAACGCGTCGTCCGGGTCGACCGCGACGTACACCCAATCCATCATCGTCCCCGGCGATGGTATGGCCGTCGTGGGCGGCTGGCCGGTCGGTACTTTCCCGGATGCCACGGTCAAGCTCGTCCCGTCGAGCCAGAACCCCTTCGCCGTGACCCAGGGTGGCGCCTATCCGACGGCGGGCGCCGGCCTGGTCACCGTACTGGCGGCCTGGCTGTTGGCCCGGTTCCGGAAGAAGGGGCGCGACGAGCAGTACGCCAATGTCACGCCGGGTATGCTGCCCGCGGCCGGTGACAAGGTGGAGATCAAGCGCGACGAAATCAGGGACGCGCCGGTCGAATTCGCGCCGCCGCCGGGCATCCCGCCCCGGTTGGCCGGCGCCATCGTCCGCGAGGGGACGGCCGACGAGGACATCACGGCCTCGATCGTCGATCTGGCGGTGCGCGGGTACATCCACATGAGCCAGGGGCAGGGTGAGGATTTCGTGCTCGCCCGGACCACGCTCGACCCGCGTACGCTCAACGCCGTCGACCAGGAGATCTATGACGGGTTATTCGCCACCAGCCCGACCATGTCGCAGGCGCAGTTGTCCGATCAGGCGTTCTATGCGACGTACGCCGGTTTCCAGCAGACGCTGCACAACGAGTTCACCGCCCAGAAGTGGTACAAGGCGGACCCGAAGACAGTGGTGGCGCGGTACCGGGCGGGCGGATTCCTGATCGCCGCCGCCGGCGCCGGGTTGTCGATCTACCTCGGTACGGTCCTGGCCAAGTCGGGCATCCTCGGCATCGGCTGGTTGGCGGTGCCGTTCGTCGTCCTCGGCTTGGGCATGATGATCCTGGCCCGCCGGATGCCAGTACGTACACCGGTCGGCTCGGCCGTGGCCATCACGTCGTTCGGCTTCCGGAAGTACTTGATGACTGCCGAGGCGGATCAGATCAAGTGGGAGGAGGGCCAGGACATCTTCTCCCAGTACCTGCCGTACGCCATCTCGTTCGGCGTGGCCGACCGCTGGGCCAAGATTTTCCAGGATCTGGCGGCCCGCGGCGCGCCCGTGCCGCAACCGGGGTGGTACACGGGGTACTACGGGGCCCGGTTCCCCGTCTGGATGGCCGTCACTCACTCGGTCGGCAACATCGGTACCTCGTTCTCCACCTCGGTCAGCCAGTACGCCGCCGCGCAGGCCCGGGCGACGGGCGGCTCTGGTGGTGGCTCCGGCTTCAGTGGCGGCGGTTTCGGCGGTGGCGTCGGCGGCGGTGGCGGAGGTACGTGGTGAGCGCGTCTTCTCAGCCGGCAGCGGTTTACACCCACGGCCACGCGGAGTCGGTCGTACGCTCCCACGCCGCCCGTACTGCCGAGAACTCGTTAGCGTACGGGCTGCCGTACCTGCGTCCGGGTATGGCCGTGCTCGATCTGGGTTGCGGGCCGGGTACGATCACCGCCGATATCGCGGCTCTGGTGGCGCCGGGCCGGGTGATCGCCATCGACGCCGACGCGGGGGTACTGGAGTTGGCACGCCAGGTCGCACAGGAGCGGGGACTGGACAATATCCAGTTCGTCGTGATGGATGCATACTCGTTGGACCTGCCGGACGATGCCGTCGATTTCGCGCACGCACACCAGGTGCTCCAGCACCTGGCGGACCCGGTCGCGGCGTTGCGGGAGATGAAGCGGGTGACGAAGCCGGGCGGGGTCATCGCCGCGCGCGACGGCGACTACGCGGCTTTCACGTGGTACCCGGCGAGCGCTGGGCTTGATCGGTGGCTGGCGATGTACCGCCAGGCGGCCCGTGCCAATGGCGGCGAGCCCGACGCGGGCCGGCACCTGTTGGCCTGGGCTCACCAAGCCGGCCTGACCACGGTGACGGCGACCAGCTCGAACTGGACGTACGTGGCGGGTGGGTCCGCTCGCTGGTGGGGACAGTCCTGGGCGGACCGGGCCCTGCATTCGGCCATCACCCGCCAGTGGATCGACTCCGGGATGGCCACCATGGCTGAGGTGGAAGCGGTCAGCCAGGCCTGGTTGGCGTGGTCGGAGGATCCCGACGCCTGGATCATGGTACCTTCCGGCGAGATCCTCGCGGTGGTGGACTGAGCCATGTCCGCAGACGTCGTCCTGGAGGGGTTGCACGCGCTGAAGCACGCGGTACGTTTCGGGGCGGTCATCGCGCAGATCGTCACCGACAGCTAGAACGGGAGTTGGCGACGGCTGATCAGGTAACGCCGGAACTGAAACCTGACCTGATTCAACGTAAGTCGCCTCATCAACTTGAGGTAGACATCATCACGGCTCCGCTTCAGATTAGCCGATGACAGATTAGCCGATGACCTCATACTGTGAGGTGTCATTCCTAGTTCCAAAGGCAAACATTCCGCTATTGGTGTCGCTGAAATAGTAGGCTTCCAAGGACACCTGATGAGTTGATGCGTAGGCTCGTGCCACGGCCGCCAGCGCCGGATACTCGCTGGTACTAAGACCTGCGTCACTCTGAATGATTACTGACGAACAGTCCTGAGTCGGCACTGCGACAATGAATCCCGAAGAGAGGAACATAGTCGGACTGTTTTCGTAACCATAATCGGTGCATAGCCGAGTGATGTTACTTCGCACTGAGGCAATAACCGACTCAAGTGAACACTGCCCTGGGACTGGAAGCACGTCTAATAGATCGCTGAGTTCACGCTCTGCGGTACTCATTTTTCAATCCTACCAGGTGCCTACGCCGCCACCCCCAACACCGCCGGCAGCGCCCGTGAGTGCTCCTCCCGAGGGAACCCTGGCCTTCGAATCATCCCAATAAATGTCCATGTTCCATTTTCCTGCGACCGTGCCTTTGTGACAATAGTAACTTGACGCGCCAGGGACGGTAGCGATGAAACGATTGCCCTGAGCGACGCACGTTGTTCACTGTAGAAATAATTTTGATAGCAGTTATTTTGCCAAGCGGCTTACGCACAGGCCGGAACCGCAAAAACCCCTGCCAAGACAACCATGAGAGCAATAAGAGGCTTACTTACTCTGAGGGCAGTTTTTCTCATGTATCATCCCACCTTTGGTATTGCCTTACGGCGATATTGACTATAACTTTTCATACCGTACGCGATTTACTTAATTGTTTCAATACCTTTCGCATAATTTCTCTTCTCGTAGGAGGGAACCTTGTTTTTGAAAGTTTGCCACGAAACGTAACGGGTTTTCAGAGGAGTGCTGCTAGAAAAGTCGCCAACGAAAGCGAGGATTGGGTTTACCCAAGAACCCGCTGTCAGTACGCGGTACCCTGGAGGACATGGATGCCGTGTTGGAGGGGTTGCACGCGCTGAAGCACGCGGTACGTTTCGGGGCGGTTATCGCGCAGATTGTCACCGATGACCTGGAGCGGGCCTTGGCGACCGCCGACCAGGTGGCGCCGGAGTTGAAGCCCCTGCTGGAAACCCAGGCCCGCCTCGTGGCGCCGACGCGGTTCCGCGAACTGGCTGCCCAGCCGGTCCCGACCCATGTTCTCGCCTACGCAGAGCGCCCGGCGTGGACCCTCGGCCAAGCTGTACCCACGGCCGGCCATCCGGCGGTCCTGCTGGACGATCCCCGCAACTCGAAGAATCTGGGCGCGGTGATCCGGGTCGGTGCCGCCGCCGGCGCGTCCGGGGTACTGGTCCGGGGTACGGCCGACCCGTTCGACCGCATGGCGGTACGCGGGGCGGCCGGGTTGCAGTGGGCGTTGCCCTGCTTGGGCGGACCCGACATGCTGGCGGACGTGGATGCGGCCTGGACCGGTACCGCCGTGATCGGGCTCGACGCCGATGGGGTACCCTTCGACCCGTCAGCCTGCCGTACCCCCACGGTCTTCGTCTTCGGCTCTGAGCGTACCGGCTTGTCGGACGAGGTACGGGCGCGCTGTGACGCCATCGTCTCCTTACCGATGCAACCGGAGGTGTCGAGTCTCAACCTGGCGACCGCCGTGAGCGCGGTACTCTACGTGGGGTTGTACGCACAGCCGGTACCGCCTACTTCTGCCAGCGTGGACGATGAGACCAGCCCCGCCTTGGCTGACGACGACAAGGCCTGGAAGGCAGAGTTTCGTCGTCGCGTCGATGACATCGAAAGCGGCCGCCTTCAGATGGTCAGCCATGCCGAAACCATGCGCCTGGCCCGCGAACGGATCGCGCAACGTCGGGCCGAAAGCCTTGCGTGAACGCCTACAGTGTGAGCGAGCATCCCGAGGCTCGCGAGGAGTTCCTCGCTGAGTTGGATCGACTTCCCCCAGATGTTGCGGAAACGTTCACCACCAATACCGACACGGCCGTTCAAGATGTCTTGGACTCCCCCAATGCCTGGCCGTGAAGCCTTTCCGCATCCGGGTTGTTTACTACGTGATTGGCCGTGAGGTCAAGATCATCGCGTACGCACACGAGGTCAGAGCGCCGGGCTACTGGCGTCACCGTCTCGCTGCTAGCGCTGCGTCAATGCGCGCGTTCATCTGCTCCAGTGACACACCCTGCACGCGCCCGCTGATCAGGTCACCCAGATTCGCCGGCAAGGTGCTAGCCAGGGCGGCGCGCTGATACTCAGACTGCGTCAACGCCATTTGGATAACGTCCTCAACCGCAACACTCAGGGGGCCAGTTGCGCACCACCAGGTGTGGTGCTGTACGTGGGCTAGCCGATGGTCCCGTACTGTGAAGTACCATCGGCAGTTCCGAATCCGAACATTTCCTGGCTGGTGTCGCTGAAATAGTACGCCTCCGGGGATACCTGGTGTCGTGATGCGTCGGCTCGTGCCCCTGCCGCCGCAGCCGGTACCGCCTACTTCTGCCAGCGTTTGAGTGTGGGGAAAATCTGCTTCATCATGGCCCGCGCCTGGGCCTCGGTCATACCGGATTCTCCAGTGAGCACGGGCTCAGCCGCGTACCTCGATCCGGAGTTCCCCCGGCTGGTCCAGGTGGATGCGCCGGGTCTGCCCGGCGACGGTCACATCGTAGGTACCCAGCCAGCCAGTCAGACCGAAGCGTCCGTCCTGGTCGGTCCGGCCAGTGGCTTCGCTAACCCACCAATCGCCTTTGACAAGGGATTTCAGGGCATCGTACGACGGCTTGCGCGTACCGTCGGCCCGGATGAACCCGACCGGTGCGCCCAGCCAGGCGCCGCGGTCGGCGATGCCCCAGTAGACGATGGCCTTGACCGCCGGGTGCGACACGAGGGAGGTGTAGTGGCGGACGATCTCGTCGGCCTGCCGCTCCTCGCCAGCCGGGGTCGACGGCCACTCGTTGACCTGGAAGTCGTTGAGGTCGACGATGTGCTTCGGCATGAGCTCGCCGGAGACCAGCGACGACTCGGTCAGGTGAATCGGCAGCCCGTACCGCGCGAACTTCTCGACCTTGTCGAGGAGGTGGGCCTCGCCGCGGTACCCCTGGTGCATGTGAGTCTGCAGCCCGATGGCGTCGATCGCGATGCCCGCCTCCAGACACCCCTCGATCAGGCATTCGTACCCCGAACCGAGGTCGAAGTCGTTGATGAGGAGGTACGCGTGGGGGTTGGCGGCGCGGGCCTCCTCGAAGGCCAGCCGTACCATCTCGATGCGGCTCTTGGCGTACGCCAACTTGGTCACGGCGTTCTCTTCGACGGTGAAAACCGGCATGATGACCACCTCGTTGATGGCGTCCCACAGGTCGATCAGTCCGGCGAAATCCGCCACGTCGCGGCGGATGCGTCCGCGCAGGGCAGCCTCGGCCTGGTCCAGCGGCAGGCCGTTCAGCCAGGCGGGAGTCACGGTGTGCCAGACCAGGGGATGGCCCTTGACGACCTGGCCGTGGTCCTTGAAGAAGCGGGCGGCGGCCTGCAGCCGTACAGTGTCCGGACGCTCGCGCTCGGGCTCGAAGCGGCCGAGGTAGAAGGGCAGGGTGGTCGCGTTGAACAGTCCCAGGTAGTCGTCGGCCAGGTGGGCGGTGTACTCCGAGGTGTCCTCGCCCGTCGCGTAATCGAGGAAGTCGAACCCGATATTGCCGAACATGAAGTCATGGTTGACTTGCGCGACGGTGACGGCCTGATCGCCCAGCGGGACGCCATCCGGCCCGCTGCAAGTGATGGTCGCCTGCGCCAGGCGGTGGGGGAACCGGGTGTCGTTGACGCTGAGGATCCACATGAAATACTCCTTTGTTCGTCATCCATTCTTCCGCTTGGGCGGTACGAGTTGGTGGGGTACGGGCGCTGGTGAGACAAAGGGTGAGACAACGGGGACGGTTCTTTTTGTCTCAGGCCTGAGACAAAAAGAACCGTCCCCGTTGTCTCAGGCTCGGTCCCAGCCCGCTAGGCGCAGGGTACGGGCGAGATTGTCAATGGCGAGGTCGAGGTCGCGGGCGGCCCGGGGCTTGGCCTCGGCGAAGGGGATGGCCAGGTGGTTGATGGAGAAAACGGCGGCCACGCCCTCCTCGTACACCGGCTCGAACCCGTCGCGTACATCGCCGACGACGGCCACCACCGGTACGCCCTGGGCGCGGGCCCGGCGGGCGACGCCGACCACCACTTTGCCCGACAGGGACTGCTCATCGAGGCAACCCTCGCCGGTGATCACCAGGTCAGCCCCGCGTACCGTCTCGTCGAAGCGTTCCGCTTCCAGTACGACATCGATCCCCTGGCGAAGCGCGGCCCCGCAGAACGCGACCATGCCGGCACCCATCCCACCGGCCGCCCCGGCGCCGGGCAGGTCGGCCACCGCCACCCCGCAATCGCGCTCGACGACGGTACAGGCGTGCCGAAGACCCCGGTCCAGCCGTTCGACCATCTGCTGGTCGGCACCCTTCTGGGGGCCGAAGACGTACGCCGCGCCGCGCGGGCCGTACAGCGGGTTGTCGATGTCGCACATGACGGTGATCGCGCAGTCCCGGACCGCCGGGTCAAGCCCGGATGCATCGATCCGGGCGATGCGGTCCAGGGTGCCGGAGACCGGGGTGAACGCCGCGCCGGCGGCGTCGTAGAACCGTACCCCGAGCGCGGCGGCGGCGCCGGTACCCAGGTCGGTCGTGGCCGAGCCGCCCAGGCCGACGATCAGGCGCCGGGCCCCGGTACCGACGGCGGCCAGGATCAGCTCGCCGACGCCGTACGTGGAGGTACGTTCTGGCGCGAACTGGTCTTTGACAAGGGGTAATCCGGCAGCGGCGGCCATCTCGACGACGGCCGACCCATCGTCGAGCAACCCGTAGAACCCGCTGACGGGCTCGCCCAGCGGACCGGTCACCGGTACCGCCACCCGCCGCCCGCCCACGGCCGCCAGGTAGGCGTCCACACTCCCTTCGCCGCCGTCGGCGACCGGCAGGGCGACCACCCGTACCGCGGGCAGTTGCCGCGCCAGCGCCCGGCCCATGATCCCGCAGACCTCCAGCGACGACATGGTGCCTTTGAACGAGTCGGGAATCACAACGATCGTACGCATGTGTCCCAGACTAGTGCGATGGCGCGGTGTCCAGCAGCCAGTCGGCCACGTTGATTTGCGTGATGCCGTCGTGGTCGAACCGGCCGGGATCGAGTGTGAGGAGCAGACGGGCATAGTGTCCAGGTGCCGCCCGCAGGGGCGCGAGTTCGCGGGCGAGGGTGGCCGGGTCGCGTACGGAGGCGGCCACCTGGATGTACTGCGCGCCGGTGCGGCCGGCCGTCACGAAGTCGATCTCGGAGCCCTCCATGACGCCGACGTTCGGTGCCAGGCCGCGCCGCAGCAACTCAAGGAAGACGACGTTCTCCAGCAGCCGGCCCTGGTCCCGGCTCACGCCACCCAGCAAGGCACCGCGTAGGCCCGGATCGACGAAGTAGTACTTCTCCACCCGGCTTAGCAGGCGCTTGCCACGGACGTCGAACCGCTTGGCCGGGTAGAGCAGGTAGGCGTCGGTCAGCCCGGTCAAGTACCCCTCGACCGTCATCTGGCTGGTCTTGCGGCCACCGGATGTCAGCGCGTCGGCGATCCCCTTGGGCGAGGTCAGGTTGCCGATGTTGTCGGCCAGGTACGTCACCACGCGGTCGAAAACCGGCACATCGCGGACCTCGCGCCGGGACATCACGTCCTTGATCATCACCGTTGCGACGACACCCAGCAGGTACTCGTTGATCGCCGAGGCGTCGCCGTCGAGCCGTACAGTGTACGGGAAGCCGCCCGAGCCGAGGTACTCGATGAGGAGGCGGTCGCGGGCCAGGTCGGTGGCGTCCGGCTGGGCCGTCCACCATTCGGCGAACGAGTACGGCAGCATACCGAGTTCGACGTACCGTCCGGACAGCAGCGTGGCGAGTTCGCCGGACAGCAGCCAGGCGTTCGACCCGGTCAAGTACAGGTCGATCTGGGGATGGACGAACAGCCCGTCGGCGGCCTTCTGAAAGTCGCGGACTCGCTGGACCTCGTCGAGGATGACGTAAGCGTGGTCGCCGGGGTTGAGTTGGCCGACGACGTGGTCGTAGAGTCGGTAGGGATCGTCGAGCAGATCCCGGTACGCCGGATCCTCAAGGTTGATCTGAATGACGTGCTCAGGCCCCACCTCGTCCCGCAGCCCTCCGGCGAACTGCTGGAGGAGCGTGGACTTGCCACACCGGCGTACCCCGGTCACCACCTTGATGAGGTCGTGATCGCGCCAGCGTTGCAACCAGTCCAGGTAGGCGGGGCGTCCAACTAACTCACTCACACATGAAGTCTAGCAGCAAAGAGGGATTTAACTTAAGTACGTTTGATTTTCACCAATCGGGTCCCACGGGCAGGGCCGCTGCGGATTGACACCCCTAGATGCGGGAAGGTACCGTCACGATGGCAAGCGCGGGACGAGCGGGAGACTGGGCATGATGGAACAGGTGCTGCCACCGGGGGTGGTGGTCGCCGAAGCCCGCGCCGACGTGCCGGCCGACCGGTTGTGGCCGGGCGAGGAAAGCGCGGTGGCCGGGGCTGCGTTGGCGCGCCGGCTGGAGTACGCCACGACCCGCGACTGCGCCCGCCGGGCACTGGCCGGACTGGGCTGGCCGGCGCAGCCGATTCTGCGGCGGGCCGACCGTACGCCGGTCTGGCCGGATGGCGTGATCGGCTCGCTGACGCACTGCCGGGGGTACCGCGCGGCGGCGGTGGCCCGGCAGGGTACGTTGTGGGCGATCGGCATCGATGCCGAGCCCGCCGAACCCCTCCCGGCCCGCGTACTCGATCGCATCAGTTCCGCCGCCGAGCGTACGGCGTTGGCCGACCTGACCCGCCAGGCGCCGGACATCCCCTGGGACCGGCTGCTCTTCAGCCTGAAGGAGGCCGTGTTCAAGGCCTGGTACCCCGCCACCCAGCGTGGCCTCGGCTTCGGCGACGTCGAGGTGGTACCGCGAGCCGATCAGACCGCTGACTTGGTTTTTCGGTGTCCAGTTCCCGCTGCGGTGGCCCAGTTGCGGTGGACAATCAGATGGGCCGCAGATAACGGATTGCTGCTGACCGGCGTCGTCGCCGAAAACTGAGGGGGTACTTGACTCGACGGTGTGTGACACCGCCATCGCGGGGCGCGAATCGGGCAGTTGGCGACCCCCAGCCCCCGGTTCGCGCCCCGCGAAGTCTAGCGGGGGCGGGAATCGGGGTGTTTGGTCATTCAAGTGCCCGATTCGCGCCCCGGGGTACGCTGATCCGGGCTCATCGTGATGTCGGGGACGGCGGGGAACGTTTCTTGAGTCTCATGCCTTGTCCCAGGGGACGCAGCGAGGTGACAGAACCCAACAATGGCGGGCTGTTTTGCGCCGTCGAGCCCGCAGTTGTTGGGTTTGACCGCCAAACGGGGCGGATCTGGCGTGCGAAGTCAACAATCGTGGGCTTGAACCGGCTGAGAGGCCCGGCATTGTTGGGTTGTGTACCTGTGGCGGCGGGTACGACGTACATCTTCGTCCGGGGTCGCCAGGCGGTTGACTCTCGGGGTCGGCGGGTGGTTGTCCCCGGAATCGCCGGGTGCTTGACGCGACCCGGTGAAGGGGTCTAGCATCGCTGACAGGATAGTTAGTAAAACTAAGTAGTTGGACGGAGGTGGACCGGTGGACGACTTCGAATCGAGTCTCAATGACCTGCTGGTGGACACCTTTTTCTCGATTCTGAAGTTCGAATCCGCCTCGCTGAAAAGCCTCGCCGGAATGTCCGTCACCATCGCGGAGGCCCACATGATCGACTGCATCGCCCGTCAGAACGGCCAGGCGACGGTCAGCCAGGTCGCATCCGGTATGCAGCTCGCGATTCCCACCGCGACGGCGACCGTGAAAAAGCTGGAGAGCAAGGGGTACGTCACCAAGGTACCGTGCGAGGACGACGCCCGCCGGTCGTACATCCGCCTGACCGACCTCGGCCGGCGCGTCGACCGGGCGCACACCCTGTTCCATCAGCGCATGGTCCGCAACATCAGCGCCCAGCTCGAAGGCCCGGAAAAGGAGATCCTGCTCATGGCCATCAAGAAGCTGAGCGTCTTCTTCGGCAGCCGGACGAAGGCCGCCCAGTGACGATCAAGATCACTGGCACCGGCATCGGTCTGCCCCGGCGCAGTCTTACCAACGACGAATTGGTCGATCTGACTGGCCTTGAGACCGGTGACGAGTGGATCCGGTCGCGTACGGGGATCGCCAGCCGGTACCTGTGCGCGACCGAGACGTTGGCCGACTTGGCTGCGGCCGCCGCGCAGAACGCGCTCGACGACGCCGGTGTGAGCGCCGACCAGGTGGACTACATCCTGTGCGCCACCATCGGCGCCGACACCCGTACCCCGTCCCTGGCGTGTACGCTGGCCGGTTGGCTGGGCAGCACCAGCCCGGCGGTCGATCTCAACGGCGCCTGCGCCGGCTTCGTCTACGCGCTGGACACGGCGGCGGCGCTGATCGGCGCCGGGCGGGCGGCCACGGTGCTGATCGTGTGCGCCGAGAAGATGTCCGCGTACGTCGACTGGCAAGACCGGCGGACCTGCGTGCTGTTCGGGGATGGGGCGGCGGCCTGTGTGGTCACCGCCGGTACGATGCTGAGGTACATCAACCTGCGTACCGCCCCCGACCTGGACGCCATCCGCTTGCGCAACCCGATGCGTGGCAACAACCCGCTGGCGCCGGGCGGCGACGAGCGGGACTTTTTGTACATGGACGGTCAGGCGGTTTTCAAGTACGCCGTCTCCATGCTGGAGCAGGAGGTCGCCCAGGCCCTCGCCCGCCTGAACCTGTCGCCCGAAGCCATCGACTTTTTCCTCATCCACCAGGCCAACCGGCGCATCATCGATTTCGCCATCAGCCGGTTGCACCAGGACCCCGCCAAGTTCCCGATCAATATCGACCG
>Ga0123354_10000293_pt1 | contig 45764 bp, 39 predicted proteins | sample TergutLab28metaG_2_FD_97872 | JGI IMG/M metagenome (GOLD analysis project Ga0123354, IMG submission 97872) | Labiotermes labralis P4 segment gut microbial communities from Petit-Saut dam, French Guiana - Lab288 P4 | ecosystem: Host-associated > Arthropoda: Insects > Digestive system > Gut ... | reverse complement strand
TGTGCACCGGACGGCCACCTACAGGTGTGACGATACCAGATGCTGTATAATACAATTTTGACCTCCTGATGATGAGCACAACAGTGCTCGAAACATTTAGAGGTATATAATAAACTTATTATAAAACAAGATTTTGTGCTTTAAATTGGTTAATTACTAAGATCGGAAGATAAAGGCGCTATGACTCTTCGAACGTCGATAACTGTTTATCAATGAATGTGGCGCAACGTCCTAGTAGACGCGAATATTCAGCAAAGGCAACACCGCTGCTAGAACCTCAAATATCGCAACTTCTTAACACATTTACACTTTATCAAACGTCACCTGTATAGACACAATCCTAGGCCAAACAATGAAGAGGTAAAGCTAACTCTGAGATTAATTACACATCACGCCATGAAGATGTATGGGGGAGGATGAGGTACAACGCCACGCATTCTTAACTTCGGCACTTGGCGGTGGTGAGAAGAGAGCACACGGCACGGCCGCTTTAACCAACGTGGAAAAGTTTCCCGATGAGAAAAATGCTTGTTCTTGACATGACAAGAACCCCGTTCGTATATCAAGTACAGCCTAGTCACTGCAACGCCTGATCTATCTCAGAGCAACAAACGTACAATTTTTCTGTTGAACAGCAATGCTGCCAACTGAAGAGTTTGTGCATGCGGGTATTATGCTTGCACTGCGTAGACTGAGCTCAGAACACATTCATTTATACGAAAGAAGGGTATATGTCCTTGAAATAAAACCTGAAGGATTAATCTAAGAATTGGACAAGAAAATGTAAGAGACAGTAACGAGACGCAAGGTTATGTTGCACTTGCATGTCCTTGGGATTTTGATGTACGTCACTCTTTCATAACAGATAATTAAATTTAATCAGAATTCACCGTAAATATTTTCCGTAAAGAGAGGAGAAAATTCTTTACTAGTCACAAAATACGCCTGTCACATATAGAAGCTGCAGACGAAAAGTAAGGGGTTACAGTTGCTGACTTACCCCAGACTATTTCTTTAGTAGTGCGTGTTGGGTCTGATTTGTTAACAGAGATCGGCTGTAGATTCCGCTCACTACTTAAATTAATCGACAACTATGTCATTATATTTTACAGCACTGATCACTGAAACGTTCTGGTCACTTCACACAATACGTACTGTGTATAACTTTAAAAAAAAATCCTGCTGGCATCGATGCAAGAAACCATCGCTGACATCCGCCACGTCCTCGCTAACGAACACTGGGTAATAATCAGGCACCTGACATAATACATTCGCAGTAAAATGCTGTTTCATGAAATAAATTATAATCGGTGACAGAACTTGTGTGGTCACTGTACAAATCACTATGTAAAGGTAAAGTTAAAGCAGTCCCGTTACTGGCCCAGAGGGTTCCAGGAAGTTAAGGTTCCCAGATTACGTAACAATGGCACAGGATGGTGGTAAGGTTGTCAGCCTTAAGCACCAGCCGCTTTTTACTCCCAGGAAATACTCCTGGTACTCATTTCTGTTAGAGGCTGAGTCGACTCCAGGGCCATAGTGCGATCGGAAGGATTATGTCAATGAAAAATTCCAGGGACACCATCTGGAATCGAACCGGCAACCTTTTGATTTGTAGCACAGTACCTTAACCAGTGTACTACCGCGGTCCCCCACAAATCACTATGCACTACAGAAAATTTAACTGAAAAGTAATGTTTCTTTACCTTGTAAGTGTAATGGAATATGTGAAATGTTGGCAGCAGCTTGATGACGTATGTGAAGTTTCTTGAACACATGTCCATCAGCCTGTATTGACGACAAAATTATAAAATCCGCATTGTTATAGTGAAGTAAACTGATTTACAGCAGAAATATTATCCCTGAATTTTAATTACATAGAACAAATTGAGCAATAAACAAGACTTTCAAAAAGGCCCTTTCAAATTAATTTAACACCATTTTCCTGTTACATGCTGCATGAACAATTATCTTGCAATGGTCACAAACACTTGAACCCACAAATGATAAATTACACACACATCTCCTGACTTATATTTGCTCTTCTATTTGAGACAGTACCTACAGCAAGGTGTGATCTTATGTTTGAAAATCCAATATGACTGCAACAGAACACTGTGCACTGTGAGTGTTGTTGGTGGAATCTGAACTGTGAAGTTAATTTGACCACATATTTGACCTCAAAGCTGACCAACAGACACACCTTGTAGATGCTTGGCTCCTAGCCTGCATTGTGCTTGTCAGCAATGGCACAGTCATGAGTGAAATATATAATCAACTGAACCACTTGTCCTCTAGGTAAGCTCACCTCTTGCCCTTGATCTGATTTTGATTTACTTAACACAGTAACTTCATATCCTGATGGTTATGAAACATTTGCATGGTGGAGGTGATGTCCGGCCTTATGTCTTCATGATCCATATACCAACAATACAGATTGATAAAATAAAGTACATGGTTTTGGATAGCTTTCATCTTGGTTACTATTTATATATTTATAAAAATTTATTAGAATGACAACATGGCTAACTTCAAACCTGCAGTAGGCACTATGGTCAGCAGCCTTTCTTCTGTTAAGGTTTAACACATCTGTCAAGAACCCAATCATATAACCTACTCCACATCTTGCCCCATTTGATCTACAACTGAACTTTTGGGTACATGTCTGTGGAATTTTCATACACTAAAACTCCATCATGCCACCTGCATTCTGCACCAACACAAACATTCCTACATTTCCCACTTCATCCTAGCTTTTGTCATAACTCACTATTCAACAACCAAAACTTCTATACCCTCACCATGAACCAACCCCATAACCAGTACTGCCAACTGTAAACTACCACTAATCTATCACAAACATTAGAAAATGCAAAAGACTTCTATACTAGTATCAGTGACCTGTTATACAGAGTGCCTGCATCTTAACCTCTACACTTTTTTTTCCTACAGACTGTAAAGATCTTGATAGTGAGCACAAATTGATGATGTGAGAAAAACATTTCAAATTCACAGAAAAATGTACATTATGTCATGCAGCCAACAACTTTGAGAAAAAGTGAACATGGGTGGAAATACTGTACAATGCCCTTACTTTTCGACTACCAATTTTGATCATCACTTAAACAATATGTATACTCTTCAAATTAATACATTATTGCTGGTGTACCAATAGACGTACTGAAATATGGAGGCAATAGTGTAATAACCTTCCTAACAGTCATGTTTAATCAAACACTCATGGGATAAGATATACAAAAGTACTTTAAGAAAATTTAAGTTCCACTACCACCATTCTAACATGAGAAATCTATGGTAAATGTCACATATAAACGTGTTGGCACTGGACAGAAGGCAGGACAAGAAATTTTAATGTTTTGAACCAGTCACCCACATAGGCCTAGGAAAATTTAAATAATTTAATATTTCAGGTGACACCAGTACTAGAAATATACCTTTTATGTTCTGTAATAAAAGTTTTGGTTAATTTTTAACATACTACAAAAATCTACACATTGGCCTAGCCTTGTCTTAAAGCATGTGACAACTTGAGAATCAGTAAACCGACTTTCATTAAATTTTATACCTTGGAATTTTTACCGAAATTTGTCAACCCATTGTAATTTTGGTTACAACTGGATCAAGTAAATGGAAACTTTACATCAGGGCTTGCACATGTTTCAGCATGTATCCTGAGCAGAAATGCCTTATACAAAAAGCTGCAATACCAGTGAGAAAATTGGACTATACATACCTGCAGACAAACAACCAGAAGTTCCAGGCACAACTCAGGGCTCATTTACTTACTCCAAATTTTTTAATTCAACAGATCTATTAGTATTATCAGAGTTTTATTCTATTTTAATGAATAAGTTATTACTTATGTACAGACTCTGCATATTTTAAATTGAACGGATAAAACTTCAAAGCCTTGCTTCATCACCACATTCATAACTGTTCATACAAGGTACGGTGAGTAGGCATGCTTATTATCCACCTGTGCTCATTTCACATGCCTGGCTCCGAAAATTCATTAGTCATTACCATAAAACAAGATCAAGAAAGTTTCTGCATGGCTACCATGTTGTCAGTTTATATTTAACAAAAGTATTATCTTAAAAAATGTTGCATTCTTTCTGTTGCTCCAACCTCACAAGTTTTCAAAGGAACATCCTCCATACACAAAAGGGAAGAAGAAAAAAATAATTCTTTATTTCAAACTTGCACCGTGTTGTGAATGTTATATTCTTTCTTTTGGGCGATACCCCGTGTCTGAATTTTATCTGCCGACGTTTCGGAACACTGTCGGTCACAGGATGACCTCTGAAATGGAATAGACAGTGTTCCAAAATGTCAGCACTGAAAAATTCACACAGTGGCGAATCACCCCAAAAGGAAGAATACAACAAGAAAAAATAAACCAAAACAAATTAAAATGTAATTAATCTGAAGTCAAGAGTGCAAGTTATCCTGAAGTGGCTCCAACCTCTTGAACTCAACTGAGTGTGGAAAGTTGAAGCCAACTTTCAATGTCATAACAATCACACTGTTTCTTTATGGACAACTCTAAAGTACTGATAAATCACCCTTCTATGAATAATGCTCAAATGTTCTTACGTAGTGAAATGACCGTTCCATGCTGTTGTACTATGAAAAGACTAGCAGTCTGGGTTGAAAGTCAAATATAAAAGTACAGGAAAAGACACTACTCTAATTATAATATACTGAAATGACAAGTTTCTGGCATTTACTTTGGGTACTCTGTACAGAATTACTTCTACTGCACAGGAAAATTACAGAAGAAAGAAATTATCTTTCAAAATCAAATTCTGTCATCATTTCAGGAATATGCAATCTCATAAATATTTTCAGTAAAACTTGGGTGACAACTCCCAACAATTTTATAAATCAGCAATAAAAAATTGTTGTACTGAACAATCATCTGTAAACACCATATTAAAGACGTCTGATCATGCAGCACTGCCATTAGCAGATTGTATATATTACGCTCATTCACTATAAAAATTTCTGTGACAACTGGAACACATAACAGCAACTTGATACAGATGGAAGTGCACCTGAAACCTGTAACATGACAGACTAAAACCAGACACATCACACTCACTCGTGAATTGTTCAGGACAATGACCCTACTGCCAATAACTGGCTACACCATATCTTTGACACTTACATGCATTCCATGCCACCGTACAATCACTCACACTAAAATTTTGAGGCTGAAGTCACTGTGCATGTACTGTAAATTCTGTTACATGTAAGGATATAACTAAGTCCAGAATGTCTACTGACAGTTACATGCTTTGTACATTTCTTCACTATGAGCCACTGGAATTAAGTTTACCACTTTCTTTCAACTGGCATCAAACACCAAGTCGGAGAAATATTTTAATGAAGGTAGAAAAATTGGGTCTGGATTGTTACCCACTCATCAGATAAAATGGATGATTGGTAATCAGAAAAACAAATCCACAGCACTGCACCACTCACAGAGTGACACGATGGGAACATGCACAACTGCACTAACTGCATCGTTGCACAATTCTGATGAGCATCATACCACCAATGTACACTGCACGAACACCAGAAGTTGATTTAATTTGTATTAGAAATCCCATAAACCTAACACATGGAGAGAGACCTCAAATCCAATGACTATACTAGTGAATGGCTTCTAGCAACTGGATTGTCGTTTTCGTGGCTTCATCATCATCATCTACGTCGTCTCCTTCATCCTAGAAAAGTAGTAAAAACACATGAAGCAGCAGCCAAACCAATAAGTGATATGTTACCGTGCTGTGAAGTATGATGCTAAACACTGTAAGTAAAAGGAATAAAAACTGCCTGCACAAATGTACGTAGTGTCTGAAGCAACAATATGTAAAAAATCCATACCATGGCTATGGAAAGAAGTCTTACAAATGGTGGGAATTACTGTTTGCAACTTCCCCTCTCTGTCTCCTGCTCTATTTTTTACCAGCCCAAAGTACTTGCTGTTAGTAAAGGTTATCGTTACCAACATTTCCACGCACAGAAATGCAGCACATCTAGAGGGAATACTGTATATAGAAGAACACATGAGAGGGACACATAACAAAACTACTACTGGGACATGGGGAGGCAACCAATCCACAAGACTTACTCGTGTAACAATGTTTAAAAACACCAAATGATCATGCAGCAGTCACCTTTAGTTACTATGCTTATAAAATTAATACGAATCTACATGAGATTTGAAGTGTTCCAGTACTGTACGCTCTGTCAACGATCGGTGATCGGCATACTGTTTGATCGCAAATTCTGCTGCTTCTGATCGAGCAGTGACTGCATGAACAGACAAAACGGCTGCTCCTGGAGTGGAGACATTCCAGCACAGTTTATGGAACAGCTGAAAGTTAGTCTAGTAGGCTATCAGTACACAATAAAATGAGGCATGTAGTTGTTAAACACATGATAAATTCCACCACCGTTGCTCCATAAAATAAACCTAGAAAAGTAAGCCTGTTATCAATACATACAGTAAAATGCTACAGGCATTATAAATATAATTTTATGATTTTTTTCTATAAATTTTATACACAATGAGTGTGTGTGTGTAAACAGTCTCTTGTTACATGGTGGAAGTAATACATGGAGTCTCTACACTCAGAATATAGAAAAACACAACTGCCTGTACTCGTAAAAATCTAATTTACATATCACAATTTGGGCCAACTATATCTTGAAATACAAACAATTCTGTGTTCATTATTGTTCTTAGGCATTTGAACTAAAAGCTAGCTATCTCTGTACAGGGCTGAACAAGCCCTTAAGGTTCCCAGAATTTCTAGACAATTGGCACATGAAGGTGGCAAGGTTGTCATCCCTATGCACCGGCCACCTTTACCCCCAGGAAATACCCCTGGTACTCATTTCTGTTTACTCACTTAATCCTTCCAGTTGCACAATGGCCCTGGGGTTGACTCAGCCCCCAACAGAAATGAGTACCAAGAATATTTCCTAGGGGGGTAAAGGCAGTGAGTGCCAAGGACTGACAACCTTATCAGTTTCATGGACCAAATGTCTGGAAATCTGGCAGCCTCAACCTCCTGGAGCCCTCAGGGCCAAAGGGCAGCCAGAAGGATGAAGTAAATAAACAATCCCAGTGAACCCACTGGAAATCAAACCCGTGACCTTCCAGCTTGTAGCGCAGTGCCTCAACGAAATGCACCGTGTACCTGGGCTAAAAGCCAAAGCAATATGCTTTGGCATTTATGTTGATATTTCAAAATCTGTCCAAAATGTCTGATCCTTATAAGAATAAATGATATGGAACAGATGGCACTTGCAAGTTATCTGGACAATGGTTGGTGATATCAGCACTCGTGTTGCTTGTGACAGCACACCAACCTACATCTTTGTCCAAACCTGCAAAACGTGTGGCTAAATGCTATTAAACATCATGGTAATAAATTCCTTGTGGGTAAAAGTCCTTAATACTGATGATGATGATGATGATATCAAAAACAAATATTATTCAATGGCCTTCCAAATGCACAAATACAAGCCACACTATTTGTGTATAGGAGTGATGAAGGTAATAAAATACTCTTGGGGCAACAACACATTGACAGTTAAGAACCAAAGTCGAGGGCTAATACTCATGTGATGCAAAAATTGGAGGTCTTCAAATGGTTAGATTATGAATTCAAACTGATGTGGCTGTCTGCCTGAGAAGATTTTATCGTTAGACAGGTGCGCTTTCCCACTAATTACAAGGGTTAAGCAGCATTATCAGTCCACAGAATCTTTGCGTTCTGATGTCTTCTGAAGGATATTAAAAACAGAAAAGCAGAGAAAAAAATATAAGGCTAATACTCCACAGACATTTCATTAGCAAGGTAAAGAGTGTTCCTTTATTGTGTCCCTGAGTATGGGAGCTGTCATGGGATGTGGCAGATGCTGGCTTTCTATGTGATAAAGCTGCAATGCTCAGAAACACGAAAAAAGAAACACCCTGTACTTACATCAAACCCAAAACAATTCTGCATGTCCTTTTCAGTCTCCATCCTTTTTCTTATGGCCAAGGCATCTTTCCTAGACAGTTTTCTACTGTTCCTCAGTGTTTCAATAACATCTTCATCTGCAAGATCTGAAAGAAAGATACACCATTTCAAAGAAAAAATAATGACAGAACTATCTTGAACAAAAATATTTAAAACAAAATGCATGTTCATAAGTATGCAGGTTTTATTTCCTTCTAAAGCTTAATTTAACCCCACTGCTATTGCCTGTCAGTCACATAAGCTGGTTGCAGAACATAAAACCTGCCAGAGCTGATACACTTGCTGTAATGCTTTTCTAACAATATGTTCATGTTTTCAGTAGGTGGCAGTCAGTGTCACAGCAGTTTGAAGAATATGGTAACTATATTTCCTTGGGAACATGGAAGATACTTACAGGTCGGGGATAGGCATTAAGCAGATTAAAGGTGAATAATGCCTTTTACTTTGTATATGAAAAAGGGGTCCAGAGGAACAATCATGTAACACAGTTCTGGAGAGGTCAGCAGCCTGAAGAGGAAACCTTACAAGGATGAGGAGGCAGAGGTACCTGAGAAAGGTTCTATAGCAAAATGGGAGGTATGGGTGTCACAAGACGTGACACAGGACTCAGAGGCCAGACAGCTGGAGTGAAGACAGCATAGCATGAATCCAGCTGTAGCAGAAAATATGATGATGGGATCATGGAGGAAAAGGAGGGAAAACACAGATCCCTACTTGTGAATAAGGGGCAGCAAACTGAAGAAGAAGGAAAGCAAACATTCCAAACAGAGGTAAGTCCTTAAGTTGAAAAATGGATTCAACATAGTTAGGAATCTGAAGGACAGGATGCTGGGGGAGGATCACACGAATGATGCTGAAGACTTGAGCTATGTCCATCTGTTAACCTTTGAAATACAACCCAACTTATTTTGAGTGTGGTCTTGTGGTTTATGACATGACACAGGTGGTTTCCAAGGATAAAAATACAGACAATAATACCTGCATCTTTAGCGGTACAATCTAAGGAGACCTAGCCTCCTTGACCCAAGAATATGAAGGCACTACAGTCCTTCAAAATGTCTGGAATCACTAGCTCAGCAACGCAGTGAAATATCCTAGAAGATCTGAATCCTCTGATAAGCGCATGTTTAACAGATTCAAACACAACAAGTGAGTAAGTGAGTGCACTACTTTAAAACCGAATAGTGGCACTCTATGGCATGAGGTACACAACTGCAAGTACTAACGAACCCTCTTACTGCCAGGCTGTATGGATAAGTCATAACCAGCCGAAACAGAGCAATGCTGAAATACATAATGAGTCAAGCTATTCCAATGACGTGACTGTTGCTGAAATCTTGTGGATGAGAAGGAAGTTTCGTTGCAGTTAAAAAGGTGGGTGATAGAGCACCAGTTGGCAAAAAGTGCAAGAGTACTGGTGGCTGACAGATAACCTACCTGGAACTAAAAGGGTTGGATGCCATGCAACAAAATCCTCCTTCTTGGAAAGCCAACTGTTGCTAAGCTAGTCAGAAAATTCCACACCTTTTACATACGCTAGATGCATGTGGCCATGCTCACAAGAGGCTGTCACTAGTACCTGAAGTACATGACATACATCACACATATAGTTGTTTTTCAACTCTATTTTGCAATTCTTTCTGATCATCACTTTTATTTGTGACTCGTTTACTTCACCTTTAGAGTACCACAGATTAAAACCCAAAGCAGCTGCTGATGGCTGGGGTATTTTTCCCTTTAAATGCCTGTTTTTTTGTACCTGCTGATAGTATCCACTGTATTTCATACATTTTGAAAGACAGAAACTTGAAATAAAAAGTACATGTTCAAGAAGGAATCCATCTACCAGTTCCATAAGTTTGAAGAAAATCTACCTATTTTTACAAATCTTCATTGAAAGGTAATTTTTTATTGTGTTTATTTTTCACTCTAAGTTTCATTTTCTAGATTCATTCTTTTTAAATAGTTCCTGTGGTGAGAGGAGACCCTGTGCTACAAAATTTGGAGCTGAATGTACACATCATTGTATTTCTTCAGATACTGTTTAGGTTTCGATCTCATAACGAAGTTTCATGTTTCAGTGGTAGTGTTGGCTTATCTGTGTGGTAGGCAGAATGAGTTCAAATGCAGTCAGTGGGAGAGAAATGGAATGCATACAGATGTTTATTTCTATGTTTAGTGCAATATGGGACCAGAGACAAATGTCCTTTATTCTCTTTTATGGATTTATTCCTGACTCCTTTGAAATGAAAGTTCATGCTTATGTCTATCTTCAACTCAACACTTGAGTCCCTTCCATATTACAGCAATAACATGGGACAGGCCAGGTAATGCAGAGGCTTCAATCACTCACTATCGGTCAGGAGGTGATGGGCTTGGTGTGTGCCAAGTTGGGTCAAAGTGAGTTTAGCGGTATGGCTACAAGAAACCTTACAAACTGAGACATCTGGAACTGGTATCAGAACAGGACTCTGACACACACATTCATCAGAAGATGAAGACACTTCTACTCAGAGTGACAATGAAACTACTAACATAAACTTCACAAAGTGGACCATCAATACAAACTGTCCTACCATACCCTTAGTCCACAAGTTTACAGAAGTCCCAGTGGGTCACGACAAACAGAGGAACCCCACATAAATAATGACTCTTCCCACATAAATAATGACTCTTCCCCACTGAGCATATTTGTGCTCTTCTTTTTTGAAATTATACAACTGGCAGCGGAAGAGACAAATAGACATTATCACCAGTATCTGGACACACTGGATGAAGTACAGTCCCCACTGCCTGATGTGACTGTTCAGGAAATGAGTTTGTTTTTGGCAATTATTGTGCAGATGGGACACAATCAGAGGGGCATGCTGAAAGATTACTGGTGGACACATGAAGAGTATTTCACAGCCTTTTATGGAAACACTATGAAATAAGACACATTCTATTATACACTTAGATTTTTACATTTAAATGACAATAATAATAAACCTCACAGGACAGATGAAAATTATGACCAACTGTTGAAAATGAGAGTTATATCTGACAAGCTCAGTGATTCATATGCTACACATAACAGTCTGGCCAAACATTCAGCAGTTTATGAAATCATTGTGCTCCTCAAAGGTACAGTCATCTTCGAACAGTATACACCAAAGAAACACAAGCGGTTTGGGTTAAAGCTCTACAAGCTATGCGATTCTAAGGGATATACTTACAATATTACTGTGTATTTAGAAAAAGACAGGAAACATGTGACTCCTTCCATGACAACTACACATGCAACTGTAACAGGACTTGCTGCAAGGATTGAACATTTGGGACACAAGTTGTACATGGACAATTTCTTTTCTTTTCCAGTGTTATTTTAGGATGTACATACTAAGACAACAAACTAAACAAAATAAATAAATAAAGACCAAATAGAATATGGATGCCAAAGAATTTTGGACATAAAAAAATTGAAGAGGGGTGATCTAAAGACTAAAGTTAAAGGTAATCTGACAGCCATGGTATGGAAGGACAAACGAAATGTACACATATTGACGAACATGCATTCTATGCCACTGAAGGGTAATTTCTGTGAAAAGCATGGAAAAGCTGTGAAACCTACCATAATACAGGGCTATATTTGACACATGGGATATGTGAAGAAATCTCACTGCATGATGAACTTTTATCTATTAGCAAACAGACTTGCAAATGGAGAAAGATGCTATTTTTCCCATCTCCTGGACCTTATCATTCTCAACAGTTTTATCATCCATGTTTCTTGTGGTTCAAAATTATCACAATGACAATTTTTACTGACAATGGTGAGGGACCTAACATAAGAGGAGGGAAAGGTGCCTCAAAAGCAGCACCTTTATACCATAAAGTGAGTTTTGTAAGACTACAAATAAACTAAAAATTTGGTAAGAATCTGATCTACTTCCTGAAGCTACTAACACAACTTTTAAAGATGAATGATTCAAGCCTTCTGGAATGTTATGTCATGTTTACTAGCACTTGCCAGCCAAGATGGCATAACATCCCCAAAAACCTGATCCGAGGTTCATGCTGTTTCTCTGCTGCAAATTGTTACTGCTCAACCATAATTTTGGCACATGACACCACATAATGATCACATACCATGGCCACACCAATTGTAGCATTACAATTACTGTGAAGTTCGACTGAGATTCTTTCAGTTTGTATTTCATACGTCACTACTTGCTTAAGAAATTAATTTGAAATTATCAATTATATAATTTCATTTGTGCAGAAACAACTTCTTTAACTATTTAAAGCATATTATGTAATACACACTTTAATAATCTTATGTTAGAACATCCATCATATCTGCAAGATCCTGCCCAGTGCAAACTTTCATGTTCTCAAAAGGGAACAGGTAACATATAATCTTCAATGTATTTAAGAACAAATGTGAGGGCAATTTTGAAGAACTTACAAGAAACGATATTACACAATTCTTTTTTTTTAAAAAACATTTACATAATAAGACACAAAAAGGTAAAGTAGTGGTTCTAATAAGCCCACAGACAAAAATAAAATTTGCACAACAACTTTTAATGCAGACAGACTTCATGTTCTTACGTGAGTCTGGTATGATATGTTGGCCTGCTAAAATACCATCCTCATCGCTCTCACCCGTATGAAGCGCCACTGCTTGCTCCATGGTGTGTGCTGCATCACCAGTCACAACAGCCACTGCTTGTTCACCATCGCCATCCTGAAAAAAAAATTATGAAAACATAAAACAAGTTGAATAAAGAGAGACCAACTTGATGTCACTTACTTCATTATTTCATTATTTACTGCTCAACATGTTTCAGATGTTAATATATCCATCCTCAGGAGCTTGTGACTTATTTGATGAGTTATTTCATGGGTTGTATTGCTCTGGTTCGATGTGTGTTGGTGTTACGTTGTGGTTTGGCTGGGGTGGTGTGGTATCCGGATACCACACCACCCAAGCCAAACCACAACGTAACACCAACACACATCGAACCAGAGCAATACAACCCATGAAATAACTCATCAAATAAGTCACAAACTCCTGAGGATGGATATATTAACATCTGAAACATGTTGAGCAGTAAATAATGATGTAAGTGACATCAAGTTGGTCTCTCTTTATTCAACTATCAAGATGACGCACAGTCCAATAAACATAAGATAAAAACAAGTTGTTAATTGCTAAGATTATACATGAAGGTGCATAAGTTACATGGTTCTCTCAATTAAATGCTACCTCTAGTGCCAAGTGACATTTGCAGCACTCTGTAGAGCACTGGTGACAGACGAGGGAAAGGGCATGAAGCATTGCTGGAATGACAATGAGAGGGGGGAAAAAAAAACCTGTCTCTTAGTGCTACTCTGTCCATGAAAAATCCTACACAGCTTGATCTTCGATCAAAACTGGGGCTCCGTGGCGAGGGGTCAGCAGCTAATCATCTGAGCCACGGCATGGCAAGATAACTGTTCTTACTATTTATTACTTTCAAGAAGATATTGAGAGAGCTGAGATACTTCCAGCTCTTTCAAAACCCCGGTAAACGCTTGGTTGATAATGTTAAAATGTAAATGGTTTAACCTTTAAACAATCACGTTTGTGAAAAACATATTATTTGAACAGAAGAAGATTAACAATTATGAAATAAATGACATTTTGTGGAAAATAAAACAGGGATTATGCTGCATGTCTTAAAAATGCGGCAAATTTCCTTGTCACCTAAATATACAAAATTAATTTCTAGGGGTGTATATTTAATGTGCATGTGTGTATGTGAATGGAGGTTAAGCTGTACCAGACCCCTGACACTAGTACATTATGTACCCTCCACTGTTTTAATTTCCCTTCATTTCTGATAATTTATGGGCAGAGTATTGGCCTGCAGTGCATAAGTTTTTATGCACAACTCGATGCAGACTTTCCCATTTGTCAATCTGAACTACACCTATATATATATAAACCCACACACACACACACCCAACCAACCTTGTGAATTTATCTCAGTAATTAACCAACTTATGCACAAAATTTTTGTTTTACAATAAGTTTATTTCATGCCTCTACATGTTTCGAGCACATGTGCTCGAAACATGCAGACGCATGAAATAAACTTATTGTAAAACAAAAATTTTGTGCATCAAGTTGGTTAATTACTGAGATAAATATACTGAGATGCACGGTCAGCAAAACATCAAAATCTTGTGAATATACAGAATATCACCCTCATGACGCTACAGATCAATGCATGGTCTGAATTTATATAAATTACACTGCAAAAGTGCCACGGGCTAACACAATTTGGTGACACTGTCACCCCAATGCTAAGACTACTTTATTCTGAAGAATGATACCTGCTTGGATGTGACACTGTGTGGTCAGGTAGAAACATACCAACATTTCACAGCATCTACATATTTCTACCACACTGCAAGGCATGACATCCGACAACACAGCAGTCTTTACAATCAATGCTCTGAGAACCTCCAACCTCATTACTTTACTTTGTTCTTTACCTGTAACTGAATGACTTCTAATACAACATACTGCTGCCCATCTTGCCCCTCTACAGCCATCATTTCACCATCTGTATCATCATCCTCTTCATCATCTTCCTCTCCGGCCATTACTTCTACTTGCTGCCCATCAATTATCTGAAAAACAAACACAACTCAACATTTCAATGTAACCTCAAATACCATTTCATTTTCACAGCTGAAATGTACTGCAATACAACAGGAACACAATTATGTCACTTCTGATTCATTACCACAATCACAAAAATGTACTGACACATTACGTAAAATATTGTCCAAATGGTTCACTGCAAAAAGTATACCCCACTTGTAGGTATATACCATCACATTATTTCAATATGTGCACCAATGGCAGGAGAACATTACAATCCTTCAAAAGCTGTATTAATTTTGTAATATAGAAGCTCTATGTCAACACATCTTAAAATTGTGAAATCATTGCAGCATAAGAACCACCAAGGACAAGACATACATAAATAAGATTCTAAAATTATTTTATATTTCATGATTAATGGCAAAGTTTGGTCTGAACCCAGTGCCTTGTGAAAATCATGCCAGAACCTAACTAGATAACTTCAGAAGGTGTACAATGTCCAGCATAATACACAATAAATCAACCCTTGTCCCACACTTTTGGAGAACTAATCTGATACCTTGTGATAGATATTAACTTATCTTGTGGACCCTGACGGACCAGGATTTGTATTACCGTTACTTGATGAAAGAAGCAGGGCCATATTCCAAAATTTCTTGTATATCAAGTATATCTCAGACAATGGACACTGTCCAACAAAATGCAATACTGTTCCACACTGTAATGACCTATGAACAGGAATGTTTTATCCATGTGTCTTTATGAATCACTGCAAAATGACTATCATTACCTGACCAAGACAATTTTCCACAAAATGATCATAACTTTAAATTTAGTCTTCACTGGTTATTTTTTTGTTTATGCGTTTTTGAACTAGATTACACACCTCTGTTCTGTAACTTAAATGACAGATAATTTGAATTCACCTGAATCTTCTTCTGCCGTCCAAGTTTTAGGGCAAGGGCTTTCTCTTGTGCTGATGATTCAGGATCATGCACTGCCATATGTCGTATGAGGTTCCCTTTGTGTCGGAACGCTCTCCCACATTCTGGACACTCATGAGTCTTTTCTCTTGGTGGTGGCGGTACATAGTTTGGATTATGGTACAAATTCTGATGCCGCCGAAGTAGCTGCTTCTGACGGAATGACTGATCACACTGATCACACTGATATGGTTTTTGATCTGTATGTATCAACATGTGAGACTCCAGATGTCTCTGAGATATGGAAGCGTACGGACACAGGTCACATTTGAAACACTTTTCTCCTTCATGTGACTTATTATGAATCTGGAAACATAAAATGGAATATGCAGTAATTAAACACATTATTATGAAGATTACACTATTCTGGGATGTGATGCCATTTAGCCCACTACAAATTTACCTACGCTGCAAAAAATAACACACAACTTCCACCTGCATGGAAAGAGTAAGTCATGTAACAAAAACACAGCTGATGACTCAAATCTTTAGCACGCTGCTGTGGAAACCTCTGATCTTGAAAGCAGAGCAGACAGACACTTCTCCTCTCCTACCCTGAAGATAAAGGCAGCATGTTCCTCTAAGATGTTGGTTAATTGCCATATGACTATACAACAACATGGGCTGGACAGTCAGGGGACTGAATACTTGTGCGGGCAAGATTTTTCCGTGTGGTCCAGACCAACCCCAAGGCCCACCTAGCTTCCTGTACAATGGGTACTGGGTCTTTCCCATGGGTAGGGTGGCTGCAGCACAGCACTGACCACCTACCTCCTACTACTGCCGTGTTGCAAACGGGTTGCAGCTATATGTCCACCTCCCCCTGTGCCTGCACAGGTATGTCATGGGGCATACTTATCTTTACAGTATTGCATCATGCAACAGTAATTACAGTCCCTGCCATGAGAACATCAAATCTCACTACTGTTAATATAATGTCTTGGGTCGCTGGGAAAGACTCATAACAGGTAAAAGGGGTTCACACTTTTCAGTAACATAGCTCACTCGTAACATTTTTCAATAATCCCTAGCAATTTAATTTTACATATCATTCAGCAACTGCAGGGAGGCAGCCTATCTGTGGCAGTTTACTATAAATGCAAAATTCCTTTGTGTTTGTCTTCTTTGACTTGCAAGTGCATCTTCTAACATTCTAACTAGCTGAAACCAATCCTTGGACTAAATGGGGTGCACTTCTGCCCTGAAGTTAGATACAGCAGGTTCCTTCAAAAAATACTTCTGTCTACCATACCACAAACTAATCATATCCTAGAAGACTGTATTCTTAAAATTGTACATCCCATGTCATAATAAAGACACAAAATTAAGCATACCCCAGCATGTGATACTGGGTACACAGCAAAGAATAGAGACAAGATACACTTTGTGACCTTACCTTATATGTATACCTGTCTGGGAAGGATTTTCCACATCTCTTACACTTCAGAGGTTTGTCTGAGGTGTGTAGCTTTTGTACATGTATTCGGAGGTCAGTCTTGCGTCCACACGTTGTAGGACATAACTCACACTGGAAAACTGGCTTATCTCCAGCTGCAATGCAGTGAAATTAAAAAACATTAATTTGCTAAATACACAAGAATGTACTTTAAAAAAATAAACACTTCTCACAAAGTAATGCAAATACATTATAATGTCTTTTAGTTGCACCTTATATCCCAGATACATTAAACTGTCCAAAATTTGGGTGAAATTTTATATAATTCTGGCTTTGTTGGAGTTTGTAATAATGGGGTTTTCTTGCTGTGACTCACACACTGAAATTTTGCAAGTGCCCCACGTTTGCTAAAACAACATTCACAAAGATCGGCCAGTCTCTGTCATCACGTAAAATACAAAATTATTATGGAGCATTGGTGAAATGATAACTGACCAGTAAAACTGAAGAACTGACAAGAAAAATTGTCACATTGTCACCTTGTGGAAAGCCAGCTACTACCTGAGCTATGGCATGGCCAGCTGAGTACTCAACCTACAAACAGTGCTACAGTTTCTATATGCACAAAATGTCAAAGTTTTCATCTGACCGCATAATTATGTGGGAATGTTTAGTGAGAATAAATGATTATTAACCTTTATCCTCCCAGGGTGGGTTTAAGTGCATGCTTTATGAAAAAACATATTACCTGAACAGAAAAAGATAAAACTATTAAGTAAATGAAATTTTGTGGAAAATTAAACAAAGATTATGCAGCATGTCTTAAAAATGCATTTCCTTGTTTCCTAAATATATAAAAAGAATTTCTGGGGATGTTTTCCTATGCATATTCATGTAAGCAAATGAGGGTCTTTAAAAGTCTGAATTAACTCCACAACAATCTTTCTTGGTGTAATACACCATCCGCTAAACTTATGACACCGAATGTTAGGTTCAGAGTATTTCCCATGGCCTCCACAAACATTCCAATCCATCACAGAATACAGCATACAAAGTTATCACTAACATCCTGGGTCTTAAGTATCACAAGTCGCTGTTTGTTCTCAGATAAATACAAAACACATAAATACAGTGTGGGCAGAGCGTACAGTTGTTGAATGTTAAACTTGTTGGTGCATCATGTAACCAGTAGGCTTTAAAAGGTTAGGTAAAAAGAAAGTTCAACAGGACATCAATACGTACCACTGTGGATCAGTTTATGTGCCTTTAAACTGTTGGACTGTGTGAAACGTGCATGGCAGATGTCACATTCATAAGGTTTTTCACCCGTGTGTATACGTAGATGACGCTTCAGTTTGAATGTGTCAGGGCTTGCATATGTACAGTGCGGACACTGATAAGAAAAAAGGAAAAACAGACACAATTATTTAACACTTACAAAAAGCATAATAAAATTTTAATAACAGCATTTGACAATTCCCATTTGCAAGTATGAATGCCAAAACTATTCCAATAGTTGACTCTTCCACATTACAGCCATGGAAGGATATTATGAAATCACAACTTCACTCAATATACATGCAATGAACCAGAAAGATCATGAAAGCCAGCATAAAAAAAAAATGAAGTCCTACAACCTATACATAACGTTTACTAGCAAAGGGTGAAGCTACAATACTGACCAAATCATAGTACCCTTTGACAGCTACATTAATTTTTTTAGCACGGCACAACAGCCCCTAGTAGGCCAGGGCCTCCTCATTATCGAGAATTCACGATATGCTCAGTTATACACACCAAAGTCAATTGGACTCCTCTGGATCAGTCAGCTTCAATATAGCAGAAATGTTTTCAAAACAGTCACTAACACTGGGTGTAATTATCCATCATAATGATATAAAGACCATGATACACAAGGGTATGATTTTTTACTGGCATGGATATTTCCTGAGTCACGTAATCTACAACATGTGTGAAGTCTGTGACTGGTCATAAACATGAAATAAGCAGTCACTTAAAGTAAAACACTGCTATATACCATATTTGCTCGAATGATATACGACATTTTTCCCCTTAAATTTGGAGCTTCAATATGTGAGATCATCTGAAATTCTCATGTGAAGCGCCATACTGGACCGCAGCAAACTGGATTGCTCTGAAATGAACCATGCGGAGCCAAACCAAGGCCTGCATAGCAAAATCAAGTGAGGTGTGCTCTCTTGTCAGATATTATGTAGCGTTGAGTGGTAATTCCACACTGACATTTCAGAACAAGCTATCAGTCCCAGCTTCAAGGGTCAAGAAATTCAAAAGAGAGAACAGAGCATGAGGGAAGTTAACTGACTTTTTTTTGGGGGGGGGGCCTTTGTTCATTGTCCAAATTGTTAAAGAAGCAGGACCTTTTGGAAGCCAGTTCTGTTTTTTTTTTTTTAGGCAAAGAAGCATTGAACTTGGTGGGTCCCTTAGACTGGGTTACTCTCAGTCACTGGGCACCACAATCACAGTAATTAAGATATATACCTGAAAACAGATATAGACCAAGGGTAGTAACAGGAAAATGGCAACTGAAAAATTACAAATTAACTACAAGACTCAAAATAAAACCTGTACCATGCCACAAATTACAAACCATAAAAGGAGCCATGAACTCGACTGATCAGACCACAGACATGACATAAAAATCTAGGACACATGTATTTAAATTCTTAACACCACAAACACCATCTGTGGAGAAAACTGTAAATCTTGATAGGTATATGTAGTACAAATGTAGTAATTAGTCGATGTGGATCGCAACGGCATGGCAGAGCGTCTCACCAGAAGTGACTGCGAAGGGTTTTAAGCCGTGCTGTATATCCAATGCAATGGATGGGACTGATGATGATATGTTGAGGAATTGCAGTGAGGAGCATGGGAATGTTAAGAGTATGAGGTGATGAAGGCACTGACTGCAAAGATGGAAAGAGTGACACTGATTGATAAAGGTAGATAGAATCCCACATGCTTTGTGTATTAAGTGTATGAAGTTAATAGTAAAATATTTTTTCTTAGCAGGTCTTGGATTAGAGTCGTCTGGCATTCAGGTAAATATGGAAGTACAGCAGTGAAGTATGGATGATTCATTAACAAACCAACATAAATGTCAGATGATGTTTAAGCTACTTATGATTTATCATTCACCATATTATTACTCTTTTCACGTCAGCACCGTGCAGTCCTAGAAGCTATAGTGATACATAACTTTTTATGTATTTCTGATATACCTGTTGATGTATAGGGTCATAAAGGATGCTGCAGATGCACTGAAATTAACGAATTTGAAGCCACTAAGAACATTAACAGCTGCCAGGTGATTGCCAGTGATACATGCCTGGCAAGTGGAAGAACTGAAGGCAGAATTCAGCTGCTGTGGAAAGTGTCACTACAGAAACAGTGGCTGTAGTTATGCAAAACTACAATCTGTTTCTTCAAATGGCATTGGAATCACAAGGATCATGTACTGAATATGTTTTACATAAATAAAATCTCCTGTAAGTGAAATATATCAATCAATACAGGCATTTAGAACTACCGCATATTAATCTGGCTATCCTGTATATACAGAATGTTGCTTTGAATTATGTATACAGGTAATTTACAAAGGTAAATCCATATTTACATCTCTTGTATGCAAATAGGAAACATAATGGGATAATAAAGAAATCAGAAAATTTTCAAACCTACGAGATCTGCTGAAACTGTTCATCAACAGGACCTTTTAAGTTAACTACAGAAGCCATTTTTACTGCTACACTGGAGCTGGGATATCACAGTAAGTAACAGTATCGAGGCTACGTGCTCGATGAGCCAGGGTTTGAATCCCCTTGAGGGTATGAGATTTTTGTCTTCTGCTATATGTTTAGACCAGGTATCTGTAACCCACCCAGCCTCCTATTCAGTCGGTACTAGGCTGAGGTGTACACCTGGCCACTCACCTAGATGCAGGGCCAAGACAAAGTATGAGTTAAACTATACCTCTACTCCACTTATATGGCTTTATGGTGTGGGCAGGGACAATTTCTACAGTTACAGTGGTTTCAAAATGTGCCACATGTACACCAATGCAGAATATGGACTACAGTGACCAGAAGTTGTATGTAAAGAACATTTGTAGCATTAATGGGGAAATGGCCACCTTACTGAAAGATGTGTAACAATCTTGGCATGGTACTACTATGGTGACAATACCACTCACAAAGATACTGAAAACACATTAGACTGCCTATTCCCGAGTAATTCAACAGGCCATTTCTGCAGCCAAGTACATGGTGCTTTTCTTCTGAGATAATATTGTAATCTTCATGCTGATACCTTAGAAAAGTGAAATGACAGTTACTGGTGAATTAATTAGGTTTCTGGTGATAGGTGATACATTTTATAGTTTGAAAAACAAACTTATGTAAGTATTGAAGCTTTCATAGTGACAGAATTCAATGAAATTTTCTCAGGTAGACACCTGCATCAAGACGTGGGTTCCGATGTTTCAGGAACTAACTGTGTCCCCATCTTCAGGGTGTGCTGGTGGTTTGAAAGAACCCAAACTGATTACTAGGTGTCCTACTCTGAGCTGCATATATCACTGTTTGGCCAGGCGCAGGATGGAATGCGACCCCTCTGTTTGGTGGGAGGAGTCTACAGGTTGTTTCACTTGGCCAGATCTGTCTATTGCTGGTTATGGAAAGCGTTTCAGTAAAACGATTAACGGCTGCTATGTACAACTTAATACAAAGCCTGTTGAAAACTTCAACAGGGGGGCAGGCTTCATATCAAGCTATATGTGGCAGCCAGTTATCAGTTTACTGAAATGCTCTCCACAACCAGCAGCAGACAGATCTCGCCAAGTGCAACAACCTCTAGACTCCTCCCACTAACCAGAGGGGTCACATTCCATCCTGCGCCTGGCTGAATGGAGATATACACAGCTCAGAGTAGGACACCTAGTAATCAGTTTGGGTTCTACCAAACCACCAGCACAAACTGAAGATAGGGATAGTGTTAGGTGCTGAAATGCCAGAAAACCTTCAAATCTTAATGCGGCTGTCTGCCCAAGAAAATTTCATTGCTTATATGATTCTTTCAAATATGATTATATTGTGTAATTATACAGTACATATTGTTATACAGAAGTTCAGGAAAAGCTCCACAAGTGTTTCATACCAAGAAACTGTAAACAACCTCAAAATTTTGAAAGATAATTTAATTAAATCCAAAACAAATATTGGACATGCAACTGAATTAAAATTTCTAAAAGCCCAACAACTAAAAATATGTTCGGATGTGGCTAAGAGTTTTATGACACAGTATATCAGAGGCAGATACTACCTTTCTGCTTGAGAAGCACTGATCAGCTTCACACCATGTTCATTTGAAAGGCACTAAACTGCTTACAATCAGCAAGTGAATGTATGCCCAAACAATATAAGGATCTCACTACGAGATTCTGTGTCAGAAGCTGGAATGATTACACCGAAGAGTACCTATGAAGAATTCCGCTAAAATATGACTTAACATCATGAAAGTTGCATCTGCTTAATGCCTAAAATTAGTGTTTGTGTCTCACTAGCAACAATCCCCACACCATTACAAAACTGAAACAGTCCATTTACACCAATAAATACTTTGATGTCTGGTATGAAGGAATTGCTCACCTGGTAAGGCCTCTCACCAGTATGGCATCTCATATGATTCCTCATTTTGCTGAGTTCCACACTAGCGTAGTCGCATATCGTACACTTGTGGGGTTTCTCGTGAGTGTGTTTGTACCGAACGTGTCTTACCAGTTCACCTGTGGAAGATAACACAGATAGCTAGGTTGTTTTTGTGGCTCACCTGGTATGGCCTCTCGCCAGTGTGGCAGCGCATGTGACGCTTCAATTTACTCAATTCCACGCTCGCGTAATCACACTCTGTACATTTATGTGGTTTCTCGTGTGTATGTCTGTACCGAACATGTCTTACCAGTTCACCTGCGGAAGACACCAAGGGTAACAATTTACACAGCAGTCTCCAGTCAACCCTCTCACCTGACGCACCACCGAGGCTGCGAAATAATGAGTTGGTAGAATAACCTGCACTGTGTCCTGCATCAAATGCTGCTCATAAGTTGTCTCAACCCTCTCAGGACTAATATTACAGCTAAACACTGAAAACAACAGATGTCTTTTAAAAGTTGTAAATAAAGGCAGAAATGGGGAGAATAAAGCAATAATTTTGAAGAGGGAATGAGGTTTCATACTGAACTAGTTAAAGCAGTACAACATAAAGTATAAGCTGGATGTGTGATTTCAGGCTACTGCTGGGGGTATCAATGAGATCTTCACTCTTCTGGGATGTTACACAGCGCTGACTGGCAGTTAATTCTTCTTGGACTGCTTGACCCTTGAAGATAAGACCAACAGGTTGACCCGAAATGTCTGTAACTAACTACCAATCAATGCTCCATAACATTTCAGAAGAGTAAAGATCTCATCTACTAAGCTGGATGTTACACCAGCAGTTTCTTCAATGTAAACTTTGCAGAAGGCTCTTTCATGTTCAAAGAATGGATGACAAAATAGAGTCTAATTCTGGTGAATATGTTCACTGCCAGCAGCAAAATTAAGTAAATGCATCATAATCATACTAATTTCAGGACTGATAAAATGGCTAAGCCTTTGTATCTACTACATTTCAGCTTTTTGAAGTACCATGTACAGAGTAAGTGGTGGTACATCAGATGGATAGTGACGGTAGTGTGTCAACTTTCTAAAAACCATCTGAATTTAAAATTTGTAATGCTGATATATTCGGTACAACACACATGCAAATCATGTTCAATACTGAGATACATTTCCACTGACCTACTACAACACAATTTAATATATACACAGCCACTGTCAACAACTACTCTCATGACAGCTGGACACCACAAAAACAGTATTATTAAAATTTTGGTATGAAAACATCTGGGGATCAAACCTTCCAATTTCACAAAAAAATTCTCAGCTACTAGTATTAAAGCACCCGGTACTCTGGATCGTTGGATGGAATATATGTTAGTTCGAAGAGTTAGAATAACTGAAGTGGTGAATGATATGAGAGGAGGATTGCACCTGGGAAACTTGACTGGAATGGGAATCAAGCAAACATTATAAATTTCGAAGTATAATTCTAACATTTGTCTGGAAGGACTGAATAAAATCTAGAACAATTTTGGTCTTGATGGCCTCTGTGCCTTATCCGTGCCTCATCCACCGTTTAAACAGGGCACTCCTGAATAAGTCAGGAGCACTGCCACACTTCATGCTTTGCCTGAATTGAAACAGCATGCACATTATAGGTACTGCAAAATTTAAAATCTCTTTCATATGCAGCCAATAAAATTAACTCTTTGGTGCCAGAATTAAATGCCTGATGGGAGTTGCAGATGACAGGAATTTAAATTTAGGTGGCATAAGGAAGGCCATCAAATGCCATCACCTGAACCTGCTGCAAGCCATTTTCAGCATCTCACTGTGTGACGGGTATACCCGACATTAGGCGCTAAAAGTGTAACAGAAAGTGAAAGGACTGATCCCCAATTACTCTACTGCAAAATAATTACCAATGAAGTGGCCTGTCATGAATTTCTGCCAACAAGTAATGAAAACTATACAAAGCAACATCACATACAAATAGGTGGCAAACAACTATAATGAATGAACATAGCCTGCCAAAATTTCAAAGCAGAGAAAATCTTTTAAGGCTTAAATATGGGACATACCACTCTTAACTCTAAAAAGCAAGATGGTTACTATATGTACCACCTGCTATAACATTCAAAAACTCAGTATTTTATTCACAGATTGTTCCATGCAACAGAGGGGTAGTGTGTGGTCTATTGAGGTAGGAAATTAATTTTTATACATTACTCAGATAAAGTTCAGGCTCCAAAAGGCTCAATTATTGTACAAACAAGTATACTTAAACAAGCAACTGCATGGGTTCTGAATCGGAACTTGGACAGATCAGGAACAAAGCCAAGCTGTATGACAGATTGGAATAAACTCACGGTATGAGCATCTTGAGTGAAATTAAGGATATAACACTATGCTACAAGTAACACTAAGTTGTGTACATTTAATTTAATTACATATACAGCATTTGCACTTGTATCATCTTGCTCTGCTACTTAACATGAAATCATCCTGGGCAAACAGCTGTGTCAGTTCAGGAATAATGAAATGTCCACAGTGATGGAAGAAAGGCAAAGTCTCCAAAACACAGGACTTCTGCTCTAAAATGACATAGCCTGTCATCACAGGATATATTCGCACACTTTAGTTGCCACAACAGGCTCATGTTTATGTGTATTATGTTTATGCTATCAATTTGCTACAAAGAGTAAGATATACACCAGGTAATTTCACTTCATATAGGTTATGTCATGGAAAAAATTTGTGACTGATATGTGCGTAATAATTCATCAACTCACCTGAAGTGGTAAAAGCACTGTCACAGAATTTACATCGGTGAGGTTTAGTTCCTGTATGAGTGTTGACATGGTTCTGTAAGGAAGCCAGAGTCTTGAAACCTCGTTCACATACACTACACTTGTGTGGTCGCTCTTCAGAATGAGACTTCATGTGACGTGACAGCAGGTACCTGAAATACAATATATTAATAAGCACCTGAATCTGCTCACAATTCTGTTACTGCAATAAAATTATGCACACTACATAAGAACAACAATTACATATGAACATGTGGTCCTTAAATTTTAACTCACTAAATTACATACACCAGAATGGGAAATTTATGTTGAAAAAAATAAAACCAATTATGTCCTCAGAACTCTGAAAATACACCCACCTTTTCTTGTTGCATTTGTATGTAGGAAGTGTGTGAAAGCTACAAACAAATGCCACAAATTATGTGAAGATGTTTTCACATACTTCAAATCAATCCACAGGAAGTTTATAATAGATTTCTACATGAAATTTACAATAGCTTTTGGCATGACAGGAACCATTAGAGCTTCATGCCTCTACTCCAGTTGTTTATAATAATAATTTCCCACAGGGGGCACAGCACGTGTACATACTATCTTCAACAGAATACACACTACAACTCATCTCAATAATGTGCTTCAAATACTACGGAATACATCCAACACAGCTGTGCTAATTACTTAACCAGGGAAAAATTTCCTTAAGTTTCCACGCAACTCCATGAATGGAAACATAGGAGAAATTTATCTACAAGAAATATTCCACGACAATTAAACTTATTTACTGTCTACTTATTATATCCCAATCATCAAGACAGACGTTCCCAGGACATAATGGTGAGAACTAGCTCTGCTACTACATTACCCCTGAATCCAAAAGTTTATCACTGCTTCACTCATAAGATCTTTGCACATGACATGTAAAGATCTGTGTTGTATAACTAATATTGTTACAGCTCCATGATATGTTTCTATTTTAAACCACCACTGTAATGTTTCCATGTTGTATTTCCAGGTTTTAGACTACTAATGTATACTACTGGGAAAATGAACAACAATGAGATCTTGTTGAATTTTAGATACATATGTCCTATTTTATGTTTAATATTATTTTATTTATGATTCACACTGTATAGTCTCCTCAATTATGTATCTTGTGACCTGAAGATGGCCCAGTGCAAAGGCCAAAACATGTCATCAGATTAAATACAGGTAACAACATAAGATAGTTGTGTTTTGACTCAAAAGAACCCCTTTTAATTGTAAATAAAAACACAGTGGGGATCATGCACCTAAAGTTCTTGTTGAATAAACTGATATGAGCAAACAAAAAAATGTAAAAAAAGTGTGTTTCAAGAGTTCAGTTGAATTTTACCTCTTTGGACTAGTGTAATTACAATAATTACACATGTGGGCCTGAGTTACAGTCTGAGACTTCTTGGGTAAAATCTTGATTATTTTGGTTTTATCATCTTCATCTCCAGACTCCTGAAAAAAATAGAGTCATACGTATTTCAAATTCAACTGACTTGACATTCATTTATTTGCTCGTATAGGAACATTCTCACCAGTTATGTCTTGTCAGTTCATTTGGGAGTACATTCTCTCTCTACATTTCTGTGCAGAGAACAGGCCATCAGAATCAAAAGTCTTACCATTCCGATAGATGAAAGGTCATTAATTACTAAATATTTAGTTAATTTTCATTCTCTTATACAGAAACATTTTTAAAGTTCCATGTTAATCATGTGGAAAGACAATAATGAACCACATGAATAATACAGACAAGCATTTGGAATTCAAATTATCGGAAGAAGAAAACAAGACCATAAACTACCTAGATCTTTCCATTCACAGAAACACCAACAGCACAGACATAAGAAGCTACATAAAACCTTCACATACTGATGCTACCATACAATTTTCTTCCAACCACCCACTGGAACACAAACTTGCAGCATTCAGTTTCTACATAAACAGAATGTTGACACTACCAATCACAAAACGAGCTAAACAACAAGAATGGAAGATCATACTTGCAATAGCCCAAAATAATGGATTTCCACTGCAAATCATTCACAAGCTGAAGAAGAAACTGATGGCCAAAAAACAAAAACTCCCAACCACAACAACCAAAAAATGGCTAACATTCTCATATCACAGTCCACTATTATGCAAAATAACTAATCTCTTCAAACACACTAATTTAAATACAGCTCTACGTGCTACAAGCACAATACATCAACAACTTGCTGATAAAACAGTTAAGACCAGCACAAATTCTAGTGCGATATATGAACTCAAGTGCAACACTTGGAACAATTCATATGTAGGACAATCAGGTTGATCAACAGCAACAAGACACAAAGAACACGCATGACACACAAGAACTAATAATCAGATCTCAGCATACGCGTTACACATACTAAACAACAGACATGAATATGGCACTGCAGAGGAAACCACGGAATTATTGAAACCATGCAATAAGGGAACAAAACTGAATTGTTGGGAAGCTCTCTACATGCAGGCCGTTCACCAACGTAACATACTGATCGAAGAACAGAAGGTCAATGATGTAAATCCCCTATACAAACTAGCCCAACATGTCATATAACCGGTTATGCATTCCCTGACTCAGTTTACTTCCGAACAGTGCAACATGCACACAGCAACCAGGTAAGTCCAACCATTTTTGATTTGATTTATTTGATTTTGAAAATCCTGTTAATACAATACTTGATACTCCGTTATTCATTACAGACCTACTCATATATGCATACACATCACCACCAAATTAATCACACAACCATGTACCATAATAAACTATTTTGACAAAGTGTACTAGTATCTTTAGCAAGCACGGGTAACGAGCTCCCTGAAGATGGCGTGACTACACCGAAACATGTTGAAGCTATTTTAATACTTTTTTTTAAGACAATCACTTGTGCATTCATTGGTGGATAAATAACTTTGATCGACATTTGTATTTTAACTTTCTAATTTATTTTTCACTAATAACTGCTTAGAGAATGACTAATTTTTAAGAATGTCAGTTAAATTCAAACTTTTGTTCCTTTAACTGAAGATACAGATTATTCTCAAATGCAGCATGTTCATTACAATGTTTGTAAAATATAAATAATGTAAAGTTAGGCAGTGATAATGAAAGCATCACTCACCAAAGCAATACCACCTTCTTCACCTTCATCAAAATCATACACTGTAAGGTCCTGATCATCACCCTTGTCATCTTTATCATCCGGTTGCTGAACTATAAGCACATAACTCACTTCCCCAGGATTTGTGTCAGAGGGTACAATGGTGACAGTCTGATACGCATCTCCAGCATTTAATATCATTTGACCTGTTGATTCACCACCAGCTGTATTGCCCTGGACAGAAATATGTGTCATACACTAAAACTCTTCATAAACAATCAGAAAGAAGATAATGCAAATTGCTCAAAATACATAAAACTGAACTTATCTTCTGTTATATTAGTACAGAGCTAAGATGTCAAACGCTGGTTAAATTTTGTAACAATCAAATAAAAATATGTCAAAATAATGTAATTTAAAGCCTTAACATATTTTTCAGTTCCAAGGTCCTTCACATACAGATAATTAATTCTTCTTACTGCAATATTGAGTTTAATGGAAACATAATTTAACAAACAGAAAACAGATTGGAGACATGAAAGCTTCACAGCCCTGACCATTAAGAACACAGTCTCCTGCACATCGTGAAGTGTAGTTTATTGGATGCTCGCAACTGTGAATGCGGTAATGAACCCTTGGGTTCCATAAAATACAGAGAATTTCTTGACTTGCTTAGGAACTATTTAGCTTCTGAAGGACTCTGTTCCATGAAGCTAGTTAGTTTGTCAGACAGGTATGAATGTTTAGGATGATTCAGAAGCTTCTATCTTCAAGGTAGAGGACTGACACAATGCACACAGTTTGATTAACAGGTACAAATTTTCCGAGAAATTAGCTGTCTCTATAAGAAGAGTAGCTTGAAGACAGAGCAAAACATTATTCTGAAGCAAAGGCAATGCCTACCAAGCAACATGCTGTCACATCTCAGGTGGCTGTAATGTTCAGAAACAGGTTCCTTTGTTACACACAGCTCACCTACACAACCCGATGGTAAAAAATTGTCTGGCTCAAAGTATACATTAAATTTTGTAATGTGATGCCATATGCACAAAAGTTAAACTTCTGTTACACTTAACTCTCTGGTAAACACCCTAAAGCAGACTTATATTGGAACTTCCTCATATGACATAGTAGATCTTTATATTGTACTAGATGCAATAATTTGTCTTAGCTACTAACCTACTTCTCGTGTGTCAAACATTTCTGCCCTCTATGAAGTCAAGAAATTGGTGGAAACTAGTAATAAACCCACAAAACAATCCTTGTATGACAACATGCAACTTAACCTACATCATCAGAAGTATCCATAGATGTTATTGTCTCTTCAACATGACCCTCCTGAGGCTGCATAGCCACATAAGTTGTTTCCGAGGATCCATCGGCCACTTCAGATGAAGGATCTGCAACCCCTAAAAACACAAATCACAATCACTTAGTGGACTTCATTAAAATATATAAAACTTTTTTAAGTTCCAATGAAGTAATCATATAGTAGTTACTCATACCTTATTCTCGTACACAGGAACCAAATTTTTATGCATTTGTACCACAAGGTCTTAGATTCCACCATAATATAAAAAAAAGTGTCATCTTTACACTGTTCTTGCATGGTATCTTTCTCTTACTAATGCTTATTTCAGACACAATCTCTTCTTTTTTAGTGCTGCCAATGGCACTTTTTCTTTTGTATCCATTACAAATAAATATTCCCTTTAAATTAGTTATAATGTATGCCTTTTTGTTTCTCACCTGATACAACAGTCATGACTGGCTGCTGATCACCACTTGCTTGGTAGTAATAATGTCCAGACTGGTCAACAAAATATGTTCCTTCTTCAGCAGCATCATCAGCAGTCACAACTTGCTGAACTTCTGGGAAAAATTAACATTTGCTAAACACAACAATGAACAACAGATTTGAGGCTCTCACAACAATGATTATGGGATGTGGAGGTATGGAGTTTCACATTTTGGAAGAACCTGCTGACTCCATCTTTGGGGTCAAAGGGTAAGCTAAGTTTTGTAAAATGGTACGAATACATGGCTCTGGATGGGCCAGGTGGGGGGAGGAGGAGGAGAGGGAAGTAAGGAAACACAGCAAAGAATAGTGGCCCTTCTCCATCACATATGGCAGGAACATTCTTCACAGTAATGGAAATTGTCATTAATTACCCACACAACACAGTTGCAAAAGTTCTATTTTAGGCAATTTATCAGATCTCAGAGATCATTTCTTCCTAGCAATGAATAAAGTCTGCCCAAGACAATACTAATGTCAATCCAGATTAACTCAAGAGTGGTTAGGTAACTCAAAATTGTTATTCATAATGGTTTCACCACATATGATTTTCAGGGAAATAAATAAAAAAAATAATTTTGTGGGAATCAAAATGAGAACTAAAGCTGAAGACAGCTACACTCAAACTGACATATGCAAATTAATTACAACTGAAAAAAAATTATCACCTGTCATATGCTGCACCATTTGATCTCCTCCCTGAATTTCCTTATTAAATGTTTCCAGGTAATTCTGGATATCTGTAATTGTTTCACCACTTTCCTGGCCTTCCATTTTAATCTGTACAGCAGAAAGCCCTCCCGAATGGCTGGCTGTTGGGGGGAAAAATAAAACAATATCTCTTAACATTTGTGCATTAAAACAAATCAGTTTCAATAGCTGCTACACTTATTACTACATAAAAAAATCACAATGTGTGTAATTTTAAACATGGTAAATTTCAACTTATGTTGTAAAAGGTATTCATAATATTTTACCATTCTTTCTTTCCTTGTCATCACTCATGACTTCAGCATCCAATGCTCCTGAAAATTAATTGAACAGTTAGACATGCAATCATGTAACAACTACCATACCAATGGCTCCTTCTCCTAAATAAACAAGGATCTCTTAAATCTGTACTAAAAATTTGGGGACCCTTCAAAACTGGCAATCTTCTAAGTCCTAAATTCACATAATTAAATTAGCATTTCTTCTACCAGTTAACAATTTTACCAAGCCAAAGTCCTTTAACTTTATCAGGAGTCTGATACCATTGTACTATGGCACCACAGCAACACCAAAACATAAAATTATAAAATAATACCATACAGTAAATAAATAACAGAAAATAAACAACTCTATTTGTATAGCAATACAGACCAATATCACCAAATGCCTCCTGTATTCTGATCTATGAATCTCCTTTGTCAACGCATGGTATGACTCCCTGGATGAGAAAATGACCCACTGCAAGGCTTATACTTACAAAAAAATAGATATCCATCCATATTCTGAATGGGACTCAAACCAATGATCACGGCGTCTGAGAAGTACACAGTACACACCTTAGAGCATGCAGCCACTACAATCAGCAAATATGTACATGGATAGTGTACATGAACAATAACATGCATGAACAATTATGATGATGAAAATGAACAATGGTTTAAAAAATGTAGCATTATCATGCTCATGCTAGCTACCAGACAACAGTAACTGGCTGTCTTACACAGCAGGTATATGGAACTTGCTACAATACGAAAGAGGTACATTTTTAAGTTGCGGTATGCACATGCTGCACTGCACTGCACATTAGAGGAATGCTTCTTTTGACAGCAGAATTCAATATGGTTGCCCTAAGCTTGTGCAAACTGAAAACTGGGATAACGTAGTCCATACAATGAGCAGGCTACAGGCTGCACAATCCGTGGTTCAAAACTTGGCAGGAGAAAGGCATTTTTTTCTTCTCCAACATGTCCAGAATTGCCCTGGGGGCCCACCCAGCCACTGTTCAATGGGTACCAGGGTATGAAGTTGACCACTCACCTTCATTTACTACTGGCCAAGGATTTGAAACAAGTGGAGCTATACTCTACTCCCTTTAAGTATCTTCATATCATAGACAGGGGCAGCTTTAGCTTTCTTATGCATATTATAATAAAACTGGGACTTCAAACACAAAGTAAAATCACTTGTACACTCAGTGAGACATATTGAAACAGAAATGAATGGGTTAGTGAGGGGGATTTTGTTATTCTGTTACACCCCACAGCCAAATGAACTACAAATTACTATCATTACTGACATAGATAAAAGAGGAATTGGAAGAAATATGCGGCACAAATTTTTTAAAACCTAAACAAAATGTGCCACATTACTGTGTTCACTAGTCTCAGTTACTTTATTGAAGTTTCATCTTTACTTCCTCTGTAAGTTGGTGAAGGAATGCACGGACATCCAGAATGTCAGTATTACTCTGATATATTAACAGTGTTCACCTGTTTGATACAGTTCATTATAGGGTAAAAGAGATTAAGTGGCTGATCTTCAACAGGTTTGAGCATGTCTAACAATATTTGCATGTGCGCACATGCACACACACACACACATTGGATGCAACTCCAGAGTCATATGGCTGAAAGTAATCAAGACTTCACCAATTAGTATACATGTCACATGCAACACAGTGGATCCTGGATACAAGTCATTATACCACGCTTGTGCTGTCCCAAAATTGATATGAATTCTTCAGTCTTCTATGATGTAACAGTGTGGAATGGTAGCCAAGTTATTGATGTTTCAGGAAAACCTACTGCTCCCATCTTCGAAGGTCAAGCAGGGACTGCTTGACCCCTGATGATGGGACAAACAGGTTGTTGTGAAATGTTGATAATTACCAATCTACACTGTATAACATCCCAGAACAGTGAAGATCTCATTTATACTGCAGCAGAAGCCTGAAATCATGCAAAATGGATATGTTGATTTATCTTACTGCACTTGAGTGACAAATGTTTAAATTTTGCAGACTGTTCCATAATATCCACTGACTGCAAGCAGTACTATCTATATGGGGCAATACTTTAGTCAGGAAATGGGTGTTTACAAGTAGCAAGGGACAGCTCATTCAGCACAATTATCAGGCTAAAGGAAGGACAACTCAGGATTCGTGGTTCAACTCCTGGTAGAAGTGAGGAATTTTTCTCTTCTTCAAAGCACTCAGACTGGCTCTGAAGCCCATCCAACCTCAAACACAATGCATACTAGGGGCTCTTTCTCCAGGCATACAGCAGCTGAGGTATGAAGCTGACCACTTACTTCCACGTAGCACTAACATTAAGAATGTGTACAGCCATACCTTCACTCCTACACATACCATCATACCACATACAAAAGAAAATTTACCTTTAACTTCAAGGGTAATTACAATATCATATTGTTCTGAAGCTTGATCAGACATATTTTCAAACTCCTCTATTGAACACTGACATTATCTACCACAGATTATTATTAAAATATTTTTTTATTCATCATGGATAAACTAACAAAAAGTACTGGATTTGCTATGCCATGGAGATCAACAATACAAAAATCCTGTAACAGTTTCAATGCTGAAGAAGAAGAAAACAGAACAACAAGATATTCTAACTGCACAGACACTGGAAAACTGAGGCACTTCACTAGAAGCCACAATACTAAAGTCATGCAAACTTACACACAAACCGTGAAGAAAGAAATCAGCATTTCACTCTTTGTGGCCTTACGTTACAGGAATAATCTGAACAACAAATAACTGTGAAGTCTGAAATTATTCGTAATTACCGTGTACAAGCCTACAGTGGTAATTAATTAAAAACATTCTCTGTAAACTACAGGACTGTAGCAAGCCTCCATTTATTTCATATTTTGATCATGTACCATCTGAAATACTTATTACAACAAATCCAACATTGGACACACTACAGTGTAAAATACAGTAAAACAGTCTTAAAATATATCCCTCCATGTTTTGGCCAATACAGGCCATCTTCAGGGGAATTTACAATAACAAACTATAACCACGACTACCAATGTAAAGGCTTCAGCACCTTCCAGGACATACTGAATGTTGCCCTGAGGATGGCCTGCATTGGCTGAAACATGTATGCATACATTTTAGTACCGTTTTACTGTATTTTACACTATAATGAACACTATGTTGAGTTTAATGTCATAAACACTTCCTTTATTCATTTACCATGTTATATATGGCAAATTATGGCCTGTAGTCAGACATCATAAGGTAAATTACACACACACATGCACACATAAACACACACACAAATGCCTGACTTAATGACCGGCTGGCTAGCTAACTACCCACCTATGTACCTACCTACCTACCTAACTACAAGAAGCAGAGCCTTCTTCAGAAGCAAACAGCTGATCAGCCAGTCAAGAAAATCTCTGCATTCAATGGAACTCCATGGTAATTTGTTTTCACAATGCCAATGGCCCCTGTCATGAACCTAATGCATTAGACCACACCATCCTACCCTATTTCTTTCAGATCAATTTGAATATTTTTGTTCCACCTACGTCCAGTCTTCAGATTTACTAAATGAAACTCCATCTCTATATCTCACCCCTACCATGCATGCCACATGCCATCCCTCCATCTCATCCTAGCCATATCTGGTGCAGTGTACAAATCATGATGCTTCTCATTATGAAATTTTCTCCAGCCCAACACCACAGTTCTTAAGCACCCTTAGCCTAGGTTTGTCCCTTCATGTAAAAGACCAAGATTTACAGTCATACAGAACTGCTAACATTATAATTTTATCTATCTTTATAACATTCAAGGCCAATGCAGTCCAGGGCCTCCTGCTTCCTAGGTCTTCCGCAACCTGTTTGTACGTATCTGGCAGGAAACACATCCATAACCCAAGTATAATTCAAAACAATGATCACAATATTCAAGTTGTAAAAGACAGTATATGCCATAGGTTTATGGGTATGTTCTGCCTAATTTCCTTCATAAAAAAGGAAGGTTTATGAGATCAACATACTCCCTTTGTGTCCCCTGTTTTCAACCTCTGAACCAGTTGACAGACTTTAACAAAATTTGAACCAACATCACTGCCACTGAAGGCGAACAGAGAATTGTACTTTTTTTTACTCTCTTACAACTAGTACTAACAAGACGGGCAACATATACATAATGCAACAATGCAGCACGGTCACACAACCACTGCTACCATGGAAAAGCAATAAGTATTAAATGTTACGAGTGTGCGGCTGTATTCTTGCCTTAGTTGTCCAGCATCCAATTGGCATATTTTCTGCATAGCCATTCTAATATCATTTCTGGCCAGTCTGGCTGTACCATATTTTCATGTCATTATATAAATGGCACAATTTTCAGAAACAATTTATCGTATATAAAACATATTTTGTTTTTCTCTAAAACTTTTGACTGAGACATTTTCCATTCTAAGAGAATTTAGCAAGATACTGTTGTAAATCTATATAAGTCTTCACGTAGAGTACCGCTTATTTTTCTGAGATTGTAATGAAACCAGAATTTCTCAACTGATTTTCAAAATATTCTTGAACATCAAATTTCATGAGAATCCATCCAGTGGGAGCCAAGTTGTTCTATACAGACAGCTGGACAGAGAGACAGATAAGATAGAAGTATGTCACTTTTTGCAATTTTGCAAACACACCTAAAAACTTAACTTTTTTGTACCATGCACTGTGATACAATTATGTAATGTTAACCAAAAAAATGCACACTTTTAAAATTAATGTTTTAATTGAATTCTTCATGTCATCTACATGTTTTGAACATCATATGTTCATCATCAGGAAGACCATTTGTACTTGCAGTTTTTTATGGTATATTTTTCAAGCATTTAATTAAGCAGTCTAGCAGGTGGAAGAATGTGCTCAAGCACACTAATTTAAAAAGTGTGCATTTTGTTGGTACACATTACATAACACCTAACTACATGAGGGTCAGAGGAAACATCACTAGTGCCACTTACTTAAAAATCCAGAAATGATGTGGAACATATTGTGGAAAAACATGAATCTTCTGGTCAGGTATATTTTCATACAATTTAAAATAATGATATGGTAACAGTGCAAAAAACATTCTTTAGCTTTTGGTTTCATGGCAATAAACAATGAACCGATTTGGTTAGTCATGTAAAATTTGGTATTATCTACAATATACACATGAAATATTGTTTGTAAGGCAACAACCACACACATGGGGACACTGCAGAACTTTGAAATTATATCCATAATAGGCAATGTATGTGACATCTGCACTTGCAGTTATTTGGGAAATAAAATAAAACAATAAAGACAACAACAGACATGCAGGACTAAAAATCTGGGCAACAGGAAAGTAGACTTTAAATTCTGCTCTGAATTCCTTGGTATATTTACTTTAAATACCTGATAAACTGTAAATATATATGTTATAGACTCTTTCCTTACAAGATAAGGAGAGATAAGTTTATAGCAAAAAACAGGTTTGTATGTGTGTTGATCCATTCCCTTCCACATTAATTTTGCAACTACCCTGTGGTCTTCTGGGCAGGTGCAGTAGATGGGTACTAGCATTCTGAACAAATATTCTGCCTCCATCTTCAGGGTTGAATATCAGACTACAGTGCTAGAAGCCAAAAGACAACAACTCTAAATTTTAATGTGCACTATACTGTAGTCTTCTTGTTTATAAGACTGTGCAGACTAGCACTACACAATGTCATACTCGACATACCAAAAATGGATCGTTATTCCTGTGCAAATGTATAATGTTCTAGGTTTTAAACTCACAGGTGGATTTCTATGAAACCTGGAACAAAAAAATGGGTGCTAGTCCCATGTAATATTGGCCAAATTTCCTACCATTACATCACCATCATAGCCATGTGAACTTACAAGATGGGAGTAAAACCACTACTTAATTGGTTGGTTAATGAATTTATCATTGACTCTAATGCACAGATAATTGAGAGCTATCAAGATCTTAAATATATGAAATGTAAACTTTAAACATCTTCCTCTTACACTACATTAACCCAAATCTTGGTAGTGGCTGTTCATCCACACCCACTGTAGTTTTTCCTATGTACCCATGACCACTGCCTTATTTTTAGTTAAGTGGCACAATATGAAAATGAGGCCAGACTTACAATATATTTGGTGCGGTGACAGGGCACACTTTATTACATTCACGTTCTACAAGATCCTACTGATATATCTTCTACAATGAACACTTCAGGGAAAAAAAAACAGATCATGATTGATCACGTATTTATAAATTTATATAAACCTGCGATTTTGTTAGGAGAGAAATACTGCATTATACATACATTTAATTACTCAAAAAATCTGTCTGGTAAATTAAAATATGTATGCACGAGGTGTGTAGCAGTTGTCATTAAGTCAATATCTAACCAAGGCTGTGAGCCCAAGGAAAGTATTTTCAGCACTGCCTTAAAATGTCGTCGCATAAAAACACAATATTAATTGGAGTACACTGAAGTAAAATGTGTAAGCCACTACTCATGGCCAATTTGAATAGTGGCAAATGTTATGCTGTCATCTTGTACATTGGTCCTGGTGAAGAGTGATGCAAGCTGTCAGATAAAATAATGTTCATGTACTTACAGTTTTCTGTCATACCAACTTGGTAACAGTGAGAACTACAGACGTGAGATTACTACTTACTACAGTGCAACTTGTGTGTGTTGGCATTCTTAAAAACACAGCTTTAGCTACAACTTATTTTATATGTCTAATACAATATAACACTGCAATATCATAACATCTATATTAGGCTGTTAGTTTTGTCAGTAATAAACAAGTCTTATTACAGATGTGTATATAGCCTACTAAACATAAACATGTGACAATACCACAGCACTCTGTCATATCTGTGAACTGTGTGGTTAGAAATCTCTGCTCAAGGATATGATACATGTAACCAGGTCATTAAGTTGTACAATATAGGCCTACATATATAACAACTTATATAGGTCTCCATGTGTCCATAACTCAAACACTCAAGTAACATGAATATGTCTTGCAGTCACTGTAAATTCTTAAAGTTTGGTCCTTTAGCATTTCATTCATATTGCAGTACCTTTCCTTAATAAAAAAAGTTCCACAATTTTGATATTATAATTATGATCCATTAATTTAATTGTAATGTAAATGAAAATATCTGCAAAGGTTATGACCTGAAATATCCACTGCTGACCCAGATGGATTTTACAAACACAATGTTCACCAAAAATTGTTTATAAATTAATAATTCTGGGGAATTAGTAAAGAGGTAAAATTATTTCTGTCCATGCCAAGGATGCATGTAGGGGGAAAAGGGGTATGGCTCCACTCATTCTTAACCTTGGTACTAGATGGATGTGAGTGGTCAACTTCATCACACGCCTGTATAAACTGAATAAGAGACAGGGGAGAGGGGCAAAACAGAGCCTTAACTTTTTGGAGAGGACAAAATCCTTGCCGATGTCGGGATTCGAAGCCTAGATAGTCCTGCCAGTAGCTTAGTTATTATACCGACTACGCTATCCCAGCACGCTGGCTTGTTATGGTGGGAGTAACTATATTAATGCTTAGTTTTAGGAAGCTTCAAAGTCTAGCCTATATCTAGCATTCAAATCTTATTTACAACACAACCTAACGTGCGATACTTACCATTACAAATTCCAGGCATGCAAAATACAATACATGCTAATTCTTACACAAAATACGTACTTTCCACTTACCCCACTCGCTTCATGAAACAGTACATGGGTTTAAGAACCCACACGTATTCGCGCTCTACATTTTACAAAATTGGGTCTACGCCGCCATTTTGGACCAAAACAAAGGTAGCGGCCTTATACACTCCAATTTGATGTGGGAACTCATTACAATGTTAGTAAATATTAATATATAAAGCATGCTGAAAGCTATCATATGGTTCCTCCAGGGAGACACATTCAAATCTGGGGACCAGAAAAGCGCCCTCATTCGCGAGAACCGGCTTTACAGTTTCTGAAATTACAACGCCATGATAATCTTTCTACTTCAGTGCAACATTCATGTCCAAAATGCATGTGAAAGGTCACAAGGAAATCTTATATAATAACCCTATTTATCCACTATTTCAAGTTCTCTTAACGATACGCAATCTACCGGGACAATTTCAACTCTGTTTCTTACTTACAATTTTGGGATACAGGGGGCATTAACGGCAAAAATTGCTCAAAATTGGCACGGTTGGCGCTGTCATCAACATGGAGTCCATGAAAAGGATGGGTCAGCGTGCCTTGGAATATGTCGCAAATTTTACCTTCAATCACTATCTTCAAGCGCTGTAATTACCACAGACAAGGAAATAAACTGACACTGCAGAGTATGTAACAAATACACTGAGTTTCACTGGCGAGTTTTACTAATATAAGACTGAAAACATACCTTGTAACTCCAAATTTTACGAGTGAGGGCGTTGCTTGTGGACAAGGAGAAAATATGGCGATCGAAGTTCGTTTTCGAAAGCAGGCATGCGCAGTAGAGGTATTGATGTAGAAACAAGCTTCTGGCTGCGTTCAATAACACGAAACGATGCAACACAGGTCCATCAGGAGAGCCAACTTATTGCATAGAATAGTGTGGAATACTGACGGCACGTGCTGAAATTGCTGTTAAAGGATTAATGTTGTTTGTTTAAGGAAATCGGTAATTTTGTTTTGCGTCATTACCTTACTTTGCGAAATGCATTGAATATCGCGTACTAGAAATTCCCTAAAAGCTTTTAAAGAAAACAAGCGGTTCAGACTTAAAGACTTTAATGTTGAATGAAAAATATAATACACTGGTTAAATTTCTCATTGTATAGTTGGCTTACGTTGGAAATATTTACAAACACAACTTTACAAAATTCTAATATCCAATAATTATAATGTCTTTTGAGCTCTTGTAGTTGATCTCTTTCTTATATATACACTGCATGAATACTGAGTGGTAGACTGAATATTGAAATGTACATAAATTCAATTATTTAATGTATATTCAAGAAAACTATATTGTACATAATAATACTGCAATCCTAGGCCACGTAAAGTGTGAAATCAAGCACAAATTGCAAAAGTTTCGCCTAGTTTTGTACTCATGTAAAACAGCAGACACTTTGACATAAATATGAGCATTCAAGCTGTAGTTATGGGCTAAACAGTTCTGAAGCCACAATTTGAAGGTTCATAAATTAATTTCACATTATATACATCAATTCTGGTAGCTCTGGGGAATATTTCAATGTCACACATTATGGACATTGATATTTTTGCTTATGAGGGTCCAAGGACACTTCCTCAGGAGATTCCATTAAGCAGTCTGAAGAGTGATTGATCCATAACCTAACACTTTGCAGTCTGGGACCCAAGTGTATGTAGCAACAGGGACATGAATATGACACAGCAAAGGTTGAACCCATTTTATTATGTTTTCTGCAATTTGTGAAATTATATGTTAACGGAATGCTGCAACCTACTTTATACCTTAGCCATTTTCAAACTGTCAAATTCTGTTTGTTAACTATGACTGTAACAAGAGGAGGTTAACAATTAGTTACATTCTTCTAGAGTATACTATATTTCTCATTATTCAAATTCCCCAGTAACTATCACACTTTTTATACATAGAGTAACCATTTGTATTTTCTTTGACTTATCAAGATGAAACTGTAAATACAATGTCTGAAATGCAACTACGTCTGCAGTCATTAGTTTCGGATTGTAACAACTCTATTAAAAATGACTTTGATTCTTGTTCTGAATTTCATCCTCTTAACACAGTTAATATTCTACAGCACTAGAACAAGTTCTGTGCCTTCTTTTTAGATTGAGAAAATGGAAATACAAAGGTAATTAAGCATTCATTCAGTTATATTTTTAAGCACATTTTGATACTAGATTTTGCTCCTGTAGTAAGCTTTCCTTTCCCATTTTGCATGTTTTCGCCAAATATCTGTATATCATTTTTTTCAGTTGGTAATGGCAGTGTTGTTGTTTATCATATACAGGAGATCTCTACAGTGTTAGGCAAGGTGATGAGCCAACCAGGCTGCCTGGTAACTTACTTGTATAACACTACAGAAATTTCCTCAAGTAGGAAAGCATCCTGTCAAGAGAAAATGTGTGTAACTCTGCACAGACTATTTCACAATGCATTCTAACACAGTTCAAAATAAACATACCAAAACACTGAAATACAACATAATCCGAATTACAAACCAATTACTCTGTCATCACAGAAATGTAACTGCAGCTAGACACTAATCAATAAAGATGCAAGATACAAATCCATATTTGAATATAAAAATAGAGATGGTAGCAAATGTTTTAAGTTTTATTGCAGAGGAAATACATTAATCCTCTGATTAGATTATTCAGTCTCAACAATTTAATTTGCTAACAGAAGATATCAATATCAAGTGATGTGTGTTTAGGTTATACACCCAATGCTGCATCAGCAATACATAGGCCTTGTTTAGACTCAAAGTCTCAGAGCAACTCATCTGCTTTGCACTCAGTGCCCAATAGGTCTCAGGTAGGGCACTCCACAACTGTAGTAATTCTGAAGGATTGTGCAGAGAACTACCATTGCCAGCAAACGGATGTGTCATATCTGACACTGCAGTAAGATATTACTGCAATAAATTTATGTTTATATATTTGATGTGTGGAATCTTTCTTCTGGAAAGCACATATGTCCACTAAAATCTTGGGATTCTTGAATGAAAATGTATACTAGGGCTACACCAACAAGTAATGTTACTATCATTGACAGCCACTGTAGTTTCTGTGTTCGTCGTATCTCCAGGTGAATTCTAGACTGATATTCTGTCAATTGTGATACCTGCACAAATACAAATGTAATTAATACTTTAAAACTCAAAACATCTCTGTCTTTACACAACTGCTTCTGGATCCAAGGGGCAAGTAACACCAGTTTTAGTTTCCACTGCACAAACACAACATAATAATCTAACTGCTACATGATGTTTATAATATTTTATTATATTCACATGAAACTGCAGTTTTTAATATCTAACCAATAATATATACGGGGGAAGAGAAATACACCCACGTAACTATTACAGAACCACACAAAAGAACTGAGATCTCATCTTTCCAATTATATGGCATATAAATACTGGACACCTTGATATATACATATGTGAACAATGTGATGATGGCTGACAGTATTAAGTTCAAACATGTTGCCACTTGTAAAATTTTAATACAATAAATAAGAGGTTATGTCAACAGAAACATTATTCCTTACAGCTGGCCTGCTCAAACTTTATGTGAAGTGGGCAACTTCAGCGAATTTGTTCTGCATGTAGGCAACATAAAATTCAATACACAGAATAAATAATGAGTATACACAGAATTATATGCACATTTTTACCTACGTATATGTCTAAGTCATATGCAATAAAAGTATACCGTAAGAAGAGGAGAACTGCATAAACATGTAATTCACAACCGAGGCCAGGGTTTCAATATTTTAGCACATTTTTACAAAATGAATTAGTAATATAATGTATGTCTGCACAAATGCATGGCTCATTAGTTTCCAAAACTTCTTCAGTATTCTGTCTGTGCTTTGACAGAGGAAGGGTTAGAAGACTTATTCCCCTTTCAAATGTCTCTGCAAGCAATGTAACACTGTGTCATGGGCAACATGTTGCTCACAAGCTACAGGTTCAGCGGCTTGTCACCAACTATATTACAAAATGGAATTTCTCACACACAAGGTACAGATTACATTTTCATACAACGTGAGGGTTATTTGACCTTACATCTTCCTCATGAAATAATGTGAAATGCCAACTTGATGCAACAAGGTAATTTTATTGGTGTATTCTTAGCTCGACATGTTTCGGGTACATACGCCTATCATCAGGAGCATTAGATGTTGAGTTGCAGCATATGGTTTTCTGCACCGATTTGCTGGATGGGTGGTGGTCTTGTGTACGGTGTGGATGGTGCCGTCGACGGCACCTTCTGCACTGTACACACGACCTACACAGCAGCTCTTAAGATGACCACCCATCCAGAAACTCGGTGCAGAAAACCGTATGCTGCAACTCAACATCTAATGCTCCTGATGATGGGCGTATGTATCCGAAACATGTCCAGCTAAGAATACACCAATAAAATTACCTTGTTGCATCAAGTTGGCATTTCACATTATTTTATTTTCATACAAGTCTTAACATGAGTGTATATCAGCAGCATTTGCATAACTGTAATGGAGCATCAAAACATCATGCACCTAACTGATGCATCATATCTAACAGAAAGTTCCACTTACTGCTGATGTCAGCTGTGCTACCTGACGATCTGCATCTGTGGATGTGGGGGACCCATACACACTGCCATTTCTTACAGCACCTGGTGCACTAAGACTGCACCTTAGACGACGCTGTTCTACAATTTTTCCTGAAGTTTGCTGCAAAATAAACATCACTGACATGTCATTCTGTGTTAGTTAAATGGAGATGGGGCATGACAAGTGAATTCTAAGAGTTTTATTACCTTCATAACCTAGTACACTGAGCAGTCCTTTCAGAAGGCTGTGTTCTTCTGGGATGTGACCCCATATAGTTTGTTTCATATGAATCTGCAGCCTTCATCTAACACTCAGATCATGACAGCAACACATTCTACGAAACACTGGTATCCATCTACTAAAGTATACATTATCATACTCACTGCCGTGACCACCTCACACCTAATAGTGGTTTAACTAATTAAGAAATTTCCCATCTTTTATGCTTGAGCAATAACACTATTTTCCTTCTGCCTATCCATCGGCATGCCAGCAAGTCTGGAGACGTTATAAAGCAGTGGTATTCAAACTGTATTTTGAAGAGCCCTGGCGTTCTGCAGGAGACTCATAGCGGTTCTACAAGCACATTTTCTTTGTAATGAAATCAATGAAAATAATTCTGACCATTTTCATTGCATTTTTTATTTTCCTCCCCACCTTTGTGCATAATAGGCACTGTTTATTTCTGGCATAATTCGCCATTAACAAAAATTTTTTTCATAAATGTGTACAAATACTCTATTTCTTTAAACAGAAGTTCAAATTCATTTCGGTTTTGCACCCAGAGAGTACACATTTTTACAGGGGTTCTGCAAAAATTCAGATTTATTCACACATGTTCCACAAATCATTACGAGTATGAAGACCACTGCTGCAGAGCATGCTGGACCTCTATATACCAATAATAAGAGGGCTGGTAACTTGAACACAAGCAAACATTCATTATATGTGGCGTGGTACATCACTTAATTAAGTGTGTGTGTGTGTGTGTGTGTGTGCTGACATTCTGGTAAGTAAAATATTTTTTTTGTGGTTGTACTTCGAAAACCAAGATGGAAATTTTATACAGGGTGTTCCAGGATGAATGTGCCAGACTTCGGGAGGGTGTTCCTTATGTTAAAGTATACCGATATAACCCAAAACACCTATATCCAAAGTTGAACGGTTACGGAGATAATGGCCAGAGAAAAGTGGGGACTTCTTGGGGTTCCAAATACTGCAACCTGCACAGCTGATAGTCACGTGACAGTGCTAATGTCCTTGAGAGTGGAATTCAGTGTTCACTGTGCCTGCGTGACGGTTAGCTGCTTGCACGCAGGTGCAAGAATGCCTTTTGTGTTTTCCCACGTGGAATATTGTGACATGCATTTTGTGTATGGATTTTGCGATGGCAATGCACGTGCTGCTGTAGAAGAATACCAAAGGCGTTTTCCTGATCGAAGGATTCCGTCTCGAAGTGTATTTACGCGAATTCACCAGTCATTGCGTGATACTGGTTCTTTTCCAAGTGTTTCTGTGCAGTCTCAAAGGGAGGTGGTACGAATGATTAACACACGAGAGAACATTCTTCAGATGGTTCAGAGAAGTCCGCGTCTGTCCACTTGTAGAATGGCTTCTCGCATCGGTGTATCACGTATACAGGTGTGGCGAACTTTACAGCGCAGTCAGCCATGTTATGTCACCACTGGGCATTCTCATGTATAGTGCTTGGAACCCTAAGGACAACTATGACATGAGTGCAAGTGTTTTTGTAGTTCAATTTAATGGCTTTATGTCACTCACAAGTTAGTTTGATGTTAAGTACAGATATTAACATTACAGAAACCACATATTC
>Ga0123354_10000292_pt1 | contig 45783 bp, 24 predicted proteins | sample TergutLab28metaG_2_FD_97872 | JGI IMG/M metagenome (GOLD analysis project Ga0123354, IMG submission 97872) | Labiotermes labralis P4 segment gut microbial communities from Petit-Saut dam, French Guiana - Lab288 P4 | ecosystem: Host-associated > Arthropoda: Insects > Digestive system > Gut ... | reverse complement strand
TTTTTTTTTTTTGATTTTGTCTTTTTTGTTTTTTTTTTTTCTTTCTTTTTTCCCCCTTCAAAAATCAGTTAAAAGTCAAACCCCATAAAGTTTCCCCCCCCCCCCGGCAACTAATCTCTTTCATTTTGCCTTCCTAAATTTCTTTTGTTACATTATTAATTTGGAACGCAAGTAATTTTATGACGATCCCGAAAGTCTTTGATGAATGTTAAGCTAAATTTGTAAGGCCCCGCTTTCGAGTCAAACGACTGTGTGCTAATTCTTCACACCTGATTAAATTTCACGAGGCCCTGGGTTCGAATCAAGCAACTACAATGTGTGCAATGTGTGTGTGTATATATGTATATATAATGAGGATGAATATAGTACCAAGGCTGGCAGAGAGCACAAACCGCTGCAGTGAAAAGAATCTGGGGACTCGAAGGAAAATCGACAAACCTGCTATACAAACAGGTTTTTGGAAATGTAAATACAGCATAATCCCAGAGAGCCAATGATAATAAATATAAAATCCGCCTGTTTAGTGCAATGGATGATTTTGTTACGTTTAGTTTAGCTATATAAATATAAGCGTTTAATTACTGCCGTTTTATCGTTAAGCGTCAGCAGCAGAAGTCAGAGACAGCAGTTACGAATGGGACCAGAAATTGCAGAAACGCTCGGCACTCAGTTCTAATGCATGCATAGGCAGTAGCAATGGCGTAATTGGTAATAGTTATGAACAGGAACAGAGGGCGACAGAAATATGTGCACAATGCGTGAAATATGCAGCATTTTTAGGCGCGTTAGTATAAACTGCAATAGCTTCGTCATGTCCATCCGTCTGTCCTCATGTATCAACGCGGCTCCTGCTGGAGCCATTGTCGTAGGGATTTGTTTCGCAAGCTTTAGGTTTCTGTGACCGTGCATCGTGAGCAAATTGTGAAGTGAGAGAGAAAACCAACGAGATGCAACAGTTAGATGTTTATTTTTAACAATTTCTCAACATGTTTCGGGCATCATTATACCCATCTTCAGTAGAACAAGACGTATGTTACTGCATGTGGTGTGCTGCGCTGTAACAAGCGGGGAAAGTTAGATATTAGCTTTAATACCACAAAAAGAAGACATTAAAGCTAATATATAATTTTCCCCACTTGTTACAGCGCAGCACAACACATGCAGTAACATACGTCTTGTTCTCCTGAAGATGGGTATAATGATGCCCGAAACATGTTGAGAAATTGTTAAAAATAAACATCTAACTGTTGCATCTCGTTGGTTTTCTCTCTCACTTCACAATTTGTTTCGCAAATTTGCGGAGAAATTACAAATTCTGTTAAAATCGGACAAAAATATCGGGCACGTTTTATGAACACTTAGGTACATTTTGATTGTTGACAACTGTACGACATATTTTGTAACTCGACAAGAGAACAAAGCAAATCTCAATAGCTACATGTAGGTCAACGGCAGTAAAAACGGAACGCATTGTTGCTATCCCATAGCAACAATTGTTACGCCAAAGAGCTACTGTATTGTGCGTGCGTTGCTTATCTTGTTAAATGTTACAGTAGATTGTAAATACATTTGTCTTTAGTCTTTAATAAGTTAAAGTATTACTAATGTGTTAGTGAGAGTACATATTTCTCAGGAAATTATTCTTTGGAGACAAAGAAACATACACGTTAACAGATTTTTTTTAATTCCAAAGGGTTTTATACTAATAACAGCCCGTTTTGAAGGGTGTCGTCGTCCCCAAAACAGCAGAACCAAACAAACCATTGATCTAGACTAAACGTGACAAGACTGTAACAGCGTTCGTAGGGGCTACGTATGGGAATGTTAACTGACACATGATTCTATTTCATCCGTAATAACATTTTACGTAAGACTGGCAGCGTTATAAGAGAAGATAGACGAATGAACTTTCTAGGTACTCCATAAGCTTCTTATGTAACCGACATCTCGCCAACGACGTCGAACACAAATGAAAAATCTTGTTAACGCTCCTCGTTAAGAGGACTTCCTCATAAAACCTCGTCTCACCCTAACAGCAGTGTGGGCGCCACGTGTACCGTACATTACACTCTGTTATCTCGAATGATGTTTGCAATCCTAGCATAGCAAACTTGAAAGTCCACTCTCATGTTGCTTGTGGAAGAGAACGTATAAATTAAACGGTCTGATGTCTTCCTTATACTAATTACCTCTATAAACCGGAGTTCTCACTGGAGAACCAGATAGCCGATTTATCCAGTCAAAAAATTTATGGAATCCGAGGGTTTATTGCCGTAAAGGTAATTAGTTATATACCGTCATAGTCTGGGCCGGAATAAGGGCCCGGACAACCGGGCAGCTCCCCGGGACGTCAACTTAAAGGGGGCGCTAAGGAGTCACTGGAATTATCGCAGGGTTCCACGGGCCAAAGGATTTTTCCTAAAATTATCCGCTGTTTATGCACACACGAAAACAAACATTGGTCAGCCCTGACCTAGGCCGAAAAAGTTTAAGGAATGTTGCTTTGAAGGGGATTCAAATTATTAGCTTATCCGGGGTTCCAAATTATTAGCCTGCCCTGGGCGCACACATGTTTAGACCGGCCCTGGTCATTACACAAAATTAGTGTGTGCTGGAATGGTATGTTAATAACGCATCGCCGGTACACGCTTTGGAATCAATGTATTCGAGAGAATTATCGTGTTGACAACAGTATTAAGCACCGCAATATCAAGACGTAGGGCGTTTGGAGTTACAGCCCCACGCATTCTTCATTTCAGCCGTATATAGGTGTGAGTGGTCAGCTTCATGTCCCTACTGCCAGCTGCATAGGCGAATACTTGGGCACCACTGACAGATTTGGACGAGGTAGAGAAAATTTCTTTGCTTATGTTTGTATTTAACCCCGTTAAACTGGTCATCCAGCCTCTGTCAAGTCACTTTTCTGACCTAAATATGCCAGCTCCATAATATTAAAACGAAGTTTAAGCAAATATGTTGTAAGACTGTGACCTGAATTTATACGGTAAGAGGAGGTCCCCTGGAAGACTTGTGCGGGAGTAGCAATGGAAATCGACTGGGCAGCTAGTCGGTCAAGTTTTTTTTAACATGACAGAATTATTAAGAACTCTATTATATGTTCCATATATTTTTTTTAAAAACTTTATCTGGTTAAATATTTATTTCTTTAGAAATCTACAGTAGACCTGCACTTCTTTGGATTCATCCACATTACATTTCCATAGGAAGCCCTACATATCATGTCTAATTTCAAGCCGAATATTTCACAGTAGTTTATCTATAAATAGTACATTTTACGCTAACAGTTTCACTGTAGTGAAGTTATCAATCCTTGTGTTATCGTAATGACGCTGTCTGCATTTCGCAGGATCTTTTGTGTTTCATTTCATGACGCTGTCTCTGTTGTATACTATATGAAAACTGGAATTGTGCAATGACCCTGAAAAGATGAATTTGAAAATATTTCGAAGGACGCGTTCGTGGTATAATCAAGGCATTATACCGGAGTTGACAGAGATTGAGGAAAACGCAGATAAAAGTCGGTGAAGAAACCCGGTATCAGGGACCAAGGTATGACCGGCCACCTCGTGAGAATTGGCACAGAAACCTGTCAGTTGTGTACTGCGACTGGAATGGGAGATGATAATGGATTTTGTGGAAGAAACGATTGGATAGCCGGTGTCGGTGGCCGTGCAGTCTAAGGGGTAAGTCTGCAGCCGCTTGTTTGTTGGGTTTGCGGGATCAAATCCCGCTGAACCTATGGATGTTCTTCTGTTGTGCTTACCGTGTATTGTATAGGTAACAAACTCTTCGACGAGCTGATCACACTTTCAGATGATTCCCATCGGTTGCCCGCGCGCGCGTGTCTAAATGCGCGTGATATAAAAACCGCAACACTGAGGCGACCCAAACCCGAGTTGGGCTCTTGCGCCAGAGACCAGAAATGATATGTTAACATTCACACATGTCAATGAAGTGATCGAGCGAAGCAACGATAAATATAAGTAATAATATTATTTTGTGTGACCGAGATTCGAGGTAGGTGCTGACCAAACACAAATCCAGACTTTGCCACTACATCAACATTCCTGGTATAAATGAAGCCACATTATATGAATTCATTGCATGCGGCATCATTTTTAAGGTCACAGAGGTCAGGTAATTTTATTTTGCAAGATATTTATAATCCGCTAATATCTCTGTAATCCACACTCTGAATATATTTGAGTCTCTTATAATATAAAGACAAAATCCTCTTATAACTAAGGCCGTGGAAAGGAGTCCTACGGATGGAGCAGGTGACTACGCGCCACGCTTCCCATACTTTGTCGTCTACTCTATTCCCTCCAGCCCACGTGGCCTGCGACGACCAACCGAAAGCTTTTTATCGAGTGAAGGTTGCCATGGGGTTATATTTGCATGCAAGAAAGATAAATCGTTGGAGGCGTTGGAAAGCAAGATGGAGGGAAGGTGATAGTCCGAGGGACATGTAAATGTGGTCGATCTATGTGACTTTTGCTCTGGTGCAGTTGTGTACGTCTCGAAGTAATATATGGGACTGGAAGTATTGTTCAATTCATTTTTATCCTCGACACTAGATGGAGATGAGTTGCTAGACGTAAGCTCCGACACCTTCACCCCCTTACCCATTGAACGGAATGCTGGGTGGGTCTCAGCCAGTCAGGACACTTATGTGAAGAAGAAGATGATCTCTTGTCTCTGTCAGAAATTGAGCTGAGATCCGTCGATTGTTAACTCCGTAGCTTAGTCTCTGTTCTCACTACATCATTCCGCCTCTTTCTGGCTCCATTAGATACTTTATCAGTATCATGGATCATGCACCCTTTATCTTAAAGCATTAAAATATGTTTAAACGCTAAACTGCTTAATGTTAAGCAAACGTGCGTAGGGTACAACAAATTTGGCAGTGTTTAGCGATGCGCAGGGCACTAAAATTTTGTGACGTTTATAGCCTCGTGATCAGTTTATCGCGTGACGTAAATATACCAAGTCCACCATTCAATTCGAAACACAGCCCACAAACTACGTTCATTGTTTTCGGTCCATATGAGAATAGGCATAAATCATTTCCTTAAACATCACTACCTTACTTAGTTTTGTAACAAGGGTAGGTAGGATTTGGAGTTTTCGGATATAAGAATCGAAATATTAAATATTAAATGTTAAACGAGCATTATAAATTCTATAATGACTCTATAATTTCTGTTAAATTGGCACATCATTTCTTGAATCCCAAGTATTAACTAAATAATTTGATTAGGCATACTTATAAGATCCAACTTGCCATTATAAAGTTTTGTAATAAAAATAGAGTCTATTTAATTTGAAATTATTAGGGAAAAGTAGAAAAACTTAAATGCCACTGCACAGTGATTACCATTTCTTGGTACCTACAAGGATATTTTTTGAGGTGTAAGTAGTCTTACTCAGTATATATCTGCGGTACATCGATAACAACGATTTGATCACTCTTGCTTGAATTTCATTGTTTCAGCCGTTTACTCGATATCTAAAGCAGATGTGGTCGGAGTCGCTGGCTGTCTGTCACTGTATAGGCACAATTCTTTAGGTGCTGCTGTAATTTTTACGTAGTGGTTGCAAGTTTTGAAGAATATGGACATTACTTTTCTACTAAGCAGTTTCTTTTTCTTTGATAGGAAATTAGAATTTAATTTACCCGCAGGCTAAAGCTTATTACATCAGACTTCCAGGTTTTTCCAGAATTCTTTTAAACACCGGCTTAATTGCATGCCTTCATAACCCACAAGAACGACCTTCTAAATACGGAGTCGATAGTGAAAGACAGGGCGTGGCGTGCCTCTGTGTTGATAATTTTAAAAACGTTTCGAATATTGAATCTATTACATAAACATAGAAAATACGGCGTGACTGTTATAACGGCAGAGTTTCAGAAAACGAACAAATGGGTTTTTAGCTATTTTCTTTTATTGTCTGCTGCAGATAACTAACTGATGATGAGATTGCACAATGAAGACTTGCCTGTTCTGTAGCTAGAAGAGAGACATAGACTGTCATATAATCTGCTCATGAGAGCAACTAGCAGTCTGGGCACACATCAACTTTATATGTACATCATTACTGCACAGATGTATGGGCGTAGTGCGAGATAAGCCGATCAGACAGTGCATTGTTGGAGAGCTGTTTTGAGTTTCGTTTAAGTCGTGGATGTACGTCTGTGTTGGCGGTGTGTGTAATGTTGTGCTGTATATGCCTATTGGAAATGGCTGCCATTTTCTATGTCATGTCGTCCTGTGTGTGGGATCACAAGACCCAGTAGGAATAAATAAAAGACTGGCAAAATGTCATTGTACCGTAACTACATCTCTAAAATAATTCCTGGATTCACAATTGTATATTGAAATTTGTTTGTTTTTGGTGCAACAGCCCCCAATGCGCCACGGCCTCCTCATTCACGAGGTTTCTAGATCACACACAACACACCACAGTCGGTAGGACTCCTCTGGAGAAGTGATCAGCTCGTCGCTGAGACCTCTACCTGACAACACACACACAACACTCACAACAGACAAACGTCCATGCCCCCGGTGGGATTCGAACCCACAATCTCAGCAGGCGAGCGGCCGCAGACCTACGCTTTAGACCGTGCGGCCACTGGGACCAGCATGGATTGAAATTACCGTTTGTTATTTTAATTACATACAAGTTTATTTGCCTATAAGAGCGCTATAATGGGAGTCATATTAGATTTCTTCTGATTCGGAGGTGCAGAATGAGGTCATGCCATAATGCAGGTGGTTAAACATTTGCTCCTTATTCCGAAGCCTTGGGTTTAATTCCGGGTGAATTGATATCGCATTGTGGTGAACGAAGTGGCAGTGGAGCAGGTTTCTCTCCGGGTTCTTTCGGCTTTTCCCTGCTAGTGACCATTTCACCATTGTTCCGTGCTCATATATCACTGTCCCTTGACGTGTGCGATGCGTATGACCAGGCAGCACATGATCACAGTTTTGGTTTTTAAGTGGAGGTTTGATCTTTGGCTCCGGCACATGGGTCGTCACAGAGAGAGCAAATTCAGTTTAGTTTCTGGAACTAAACAAGCCGGAAGGGTTAATTTGAAAAAGCCGAAGAAGAAGAAGAAGAAGAAGAAGAAGAAGAAGAAGTAGAAGTAGAAGGAGGAGGAGAAGAAGAAGTAGAAGGAGGAGGAGGAGGAGAAGAAGATGAAGAAGTAGAAGGAAGAGGAGGAGGAGAAGAAGAAGAAGTAGAAGGAGGAGGAGGAGGAGGAAGAGGAGGAGGAGAAGAAGGAGGAGGAGGAGGAGGAGGAGGAGAAGAAGAAGAAGAAGAAGAAGAAGAAGAAGAAGAAGAAGAAGAAAAGAGGTTTTATGTGTAGCAAATGTAATTTTTGCAACACGAATCTCGACTATATTTTTCTCCGAGCACTGGCAATTGCAGTAATTATCACTGTGATGCCTTTAAAACCCGCGCACTAATACGTTTCTTAGCGTAAATACACACGTAATAAAGCATAGATAAAGTTGTGAATGTTGTATTCTTTCTTTTGGGTGATTCCCCGGCGTCTGAATTTTACGTGCTGACGTTTCAGAACACTCTGTCTTTTTCAGCTTCACGACCTATGAAGATGGAAGAGAGTGTTCCGAAACGACGGCACATAAAATTCAAACCCCGGGGAATCACCCAAAAGGAAGATTACAACAGAAAAAGTTGAGCTGCAATTAGGTGGTATGGCAGGTTTTTTCGTGGTGTTCCTCAATTTCACCATTAAACTGGCGTGATAAATTGAATTGAAATAGGCTACGATTGCCTTCTTCGAAGTCTTATTTTGAGCTTATAGTCCATATATTGGCACCCTGTGTCTCGAATGATCGTTCATGGTGCTACACAGAGAATCAACACATAGAATTTTACCATTCGATTAAACTTGAAGACATTTCACTACGTAACTATGCTTGGATGCAACAGAATGTAATAACTGCCATGTATTATAATAACTGTAAATTAATTTTTATATAAAACTATACATTTATGTTTTAATAACATGTCACCTTTCTATATTTTCAGTTTAAAATTGACAAATCTGTATAAAAACACTGTGTACAACTTTAAGTATTGATACTAACTGAATATGACTATAAACAACCGTAGACGAAAGTATTTTGTTTCGTTGGAACGTATCACCTAAGAACAAAAATTATTATAAATGATGAAACACTAGAACAAGTTAGCCAATTCACCTATCTAGGTTGCAGTATATCTAACCAATTTTCCAATGATGTAGAATTTAAATTAGCAAAATTTTTACACTTAATATGTATTATTAAGAGAACTAGTTTTAAGAAAGTGAGAACGGAAACTATTTTGAAAATATACAACACACTAGTTTTACCTACATTTTTATATGGGTCAGAAAACTGGACTCTTAACAGCCTTACAAAGACGAAGAATTGAAGCGGCAGAAATGAAGTTATTGAGACCTCTGGCAGGCTACACCCTTTATGACCACAAAACAAATGACTACATACGCCGCGAACTACGGATTACAGGCATGCTAGACAAGATAGATGAATACAGACGGAACTGGCTTTCACACTTGCAAAAAGAATGCCACAAAACCGAATCCCTTTGAAATCATACCACTACAGACCACAAGGAAGGAGAATAATTGGAAGACCGAAGAAACGTTGGCGCGAGCAGCTGTAACTCTGGAGACGGAACGGATCAAAGGGTCCAGTCCTTGACGTTTATGATGATGATGACCAACCGTAGCATTAAAAAAAAGCAGTAATTCTGTTTTCAGGAATTAGTGCAATTTGTTGGTGATGAACTTGTTTATATGTAGCTTATTGTTAAAATAATATTGACACGCAATAAATGTAGTCGTGTTAAACGGTAATGGTATTAAATAATTATGTAAACACAACGGAATATGCTTTATTAAACAAACTGAGCAGTATTACTTTTTACTGACGAAAATGGTTCAAACAGCAGAGATTATGACATATTCCGGAGGTTTACGGCTCGGCTGATCCTACTGAAGTGTTTCCCGCTTTTCTTGAGCCCCTGTAGCATTCGTCGGGATAGAACGTCAAAATAAGCCACAAACTCTTCCGTCCACACCACTTCCAATTGGTTATCGCCGAATCATTTTAACCGTCGACGCTTTTATCTAGATACTGGCAGCGTCCTTAGATACAACAGTAATAAAAAATGCGGCGAGTTTCTGGCTGTAGCAAAGTGACCTTCGGCTTCTCAAGACGTATAGTTCTCCACGTACTTCATTACTAGACGGGAGTTATCTTCCCTGTTACATGCATGGCAAATGCACCCTCTCTGCTTTGCGTTTGTAACCTACCGTGCTGAGCCTACAGGTTAGTGAACTCGCCCACAGCATATACGTCAGCAGCTGTGTCGCTGCTTGTCAACCAGAGGTAGTGAAATGGCGGTTTGTTATTGTTAAGACGAAAAGCGAGGGAAGTTAGTCAATTCGGTTCGAAGAAGAAATGATTCTGTGGCGTTTTTATGAAATATCGTGTTTACGAATCTCTCTGTTGTTCTAATTTATGAAGACGTGACGAGTGCAAAATATCATACTTTTTTTGTGTAGAGACAAAAGAAAATGTGACATGAACAAGACACACACGGAAGAGAACAGGAATTTCTCTGAAGTTTCACGAACGGGAAAGAACCTGGGGTAATTGGTGAGTACACGTTGTTTAAATTTATATTTATATCCAGCGCAGTATAAGGAGAAAATATTGTTTGACATTTATCGGCAGTTGATACCTAACCTATCTTTTCCTAACTTGCCACGAACTTCGACCGGAGTACTTCAAAATTACATACACCAGACCAATGTAAGGTAAAGTATCGAAAATTTTTATTCTTTCCTTGAACAATAAATATTTCATGGCAAGCGTTATGAAACTGTAATCATCTAATATCAATGGCACAAGAAAGACATATCTTTTATATTGCAATATTATGTATTTCATCGGATCATTTGTTAAATGTTTTAGACCAGGGGTTCTTAAGCATTTTTTTTGGCGTGCCACTACATGAAATTTAACATTTCAGTGTACTACAAATATTTTTTTATTTAAATAGCAAACAGCCGAAAATCCCTGGATAACTGCAAAATATACTTATGGAAGTAAAGAGTACATAAACTTGTTCAACTTGAGAGCTAGGTACAATTAAAATGAGGCCTAAACTAGTTTGTGAAAGGTATTAAGGAAATGAGTAGTTAAGATTGAAAAATACACAAACTTAGAAATAGATTACATTACAGTAATAGCTACACTGGCTTGTGCAGAACATAAAGCAGTAAAATATTGCAAAAACAAAATCAAAGCTAATAAATGGATGCATTTACCGGTTGTAATTGATACAAAGCCGGAACTAGCTTGCGAAAACATCAATCAAGCAGGTAGTTATTTAAAAATGACAAGGTTAATAAATAGATGAATTTGACATGCTGTAATTAAAATAAAGCTTGCGTAGCTTGTGCAAAATATGAATCCAGTGGACACAAGCTCATTGACACAGAGAGAGAAATTGATAATTTGAAAGCTACAATTCAATTCAACTAAAAGTAAGTATCTAGTAACGTGTGCATAACTTAATCAAGCAGGTAATTATTAAAAATAAACTAATAAATTTTAATTTTATAAATAAAATTTAAAGCAGTCTTAAGAAAATAACAAAACACACACACACACACACACACACACACACACACACACACACTCCTTTTACTCTGTACATAAATTTTTTGTGCCAACATGATTTATACTACTGTTGCCATGAAGTGTTTACAGTATGTTGCCCTGTAAGTTTTTATATTTGTGTATTTATAACTTCTTCCACATCCAGGGTCTTTATGACACACTAATGGATCCATGGAATGTGTGTGTATGTGTTTGTGTGTGTGTAAGTATGTATGTTAAGACTGAAAGTAAAGTGTGAGCAGTATAGTGTTGCATATTAAGACAGACTACAAGCTAGTGATATCTTCACTGTGAAGGGTGTGTCTGTTTAGCAAGACACAGCTTCCGTATGTCTGCTCCAGTGGGATGAAAGGGATATGTACCATGCACGAGGACAAAGAGAAATGCATAAACAATATTTGTCCGAAAATCTGAAGGGAAGAGCCCACTTTGGATACGTAAGTGTAAGTAAAAGGTAAAGCAGTCCCGTTACAGGCGTGGACAGGCCCAGAGGGTTCCAGGAAGTTAAGGTTCCCAGATTTCGTGACAACGGCACAAGATGGTGGTAAGGTTGTCAACCTTACGCACCGGCCGCCTTTACCCCCAGGAAATGCTCCTGGTACTCATTTCTGTTAGAGGCTGAGTCGACCTCAGGGCCATAGTGCGATCGGAAGGATTTTGTGGCAATGAAAAATCCACTGACACCAGCTGGGATCGAACCATGGACATTCCGACTTGTAGCACAGCATTTTAACCACTGACGTAAGTGTAAGTGGGAGGACAAAATTAAAATGTATGACCAGTTGGATCAGTTTCGAAATACTCATTATATATACTAAATGGCAATTTCATTATGGTGAGTAATTAGACGCAATTTCAATTAACCTTTCCTGTCAACAGATTACTGGAAGCTGGTCTGGGCGCCATGACGATTATTCTCTTGCTGCTTGTAAGCTCTGTTGTATAAACAGTCATATGTTAACTTCCGTTGCACCAGGAACACACCGATGTTCCTGTTACCGCGAAATTTGCTTGACAGCCTGTGTTATTCATAACTTCTCAGAAACGCGGCGACACAGTGACACAGGAATGTCGGGGCTTCCCTTTGCATTACGTGATACTCTGCGAACGTAAGTGGCGTTACCATTCATCCTCTTTTCACCGATATGCCCTCTTTTACGACCCAAAAATTTCCGCCTGACCGGTTTTATTTGGAATTGTAGAAAGGTCCGTGCTTTATCTAATGGTACTAAAATGCAAAGTATATTTATAATATGTTTTCAAAGAAATACATAATTGTAATATTATGCTGTTATTTTTCGAGTAAAAAACATATGATTTCTACAGTTGACTTTGGACTCTTGGAAAACTTCCGGCATGGAAATTCTGAGTAACTTGAACTCTGTGTAAAAACTGCTTAAAACGTCTCGTTCAAAATTTCATAGCCTTAAAAATGAAAGAACTACTAGCAGAGAAAAACGTCGAGTGACTTCTATTTAATAAAATTGTGACTATTTTTATGTCCTTCCTCTTTTTTATCGTCTTTTTTCGCTGATGTCCTCTTTTATGGTCGATAAATGCGAAAGTCCCCTTTTTGTTGGGACGGATATATGGCGACCCTAACTGATGCACACGGGGACCACTGCAGAAGTCTCATGGACGGTGGGGGTGACGGCAATGCAGGCTTCCTCTTGACTCTGCTGTATTTCCCTGCACTCTCATCTGGGGTATGACACCCAGCACAAAGCGCGTTTAGCTAATGAAGTTTATCACTGCCAATGTTATTTTGACCACAATGTCTGTATGACTGGAGGGAAATACAGGGAAGTGCGCTGGAGGAGGATGTGCAAGTGTAGGGAGATAATGGAGGTTCTTCAGTGATCCGAGTTTAGGCAGATTGTTCACAAAACGAATTAATGGCTCCCTTGGTTCACTGACTGTTTGGAAACTGTGAAAGCGTGCAGCTTGGATCGTCCTTCTTTCGCCTGAAAAATTCACTATTTACTGCTTTCACTGAGTCGAAAGAACAACCCTTAATAATATGCATAGCGCATATTTTTGTGTATTGTTACACTGGCAGAGTAACATTTAGAATTAACGGACTGGAAAGAGTGACTGTCGTCCCACTGCGAGATGGGTGGGAATGATTCGTTGTATCTTTTCCCTGCCGAAGTTTATTTTGTATTCGAAGCAAGGTTCCCTTAGTCTGACAGCGTAATATGGGCTTCGTCAATGGGTATTCGGATCATATTGTTTCGGGGAAACGTAGTTTCCTCATCTTCAAGGTTTTAGGTGAAGACACTGGGATACTACCTTTCCTCAAAAAGAAGGGATCCGATTTTCCCTTGACGAGGCGTCGTATCCCAGAAGGAAGGAATTCTCAGGCACGTCGATGTGAAAAAACTCAAAACGCCGAAGAAAGTAGGTTCTAAAAGAGTGGTGGAAGCATCACTTTTAAATCTGATTAATGAGCGTGTCATTTTTGTTCACTGCGCTTATTCTTTGCGTATTCTAGCAGAAGTTTGATTTCCTATAGTCCAGGTTATACATGCATTTGTATTTAGGTATCTTGTTCTGCCAGGTAATGAAAGCGTGTGATAATGTTGACTGGACTGAAATGTGTTAGGAAAGGGCCAAGTGATGACGTTAATGACGTTTCGGATTTCGTAAAAATTTGGGGAATATCTTACCCTGCAACGGAACCGACAACTGACCAAAAACTCTGCACTGTGTACTTTTTTTCGGAGCGACTTTATTCCGCGCTGTCCACTGAAGCGTGGCAGAGGTCATCACCACACAGCAGTTGAAGTGGCTCAAACAGTAAGGAATCTGACTTGTAGCAGACGGTGTCAGGTTCGAATCTCGGCCTTGACGGGGACTAGCCCGGCTGATTACGTGCATGGCTTTCGTCAGCTCCATCCAGGCAAATTCGAGCCACGACAGCTTGCTCTCACGTCATTTGCTACATAGGCAGTCTGTGCCATGTGAATTAGTAGGGCAGTCATTAATTAACTACGAATGGCGTCACGTGTAGCTGCAGAACGAGCGCAGATTGAGCATCGGGCAGGAAATGATTTGTATTGAAAACAATATTTTGATGGGACGTTGAAAGTTCTTCTAGGACAGCTGGATTCAGAACTAAGTCTAATGAAGAAACTGTGTATTTTGGAGAGAGTGTGATCGAATACTGATATTATTTAATCGTTGTGTATCAACTAGAAATGTTGGGTGGGTAAGAATAATTAATTTGTTGTGTTTTGTGCAGAAATTGTTGCGGTCTCTTGGAAGGTGCTAGGCGCAACTTGAAATGTGCAGTTGGTATTCACAGTTTGAAAATCCTTCATAATTGTTGTATATGTGGCCACGCGTCCTAGCCAACTGACATGTGTAACTTGCCTTACCAGGCCTAGTTCTGAGACATTAGCTTCAATTTGCCTGAATAGTCTTAAAAGAACTGCTAACATATACCAGATTTTCCGAGTTCGGTTTGGAAGGGATTTTATCCACATATTATATTTGTTTCCATGATCCAACCTTGTTATTCAATGTGTGATTAAGTATTCTTGCGAAAACCAGAACGCCCGATAGTGGCTGTTTAATATTCATGGAAGCTAAGGAGAGAGCAGATTATCATAATCATATTTGTTTCAACAGCAACACTGTTCCTCTGGTAAAGTTTGCGAAACTGAAAAATAAGTAATTTAATTTGAAATAACAACGGGGATATCCAAAATTAAGATTTAAAAATATGTGTTTGTGAATAATTACACTGGTGGAACAATTGTATAGAGATCAATTATGAAAGGCTTGGGCGTTTTACCAAATATTGTTCCGATTGAACTAGTAAGTTGCCTTCAACATGCACACACAGTGACAGTAACAAATGTCTGTGCTGTTCGTGAGGCCTAGCAACGTGTTGTAGTATATAGCGTGTTTTATTTTGTCGAGTGTAGTAAATGAATAATGATAGTGGTAATAGAAAGAATAATAGATGTAGCACTTACGTGGGCTTTCATTAGAAAGTCCAAAATTTCTTCACTGGTTTTCTTACACATTGATTTACTATATTCGGAAAAAGGAATTATTCTTATAGGTTATAAAAAAAATAAAACCAATTGTTAGTATAGTAAATTTTCTTACTACAGGAAGCTTGTTAAAATTAAATTAAGTCTGACAGACTTAAGTGGTTTAAGAGCATAGACGAGGATCTAAAAACTCAGCCCACCAAATTTTGGAAATATGTATGAAATATAATTCCTGTTTTATTCATCTTGATATAAATGGTACTGATATAGTTCAAGCTGTCGAGATAACTGGGGTATTTGCAAAATTCTTGCAATCTGTTTTCTAATACTTATTCTCCGGAGTGTTACTGCTCCGGTCTATTGTCTAGTGAATTTTTTCAGTTGCCTTCCATTTCCGAATTAGACATTTTGAAAGCTATAAAACGCCTTAGACCCTCTAAGTCTGTCGAACTTGATGGTACGCCTGGTTTTATTATTAAGGGTTGCTTCACAAGATTCGGGTCGTTGCTTGAATATATTTTCGATCTTAGCTTGTCACAGGAACACTTTCTAATGCAGCGACAAAAGTGGTTATTGTGCTTATTTTCCAAAAAATGCAACAGATCTTCCGTTAGTAATCAAAGATCGATTTCTCTTTTAAATTTCTTTTCCAAAGTTTTTGAATTTTCTATACGCGATCACTTCTCACATTATTTCAAACATAAATTGAATCCTAGTCAACATGGGTTTTCAAAACCAAATCTACAACAGCTAATTTGATAACATATCTTAATTTAATTTCTCATCCAATTGATTCTCAACGTCAAATTGGTTGTATTTATTTTAACCTTAGCAGTGCATTTGACCTTGTCTGGCTTACTATTTTACTTCACAGACCTTGTGCTCATGGACTTTCTGAAGGTTACGTAAACTGGTTTTGTAGTTACGTTTATAATCTGCAATCTTCTCTACGCATTTCAGACGTCTTTCATTACCTTTAGAAGTTTTGTCGGGGGTCCCACATGAATATGTTTTTGGACCTTTGCTTTTTAATATATTTATTACGACATTTTAAATGCAATGAAGCATTATAAATATTTATTATTTGCTGATGACGCTAACATTTTTCGTGTTATGAATTCCGTTGACGAGTGCATTTTGCTGCAGTTTGATACTGAACGTATACAAAGTGTATTACGAATTTCATGAAATTCAACAATAGCAAAACTAGGGTTATCACTTTTACTAGGAAAACAAATGTTCTTTCTTATGATTATAAACTACCGGACTCTTCTGTAACCCGTACGGACTCTATCATAGACCTTCGGGTAAAACTCGATTAAAAACTTCATTTCCACGTACACGTAGACTATATTTTCTCAAAATCCGCAAGGATGCTGTGTTTAACACGTACTATAACTGATTCCTTTTCTAATCTTGACAGTTTATTTATATTGCACTTAACTCTAGTTAGACCCATACACGAGTATGCCTCAACTGTGTGGAATTCTATAAAGTGTAGCGACGTTACATAGCTGGAACGCATTTAGCTGAAGTTCGTAATCATGTGTCAATGCCGTTTCTTTACTTATGACCATGTCACTTACGAAGATTTTATAAAATTTCCAAACCTTCATACCTTGCACAACAGACGACTTCCTTGATAAACATTTTTTATTTATGTTTTTTTTTCAGGTTTAAAATGTTGCACGTCTGTTTTGGATAATACTGGTGTTCAAGCTCTTCCTCATAATTTTAGAAACTCTTTCCTGTTTACCGCTAGGTGCAATAACCCACCGTCAGCTAGATGCGTTTCGGCTGCTAACCGTGTGTGCAGGGATGTTGACGTCTTTATGAAACCTATTACTTCATTAAAACAAATCCTGCGCTAATCTCTGTCATTTTTATATGAAATTATATGAGTTTATTCTGGGTTTAGAGCCTTTGCCTTAGTAATTTATATCGATTTTCTGAACATATTATTGTTTGTTGGTTTACTGTTTTTTTTGTTTATTTGTTTTCTCTTGTTAATTTGTGTCTGTATGTTTTGCTGTTTCTGTAATTGGCCATTTGGCTGGTGACTTGGCACATTAATAAAAAATTAATTGAATTGAATAAAGATAATCCAATGAACTTCTTCTCATTTTATGGGATATGAAAACTCGCGTTTTCATATGTTTGTATAAATCGCCAGCTTTAGGAGTCGTACCAGAGACCAAAAATTTGTTTTCAAATTAATTCGGAAGACACCACATGGTTCAGATTCGTCAAACACTAAGAATGCGAATATGTGGCGAATTTTATGTTCGAGTTGCCCTTTGGCAGATATATGCTTGACGACTGCGTGTAAGTATTGAAATTTTATTGAAGCCTGAACGTCTGCCTGATTCTGCACGGATATATATATATTTTTTTCGACAACATGGATCACTTCTCACTCAGCCCGTTTCGTGTGGCGGCAGGCAGCGAAGCACAGCCTTTGCTTCGATTATGATTTGCCGTGAGTCGGGGTCCACGCGTTTTTTTAATTCAGTGAATTTCGTTTAGTAGTATGGTTATACTCACTGTACTTACAGAAGGCGCAAGCACGCGTCCGATCTAACAGACACAGTTTATTATAGTCGAAAGTCTGCAGTTTAAGCGAGTCGGCGGGAAATTACTAACTGCGACTGACAAATAAAATAATGTTCCTATGTAATATCAATAGAGAGAATATCTTCAGAAACTCGTCAAAAGTTAAGTACCGTATATTCTCGAATCTAATCCGCATTAGTTTTTGCCGATTTCTTAAACGAAAAAATGGTAGTTCGCGGTTCTAATCCGCACCTTTCCTTCAACCGCCTTCAGAAATCGCGCGGTGGATGTCTGCTGCATGGAAAGCCATCCCGGAGAGCATTATCGTCAGATCTTTGAAGAAGTGTTGCATAAGCAATGCTTTGGACGGATTCTATTGGAGGACGATGGTGTAGATGAAGATTATAGTGACTGGGTGACGGATAACGATTCAGTTATGAGTGACGACGGCGAGTCTGGTGAATAATAAATTATAAATATTATATAATATTATAAATAATAAATAAACTAATAAATTATTGTATTGTGTTGTTTTTACGGCACGTACAGCAGCTCTATCATTTTCCAAAATCCAGCTCACGACCGCGAATCTAATCCGCACGCGATTCTAATCCGTATCTGATTTTTTAGCCCTCTGAGACTGTGAAAAGGGTGCGGATTATATCCGAGAATATACGATAAGTGTTTTGTCTTTTTAAATGTTCGAATAGCATGAGTTGCATTCTTTTCACTCGTTATTAACTCAGTATAATATTTAACTCCTGGCGGTTCACAAAGTTTGTTAAAGAATGTGGTTTTATTTGTTTTGTAGTTAAATAGTTCTCCGTTCCAACTCCTATCAATTATACCAGTTTAGCTGCATAGTTGAACGAGGAATCTGCAGTCTCTGGCTTTAAGATCGTCTTTGTCATACGAACCTATAGTGCATTTGTGTAAAATAGACTTGGGCCATTTTTTGGCTAGAATAATATTGTGCCCTTATGTTTGTCATGTCGCTTCATGGAGTGAGAGTATTGGATGTCCGAAGTAAAAAGGGAATATGTTGAGAATTTTGGCGGGAAATATTCGTGTAAGATATGCCACTGGAAGGCAAAAAAATTGACTTTAGAATGATATGAAAATGGATTTTATCGAGATGGTTTGTGAGTATCGGAAGAAGATGTAACTGGATCAGGATCATGTAAAATTGTGGGGTTTGTGATTAGTATTACTGAGCTTTCGGGTTTTGCTGCCACATTCGGAGTAGTAACACATGAGACCCACGTGATTTGAGGCGAGGTTAATCACGCTTCTCCACGGTTCGACTATCTGACTGGAAACCCTTCCATGCAAGTGAATGAAGAGTAATAGTGATTCTTCCTGCAGTCAACGGATCTGGCCCACTGCCAAAAGGGAGCTGAAAGGTAAAGAAGGAATGAATGAAAGCTAACTTTAGCGTGATACGTAATAAGCTTCGTCACTTACGGCATTTTAAAGCGCATACCAAACTGTGATGTCTTTAGCTTCACGCTGATACAGTCAGAATGTGTGTATAACGTTGATGCAGTTCGCGGAATTATCTTACGCAAATTTTTGACGTGTCGACAGGAAATATATATAATACAGTCTGTGAGGGAAGGCGAGTGATGTGTGTCCTCGGTTCGTTTCCGAGTTCCAGGTTTCCAAAACCAACCCGTCCGGGAATTATTTTAAGATGTTTGCATATTACAGGAATTCCGCGAAAGAAACGTAATAAAGCGGAAGTAGTATTTTGTCATATCCTGGACGTAACTCGAGCAGTTATGTTCTGTTTTCCATATACGTTATGTGTGTGGTTCTACATATTTGCTGTCACTCCGAGTAGAAAACAAGGCTTAATTTCATTATGAAAGACGTCGAATTAGCGAAACTTTACCATACCAGGTGGAAAATTTTAATAAACACGTAATAGGAATATGGTGCATTTTTTCATCTGAAGATGTAGTCAAAGAATTAAATGAGTAATGGTGCTTTTTCCTCAGAGGCAAAGCGGCCGAGGTGAGAACTTTACCACTGACTTCCATCTTGTGCCGAGGTTAAGAAATAGTGAAGTGTAACTTCAGTCTTCTACATACCTTCATGTTGTTCATAAGAATGTATTTATCTCACATTCAAAATATTTTGAAACGTGTTTGTCGCTGGGTATATTAGTATGCTGACTCTTAAGGACAAAGATGTACTGCCATATGTGGGGCAAGGCGACAGGAATACACTTCGCGGCCTTCTATACTGTAGCTAGCACACAACGCAGACATTTAGCATTCGTTCGAAGTGTGTGTGTCTCAATAAAATTCTCTTTCGGTTCCGAAATGGATGGCTGAATGTGTCATTTATTCTTATGTTATTGTATTTATTTTGTAATTTAAATTTCTTACACTGGTAACGAAACACTCCACTCAGCCCGTCACACACTTAGACTCAGCACATACCGGGCCAGTATGACGACAGAATCAACATGCAGATTGTATATACTCGTACAGACACTCCACACGACTTCATGTGAATTATAACAACAAAATAATTTAGCCATTTTATTATAAACGGGACAGTTTTAAAATATTAAAGATTTTAAACATTGTGATTCCAACAGCATAAACCTTATGTATGAAATTTTGAATTGCAGTACCAACAACTCTATTGACATAATTGTTTAACTTACCAAGGTATTAATTTCAAACTCTCTGAGGATGACGCAATAGTGTCGAAACATGTAGGAGCAGTATAATAATTTGTCAATTAATTGTGCGCTGTTTGGTCATTGTACTAAATAATAAAAATGCGCGGTACAGGGTGTTAAAATAACGAGCGACACTTTTCTAGGAAACTTTTGCACGATGGATCTCTGTAATTATTTTGCGATTATCTGCACCAAATTAATAATTGTGTACAAGTGTCAGTAACGATTAGGAAAACGTGGCCTGTAATCTGTTAACAATTATTGTTCATTTTATATATATATATACTTTGGGGATATGTTACTGTCTAATATCGTAATGCAAAAGGCGTATTTACAAGGAAGATCTTTGAAAGGGACTTTAAGGCATGTATCTGAGATAGGCGACACATATTAGCGAAGATCTTGAAGGGAAAAATTTGGTAGAATATGAGCTTCTTCGGGTTTGGTAACAGTGGCAGACTTGGTCTTAGTTTCTTGCTCTTTTGCATTCTCTTACGAGAGAACGTGGAACAAAGGGCATATCACACACGAACTTTGGAGCTAAACCAATTTCTCTTAGTTCTAAGTTTAACATTAGACCATTGTTACACAATAGCTTGAAGTGAAGGCTAAAGTCTAATTTTATGGTACAAGAATGTCTCGCATTTTATTGAATCAAGGTTTATGAATTGAGATTTCTTGGCAGACTGCGGCCACTTCACATAGTAATTAGCTTTACCACTCGACTCTGGCAAAAACGTAAAACGTACCGTTTGGCAAGGAACATTTTTTGTAAGTAAATACGCCGAAGGACAGCACTTCACAGTCGGTACTGTTACGTGTGTGAGTGAAAAACAACCCTACATGTCTTGAAATGCCGGTAGTACATGGTGCGAAGGCTTTATGTTATTTATTGTACTTCTGGCTGCTTTCCTTTAAAGATCGAGCCGACATAACCCTGTTGTTCTCAGACTTCTCATCACTAGCGCAGTTTTGACTTGCGGTGTAGTTCATCTGTAATATATCCAGTTTAGTTTAGTTTTAACATCAGACACAGTGACGTAGCCATAACGATTCAGACTGGTTGAATAGTTATAAGGTTTTCGAGGGAGATTCTGTATTGTGAAATTAAATTTGATGCGGAGGAGGAATATGTGGATCACGCCGTTTCCACTACCGTTGTTTCCAGCAAATCATGCCGTCCGTATATTAAATTCCTAAGAAACACACAGCACATTAGCGTGCTCTACTACGCATGGAAACAGACACCTCTCTTCTGTCTGTGATGCTCTTACTAAATTAGCTTGCCATTACTGTCAGTAGCAGTGTGATGTTACTTATGTTCTTGGAATGGTGATATATGGATTAAACCTTCACTTCGAGGATTTCTAACGTATATTCGCGTTTTGTTTTTGCGTATTTGCTTCCGTATTTTCGTATGGCTGTACGACGTAGTGGGAGGTGACTATAAACTAAGTTTACTTCAGCTTTGATTTAAGTTAAGTGAGTTGCACATATAATGTATTTGGCAGATCCAATAAAACCAACGCCTGACCTGATGCACTGACGTTCTGTTGAGTCCTCAGGCCAGCTGCTCTAACTTTGGTGTCCCACAGGAACTCATTCACCTCCCCATCACTCGGATCAGCCTAATTTTCAGCTTAATTTTCAGACTTAAAATAGAAATTTTGTGGGGGCGTTGAACGGAGATACAGTTTAATTGTTACAAAACCATTAACAATTTACACGCTGAAGTAGTTTACATCCGCATGCGTGTTTTGGCACTGTGTACCGTCGTTAGTGGTTAGTTGAGTTCTAGTAAAAGGCCCAATATTGATGTAAACTGTAAAATGGTACCGTTGACAGTACACTGTGTAGAAACAAGTAGGCCGATGTAAAATACAGTACTTTGTGAATTGTTTTTGAAAAGGCATTGTAGTAGACACCAAGGAAAGTATACAAGAAGAACTGATAGTTGCTGTTGATATGGAAATCAGAATTTTTTTTTTGCAATGCCTCGTGTCTGAGACAAGGCTATATGTGAAGTCGCAACCACATTTTCCTCTTTTCTAGGCTATTAATTTCTATTAGTCATTCTAGCCAACGCTTTGCATCCTTTGTAATTAAGGAAGCGTCATTAAATAAGTATCGAATGAAGAACAAAACAGTTGCTCTGAGAGATTAAAGGAAGTCATAAGCAGATGGAACTAAGGGTCTTCGGAATTTTCGATGCGATTGCTTGTGTGTGTGTGTGCGCGCGCGTTTAATTTCAGAAGGATGCGGGTTATTTTTTACCGTTTATAACACATTGGTTACTGTGTGTACCACCTGGTTTTACATTAATAGCAGCGATTGTCCGCACGGGTTTTACTTGTTGTGTTTCTCAGAATAAAGAACGATAATGTTCCAAGCAGAATTAACTGGGTGGAGTTTGTAACAGATCAGTAATGATTTTCGTCGGAGGTTGACAACTGAACTCTTAGTTATTATGTGGATCAATTTTACGCTTCAACGCCTGTCTGAAAACTCCAATGAATACAGAATTAATCTTACTAGGCGGGTATTTAATTAATTTATTATTTTCGAAGTGTTGTTCGGGTTTCACAATTTAAGTGTGGAAATGAACAGATGCAGCAGCAAACATCTTGTAGCGAATCTGATGTTTATTGGACCGTGCGTCATTGTGATAACTAAAGAATCAAAAAAACAATTAGATGCAACTTGATATTCTATTGTACTTCTTATAGGCTCAACGTGTTTCAAGCATTACTTTGCGCATCATCAGGAGCTCCCGACTATAATGTTTTTTTCCACATTGGTCGTGCCGTTCTTGGTTTGCTGTATGTTGGAGGTAAGGTGCAGTTAGGCTGGATTAGTGACCGGGTTGCAGGAAAGATAGAAGGAAGGGTAGAAGAGAAAGGAAGGCGAAGAAAGAGATGTAAGCAGCTACTAGATGGTCTTAAAGAAAAGGGAGGATACTGGAAAATGAAAGAGGAAACAATAGATCGCACTGTATGGAAAATTCGCTGAGAAAGAAGCTTTGGACCTTCCATAAGACAGAATACAGAATGAATGAATGAGTGAATGAATGAATGAATGTGCTTTTTTGCATTTGAGAGAAACCAAGAAAATCACCAGACATGCTAGCCCGCAATGGACAAGATTTTAAGTAGGTGCTTTCCGAAACTTAGAAGAATGCTCGTCTACCTGACAAATATTGTTATTGAAACCCGAGGGCTTTGGAACACAACGCCAAAACACATTCCTGGAACTGTTCCACTCTCCGTCCTTCTCTCCTCACGACCTAGGACATATCCCCTCCTATCACTTTCCTGGTTTTTCTGTCCAAGACGTACTCATCTTGTCGTAGTCACATGACCATCACTACCTTAACAATACTAGGTGAGATTTTTAATCATGAATTTCCACACTGTGTGACGAAAGCAGCACTGCTGAGCCAAATTGTTTTTCGGTTCGCTTCACGGAGTCTTAATATTTCAATTAAACTCTTTCGCGTCGGAACTCGTACGGTGGCCCAAATTTATATCGAGCGACCGTCTGGAATAGAAATGAATATATATATATATATATATATAAACAAACCAGGTGGGTCCGATCCGTCCTAATTGTTACAGTCTAGTGACGGCTTCCTTGGGTGGGGCATTGATTTCGTAGTGTCGTTATTAGGTTGAGGGCTTTCAGTGTCTAAACCTTCCAGCTCTTCCATCGCATGTCGTTGCCAGCTGTCGTGGGGGTAAGATCCATAATTTGTCTTTACTGTACGTCGCACTGAGCTTTTAAATTAGAGTTGCTTTATCTAATTTTCCATAACAACTTTCAAGCAGAATAGCATCAGAATATTCAAAGACTTGGCGTTGTATTTTATGACTTTTTTATATTAGAAAAATGTCCTGCATTTGAAGACAAACGCAGTCAAGGCATAGTCAACGGAGACATTGTTTTCGTGATGTATCCCCTTGCACATTTTGTAAACATGTGTACTTTTTCTTAATCACTTAAGTGATTAAACTATGGGCTGGACTTCCGCTGTTAGTTTTACGCCATTTCTAAGAATTTTTCCTTCCCTACCTCGCCCAGATCAACTTTGGGGACCCACTGAACTCTCGTCAAATGATCTGTTTAAACGAGGGCACTTAATTAAGCAAAGAGGCAATTTTACCTTACTTCATCATATAACACTTTTAATGATAAATTTTGCAAAGGAAACCTCAGGTTTTTTAGGTTTCCATATTGGTAGTTGTCACTGTAAAATAAAATGTATTATGTAGCATACTGCATATTCGTAAGGAAATTCTTCTGAGTATTCTTTATTATTATTTGTGATTTATTAACGACTGCATCATTATCACAGATGATGCAGCGTGTAATGACAATGTGATAGTCGGCTAGTGGGCGTGGCATAACTTGACGTACTGTCCCAGAATTCTGGAGGTACTGAGGAAGAACACAAAATGTTCAGTCAGTATAGTGTATATTCCGGTTGGGAATAGAGCCGGGGTCTTCCCGAAAAGTAATCACAAGCCATACTGTTTGAAATCACCTTATGTATTGAGTAACGTCTATATTTCATAATACCGTCTCCAGAGAATATAAACCTTACATCACAAAACGACTTATTGTAGTGAAGTTGAAATATTGTTGAAAATGTTTCTTTGAGACTGGAATGTATGATAAATACTAGCCTATGTGCGATAGTGTTGTATTTGTAGTGAAGGTGACAGTCTGCAGATTTTTTTTAAGGTGCCACATCCCCGTTGGTGTTAGCAAATCACAAGTACATGTTTTAAGTCAGTCCACCGAGCAATGGTTTTCATCAGTTCACGGCTGCAAGTTTCAGCTGTAATTGCTTGCCATCTTGAGGCCTTTTATAAACGTTGAACAGGAAAGATTAAATACTGGGTAAGAAGGAGATCTCTCCTTTCACATTACGGATGTATTATAAATGTATAAAACCGTTTATATGTGTATGAAATACAAAATACCTTCAGCCATGGAATTCCTGCATGTGTATAAATATCTATTTTGACGTTCAGGCGACCGTGCATCGTGATAAATTCTTAGACATAAACCCAACTATATACACTAATTTCTGAAATTTATTTTTGGAATAAAACTCTACATGTTTCGGACAGTTTCTCTGTTCATCATCAGGAGTTCTTCAATGTATACACAGCAATGGTATATGTCATACAGGTTTGCTGACAGCTTGCTAGCTGTCAGCAAACCTGTATAACATATACCATTGCTGTGTGTACAGTGAAGAACTCCTGACGATGGACAGAGGAACTGTCCGAAACATGTAGAGTTATATTAAAAAAAATTGAGAAATTAGTGCATTTATTTGGTTTATTATAAGAATATAAATATCTAATATTAAAATGAAGGGAAAGAGATTAAAAGTTGGCAAGTTGGTAACATAAAAATATAATGTATCGGTGGCAGTAAGCTACTGGATCCAATGACGATGAGAAAGGAATGTGTGACGAAGTGCACTATCTTTACTTTAGTATTAGCCTACAGATTGTATTACAGTGGTGTCTGGGACTGACCTCAGCTGACGTGTTAAGGTGGGCATCCTAAATCTGTGTAGTAGAATGCCGGCATGGTACCTCAAAATGTGTCCTGACCATATCCGTCTACAGTTGTTATAATCACATTTGTGTCGCACTCACCATGAGAGCTGAAATAGTCCCTTTAATTAATTACCTAAACATCAACATTATTTATGGCACCATAACTCATATTCGCTCCGCTGTCGAGTTATGACCTTTTACTGAATATTTAGGGCAGACTGTGCTGATTGAATGTTACGGATAACGTGGTAACATAAAAGTTGTGTAACAAAACATACGTACCAGAAGCAGCAGAAAATATTTAATTTACGTCTTTTATTGTGTATTTTTTCTACATTGTGTTTGTGTTTTTTTTAAGTCAAAACTTACATTGTCTTTATTACGCTAAGAGAAATATTTTCGTAGAAAGAAGGTATAAGATCCATTTTTTTACTACCGACTTGACCCTGGGTGTGTTGAAAGTCCTGTTTCAACATACAGCAAGATTTGGCTATGTGTGATTTAAGGCTTCCGCCGCAAAGTAGATGAGATCTGAGCTCTTCTGGCTTATTACGCAGCGTATGGTGGTAATTCCTTGCCGACGTTTCGAGACAACGTCTTGGTCCTATCTTCAAGGGTCAAGGAATCCGACAAGAGAGACAAGAAGATCATTGCAGATGGGACAGATAGGTTGTTCCAAAACGACGGTAAGGTAGTGCCACCATCCTCTACGTAATATCCAGAAGAGCGCAGATCTCACAGTTTGGTTATATATTGGATTTAGTGCAGTTTGATGGCGCCATAGAGGTGCGTCTTACGGCTTTCCAGTAAACTTTGAACCTTGATTTCGTCAACGTCACCTCAAAGCACGATATCTTATTCAGTGGTGCAGGTTTGGTGCCTATGTTTATGAACTGCTGGTTACATAACTGTCGTGAGTTTCTCTATCACACTGGGAATAATACTCAGCGGAATAGATTCATTCTCTTATAGTGTTTTGTGTGTTTATACACAACGTTTCATCGTGCTTCAGTGACGAGAATAATCAACGAACTTAAGCCACTGTTGTGGAAACCAAAGAAACGGAGTAAATTTGGTGTACATGGCGGCGTTGCTACTCTGCGAGGGGTAAGCAGAGCTTTAAGACTGCTGTGGAGAGAAAATACTAGTGGTGATCAATATGGGCTTTAAAAACATTGGATGAACAGTTATCTTCAGGTACTCCAGTCACAAAAGAGGAAACCTAATGTAGATACTTAATTCTGCCATTCTTCATGCCAACACTTGAGTATGAAATAAAGTGTACCATATACAGCCCCGTGACAGCTCCGCTTATGGATAAAAAAAAATTATTTCCATTTGAGCTGGGGTCAGCATATACAGATTTTTCTCTACGTCGATACATGTTTCCTTCTCATTTGCGAATGTGAATTTGCTAACGTCGTGGCTTTTCACAGCGAAATTGTTTGGTTTGCAATCTTATAGGCTAATGACATCGTGAATTTATGTAGGATGACACAACGCCTCGGAGGGAAATGTTATCTCTGTCTTGAGGGTGAAGGAGTACGATCCAAGTTGATGCTGAAGTGATATGGTTCTATTAAGTAGGTGGGTTACGAGAGATGTGGCCAGCGAAAGGCGAGGGAAGTATTAAACAGGCTTCCTCTGTTTTTATAACCTCTAGTGTTGGTCACATTTGTAAAGGTTTTAAGTGGAAAAATGGATTATAAAGGATCCTACGTTTGTTTTCACACATTTTACCTCTAATTGATGAGACCATTTACTGAGTAATATACAGATATTACATTTTATTGGAATTTTCTTCTGGCAGTCGTGTACTACAATAAATTGGCAGACTCATATTTACCTAGTTGAAACCAGAGCATGATTGTAAGATATGCCTACCAGTATTTGTTTAACATTCTGGTTTTTCAGTAACGGTTACATGTCAAGATGCTTTTTGTAGGAGTAATCTGAGCTGTGAAAAAAAATGGGAATACAATGAAGAAGTTCATCAGCTCTTTATAGACTTCAAGAAAGCTTTTGATTCAGTTAGGAGGGACGTCTTATATAAGATTCTAATTGAGGTTGGTATCCCTAGGAAACTTGTAAGGTTAATAAAGATGAGTCTGACTGAAACATATAACAGAGTCCGTGTAGGCAAGAATGTGTCTGACAGGTTTCCTATTAGGAATGGTTTGAAACAAGGAGACGCTCTATGGCCAATGCTTTTTAACTTTGCTCTAGAGTATGCCATTAAGTGGGTTCAGTTAAACAGGGATGGCTTGAAACTAAATGGTAGACATCAGCTTCTGACTTATGCCGATGATGTTAATATACTGGGAGGAAGCATACATACTCTAAAGGAAACCGCAGAAGCTTTAGTAGCTGCTACTAGGGAGATTGGACTGAAGTAAGTGCTGATAAAACTAAGTGCATGGTCATGTCTCTAGATCAGAATACAGGACGAATTCACAGTGTGAGGATTGATAATATTACCTTCGAGAGGGTGGAAGAGTTTAAATATTTGGGAACAAATTTAACAAATCAAAATTCTATTGCGGAAGAAATTAAGAGCAGATTGAGGTCAGGAAATGCTTGCTATCATTCGGTGTAGAATCTTTTGTCTTCCAGGTTGCTATTCAAAAATTTAAAAATCAAGATATAGAACTATAATTTTGTCTGTTGTTTTGTATGGACGTGAAACTTGGTCGTTGACATTGCGGGAGGAAAGGAAGCTGAGGGTGTTTGAGAAAATGGTGTTCAGGAGAATATCTGGACCTAGGAGGGACGAGATAACGGGAGAATGGAGGAGAATGCATAACGAGGAGCTAAATGATTTGTACTCCTCACCCAATATTGTGCTGGTGATAAAATCGAGAAGAATGAGATGGGCTAGGCATGTGGCGCGTATGGGTGAGGAGATGGGGGTGTATAGGTTCTTGGTGAGGAAACCGGAGGGAAGGAGACCAATGGGGAGACCTAGGCGTAGATGGGTGGATAATATTAGGATGGATCTCCAGGAGGTGGTGTGTGTGTATATGGACTGGATTGGGCGGGCCCAGGATAGAGACAGGTGGCGGACGCTTGTGAGTGCTGTAATGAACCTTCGGGTTCCGTAAAATGCGGGAATTTCTTGACTAGCTGCAAACCAGTTAGCTTCTCACGTAGGACTCGGCACCATGGAGTAAGTAAGTAAGTAAGCTGAGCTGTGTGCAGTAACTAGTAAAGGTAAAGGTTAAAAGGTAAAGTTTTTTTTATATACAGTAATGAAGTCATGTAGGAGGAGTGGAGGCATGTCTTCACTCATTCTTAACCTCGGTACTAGCTGGGGGCGTCTGGTCTGCAATACTCCTTTGCCGTTTGGCTCCCGGGGATATAACATCTGGTTTCAATTGAATAGGGAGCTGAATGGAGCCTAGAGATGGCCAGGACATTTGGAGAAGCGAAAAATGTCTTTAATCTGCCGTGATTTGAACCCTGGTTTGTCCATCCCATAATCTAGGCACTGTACCGACTATGCTACCACTGTAACAACCAACATAGGCGTATGTTGGTACATCTGAATACGTGTAAAAGCTTTATGCAATTAACTTATTTTTATGTTACCATAAAAGATGATGCAATGAAGATATACGAAACTTGAGACTCCCTCATGTGTTTACTTGTCCTGCTCTCGGAAGCTGTGAAATTTTTTAACGTTACCCACAACTTTCACGCGTATACAGACCTTGGCCTAAATAGGGTTCATTAAACCCAGAAAACACCTCTTACAAACGCGGTGTGTGCACGAGAGGCGTTTCGTTGTGCTGCCACAACGATCAAATTCGTTTGGTTGGCGTTTTAGCGTGATATATACATCTCTTTAAGAGGGAAGCTGTAGTTTAAAACGCGTCTTTTCCATTATAGTGATCACTTTGTTTGAATAAACGACGACACGTGACATGAAGTCTCCTTTGCACTGCTATATCATTTTAATTACTATGACCAATGCAAGATTTAGAGTGAACTAGATGACAGCAAAATATGAATGTGAGGGAAATGCAAGATAAAAAAAATTGTCGCCCTAAAATAACCAATATGTAATGCCTGTCTCATGGGCAGAGATATCCTAATAATTTTTTTTACCCTCGTATATATGTCTGTTTGCTTGAGAATAATTATATGCACAAAGATCCAGCTAATTTGTTTAAGAGCATACTGTTTTATTATTGTAGTACTATTTTATTTTTAAATTTAACACATTTCATTGCCATGTAAATAAAGCTAAATCGATTCACAATTTTTCTTAGTATGTTTATTTATTTTTCTACTTGTTTCGGGCTACTGTGTGCCTGTCATCAGGAGGAACAATTGTATTTATGCGCCACTTGGTACTTGTTATTCTGTAGGGATGACAGGGTGCACCCTGCATACCAGACAGTCATCCATACAGAATAACAAGTATCAAGTGTCGCGTAAATGCAGTTGTTTCTCCTGATGATGGAAACAGTCGCTCGAAACATGTAGAGAAAAGAAATAAACGTACTAAAAAACTATGCACCAAGTTGGCTTTATTTTCAAGATTATACGGGGATGTACGGTCAACAAAACATAAAATTCATTTCATTGCGTTTAGTGGCTTATTTTAAATAATTCAAATAATTATTTTCATACAAATATGAACGTAAGACTTTGCTCTGAGATGCCTAATTTAAACGCGGCAGTGATTGTTCCAACTTAAACCGTGCGACAAATGAAAACTGCTTGTGTTACTTGGCGACGTTACGAAAATAAAATAAAAATGCTGAATACATTTCCTCTAAGAAGTGAATTTTGTGAAATGGTACCATCGTGGTTTGTACACCGGAGACGTAGACCACCACTTACTCCGTTTAGTGAAATAGCGCAGTTTCATATAAGTGAAAGGGTGAAATGTCAGAATAACAGGTTTTGGCCGGCGAAAAATCTCGTGTTATTCCTCGAAGGGCCATTATTTGACGTTATGGGGTGTTGTGATATGAGTGCAGGGATTCTTGGGCCATTTATTTTTCTGACAGTCTGTATTCACACCAATATTTCTCTCATAATCTGGCGTAATCTTTTGAATAACTATCCGATGTGGGGCAACCTGTCTTTTTCGTTTCAGCAAAGCATTGTACTAACTCACACCGCCAACAATTCTGTGCGTTGTCTCTACAGCGGTTTTGAAAACAAAATGATAAGCAGGGGAATGTGTTCTCCTCGTTCGTCAGTTCTTAACCTGTGCTGTCAATTTTTGCGTGTAGGTTACGTTTCGGGATAAAGTGCGTAGTAGCAACCATTGCACGAAGGCGATCCTAAACCGTACACTTTTACCAGCAGAACTGCGGCGTTGAACGAATAACGCGTTTAGTTCCTTGGGACTCTTATCTGCGAGTCGGAGGGAAACATTTCAAGCATATACTTTGGTTGTGGTGAGTAAAAACGAAACATGAATGGTAAAACACAGAAAGCGCATGGACCCCGACTCGGGGCAATATGCAGTAGCGCGGGTAGTTGACCAAAGATGATGCTCAGATAAAATAATGCCCATGTAACAAAGTCGCGCCTGCCTTTACGCTTTTTAAATGAAGAATTGTATAGTTCTAAAATACCCGGTACAGATGATGAACACCAAAGCTGCTGGGCCAGTGTACCCTTTTTTTTGTGCTGTCGGTTCAACACGACCCTTTACTTACGTTGACCTGGAATATAAATATCATACCACACGAGAAGTGATTCGTTGTGCAAAACGTTAAATACGGATACAAATGTGTGGCAGAGAGGCTTCAAGTATGTACGTATTGGCAAAGTAATGAGTCCTATAGAGCCACATTTTTCATTGGATTGTACATATGCGCTTATATTCATGCAATTGATGCACATTTCGGTTACTGCAGTTAAGCAAGAAATGGATAAGCTGAAGGATCGCGAGAAGTGGTTTGTGTCAAGTACCCGTGAACCTGAGCTGTACAGAAATATGTGTATAAATAAACAAAGAATGTGTTTCGAAATTTTCTTTGTGTCTTTCTTCCTTTTGGCGCTGCATCCCAACGCGGGCTATGACCCCCTCTTTCATGAGGTATGTAGATCACACACAACGACGCACAAGAGTCGGTAGGACTCCTCTGGACGAGTGACCATCTTGTCGCAGAGATCTGTACCTGAAGACAACACACAGCACTCAAAAGAGACAGACATCCATGCCCACGGCGGGATTCGAAACCACAATTCCAGCAGGCGAACGGCCTTAAACCGCGCGGCCATTGGGACCTGGAATTCGAAATTATACCTACTCCATTACTGTAAAGCTTTGTATCTTTGTCAGAAGTAAGGTATGTGAATGTAATTACAGCGAGTGGAGACGTTTTGCTACATTGGCGTGTGTGTGATGGAAACTAGTTAAAGTTAAGCCGAGTAATCCCGTAAGAAAAATTTTTCAATTAGTTGACGTCTTGAAATTCATTATGCAGGAGTAGAGGGGGAAGAAGAGGTTTTTAGACGTTACAACGAAGTAAATGCCATGCTTCCGGGCATGCAGACATAAACCTGAAATAATGTGACCCTAGTTTCGGATGGTTGGACGCAGATGTAAACTCTGGGCTAGGGTCATTCTTATCCGTGAGGCTACAACATCGCAGTCACAGTCCTGGAGTCGTTGGCTTTACAAATGTATACAAAACAGCAGTATCCGCTTATACACACCGAAATGTACATCTCACAAGAAGATGGGGTTGAAGTACTGAGGGTCAATAGAATTTGCCTTACTCTGTACGTTTATATTACCTAAGTGCTTTGTTTTATTTTATTAATCACTCATTTTCTAAAACCTTTGCAACCCTTGCTTATGCACAATATTGTGCGTAATGTAACCTTTAATTCTAAATGGCACACGTTTTTGGTCGTTATTGTACAGAAGACCTGAGATTAAACCCCCTAGTGTAAACGTAATTAAAATAACATTTGAATTACATACAACACACTGCGTATACAGTGGGACGACCAATTGGTAATGCACACAGATTACAGTGATAATTATTCGGACTCCGCAAATGTACGTAGTAAACAAAGCTCAACATTTTAAATGCACGAGCAGGTGGAACATCCAGTAATCACTGAGCTTAAATGGTTAAAAGAAGCAGAGAGTGGTCAGGTATTTGAAATACCTAGTCTAAACTTTGATGTCCCGCTGCAGCTAGAAATGGACGTCACAGACATTGACTTTTTCAGTGGGCGGTAACATCCAGCGGCTACATAGATTAAGCGTAGAGTTCACGTGTGCAGACTAAAGTAGCCGTACTGAACAAATGAAATAACCCACCTCTAATAATAAATGCTTCATGCTCATCTAAATTGGAATTTGTTTAGCTATTCCTGTGTTGACAGTAAGTACGCATAAATCACATCTATGTATAGTGTTGTTTATGAGCAGAACACATAGGTGTAACGTTAAACCTGAAGTCAAGGAGCCTCACTGACAGTTTCTGTATTTTGTTTTGAACAACTTGCGCTGTTAAAGTGAATGCGTTAATTTTAGACATTTAAAATCACATTGTAGAATGTTGGTGAAATCAGTGCCGCATTCGCTAATTAATGCGGATACCTTTAATCTGTTTGCAGACTAAAGCGGAAACGAACTTTCTGGTTTCATAAAATGTCTGGCATTTCTTGACCGAATGAGCTGTGAGTGGGTGCTCAGAAAGGGCATTTATCTGTGGAATTACGTGTAGACATATGTGTGTAAATGTATACAGGCAGCTGTAGCGAGTTCTATGAACCACTGCGTGCTTACGCGTGAGCGCCTAGCAGTGCTGCATACACTTAATCATTTCTATAAAAGGCCAAGTAAGAAATTCTTTGACGAAGATTTTACGCTACGCAGAACTTTAAACTACGAATGTGTGCCACCACTTTGCATGAAGTTCTGAATATTGTTTATGTTCCTTACACGTGTCTTTCAACGTGCAATATTATGGGACATTGGCTAACCTAATCGAGGATTTTGTAGCTTTGCTCGTTTGTATTGGGAAAGTTTCTGTATAATAGCCCACTGCAGTTACGACACGAACTTATCCTTCCGAATTCTTTCCAATTCATTCTTCTTCAGTCCTCTTGTCAGTGGAAGCTATAAAGTCCGATACGATGGAAGCGTTGTAAAGTAAAGAACTACCGGGGTGCTCATAAGTCCTTAGGCCGACCAGGAAGGAAACAAACTCGGAAGCATGTCAGGGACGCGCGCGATTTCAACTTCGAGACGCGAGCTGTTATCAAGTTTTTTTTTTAATGCAAGGCAAGGCGCCGAAGGAAATTCACGCCATTCTGACATAAAAATTAGCTTGTTTTGTTCCTGGTCGGGCTAAGGACTTGTCAGCACCCCTATACATTCTTCTAAAGAGACTGAAGCCAAAAATTTCAACCATCTGCGATAACTTTATTCTCTTCCTTTTTAGAGGTAACGACCTTCAAGTGTTGAAGCGGACGTAATAATGTTCATGGCGTCAGTATTGACGTATAGCGTTCTAAATAATCTAAACAGAAGATCTTGGCAGCTATGTTGTTTCGGAGGGTGTGGAGATAGACAGTGACAGAATTAACTTAAAATTAAAGATTGTAATTTTAACATTTTAATGATCCGTTCAAATTATTTGATAAATATCTCTTTCCGTACTGTTGTAAAAAATAAACAGAACTGCTTAATTTATTTTGCCTTCATTTTCGGAGTAGCGCATATTTGTGAATTGCATGCTACGTCTCACATGTTATTTAAACAAATTCGTTGATTGCTTTGATCTCAAATCGCTTCCCTTCCAACTACACTGCATGAAAGTGTATTCGATTCGTGAAGGATGCTTGTACAGTATTTTTGTGTTATGCAGTCTAACTTGGCGATTTAAACAAGACTGACAAGTTATTTTCTGCTACGTAGCCGTGTGTAGGCTGTTTTTTGCATTGTAATTCCATTCTTCATAACCAACACTTATTTTAATCGTGAAGCAGTATCTGTTCTCCCTTGTAGTGTTAGACATAAAATGTCTGAAATGCTGGTAGATTACATTTTGCTTATTTGTTGTTTTAGTTTTGAAGGGTTACCTTATAGGCAATCGAAAAAAAAACTAATGACATCTTTTGGTATAATTGTCAGAAAGTAGAACAAGTTCAGATGTTTGAGATTCTTGTGATAGGATTATATCAACTGTAGGAATAATTACATTACTAGCGTTCAGCACTTGAATATTTATGTGTTTCGACAAAAGAACAAGAGAATCTCTTCATTAGACACCTATGAGGTGCACACGGACACATTTCGTCAGGCGTTTGCCCTCATTAGCGTACAGTATGTCATACATTTCTGTTTCCTTTTACCACCTTTGTCTTGGGCCAAAAATTATCTTCGGCACCACTTTTTCAAAGGCTATTAGACAAGATTCTTTAGGATGAACCCATAGGCCTTTTTAAGCCTACACCTTGCAGTGGATTAGCTGCTGTTTGATTGATTACAAAATACACTCTTAAAAAAGTAACAGTAAAATGCAGTCAAATACGAATTGTGTTTGCCTGCATTTTACAGATACTTGTCATCCTACCAACACAACGGGGATGTCTCACCTGAAAGACACTCTTCCCCTCTCGTGCTGCTGGAATTTGTTCCACATTTTGGCTCTGAAAAGGGGGCCTGTGTTTCACTTTTCTTCCGAGAAACAAATTATAATTTAGTGCAGGTGTTTGGAAAGGTACAGCATCCTAAGAAATTAGAAATGCATGATTTATGTCTGAGTTCGTTAATAATGTAACTTTGATAGTGCTTATTTGTTTCCAGGCGAAAATGAACAAGCATTAGAACTCATGTTATGGGTTTATTTAGAGATATTACGGTGGCTATTAATTAAATGGTGATAAGTCTACGGAAGAAGCTCTTTGTGATATTGGGAATGCTGCATCCAACATCAGTTGTGTTAAATAAAGTCTCACACAGAGCAGTCGGATCTCGACCTAGGGTCAGCTTGTTGGAAAGCTTGTGAAATAAACAGACGGTAAAGGTAGCTATACCAAAGCCCAATTGTAGTAACACCTAAACTTCTAGGAGAAGGTATGTAGTCAAACACACACAACGGGGATGACACACTTCCTAGACCTAAACTTCGCCCTTCAAACATATATCAGATCCGTAAAATTCAGAAGGAACGGCTGCCAGCATTGGCGATAATCCTGGTTTTCTGCAGTATCTCCAAACCCAGCGTGATACAGAATGAGATTGGAGCAGAACTGTGATGATTTTCGTGGTATAACTTTCGACATTACTTTTTCCTTGTAGTCAGGATATCCTTGATATTTCTATGCGTAAAAGCGGTGAATTTCTACCAACCTATGTGATTCCATGTCCAGTAAGATATTAAAGTTCATAACAACTACGGTGAAAACGTCAGCTCTCACTTGTAAATTATGACTATTATAACACTTGCCAAGCAGTGGATTATCCCGATATCCATTCGCAGTGGACGATTTTTCCGGTCACCTCTTGTGTGTAACAAAATGTAACAGCAGGCACACAGTTGGCTTGTAAGTAATTACCAAATTTCGGCCAGAGCGTTCTTGTTCTAATGGATTTATTGGGTTTATCTCCTCAGGTCTCACCGTTTTCAAGGTAAACTATTTATTATTACCTTGGTTGTCAATTTTTATTGTTGGTAGCGTTGGTGCAGACCACAGACCACGAAATGATACCCGCTCTTGGGAGGTTAGCGGGCGTGTCTGGTGCGGTGCGTGGGACTGCTGGCTTTAGGTGGGACTACTGGACTGATTTGGTAGGTGCGACGGACTTCGATCACCGAACACGGACTGAAAACACCGAGCATTTCGAGTAGCGTGTATGAGTTGTAAGCGAGTATACTGTTCGAATGTTTTTAGGATGAGTAGTGGCAAATCGCCATTTACTGAGAAATCTTGCGCATGCACATCTGTCACATCTATACCACTAATCATCTCGTGGTCTGCGGACAGCAAAGAATAGTCTATCACAAATTTATTATAAACGACATTGAAAAGATTCTTTTATTATTACGTCTTTAAAGTTTCTAGCAATGATGTATCATAATAGACGTAACTGATATTATGGTTATTGTCTATCTTCTCAGGCTGAGACGAAGCACGTTTCGGGAATTAGATCTGTCTGGATCCTCAGGCGAAAAAGAGAGGGAGAACCTAATCTGGTGGTCCCTTTGGAAACGACTAGTACTGTAACTGTCCTGTGGCAGGGACTAGCTGTTTCTAACGGGACCATCAGAGTAGTTTCTTCGTCCGCCCTTTCTACCTGAATACATTGTCAAAAAAGTATCATTCACATCTGTCGACGAATGTTATTTATAGAAGGAATTGAATTATGTATCTGCGGCTGAATTTTTTTCTTATTCTTGGTCAAAATATCGTTGGCCGAAAGTGTAGATAGATGGGAGAAACAAATCATTACTGATTTCCAGGCGACAGATTTCGTAATTGGGAGAAATATAATAATATCTGGGGTAAAAGGGTGTATTAGTAAGAATTATGTTGACTGTCTGAAGGAGAGGTATTTATTTTATCGAGGTAGATTTCTTTGGTTTATTCAAGAGAATTAATTAGCCATACAAAAAAAATAAAAATTTTGAGATGTACATTTGACAACATTTAACATTTAAAGGACTTCTTAGCAGGAAATCACCTGTTTGATGAAATTTTTGTTTTCACACACAGAATAAGATGATGTGGGTATTCTGAGGAACCAAAAAAAAATAAAGAAATACACTTTTATTTTACCTTACATTTATTGTACCAAAATTCAGTGTATACTGTACAAATCAGTACAAAAATTCAGTAGATCACAGCCATTTTAAAACCTAGGACAGTATAAAGTTGTTTGGCACGTAATGAATGCACGCTTGTGGTTTCAACAGCACGCGTTGTTATTACAGGGACATCATATTTAACAACAAAAAAACAATATTAACGACAACTTTATACCATCATTGACGAGTTTTAGCTTACAAGTATATAAAATAGCACCATCACGTTGTTCTCATAACCCTTAAATTGCACTTTCAATTTATTTATGGCAAATATCATCTACTCAATATACAACCGTAATGAGACATAAATGGAAATGTTTTGTAATGTTACATGTACGAGTCTACTAACTTCTTGTATAAGTTTTTAATATATCAAGGTTTACAATCTATCAGTAGTTTTGCCAACATAAATTGAACGCGCGTTACTCTTACTCTAGGATTCTAGACTTCTAGGCTTCGTTACAGACTCAGTACCGTGTTGTTAAAGTAAATTTTGTTTTTTATATTGGCACAAAATTAATATCAATGTTGTGTTACGTATTTCTGATATTGGCAGAAATTTTATACATGTAACTGTTTGTATGAAGTATAAAGTTTCACATACCGGTGCGTGAACAGCGGTAAGTTGATATTGTAACCCAGGAGAAGCAGTGTAATTTGATTATCAAAGAAATGCAGACTGGTTGTTGAGAGTATTCAACAGGTTTAAATCAAAAAGCAGTGGAACAACTTTTGAATTCAAATTTAGTATACCAAAGTTATTTCATTAATTCAGACGTAATGTTAACACATATCAAAGCATTTTCCAATAGTGACGTAGATACTGAAGTCTTCTCACACGAGGGAATTTTTTTTTTTTTGCGCAGATGCTTCGATGTTATTTCTGTTTCCCATCCTGGCAACAAGCCCAGTAGTGAAAAATTTCGCTAAACACATTAGAAGACACAACGGAGTTTCTGTACTACGTGGATGTGGTGCTTTTCAACATTTTTTTTCTTCACATTTTGAGTTTCTGAAACACAGGTGCTTCAAGAAACATGCTGCAAACACACGTGCACACACATACATAAGACTAGCTGTCTTACAATTACAGATACAAACACAGATTTACAAATAAATATATTAATTGTGAATAATTCCGTAATTTATTTTGTGCATTGTCTTAACGGATTTATGCCATATCCAGCAACCAGAAATATAGGAAATATTTCTGACTAGAAATCCGGCACCAGTATACGATTATGCAACACAACATACATGTGTTACATAGCCAAATTTTCTTTGATGGTTTCTAAATATTTCGTGGACTCTGTAAGTGTAAGTAGGCACACCTACGTGACAAGAATCCTGTTTTGTACCATGTTTATACGATTAAAACACTTATAATCGATGGACAAAACTCTACATTTGTTGGGATATACACACGTTTAAGAGTATCAAATATGGAATGTGTTTACATTACAACAAACACTTAAAACCGAGTAGGTTATAATATTACCTGTCGCTGGACATCTTTCCTTTTTCCAACGTCTGTAATTGGTTTTGTTGTAACAGTATCTATTATTTACATTCAAAATGTTGGACTCGCGCATTAAACATCTACCCAAACACTTCAATAGTGACCATTTTAAACACTCCCTTTCTGTGAGATTACTTACTAACATCAGGAGCGACAGGCTATTTGAACCGGTTGGGACATTTCATTTCAGTGAAGTTGTGTGATATTATTGGTCAAACTTGAAATCACCCTTTCGCCAAAAACGTTGCAGATGTATGACGCATTCGCAGCCTATTCGTTTGGAACACCGCCCATGTCACTTACATACCCAGGCTCTTAACGCCACATGGATAAGTACCTGACCCCACGATATAGTAAGTTTAACTCCTCTCTACATCAAAAACTGCCAGGCAGGGAAATGCATTATTTTACATTGCAACCACTACTTCTCATCTTGTGTTAATTAACTGTTCTCTGATCTTTAAATTCAATTTGAATGTACGTTACATGAAACGTAATGAATTCCTGTCGTTTTAATAGAATTGGAAATTCGTAAGTTCTGTCTGGCTTGTGTGGTTACAGTAATTTTAAACGAACGGAGAAGGCATTTGTTAGGTACACTAATTATCCAAGTATGTTATTACGTTTCACCTAAATGTATCGGGGCAAAGTGACTAGGCAAAGTGCTCATATCTTCTCTGCTATAAAGTAATATGGAATATCTATTAGGGAATTTGCAGTGCAAGTCGATTTAAAATATATTATACAATTTCTTATAAATAAATTAAATTAAAAGTAACTGAATAAAATATAAAAGAGGAAAATATTAAATAAAATTAAAGCTTTTGACGAAATTGAAAACTGATAGAACAGGATTCACCTGCTCTCTCATACCTCCACCCAGCCTCGTCAGGCATAGGACGCATTGATATGTATTCAGTATTCTGTTAACGCTCGAACACAAACATAAAGCAAATCCAATATAGGCCGGCCTATTCTTATTGATTTTATCTTTGTTAAACCACGTGGCGCTTGTCCTACAGAGGCTGGGAAGATGGTTCCTTTTATTATTCAACTTTGTGGCGGAACGATTACTAGAATGTCTGCTGTATCCAAGCCACTTAATCCGTCACTGGGAAGGAGAGAGGCGAACAAGTTACCTCGTCCATGGTTGTGCGCCGATGAGGCAGTCCTTCACACACTGGCGGCAGCCCCAGGGTTTGGGATCGGACCGTTGCCTGAGGGAAACTTGTTGCCAAGTTCTAATAATTGTGTTACCGGCCATCTTTAAAAGTAGGACACTTCGCACCTGGGCTTAGCATCTTCCTACAATCTTTTATCTTCGCCTTGCCAGAACGAAGGCAATTATTGTTGACTTAGTTCATAATAAAGGGAGAGTCAATGGCGGCAGGGACGTCAGGGTTAGCCTGTGATGTGAAATGGCCAAGTCCCCACTACACCTCGCATACTGACTCGGACGTACTTCCACAAGGTAAAGGAAAGCAAGGCAGTGAGACCAGATGTCATCTCACGGAACCACCGTGGCGCATCGCGTAGCAGCATCGCTGGGACCTGCCGGGTCCTGTTCCGGTCACAGCGAAGCTGTTGCTGTGAACTTTTGGCGCCGTTTAAGAACCTGATTACGGTGCAGGTCAGACTTCTGGCACACCACCACTGTGCCTCCCTGGGTCTGCTGGTGTGTCTGGTTGCCCATACTTCCGTTTTTGCCATTGCTGTTGTTGCTGCTGCCAATCAAAGTGCCGATCATTTTTGATACCGAGAACTTGCGTGATTTATGGTGTCCATTGTTGGCATTTCCTTGAATGCAACGGCACTCGTTCACCAGCACTTCAAAAGCTTGGTATAAATCCGCACTGTTGTCAGCTACCGATACTTCGAAAAAGTGGCAACTGTTCATGACTGCGGCTGTGCGTCCCTCCAACTCGTCTACCTGCAGACAACAAAAAACCATGTATCATGAGACCTGATAAACTAGTTGAAGAATTAAAGACCAACTCGATTTCACTTGCTATTTTATTTCAATTCTTATGTGCTCAACATGTTTCGGACATTAATATATCCATCATCAGGAGCTTGCGACTTTGATGTTGAATTACCACATCGGCTGTTTTGTTCTCGGTTCTTTGTGTGTTGGAGATTTGGTGCGGCTTGATTTGAGTAGTGTCCGTGTTGCAGGCTGAAGCCTACTTCTGCCTGCAACACGGACACCGAGAACAAAACAATCGATGTGGTAATTTAAGACCAAAGCTGCAAGCTCCTGATGATGGATATATTAATGTCCGAAACATGTTGAGCACATAAGAAGTGAAATAAAATAGCAAGTGACATCAAGTTGGTCTTTTATTCTTCAACTATTACAATGACGCACGGTCTAATGAACATAAGATTCACCTTATAAACTACTGTTGGGTAATATTAAAGTGGATTTTAAAGAAATAAGATGGGAAGATGTGCACTGATCCATGTTGCTCATGAGAGGTTATGAGTGGCGGTCTTGTTAGCACGGCAACGAACATTTCGTGTCATAAAATGCAAGATAATTCTTGACTAGATGAGGAACTGTTAGCTTTTGAAGTAGCGCTCTGCTGCATGAAGTGAGGTCATGAGAAGTACGTTCAGGAATCTACGTGAAGCATCGGGATCTTACAGTTCAAAGGAACTGCAGGTATAATGGATTCAGACTGATACTACTAATGGTACAAACTAGATGTTTATACAGCAATTTTAAACTCATATTCCCAGCATGTGAATTGTGAGCAAGTTTTCCTTTCGGATAATACCGCCCGATTACTGAATACCATAATCTTGCTCTGTAATTATGTGTGATGTATAGTACTTCAAACTCAGATTAACAAATGAGAGCATTGAGGCTGAAATTACCCCTGTTATATAATTAGAATGAATGTCTGCATATGGCTTTGTTAACGGGCGGAGGCACTGTCTTTAGCAACTTTTTTTTTTTGTCCGTTGAACCCTTTAAAGACTGCCATTAACTTGAACTACATTTAAATATTTAGTCCGTACCGCGCAGTAAACACCTTCCTTCTCGGTTGTAAAAACCAGTCGTTTCATGCCGTATAGGGTCTAAGACTCATCTAAAACACATTAATACTACCTAGGTCAGAACGTAGAATTTTAAAAATTTTTAAACCTGATGGTACCCTAGTCACCATTAGGCTTTAAAGGCTTAATCAGTAGGTAAGGACGCCCCGTAATGGAACTAGTTCATGCACGTGATGCTGGCAGAAGACTCACCTCGCGGAGGTGTACAAGGTCCAGTTTGTTGGCAAGCAGTGTGACGGGAAGAGTGCTGTCGGGTCGCAGGTTCTGGAAGTCCTTCAGCGCTTCCTGTGCGTATTCGAAGGACTGCTTGTCTGTTATGGAGTAAACGACGACGCAAGCGTCGGCCCACTGCACCTGCTCCAGTGGGAACGTAGAGTCTCTCTGTGGACGTCAGATGAAATGTTAGTTACATTTACATCAGGTAGTATTAGGTTTAGACGCCTGCTTACAAGGTTTCAAAACAATGGGTGTAATGAATTTGTTTCGATCTGAGAAATCTTGGTCTATTATAAATGTATTCCAAATACCTAATGTACTGAGCACCATAATATCATTAGCCTGAATTTAAAGTAGATGTTGATAGTCCTCGATCATTTCTTCTTGTAGCTTTAGAAACTGAGTTTATCATTCTGCTTAAATGGAAATTAAATTATGTGGAGCTATAAATTTTACGTATAGATCCTGAAGGGAAAATTGCAATATGGCTGTACTTTTGAGCTGTGTTACAAAATACACAGAATTACGCGGACAACAGTATTTGTAACACAGGAATAGAAAATTGTAACACTCTGTAATTATCTCCTTTAGTTCACACGTTATTTCAAGCAACGCGATGTTCTGAATTGAAATACGAATAGTTAACTAACTTCAGTTACATATAATGTCGCTGGGTCAGTAAACTGCAGTATTCCGTAATTACATTTCTATAACTGAAATTCGAGCCAGATGGTCCATCTAGAATTTTAGTAGTTATAAAATATTTGTTGGGCAAACTTGGTCAGCAGTAGTTCGGCATAGCAGGGTTGATTATGAAACCTACGCAGAATGTGAGGATTAGTTCACGCTTTATTGGATTAGTTGAATGATCATCTACTTTAATGTTTTGTGAAGGTAAAAACTTACCGTTTCGCCTGATACATCAAGGATTTCCACCTCTAGTGGGGTGTTTTTGACTGTTACTTTCTTGCGGTACAGCAGGTCTGTAACATAGAGAGAAACATATTCCTTTATTTTAATTTGCCTCAGCAGCTTAAACACATGACCGTAAGATACTTATATCTATACTCCATTAAACACTGTCTAAATGAGGATGAACGAAAGCTTCACTTTCAAACCGTGGTACGCGTACCACTGGCAGTACGCGGAAGGTCGTTTGGTGGAATGGAAAGGTATTTGCGATTACCATTTGTTCATAATTCAGTTTCAGATATAGTAATGACGTTATAATTGTTGTAAGTGAGTTTAAATGACAGATGTTTATAAATTGTGTACCGAAATTTTCTTTTATTTTCTGAGTATAAATGCAGCTTTTCCTGTGTCGTATAATACCGACTGACGACGGAATGTTTTACATACAGACGCCAGGCAGCGCGCCGGAGCAGCGGAACCGAGGATCCCAGAATATCATATTTATTTTTCTTGCCTCTGCAGTTACACCCTTAACTGTGACCACTATTGAGAGAAAACTACAGAATTATAAGCCACTGAAACTCACTGCCTTCGACAACTGGTTGCAATATTTTGAGAGTAGAAATGGAAGCAGCAAACAGAAAATCACTGAATATTTAGCGAGAGAGAGAGACAAGCCGAAATATACAAACCCGAAATTCCACCAATGGGGACTGCGGCAAGCAACAGAAAGTTGTAATGCTTGTTTGTGTGTTCTAAGAGATTTTACTGCCAGATTGAAATAATCTAGCGGTACGCGTAAGTGTTCAGTATACGTTAATTGTACCATATAAAAAGAGAGATTGCGAAGCACTGCATTAAGGAATCGGTCGGTATGTCGCAACCTCACTGTCCTTTTTAAAATCTGATTCTTTAACGACGATCAACCGTGTGCAGATAGTGTTCGTGTACAAGTTTGGTAAGCTGCTACTGTGCCTGTCCTTATGGCATGTCAACCACTCGTGATGGAGACAGAACACTGTGAAGGATACTGATAGATAATATTAATAGTAAAGATAAAGGTCACCCCATAACATGTCCATGCAGGCACGGAGGAGTGGCAGATGTATAGTTCCAATCCATTTGAAACCGCAGCACTGTAAGGAGAAGGATGGTTAGGACTACGCCTCTGCCGCTTTACCCCTCCCCCCCCGGGAAAGACTCGGCTCCGCTTGTACGGAAGGTCGGGTGGGTCTCGGGTCTGGTCTAGATGGGCACAGAAAATCTCGCCCCATACTGTGTTTCGATCCCCGGACCGTCCAGCCCATAGCTAGTAACTTTACCAACTGAGTTATCCTGGCCGCATTAGTAATAATATTCCAAGTAAATATAAGTAGGTGTCTTGGTAAGCATGAATCCACATTCCACCTTCTGCAGAACGACTGCAGCGAAACGGTTCGCGGGATGAAATTCCAAAGTCGACGTTTGACGTTTGCTTTCCCTGCTTCTTCGAAATTAGTATTTATGCACGACTTGCGTAAGCCCACATTGGCAGCTACTCTTCATTGCTTCTAAACCACCGTTAGCAATATACAATAACGATGAAGAAATTAAATGATGTGGACAAAGTTAATAGTGATGTTCAGTTTTTGTCTCCTAATGATTTATGGTTCAAGGGCTAGGTAATTAACATCAAGTAAGTCTTAATTTTATGTTTGTTCAGAAAGGAAATGTAAAATTTCAGTAACATTCTAGTAAGAAATTTTCACTATCAGTCCAACAACAACCTTAGTTGATTACTTCATTTCGGGATATATTAGCTGGAAATTTTAAGTTCATTTAAACAGTTTATGGAAATATAATTGGTAAAGCGGAAGGTGGGAGTTGCGAAAGACATACACTTGAGTTCGAATTATAGTGAGGCCCGTCATTAACGTTCAGGACATAACACTTGCTTGTCTTCACACTACCGATTTAAGTTTGTCTAACAGCAACTTTTCTTATTCTCTGGTACGAATTACATCAGATCTAGGTGCTGTACTGCAATGCCTACGAGAAGTTTTCAGGACAGTCTAAAGTTCACAGTGACGAAGGATGTACATTTCTTGGCAGTGAGTGTGCTGCAGGTTCGTAGAAACATTAAACTTGCAAGGACAACGTTTAAGTCACGTTGTTCGAATATACTACCACGCCTTCCGCTCGGAAGGATTATCATCAATGCTAAAAGAAACGGTTTAGTGCTAAAACAAACAAATGTGATGTATTTTGTTGAGACTGATTATGGTGTGATATATACATTTATGCACAAACTTTAATCTTTTATTAAAATTCTGATAATTTAGCTTTTGTTTATGGATTTTAATTCTGGGAAATACGTGTAGAGTGCATTTTCGTCTGTCTGTGCGAAAGGGTAGGCTGGGCTTAGAGGCTTTGGTGTATGTCGGGTGACTGGTTTTACGAGAGATGTCCAGTAATTTTGCGTGAAACCTTTAGCTCGAGTCTCACAAACCTTATGGCTTAGCTATTTAAGTCACGCGTAATCGGAAGAATAATGGCACCTCCACCGCTATGATTGCAGAAGCGCACTGATATATATATATATATATATATATATATATATATATATATATATATATACACACACGCTTGCGCTTTTTTCTCACACACGACGCATGTTTTTTTTTTTTTTTTTTTCCGACATATTTTTTATATATTTTTCTTTTTTT
>Ga0123354_10000291_pt1 | contig 45791 bp, 17 predicted proteins | sample TergutLab28metaG_2_FD_97872 | JGI IMG/M metagenome (GOLD analysis project Ga0123354, IMG submission 97872) | Labiotermes labralis P4 segment gut microbial communities from Petit-Saut dam, French Guiana - Lab288 P4 | ecosystem: Host-associated > Arthropoda: Insects > Digestive system > Gut ... | reverse complement strand
TACTCATTTCTGTTAGAGGCTGAGTCGACCCCAGGGCCATAGTGCGATCAGAAGGATTTTATGTCAATGAAAAATCCACTGACACCAGCTGGAATCGAACCAGCGACCTTCCGATTTGTAGCACAGCACCTTAACCACTGTGCTATCGCGGCCCCCCATTTATTTTGTACTCCATTATAAAATCAGTCCGAGGGCTTTGTATGGTATTACACTGCGTATTTTTAAAATTATTAATGTGCGAATCCCTTTAGGGCGCGGGGCTCGACTGCGTCAAATCGGTCCAATCGGCCTAAGGGTGACCCTGATTAACATAATGTCAGATGCGATTCATTCATAGGACTTTTTTTTTTCACAGGGTATAAACAGATTGTAAAATTTTTTCTGGCGCTTATCTGATCGGGAAGTTCCAATTCCAATGGATGGCGAAAGATTCTGAGGCACATGAATCAAGTCAACATTTTTGTATTATGTTACCGGAAGATCCACTTTAATATTATCCTTCAATCTAACCCCAAGTCTGTCAAGCCTCTTCAGGCTTTCCTTTTAAGAATTGTGTGCGCCTGTACTAGATAGCCCTGTTTGTAGGTAAAGAATTATTTTGAAACAACAACAACTCTTTTGAAAGTTATAACGACTTCCAACAACCATGAATGAAGTTACGAAAACTACTTCTGAGAATAAAGAACTTTTAATTCAATATTAACAGGGAAGTGAAATTTAACTGAAAAAAATTGTAATAGTATGACATACGTTAATAGTTGGTTAATAGTCTTAATACAAGCACAGCTACACACACGCACACACACGATTTAGTTAATTGACCTTTATAGCCACAGCCGCAAAACCTTCTTCACCGAATGAAAGAAACGAAGAGAAACAGCAGCAGACGTGATAGAAAATACGTACGACCGCTCCTTCTGGGTTTCATTTTATTGGCTTACACATGCCATTTATTTGATTACTTTCCCTCTCAACACTCGTTGCTAAGTTGCCACCCCATCTAAGTGTACGTTCTCAACTTCCATGTAAATTTATTCGTCAATCTCTATTTCGCCTCCCACTTCTTCCATATTGCCTATTCCATGCTTCCTTTTTCCTCCTCCACCTCAGACTCAAACCCTTACTCAGCCACCTTCTACTATCATTTCTCCAAGAATTTTCCTCCTTTACTCCATTTTTCCGCTTTCTCTTGTGGGTTTATATCATATGGCGTGGGGAAAAATTTCGAAAGTTTAAAGTAGGAGATATGGTTTGAGGAATTATAAACACGGTAATACTGTAGATAAATTTTTCAGAACACAAAAACGTTAAACAACCTTCATTAAACTTAAAATGGTAGGAATATCCCAATCAGTTTCAGTGTCATCGAATAAAAACCTAAGGGCGAAAGTAAAAACAAGTTATTTCCCGAACGTGTTGAATTGCATGCAATCGCCTGAAATGAAAAACGACTGTTATAACACAAGTATTGTAAGTATAATTATACAACACCGTACTGCCTTGCCTTGGTGAAGTTTGGTAGTTTACTATTAAAATAGCAACTTATGTTTCAGCAGTGGTACTGACATAAAGTTACACGTAATGTTAAACATCAGAATTTCGAGACAACATATAACTGTTACCCATACAGGAATTATTTATTTACTATACAGCACATTTCAGCTCATTTGCAAACATCGGGGCTAATATCAACATCATGAGAAGAGTCTCAAGACCATTATACGATACTGATCAGAACATACCTGATTCTTTATACGTTGCATCACTGAAACACATGAAATCAGCTGTTTTGTCTTCGCTGAGAATTACACTTATTTTGTCATTCTGTTGTGTTCTTCAAGTATGCTTACTGAAACCAATAACTGCAAGACAAGAAAATGAAATACGCAGGTACATCACCTTGTAGCTCCGCAGGAAACGCATTTAGCTCACATTTGAACAAGATGGCAGCAATGCGCTATGAATTCCCATTGCTATAAATCTACAAGTTCCTCACTAACGTCACTCCACGGTCCCACAAGGATCCGGGGAGGAGGGGTTCCATCCACGTTCCATCAAACAGCGGGCGGGGCTCCATACTTAGAAAAAAAAAATTACAGAAAGAAAAGAGAGAAAGGGAAACCTCTTCAAACGGAAGAACAGCAGATACGAAGAGAAATCGGTAACAGAGTTTTCGTTACTAAAAATAGTAGAGGGAGGGAATGAAACTACGTCTTCTTGTCGTGTCTCATTCTTCGCTATACGACTGTTCTGGGATTTGAACCCTCAATGCTGCCTACTTGAAGCAGTGGTAAAGTGTTACAGAGGGCTACGGTGGAGTGCTCGAGTAGGAGAGAAGCCAAGGACTGCTTGGACTTCTCTTCTGTCTCCGCCAACTAGCACGTCTGCTATAAAATATGGCTCCCTGTGCCTCGTACATAATTTCTGGCTATATACAAGAACACAAACAGGGCTGTGGTCGGCCAAGTCGTCGTCTAAAGCAAAGCTTCACTTGGCCTGGAGCAACGACAGATTCTTTTACACGTTTTGTTATACGGAAACTGCTTTCTGACTGGCAGTATAACAACATATTCATGATTTCCGGTTATAAATATCGAGGTTCAGAATAGAAAACTTTCGCTTTTTAACAAAATACATTAGGCACATATTTAAGTGACGTGTTTTTGGCTACTCTGGTACATTTGAACTACTGTGCAATCAACCTTGTTCACTCCCACGTGCTCTCAGATCTTTCTTACGAAGAATATCTGGTAAGCTAAGCACACCAAAACTTCTCTAAAAATAAGCAACTTTTATACAGACAAGGCATTCATTCTAACGCATTTACAGTGTTTATAAATGAAAATAACAGTGAACAAATCAAGAAGGGCGAGATGGGCTGGGCATGCGGCACGCATGGAGTAGAAGAGATATTCATGAAGGATTCTGGTGGGGAACGTGATGGAGAGATGGCTTGGAAGTCTTAAGCAAAGACTGGAAGATATTAAAATGGATCTCAAAGAAATGTCATGGAAGGCCGTGGGAATGGAATCGTCCGGTATAGTATAGGGACAAGTGACGGGCTTTCGTGATCATGGTAATTAAATTTCGGGTTTCGTAACACGGGGCAGAGAAGAGCAAACTATATATACATTATATAACTAGACACGGCACTCCATAACGTAGACACAGCAGTTTAAATTTTCTGAAGTTACATTTCTGCATATTATTACTGTCTTATCACAAACAACAATTGCTACTGGGAGTGAACTGTTAAAAACAGACAGCGCGATATGGAGTTGTGTAGTGAATGAAATATGTCAAAGAGGATGAGGGAGATTTAACCTAAATATTTTCGGATTATACATTAAATATTCATCCTCTTGTATAAAGGTTGCATAAATCCAGGTGTCAGGACTCTCGGGCGATAAAATCTTGTATGGTGGTGCGTCGTATATTTCGGTCCTCCTTATGGAACTGGCTTAATGTCAACCTTCTGGCTCTTATAATTTTTTAAAAACTTGTACTCCCCTGCTCTGTACAGAGTGTAGGGCCATTTCAGTACACTCTTCCAATCGTGATTTTTTTTAATAAGTTGATAATATTATATAACTTATGACCTGATACTATTAGTTTTGAGACACACGTCTCCATCAAATGACCCAAGCTATCAATCAAACGATCACCTTGTAGTTGCAAAAGTACTCTGCGTTCCAACACTTCGGGACCTTCTCCACTACAATTTGGAGCTCCATCGTGATCAGACCACAAGATCTGCCTCACATCTATACAAAGATCTTCAACCAATTCTGACAGAACAACTTTAAGTACATTATGTCTATAAACAGTCTACCTATCAGTAAGCAGACTTGTGCTCACGACAATGGGTCCGACGATACGAGTTGGAACAGTGATACTTGTTAACCAAGTGCGAGGTAAGCGTTAGGATTACTCGTGTCCAGATGTGACCGTTGTGGGTGCTGAATACACCCTCAGGCGTAAAATAACGCTTCGTGTTCTGAAGACCTGTTGGTACAAGGAGTTCGTCCACAGTATGATACAGCCATTCACAAAACAGCATTCGTAAAAGGCGATCGTCTGGAAATAGATGTGCGCTCCGTGAGTAGTGATATCGATGCAATTGGTCGCAGAAGTAATTCGTGGGGCATCGATTGTGATGGTCCACATTCTCGTACTGTACTGCATGAGCCTTTGAGCAGCTCTCGTTTCACAGCTGCAATTATGGCATCTTCATTGTCCGGTAACCTTCCAGTCTATGGGCACGCTGTTTTCACAGCAGTCTTAGGTGACGCATTCCTCTCTGACTGAAATGTTGTTCCAGTCATCGGAACACAGCGTCTGGTGAACATTTACCAGGATAACATTGCACGCACTTCCGTGCATCATTACCAGGACTGCTGTAACAAGTAAGGAGTAATGAAGGCAACGTTGTTCTGTTCTTGTATATGTTTATTCCATGATCAGTCAACCACAACTATATCCTGCCGAGCAATTTGCGTCATTAGAACACGCATCGCACTTTATCAAATAAGAAGTGTGTTAATCCATTTCAGGGCGACTTCTTTCTCCGAAGCTAAACATCTCATCGCGTAGGTTTATAACATCTTTGACTCGTTTTTTAACACGAAGTCATGCTATGTAAATCTTGTAACACTTTTTTTATCTTGTAGATTAGTCTCGTTTGAAGATCAAAGTCGCCTGCCATATTAGTTCGTGTCTACTCTCTAGTATTTACAGACATTTTGAAAGGTCGCAGTAACGTCAACTTCAGAGTCAAACAGTCCACGAGTCAAATGGGCTGCTTGGCTGTTATTGTTATAGATCCATAATCTTCCTAAACGCCTGTCACCAGGTACGCAACATCCAAAACAAAATGATAGTCTGTAAGACAATTGTGTGAAACTCAAATCCCACAAACACACTAAACGCATTTATGTGATGTGTTTTTAGCGTCTGAGATAACACTCTCCCTCACAGTTATAACCTAACTGGAAAGCAAAAGCAAAAGGAACAGAAACCAATCGTTCATCTGACAAGAGCAAACCTGCTGACTTTTATTTTTTAACTTTGTCAGCTCATTTCCTCTTACGAGCCCTTCTGAAACTTAGAACGGAATAATTGAATAATTTCTATGTACGAAAATCTTATAACTCGAAGGTGTTATAAAAATTATTTGTATTACATTATAAACATTTCTAAAATCAGAGTAGTTTCCTCTCATGTACTATTCCAATAGGTTTAGCAGACTCCAACAAGAGAAAGAACAGATCCTTCATAAGTAAATCGTGTTTGATCAGCTTCACTGGCAGATGGGAGTTGGACGGTTCTTCATCCGTCCTCATCACACAGAAACACGAACATATGTATTTATAAATAACGTCCAATTTGAGACCGTGGGTTTGAAAAATGTTTTGCAGTATCTACTAACAGAATAAGCAGCATGAGATGAAAGGTCGGAAGCAAAATTTGTTGTGGCGCTAAGATGATAAAACTGCTCTGCGTTTTACATAAAGTAAAATGATACTGGAATTTTCTTTTATGATCTTAGTTCCTGCTACACAAACGTGGGCATTCTGCCGTATATTTGAAATTTTATTTTGGTACGTCCCTCGCCATTAAGCAGGCATCACATTAGCAATTCCCATGTAATCATGTGGACAGTCAGTCATGCTTATCGAAGACTTCACAAAAGAATAATAAAGGAAAGGAGACAAAAATATACTTTGTTAACCATGTGATGTAATTGTACCAAAAGTAATAATAGTACGCTTCTTGCGTTTCCAATTTAGGTCTTCATATAAAATTCCAAGTCTGAATTTCTGAACATGAGTAATCCGAAATATTAGAAAAATCAAGCAAATATATATAACAGCGAAACATTCATTGCGTTTCAGATCTGCTTAACCTTCTGGCGCCGGAATTATTTTTTAATTTTAGCACATCCTGTATATAAAATGTGAATAATACAGGAACCAAAAACGTTAGAATTATGAAACATTTTGAAGAGAAAAAAAGGAGATTATATACCATGTTTAAAATATTCAGTACCTATATTTGTTGAATAAATATATAAAATGCAACGTTTAGAGGTTAGCGGTGCGGTACGACCCTTATAAGGGTCCTTAGGCGTCAAAGGGTTAATCTGAAGTCTGTAGATGGACAAGTATATTACTTTGTTCCGAAATAAAAAAAAAATGATACTGGTTTGTGTGGAGGAATCGGCACATCTCAATTCCAGAAATGTCCACAGTGTGAAGTGGCTGATCGTTCGAAAGGTATAAAAAATTTATATAAATATCTCTTTTCGTTTTACAAACGTCCCTTCCAGCGACATACTCTTTATTCTCTTTTTCTTAAGTAGAAGCACGTCACTTGAACAGTAGAGAAATTTTTCGCGTTTCGACTTCAATTCCCAGTGATCATGTTTCATCTATTTCTTTTTGTCTTGTCATTCCACTGTTATTTATAACTCACTCTACATGGTGGCAAGCCCTCACCCATATATCAATCCCAGCAGTGATTTATCGCGTATCTATTGTCATTGGCGCATGTCACGTAGACTAACGTACTAACCGTTTAGCAAAAATATTAGCTTATAACTGCGAAGACTTTATGCAGCTTTATTGACGCAATTTCAGGATTAAAAGTTCAGGAAATGTCATTTAAATGGGGGCACAACAATAATTCTGTGCGATATTTAACACTACAGGAATTGGCAATAAATTCAGACAACGAATCTTTTTGCATTGTTGCGCTCGGAATGAAATTACTAGGCTTGGTTCATTAAACGTTGCTCTATCTGACGTGTATTTTTTAAATTGACGATTTGTATTATTATTAAATAAAACAATGGAACAAAGTGACATGTAACAGGATAACGCTGTCATGAAGCGTCTCTTTACCGACAAAATTACCAGTTTTGAAATTCAGTCATGGATGCTGACATTCATCAAACCACACAATACGCTCCTGTAACGACTCAGGATATTTGGAACGACTGCACATTTCAGGTTGTCTTGATAAAGTCGGAAGTGGTACCTCGAGTAATCATTAACTGATGCGAAAAATTTAGGTGTCGGGTAATGATCTGCATCATGTAAACAGTGAAGTTATTTAAAATCGTCCTCCTGGCACTCAGGAAGTTATTTTGATGTTGTTCATTCAGTGCTACACATTATTACATTTTATTTTAAAAAATTTGCACATACAAGCAAGTGTGCATATGTATAAATACACTAAATACACACATATATTACATATATCCTGCTACATGTTTCTGCGGTCAACCACCATCATCAGGCAGCAACACACAAAACATACATTTAAAACCCAATGAAGCCATAGCTTGTGTAAGTACATCAGTCATTCTATAGGAAATAAATACGTTATATCTTTTTAACTTATAGGCATATAAAAGCTGTGGATTCAATGGGTTTTTCTAAATATACGTTTTAGGTATTAAACTCTCATCATGGAAGCCGACAGCCCAAACATGTAGGAGGAATTTGCATTTGTTTATATGTTTGTGTGTGTAAGTAGTTGGTTTTTTCTATCAAATACGCAATAAGTGAATTGTCTTCTTGTGACTTCCATTTCTTTGGGCTGCTGAAGGAGTCGGGGATCATAGACCATAAAGTTTGAACACCATATACTATACCCACCATTCCGCCATATCTTACTGAGCCTGCAACGACCTTGCCGCATCTGCATTTATAAAATTCATACACCGATGGAGGATGATTATTTATAGGCAGGTAAGAAAGACGTTCCATGTATATTTTTTCCGGTCAAAAGATTTGAATGAACTTCGTATATTTATTGCTAAATGTAGACCATTTATTCTCCTGAAGTATTATAATTTTCCAACGTAATTCCTGAGCACATTGATCCATGCAGCTTATCTTGGCACGCGTTTAAAAACTCCGTCATTGGAGGAATCGGGCTCTTCTATTCGTAGCCACTCACAAAGAAGTCGATGCATGCCGCCCGTGTAGTGGATAAATCTTGGACAGCGAACAGTCCACTTTCGAAATCTAGTTAACCCACCCTTGCTGCATTCACGTCTGTTCCAAATGTACGGGCCCAACCGTTGCGGTATTATCGTGGATGTCCGCTCGACTATTTTGGAACACCAAACAATTTTTTCTGACAAGCTGCAATTTCGTTACTCCATTACCAGTAAAAAACGAACCCCACTACCAACTTCGCGGTAGAGTCTCAAATGTCGTCAGTGCACACCAGCTTATCCCACGAGTAGCACCCAACCGACTCGCTCTTGCGCCATCTGTTGCACGCTACCCCTACTACAAGTGCTATCTGCTACCAAAAATAAAATGATTGACACAAACACTTCACACTTGCGATTCCCAAATTCCTGCTTACTGAACATGCCTCGTGTACACTATACGTAAATATATCAACACTTATAAAACACTTTGACGGGAAGTGGCTAATTCTGTTAATTCCTTAAGAAGTAAATTTGAAATAAATGAAAAACCGAGAATGTAATACCATTTTGCATCTTTGCTACTACTTTGTGTACAGGATCGTTCCTCGCCTTCAGGCTTGCACTTTTCCAAAACGAGAATTACTACATAATAATTATTTACACTGTAATTCAACACATTAAATTTACATTATTAAATACTATGTATTTAAATAACAAGTTACAAAATATGGCTATTCACAAGAACGTTCAGGAACATGGCCTATTTTCTGCTACTGATAAATGCTGTGTTCACTAATTTGACTCTAATCCGTATTTAATCAGTGTTAAAAGTTATTGTGTAGTAACATTCCTATTGGAAGAAGCCTGAAAATGGTTACCGATCGCAGCAGTATATGACGGTGGGTGGTTAACACAACACCCCGGCCGTTTTATCCCGGGTGAAGACCCGGTATTCATTGCGTAGTTGGTTGGGTGGTCCGGAGGGCCGGTGTGGACTGGGGTTGAAGAGCTCACTCCCACCGGAATTCGATCCCCTGACTTCCCAGCCCATAGCTAGTCGACATATCGACCCCACCTACATGTAACAGTAGAGTCTGGAACCTTTGTTCACTAGGTATGAAAGATTAACGGAACAGAATGTGAATACCTCTTTAAATCGAAATATACACTAACTGTACACAGGGATGGAAACAAACGTCACTTTTCGGCAGCAGAGCAGACTACTGCATTAGCGTGAAAACTACATCCTTCTTATTCCGTAATAAGAATAGGGCAGAGAAATTCAGTTTCGACGTCTTTCCTGTTGTAATAATCAGCTGCTGTTGTTTTGCGGTTCCTGAACATTAACCAAAGCTGCTCCTAACCTTTACATTATCTACAAAATGATGTGCGGTATACCATATTTTCAAAAAATAAATAAATTAAAATTGGGACATGTCATTTAACCGAAATACTGATATACTGTCTTCGACTAACCAACTTTTAATGCCCCCATTGTGCAACACGACGTTACCGTACTTTCTTCTACGCATTTCGACTGGCGTCTTCGCCATCTTCGTGGAGTTATGAGTTTTTCTGTGCGTAAGAGAAAATGCTGTTCCTTCAATAAGGTTTTTTACAAAATTTTCGACACCAATACCGCGCGCTCAGCATATACAAGTACAGGGCACTTGGTACTTCATATTAAGAACCATCGTTCACCAAATTCTTGAAATCTCAGTAAGAAAACACTTTACACGTGACTTCAGACTTCCTTGTTATACCAAGAAGGTTCATGTTTGGGTACGTACACTGTAAAAATGCGAGATGTATTCTCTAAACTCACAGACCGGTAGAAACCTATTGCTTCGAATAAAGAGTACGTGATGAAGGGGAAGAGGCATGGGGCGGCGTTGGGTTGGTTGTATAAAACTGTAAACTCTGAGATGAAGAGGATTTTCACACTGACCACAGGGTGATAGTAACTTGGTAATTACTGTACACAATAATATACATTACCGCCTCGTATGAATTCCAGTTTTCATTACAGTGACCAAAAAACCACCAGTGGACCCCTTCTTGAGCAAACTAAATCTAATTTACATCTCCAAAATTTTTAAGATTCATCTTATTGTCATTACACCAAATATGCCAATATCTCGCAAGTTGTGTTTTGAACAAAGTTTTATATGAAACTTTTCTTTCCCAAATGCGTGCAGATTCGACCCATTTAAGTCTCCTTCATCTGATAACTCTCAAACTTACAGAAGATGAATATACCTAGGAATTACGGATTTGTTCCATCCTCCTGCTTCTTCCTTTCTTCTACGTCCAAAATTTTTCTGCAGCACCTTGTTCTTAATTACAGAAGAAGGCCATAAGGCGACAAGAAGTAACACATAAAGTCGGAATACCAACCTCATCAACACTTTTCTCTATTAAGATTACTTGCAGCTCTATATTATAAGCCCTATTCATCGCTTACCTACATTTTAAAGTTGTCTGTAAACCACGTTCCGTCCGTGTATGTGTCTAGTGCCACTCGGAAACCCTCGGTTCTAAACCGACAACACCTCAGCCGTACTCTTAAAGGCGGGTGAAAGGCGCTCCGCAATAAGAATCCATTCTGAGTGCTACCAGTTTGGATGCTTTCTACCTCACATGCACAAGTGTTTCACAGCCATGTCTGTCCTTGTACTTCGTCATCGCGGTACAAAAAGCCGCTCTCCCTTTTTCGGTCTTGCTGAATCAATCAAGAGTTCGACATGCCCTCGAACGTATGTCACGTCCTCATAAGAGAACCTGCCTTAGAATAACCAGCATGTGGCTGAGCCATGCTCTAGCAAACCGTCATTCGTGCTACAGTGGTTACATCAATTAAATATAGCTTAGCACTAAATTCATATTTTGTTAATATTCGTCACATAATTATCGTTGAAGAGAGGATAAAAATACATAAGTATACACACACACACACATACATACATACATACATACATACATATACATTCCTCACTTTTATAATATGTAGTGCCTAATAACAATTCCGAAGCACAGCAAGAAAGAAACATCACACGCTACATGAGATCAAATCAACACGCAATTTTAGAATTTCTTTCTCGATTCAAATAAAATAGGGTAAAGTTATCTATTGATCTGCAGGATATTTCTACTAAACACAGTTACTGAACTGCTAACGACTGTTACATATACCATTTAAGGTAATGAATACCTTAATTTTACGACATTACAGATGACGACATGCGATTTTTTTTCTTTTGAGTCAAAAACAGCAAAATTAAGGCTACATTAACTACAGAGGAGAAAGACTGGCGCCATTGATTATGTGACTCTGAAACATACCACGAGAGGCAGCTAACATTTATGCACTTTTTTTAGGAAAATTTTTATGTATACTTAGCAATACAATTACGACGGGCCTATAGCGACATTGTACAGTACATAGTTTAATTTCCTTTTAATTTATTTAACTGAGTAACCACCGAAGTTATTGACACAAAATTTTATTTGGGAATTTAGTACTGACATACTTGTTAGTTATAAGTTGCTGCATTTTTTATTAAATATTAAAGGCATATCGACAGCACACCCTCCCAGGTTTTGCCTAGTTAGTCTCAAGTAGCTGTATGTTGTGAATGCATTAACTTGCTTAACAAATGCACTTTATAGTTCACAAGTTACGTTTACTGCTATAGATAAATAAAAGCATTTAATCCGTAAGAAAGAGTGTGTCATGTTCTTGTAAGAATTTCTGTTTGTTCTTTCGTATTATTCTGTGTCACAGCGCGTGGTACGCCTATCTGCGCAGCATTCCCCACACTGCACGAACGAGGATCAGGAGTATTCATCAGTACTGTAATACTAATTTGTACGTCAGCGCAACTGTTTTTATTACACAAGGTAATATGTAGGCTACATGTTTCGACTAATAAAGTCATCTTCAGGCCTATTGTTTACAGGTTAAATCACAGGATGCTATGACTTAACCTGTAAAGAATAGGCCTGAAGATGATTATTTATTAGTCGAAACATGTAGCCTACATATTAACTTGTGCAATAAAAACAGTTGTGCTGACGTACAAATTAGTATTACAATACTTATTCAAGCACTCCGTCATGTCTTCATTCAGATTCTCAGTATTCATCAGACAGATATTGCGGCCCTACAAGTTTAATTTCAACTTCTCATCCACATGTTTCTGTCCAGGGAACATGTCGTTCCGTCGGTCGCATAATGCACACGCATATCCGCCCTTTCATACCACCACTAACCGCGCAGCACCTTCACCAAGAGGCCTCAACCACAAAAACCAATTCTGTCCACATGATAGTAACGGTTTCTTCCATGCCGCGTGATTTCGGATTTTCACAAAAATCTGACGAACAGTCAAGTCCGTATTCGCAATAACAAAGCGTTACAGGCGTTCAAGAGGAGCGTGCTGCCTCAAATTCAGGGTCTACCAGTGCAGCTGTTTCCTGACTGCTTGACACCGAAGATTAAGGCAGCACGGTATCTACAAACGTCTGTATACCAGTCGAAATGACATAATATTCCGTAAGACTCCATCCCATCCCCTATAGTGTTATATAGAAAACAAAATGTCATCATATTTCACTGCCCTTGCTAATTCGCCCCTTACTACAACATCCCTGTGCCCTTACCGCAAAAGCAAATTTATTACACTTGCAAGACTCATATTCTACAGGCAGGAGAAACATCTTACATACAGTCTCAGAAACGGGCTGGCAGAATGCGATAAGGCAAAACGTCTATAAATAACACAACAAAAATCACCCCTATGGTCTACTTGGGCCGTAATGGTGCAATAAATGGGATTCCGTGCCATGAAAATCCAGTTCTTGGATACATGTGTGTAAACAATAATTAATTGTCTAGCGCAAGCCCTTACTCTGTCTTAAGGATCAATTTCTCAGCGGCTTAATATAGCAATTACTGCTGGGTTATGGGAGAAGAAGGCGATAGAACGGATATTTGTTGACAAAGATCTGCAGTATTTGTTGACAAGGGGCGACAAGTTAATGGTGCCATTATTCTTTGACATACACACCGACACTGATTTTTTAATACGTAACAGTATTACCAGAACTGAAAAAGAGAATTTCAGTTACATGGCTTACACGTTTTGCTAAAATTCGGCTACAAACTTACAGAAATACGGATTTACAATTAATAACTAAACATATTTCAGGAGAAATTAAGCTACGTGGACAAACACTCGAAGGTAGTTATTTTATGTGCTCTTACTTGCTTCTGCAGTTCTTGCCAGCCACTTCACATGATCTCAGCAGAAGTATTTATTTCCTATAGATTACTAACAAAATTTTCATTTTGGCTCGATTCGGCAAGCGACAAGTAACGGCGTTAAGAGTGGAAACAGTATCAAATTATACTTAAGCTAAGTAATAAGAGAGGGAACGTGCTGACGTAGTTTGTTGAGGCACTGCGCTACAAGCCGGAAGGTCGCGGATTCGATTCTCGATGGTGTCATTGACATTTTTCATTCACATAATCTTTCCGGACGCACCATGGCCCTGGGGTCGACTCAGCCTCTTAACAGAAATGAGTACCAGGAATATTAATTGTGGGTAAAGGCTGCCGGTTTGTAGGGCTGACAACCTTACCATTTTCATGTACCTACAGTCATGAAATCTGGAAGCTTCAGCCTCCTGGAACCCTCAGGGCCCGTCCAGTCCTGTAGAGGGATTGCTTTTACCTTTCCTCTACCAAGTAATAAGAGTCTTATTTCAAGATTCTTTAAACTGGTAATATGTTATAGCGTCGGTGGTTGATAAAAGGCTTCTGGATATGGAGTAATGGAGGAATTTTGACGTTTTGCTGACCGTGCATCTCAGTATATTTATCTCAGTAATTAACCAACTTGATGCACAAACTTTTTGTTTTATAATAAGTTTATTTCATACCTCTACATGTTTCGAGCACATGTGCTCATCATCAGGAGGTCAAAATTGCATTACACAGCGTCTGGTATCGTCACACAGAAAAAAGTGAGCGTTCTAAAATTACTAAAATACAATTGTATTTTATTAAATTTAATTTTAGACCACTCACTTGTTTCAGTGTGATGATACCAGACGCTGTGTAAGGCAATTTTGACCTCCTGATGTTGAGCACATGTGCTCGAAACATGTAGAGGTATGAAATAAACTTATTATAAAACAATAATTTTGTGCATCAATTTGGTTAATTACTGTGATAAATATACTGGAGGAATGTTGATGACGGGTATAAACTGGCTTTCGTCATTTCATACGGAAAGTGAAGAACTAAAATTTTCGTTTGTACTTACATAACGTCCATTTCCGGCTTGTCTGCTGCAGTAGGCTGGATAAATTTACTAACCTGCAAATAAAAAAGAGACAATAATAGCAGTCCATTACCACCATGCTAAGTGCAAATAAGGAAATGTTATGTACGTCACAGCTGAAACAGAGAAATTAACACAAATGTATCAATGCGGTTAAATTATTAATATCGTGAAATATGTGTGAAGATAGTATGGAATTAGTTGACAATAACAAAGCATTTTTGTGACATTTATCAGGAAAATGTAATGAGAATAAACGGTCGTGTAAGAATAAACAAATTGATAGAAAGTTGCCAGAATGAGGCCGAACAGGCATGTGAACACAAAGATATAATGTCTTATATCTATATTTCGTCAAACGTAAATACATAAATGTGTTCATTTCTATTATATCACGATGCAATCAGGACCCAATCTAAGGATAAAATGTGAACTGCAGCTTTTTGTATCATGTACCAATTCCAGAATCCTGTTTTGTCAGTGCTGGTTATGCTTGCAAACCTACTTCATCATCGAGGATCTGTTTATAAATTTTAACTTATGAAGGCTATCTCATTTTTATATACCCTCTCTCACGACCTACATCAAAAGCCTAGCTGTTACGCTTCGTGATTTACTGTCATGACTTTTAAAACCCCTCTCTATTTTCAACTCGCCATCATGATGATATTATAAAGCCGTTATACCTAACGTTCAGGGAAGTTGTGTGCTAACCAAAATATTTAGCAATACAGATCATTTCAGCGACGGTGTTTCAACTGCCGAAGTTATGGTGTTGTATGAGACAAAAATATTATGAGTTAGGAGGAGAAGTGATACATTTGGATAGAATGGTCAAGGAGGAGAAGAGATAGATTTGAATAGAAAGGTCATAATTTAACCTGAATGGACAATTAAGTTTCTGTTCATGTTAATTTACGGGGCGAAAAAATCAGTACTCCAAATAAAATCGGAGGAACTTCCTTAGACGCCAGTAATGGGCTTGGTCTAAAAGCAAATGTTAATCATGTTAAGCATATTTTCAAGTTTAAAGAGCAGATACCGTCAAAATAAATTTTATTTTATACGTATTGAAAAAATCATGATTCAGGCAGGCGGTTCTAGTGTATATACTTTTTATCCCGTGGCGCTGCGGCCCAACGCGGGCCATGGCCTCCTCATTCACGAGGTTTCTAGATCACACACAACGACGCATCACAGTCGATAGGACTTCTCTGGACGAGTGATCAGCTCGTCGCAGAGACCTCTACCTGACAACAAACAACACTCACAACAGACAAACATCCATGCACCCGGTGAGATTCGAACCTACGATCTCAGCAGGCCAGCGGTCGCGGACCGGCAGTGTATATACTGCAGTGCCTAATACTCGCTATTAACATAGACATATTGTACATGTAAATTTGATACGCGCTTCAAGAGACAGCACGAAAGTGACTCGGACAAGGCAGGAAAGCGGACAAAAGCTTTAAAAGTTAGGTCCATTCTTATTGCTTATTTAACGCCACTTGTTCGTCCGCCCAATGTCAATTGGAGGATGAGTATTAGTGACGAATTTTGGAGTTAACGGTAATAGGTGAGTGTGAACTACGAGTACTTTAACCAGCCGCTTAACACGCTACGGCAACAATACAGATATAGGATCAGCTAACCCGATAGCAGGACTAACAATACAGAATCTGCGTTTCAACACAATTAACGGACGGCCCCCATATATATATATATATATATATATATATCCAATACAAGCACTACAAGCCAATTACAACAACAGATGACTCTGCATATCATATATAACATTATTATGACAAATATGGAAGTCTCTATATATAGTAAAAGGTAAAGTTCTCCCGTTACACGTGCAGTGTGGCCCAAAGTGTGGGTAGAGGTATAGCTCTACTCTTCAGTGACCGCGGCCCTAGACGGGGGTGAGTGGTTAACAGCACGCCCCGGCCGCACTTTACCCCCAGGAAAGAACTGGTACCCATTTTACAGAAGGTTGGGTGGGCCCCAGGACCGCTCTGGACGGGCGGAAAATCGCGTCCCCACCGGGATTCGATCCCGGACCGTCCAATCCGTAGCTCAGTTGCTAAAGCGACTGAGCTACCCGGTCCACCATAATAACAAGCATAGACACAACATAATATAGAAGAAGTACATTTTTCCTCATACTTAAGCACACTAACAAAGTGTACTAAAACTATGTCACGTGACATATTGCCCTTATCAAAATATTCATAAAACAGGCGTCAACTTCGCGTTCTTATTATAAATAATTGGAAAATTAGAGACAATAACAGCGCGCTACACTATATAGCGCTCTACTTAATACTGCCACACATTCAATACATCCAAAAAATTGGTTACTTGTATTAATACTTCATAAAATTGTGTCAGAAATATCGTATATTCAGTTTTTTAAATAAATACTTCGATATGGAAATTCTACGAAGATAAAGGCCAGCCATGACAGTACACTGTCAATACTGAGTTTTTAGTCACTAGAACTTAATTGCCTATTAAATCAAATAAGTAGGAATATAGTAACTTAAAAAGAGCTGGAGTGCTTGTGTAGAATATGGTCCTGAGGATGAGTCGATAAAAGATCGAAACACGTATAGCTTGTGGGTAGAAGATTAAAACAAAGAGTGTCGTGTTTGATATTACTGTGAAGTGTAAATAAATGTATCAAGGTTTGTACACACGGCTGGTGGGAAAGAAGAAAATTACATATAACCTCAGCCATTACAGCCGATTTTTGAGTTGATATTCGATTGAAATATTGTGATTTAATTACGCTTTCACAACCATACAAACATTGTGTCAAATGGCGGGACAATAAATAAGAATTATATATGTGACAGGCAGGGGTCTGTTGTATTTGAAAAGCACCATCCCAGTACTTTTCTGAAACTGATCAGCAAACCAAGAAAAACTGAGAACAGCTAGTTCTTGTGTTGACAGTCGAAATAAAGTCTTCCGCTCAATGATAGATTGCGATCTGCGATATCGGATTTATAATAGTAGGGAAATCAGAAACATTATTTTACTGAAACATTTCCGCCTCAAGTTAATTACAATTTGGTATCCCCACCTTAAACCAAAATTTAATTTTCTGTTATTACACACCCATATTATAAATAATTCAACATAAATTCATTTCATTAAAAGGAGGGAAAACCCTAATATTAAAATTATGAAAACTAGAATAAAGATTTCTTTTTTCAGGTGTGATGATTTAACATACAACGTCAGTTACAGTTTACAGCCTGCGTATGTATTTATACGGTGGCGTACTTTATCCTTAATATTTACAGTTACAGAAATATTTAAACCATTATTCCCTTAATTTATAGCGCCGTTTATCTTTAATTAGTCAAATAATATTTTACACATGAAAAATCCTCTTATTATATATCTCAATACTCGGCGGCAGTACTTTTTTCATTCCAGTTTAAATTCATTGCATAGCAGGTGCGCCGTCTAAACTAAAACTTCCCTCTTCCTACAGCACCCACACTTTTCTACACGCGTGAAAAATCTGCAAGTTATATGCTGATGGTATGCTTGTGTATCACAACGTGAAATAGGTTTTTGGTTCTAATATTTATGATGCGTTCATTTGCACCCCCATGTTTAATCTACTCCCTCTCTTTTCCAACGAGTTACACCCTCTCTACCAACACGCAGAGTACCGCGAGGGTGTTACCTTGCAGCGCTGCAGAGTATTCTGTAACTCCTATACAAACACACAGCGAGAAAGGTTAGATCTGCTGGGAGTTGGTTTAACTAGCATGGCATGCAGACCATACTCGACAATGTTCATTCAGATGCAGTCTTTTTCCATATCTGCCTGTTTTTCGTTACGTTCACAAACCATGGAATTTCATATGTTTCATCAGTTTTTAAACAAGAGGTACTATGCTACAATGTGCTTATTTTGACACCTCGAAATTAACATACAAAGAGTTAACCTTGTGTTTGTTTGAATTTATTATCTGAAAACATTCTTATAATAAAACCAACTAGATGCACTAATTTCCCAAATTTATTTTTGGAATAATACTCTACATGTTTCGGACAGTTCCTCTGTCCATCATCACGAGTTTTTCACTGTACACACAGCAGGATCAGGACGGAACTGCAGTTCCATGCTGATCCTGCTCGCAAGCCGACAGCAAACCTGTATGACACAAACCATTGTTGTGTGTACAGTAAAAAAAAACTCTTGATGATAGGCAGAGGAACTGTCCGAAATATGCAGAGTTTTATTCCAAAAATAAATTTGAGAAATTAGTGCATCTAGTTGATTTTATTATAAGAATTTATCACGATGCACGGTCACCTGAACGTGAAAATCTGAAAACATGCTAATGTTAAACATGAGCGTCACGTTGTCCTGGTCAGTTCATTGATAAGCACTTCCATAAACATTCAATAAATTCTTCTGCTTGGAATTTATGACATATCTTTAAACTAGCCCTATTATACATGTTGTTTAGTACCCGGAACGTAATTCAGTTACCCTGAAGAAGGAGGTAACACGTTCCTCGAAACGTCGTAACAATCTTATTATCCTACATGAGTATTAATCAGCGAGATTATAATCTTAGCAACATCCACAATGAAATACCGTCATGTTATTATAAGGAGAGAATCACGAAAAAATGCCTGAAAACAGAATCCTGAAGATGCAACACCCTGCTTAATTCGAAATGAGGAAGATTCGAGTAGCCTTCCGATAAAAATACGGAACTATTTCAATCCTCCCAATTGTAACAGCACAAAAACTGAATCCGTCATTTTGCTCTTCTTGCTGGCAATACATTCCATAGCAACATGACGGTCATACTGTCTCAGGCTGGAGTTTGGCCTCATTAAGACTGAGGTCAGTCGTGATTCTTCGTTCAGTCCGGCGTGTCAAACACGCTTACGGCCTGAGCTCGTACTTATTAACTGTATATCAAAATTTCCCCCGCCCACCCGTTTCACATAACTTGAATAGGCATAAATAAATTTTAAGCCTTATTTCCACATTTTAACCCCTTTATGAACAAACACCCAGTAAACAGATATTATGTTCCTTTATTCAGTAGTAGCTTTAGATTTCATTTCCATTTAAAGCAACTCCCCAAGCAGTGTCGTGATTATTTAAGCTCTTTCAAGTTCCCGCGGTACCTGAGACGTTTCACGTTTCAAATAGCTTCCACGCAGATTACCATAATCTAAGAATAAAATTCCCTCGTGTATTGAAGAATACATTTGAATTTGGAATAAAACTCATGAATTTATATGGACGAAGGCATGTCTGCTACGACATGACATAAAGTGTCACATGAGAAAATGAAGTGCCTTACAGACATTTAGAGGTCTATGGATTTTATTGAAGTATTCTGTACAACACGCATTTTGACGTCAAATGCATGCAATTGTATAGCCTTATAATCGATTAGAAATTACTGGAAAGAAAAAAAAAAGAAGTTATGGCGGACAGCAGCCAGTATGATGTGAATTAAAGTATTGGTAAAGTAATCAGAACAGGAAATGAAGGAGGTACGCTCAATACTGTAAATGTTATTTCGAAATCCACGAAATTGTCTACTGTTCGCAAAAAAGACAAGTTTGTGAAACGAAGAAAGGCGTATTTTAGGAGAAAAGGAAAACAAAAATCGGAAAACACTTCCCCAGCTACAATGATCTCACTTCTACTGATGAACGTGTCACACAGACGCTTCAGAAGATGCTGTCGGTGTAACATATGGAAGACGAAACACCAGTGTAGGTCAACAGGAGAACATAAGGGAGCACAACAAGTGCACAGAGATCAGGAACGTGCAGCACGAAATCAAGGCGAGATAAATCACGCGCAATTTAACAAACATCAGAAGAAGCACAGCAGTGTCTGAGTGAGGAACACCGGGAACGGAATGACGAGGACCAGCTACAGAAACTGAAACCAAAAGCTGCCACAGACCGTGCAAAATGGTTAACGTGTAACAAGGCAAATGTGTAGAGTGATGAAATTGAGATAACAGGGGAAAGTCCAGTGAAGTAATACACAGCCGGGCAAGGACTTTCCAATGGAGACATTTCTATTACAGGAATGCGAGTGAAATGTTACAGCTGCACGTAACAGTTCTATAAAAGTAATATCAGCAATGATTAACAGGCACGAATTATACTGATAGTGAACACACGTTTGAAATTAGCACATGTTTTTGGTGGACAGTTTCATATCACAACGCCAGAATTGTTTTTTCGTATCACAAACACAATACAGAAGAAAGTAAGCTACATCAATTGATGATCTTTACTCCACGCCAAATATTTTTCTGGTGATAAAATAAAGGCGATTGAATGGGCGGGGCATATGGCACGTATGGGGGAGAGGAGAGGTTCATACGGCTGCGGAAACCAGAGGAGAAGTGACCGTTTGGAATAACTACGTGTAGATGTGTGGATAATATTAAAATAGATCTTCAAGAGGTGGAATGGTGGGACATGGATTGGACTGATATGGTTCAGGTTAGAGATAGGTGGCGGGATCGTGTGAATGCAATAATGATCCACCGGGTTGCATAAAATTCCACGAATTTCTTGAGTAGCTGTGGACCTATTGGTTTCTTAACAAGGACTCAGCTCCAAATAGTCAGTTCGTTGTTTAATTAGTTAGATAGTAAGCTAAAATAATTCATAATTTACATGGTAATGTGCAAAGTGTATAGTCATAGCCAAAAGAAAGTACAAAACACATAACCCAATGCACATTGGAGGTGCACACACCAGGCGCGATCATCAGCTTCGAAAAGTCTTAAACAGCTGACTGATAAAAGATCTGGACATTAGACATATGGATCTTATAAACTGTTTTAAATCCAGACAACCAATTGTTAATTTACGTGAATTTGATAATTATTCTGTTTCAATAAATCTTTTAACACTCAGCGATTGCTATACGCATATGGATGCATATGCACCGTCTGGTTAACATCAAGGATTCTGACCATAAAGTGTATTCCTGCATTCCTTATAATGCTGTCAATACATAAGCACTACTTTCTAGATGACGCAACATACATCCATCAACTTTCCGTACAGAAACACACCACGCTCTCTGTGAAGAACGAACTGAAAACTTGAGGGCTTTCTAATGTTCAGAGTTTTAAATGTTCTCCCAAAGTATCTTTCTGTTATTAAATTATTTTAAGCCCCTTCGCATACATTTCTTCTACAGATAGTTACAGTGCTTGTTTCCATCTCACAAGCCACATCGACGCGATAGGGTCTGTGTTTCAACCATACATATTTACAGTATGTTAACAGCAGTTTCGTAAATATCCCTGTAAAGCGTACATGTAAACTTTAGGAAAGTGTTGGCAACGTTAAGGCCAACTGAAGACGCGGCGGCAAACACACGGACTGCTACTCTTAGCTGTGTGTCTTCTTGCCCAAATCACGACTCTCTGTCACCTCAAAATCATGTTTCATCTCAAGGGGACGATAAAATAGCAGTAGGCACTCCTGAACTAAAATCAGTTCATTCCATCCTCTTCGTATCCAACCACTTGGACTTAAGAAACTAAGGACACATGTACATAGGGAGATTATTAGTGACGTATATACAACCTTCCGCCAGACTGTACGTTCGAACAGCGAAAAACCGTTAATGCAGTTGTCGACACACTTCAAACATGCAGCTCTGTAGCACATGTAAACAAGTTACTACGTCGAAAGGCCGTCTGAAACGGACTGTAATGGTGTCATCCGCAAAGTTACAGTTCTAAAATACACTGACGTGATTCTTCATGTTTTATCTCCACTGCCGGACAACTTCCAGTATAGTAGCTTAAAACACGCATCAACCTCTTCTTTGTGACTTTCACAAATTACAGTTTACGATTATCATCACGAATTTTTGAAGTCACATAAATTCAGCGGTATATTCAGTGTCGTTTTATAAGTAACGCCAGTGATCGCAAGTAAAACGAAGAGGTTGTCATCCTCTAATGAAACCTGGAACAGAGCATTCCATATATCTTTGAAGATTTTGCACAAACTTTTTCTTAGTCTCCCCCCGCCCCAGTTACGAAGCTGGTGTTCAGCTCAGTGGGCTCAGTACATGATGTAGGACTAAAACAAGAACGTCAAATATATTAGACTGATGCAGATGCTGTATGCACAACAACGTGAAAAATATCGGTTGCATTTTTCAGTTTACAAATAGACTGGACTATCATCATGTTGACATTTCCGTGTCCATAAATATTCCAAAACTGCTAAGATTCTGGACCTTTAAGTCAGACGTCTGCTACAGAAAAACATGTTTATTCGCATAATTGGAGCAATTTAATGTTTCGTATTACCAGATTTACTGTCTGAAATTGATGTGGTTCCTGTTTGGTACTTACCTAGATGCAAAATGAAGTAGCAATATGTATAAATCTGTAGTCCACAGTGAACCGAATCTTAAGAGTAACAAAAAGAAGTAGCCTTTTTATGGCATTTATCCCTGTGGCTGCATCCTGCTGGTTTTGTTACGTGAAAAGCCTTTTGCAAAAAAAACTTCGTGAGCCCAAGACCGAAAATGGGCAATGTCGGAAGGCCGGCAAGATATTCAAAGTTATCATTTGTTTATTGCCGGTATTGGAGACGTAAATTTGAAACATCCGCTTGTAAGAGACACTGTATCAGAGCAACAAGTTACAAAAGGTCTCCTCATGCAGTATCTGTGTGATTGCAGTTCACTGTCCTGCTCAGTGATCTGCAAAGAGCTTATTCAGAGCACGTCTGGCTATAAATATAAACAGCGATACACTGACATATGTCCCGGCACTGTTCAACAGCCAATACAAAGCTTCTGTCCACACATAACAAAGTTTAACGCTTCTAATCCATATTCCCGAATCTTGTTAAACATTACTGGAGAAATATAATTTCTAAAGGTTTAAAAATTATTGCTTCTGAGACTTGGTACGCTTCGACTAGTAAGTAAACACTAGTGGCTACTACATGTACCACCACGTTTAATATTCATTCTAGGTTCTGCCCACACAGTGCATTCGTATTATAATGTTCGAAGAACAAACATCCATAATTTCCGTATGTAGCACTGACTGAGTTTATAACCGAGATGAAGTGCGCTTAACGTGCGGTATGAACACAGTCTTTAAACATTTTAATTATACCAACTGTGCACTTATATAAATTTCACACTAAAACACTTAAAATCGCTCCAACATGTTTCGATCCTAAGATCATCTTCAGGGAGTCATATTGTTCCTTGCTAAAGTCACATATTAAAAAAAACACTCACTAGTTAATTTCCTTACATTAACAGGGTGCTGTGGCAGCATGTCTGTAATATAAAATATATACTTTATTAAGTATATTGTCAAGGTAATAAGTAAGATTGTCAAAATAAAATTAATTAATTAATTTTTTATACAAATAATTAGACTATCTGCATTAAAGCAAGGTTTATGCTTACTGTACTCTGTTGAGAATGCGCCTGCCTCAACACAATACAGTAAGCATAAACCTTGCTTTAATCCAGATAGTCTAATTATTTTTATACAAAAAATTAATTAATTTTATTTTGACAATGTTACTTATTATCTTGACAATTAAGTATATATTTTATATTACAGACATGCTGCCTCAGCACCCTGTAAATGCAAGGAAATTAACTAGTAAGTGTTTTTAATATGTGACTTTGGCAAGGAACAATATGGCTCCCTGAAGGTGATCTTAGGATCGAAATATGTGGAGCGATTTTAAGTGTTTTAGTGTGAAATTTATGTAAGTGCATAGTTGGTATAATGAAAGAGACTCTACGAAGTGCACGGTGCAACAATGAAGATAGTCTTTAAACATATTTAAGGTTAGTCTTAGTTTCTGAAGTTTTAATATTAACCTTTTGAAGCCCAATGTCAACTATAGTGGTCGTACCGCACCGCTAACCTCTAAAGTTGCATTTTATATATTTATTCAACAAATATCGGTACTGAATATTTTAAACATGGTATATACCCTCCGTTTTTTTAATCTTCAAAATGCAGTTTGTTTCATAATTCTAATGTATTTGGTTCCTGTATTATTCACATTTTATTTACAGAATGTGCTAAAATTAAAAAAATAATTCCGGCGCCAAAAGGTTAAACTCACTTCCCACAGTATCAGGAGAACTTTCTGCCGTCCAAAGCATCAAAACCAGCTCTAGAACCCCACTGAGTGAGTACGAGGAGATTTTTCGCTGGGGGTAAAGACTGTGGGATTTAAAAGTGCTGAATTAAAGACGGGGCGAAATTTAGAGGCTACTTGAGTTAGAAACGTAGAGCAAGGATTTCAAAATATAAAATCCGAAATACTGAGAAAGTGTGCTTTAAAAATATGATAATCGTGAGATATAAATATGTGAAAAACTTTTATATTTGTATCCAAAGTGCGCACCAGAGACCGATGTAGATAAGACATTGGACACTATACTCGTGGCAGATGCAATATCCATAAAGTAACGTCATCTGTGTGACGATTTTCAAAAACGTAACTTCAAATCTATATGCCTATTTTCTTACTACAGGAAGATCTCGCACATTTTATACAGTATATGAAATTAATCATGGCAAGTTCAAAGGACAGTGCGAAAACGTCTGCATCCAAGAAAACGCCAGCAGTGACTGCATCACAAGACAGTCGTCGGTTTTTGGAAAATGGGGAAGCTAAAATTATTTCCACTCAGATACAAATATTCGTATACAGATGTTCATATTCGTTCATTAAAATGTGACAGAATTTTTTGCTCCTCCCATTGCGTCAATATTCTGCACCTATCCCCCCTTTCTGCCCTTAAAAACCTCTCTACATTTCGTAAACTAGAGACCAGGCAACGATCCCTCCCCCTTGATATAAAATCCACCCCCACATCTCCACCACCGACCCACCCTCTATGCTCAACATACACTTCAGAATACTGATGTCATCGCTAACGGCTATATATTGATGGTGGAGCTCATTTAGACAACCCCCCCCCCCATCCTGTGTCCCCCAAATCCAGGGACTTTATCCAAGCTCAGAGTTACCGCCGCGTTCCCCCTATACCCGAAAATCCCCCAGGAGAATCTACTCTGGCGCGTATCTGTCATACATCATAATTCTCTGAAGATTTGGCCGCATTGGGTTGGTAGGCGTGGTTTATCATTTATAACCCATATACAATGCTTTAGTGTATAGCCCGAGCGCTTAGATAAAACAGGCATATGGATGGCGATAGGAGCTTTGTATTGCATGTGAACCGTAACTTCTGTTGTCGAGAACTGCATTGCTGACTACAGTTGTTTTTCTTTCTTTGGAACAAATATTCTTTTGTTATAACTGGCTAATGTAAGATAGGTGGAGAGGGGAGCTTCCTCTACAAATTACACTGAAATAACGGATTTTACAATAAAATATTACAGAACAAATCAGGAAACTGACCTGTTCCAGTTACAATTTGCAATGAATTTCTATTCATTTCAGCGGTTCAGTTTTCATTTTGTGCACTAAAGCACAACGCCGTTGTAACAGAATTTTTCTGTAGTCAAAATTATGAAGACAGATTGAAAAACCTATTTTCAAACTCTGATCGCGAAGATTATTCTAAGTGGTATGGGATGCTTTGTAGCCTATATGACACCTACAGAATTTGCGGTGTCACCTGAGGCTTGAATCCTCTACCCAGGGAAAAGTTTCCCCCGTGCGGTCATCAAATCTCAGCCATCACGTTGCAAAGAGTAACATTCCACAATCTGTACAGTCACAGCTCTCAGCGCCTCAAATTTCGCTGTGTTCTCGAAAGTGCGTATGTTGCTACTTGTATAAAACAACAATAGTTTATGTTTTTTTATGTTTATTGGACCGTGCATCATTGTAATAGTTGAAGAATAAAAGACCAACTTAATGTCACTTGTTATTTTATTTCAATATTTATGTACTCAACATGTTTCGGACATTAATATAACCATCATCAGTAGCTTGCGACTGTGCTGTTGAATTACCACGTCGGTCGTATTGTTCTTGGTTCGATGTGTGTTGGAGATTTGGTGCGCCTGGATTTGTGTAGTGTCCGTCTTGCAGGCTGAAGCAGCAAAGTCATCTGTATGAATGCATGAAATTGCTTAATTCCTTAGTACAGTCTAGGAAAAGTTACACAGACTGTCGTGAGCACTAAATTACTGCAAAGAAGGACACTACCCTAGATCGATAATTCAAATATGGATTCTTGTCAAAGCCACAGCCTTTAGATGTTTGATGGAAGTTTGGCGTCTAATCGTCTGGAAAACCTTGCTTATGAGGATAAAATGAGAAACAGAATCGAAGCGTATCATTCGTACCTGTTAACTATGTATATCCGGTATCACAAAACAGAGCACCAGGATACAACACCAGTACAAATTGTATCCCTCCCCCTTCACTGTGTAATCACTTTGACGAGCTACGAGATGGATGTTCCAAATGCTGTGACTTTTCAGCTTTTTGAAATTCAACTCTCTCGAATAAAAAGCACGGGTGATAATTTACAGCAACGAATGCACTGGCGTACGTGTAGGTTACGTAATCAGTAGCACATCCCTCGCACATCTATTCCCTCGGCATGAATTGTACAGATAATGAACACAGCTAGAAACGTAGCAAGCGACAATAAAAACTGAAAGGAATGAGTAGACTGTAGGGGGAGACACCCACACAAATAATCACAGTCCTGGGTTAAATATTACAGCACCGTACCTATAAGCCCATATATATTGTTGTGTAACTTACAAGGTGTCTCAAAGTGTGCGTGTGAGGAAGTCCAGTAAACGGTAGTGGTGTTGATTACACAGCAATAACCACTAGGGCTCCAACACAACCCCCACCCCAGCCCCTTTCCCGACAGTTTCCATTGCTACATTCCAAGTTCCGAAATGCGACCAGTAGCGCCACCAATATCCCCTACTTTCCCCCCTTCATTTTGTCACCGCACCTCATTCACACACACACACACAAAAGAAGTCGTATAAAATCTGACGGGCAATTGCACACTGTCAGTGCATTAAAACATGATATACAGCTCTCACATTCACTTTTGTCTCTAACATGTATAAAATGACACCGATAAATTTTAAGTGAAATGCCACTGCGACATAAGTATCGTGACAACGTAATGAATGACAAAATTCATGAACTTGAGCGCGTGCTGAACACGTGCTGCCATTCACGCCCATAAAAATTTTCGGGCCGCTCCTGCGCCAATATTCACGAAACTCACAAATGCTCAAAATAATTCTGTGCAAAACGTTCATACTGAATTTGATCGTAATCGAGCAATGAATGAATGAATGAATGAATCACAGAACACTTAGGCCTGTAACCTCAATATACGGAGTGACAAAATTCAGAATTTCTTGCTGTTATAGTAGGTAGTACATACGGGCTGTAAATATGACCCCAGATAACGAAGTCGGCAAAAGACTAGACTACTGACTGAGAAACCTAGGAACAGTAATTCGAACACCGAAGGATGCAGAGATCAAAAATGAGTGGAGTTATTACTCCATATTTACTACTCTTTCCACTCGGCAACTTCTGGTACTATCTTTCAAGTGAAGAATAGTATTAGCCTCCGTGTATCTTCGTATGTGTACAACATACAGCTCTAGCCTCCAGTCTTGTTTGCTCACCCTAACAGTTTTTGGTGAATAGTAGACCTGCAACTGACGAAGAACCAGGTCGTGACTGGAAATGTGGAAAATGTATATCGTCTTTCCAACGAGAATCACTAATTTGACGTGGTGAGGCTTGGGTGGTCAAATGATACTGAGAGCTATGCGTCGGTAACGTAGCTACTGGTAGGACCTCCAATGACGGATAGGTTTAAGGTGAAGGCCGAGACAAAAGAGAATATCCTGGTCCTCCAGGTTGGGGTTGAAACATGAGGTTCAAAACCTCACCCCCGTAAAGATCCTAATTGCTGAGAAATCTACTAATTATCGACGCCAGATGGATAGTACTGGCACAAGATCAGGTAAAAGTTACAAGGATTATGATATCTGTATTATTACTTGGAGTGCGCTCAGTGTCTTTACAGCTGAAATATAATGACCAATCGGGATCGAAGAGGGCTGTATGGAGATTTGGATATACTAGCAGACATTACAAATCAAAAGCTGGAATAGATAGTAAGAATGGATCACGGAAGGGTAGTTAAGAAGTATTTGAGAGGAAAAGGAAAGAAGAAAAATGCGAATACATAGATTGAGATGAATAGATGATGCTGATAAGGGATCTACAGGAGATGAAGATTAAGAGATCGCAATAGAAGACGATGGAGTGAGAAGAATGGACGTCTGTAATTTATGAGGCAAAGGCTGTCAGAGGGTCTTAAATACATGTAGTAAGTGAACAAGTATACCGTCTCATTTTGCAAGACCTGAAAATATTTTTGTCTCAAATTCATCTCAAGTTTAATAATTTATAGTTTTAGTGAAAGAGAGCTTTCTGTAAAACATTAGCTTTTGAACGAATTCGTAAAATTTTTGTCGTTCCATCAGCCATCAGAATTATGAAGGTTCTGGCTGTGCACATTGCTTCATATTCCTTTTATTTTGTCTTATATGTTCTAATTTATGTGGTTTATGTAATGGCGATATCTGTAATATATATATATATATATATATATAGAGAGAGAGAGAGAGAGAGAGAGAGAGAGACAGAGAGTTGAGTCGAATGATGATCGGTAAATAATAAAGTGGAAAAACGTAGAAAGAAGCGGTTGTGGGATATTTAGGTTTATAAATGGGCAATAATCCGCGAGGAACTTAAAAATGCCACGAAAGGCACCTGCTAGTATACGCAGTCTCCGCATCAAAATCTGAGCCTCGAACTTTAAGCAACGAAGCAGAAGTACTAAGTGCTCGACCGCGAGGTTCGATCTCTCGCTCGTCAAAATTAATATTTACTGCGTTGTCACATAAATACCGGTCACAGGTCAGTGATGTAAAGCACATGACTTGTGTAACTTAATCACAAAGTTATTACAGTTTTACTCTATAGTCTTCGACGTTGCATTAAACCACGTGGCGGTTACACAGGCCATAAAGTGTTGGATTTGATATTTTCCACCCCGAATCTGAAAATGTGTTCGTAGCCAGTATTTCCAAAGATGTGAATGGCATGATACCATTCCCAAAGCAGAGGCTAAATTGGAAAGTCACACATAAACGATTGAACTACCCCCTTTTGGGTTCAAAATAACGCGAGTCCATAATATTTGGCGACTGACAACGAATGGAAAAAATGTAAACCCAAAGTCTGTAATTTCTGTTCATTTGATCTGATACTTCGAGGGATTATCATGTGTGTGTGAGCGTGTGTGTGTGTGTGTGTGTGTGTGTGTTCTGGGAAAAAAGAAGCTGGATTTGTTTGGAAGGTGTAGGAGGGGGAGCAACTGGGATTCAGTCACATGACTGATTTGTATGCATGTGTATCTGTTCTTTTTTTTTTTAATCGAGGTAAATTGAGGCGAAAGGTAAACAAACAGATTTGGTGGGGCAAGGTAGCACATGACAAGGGGCGGTTTTGAGGGACAAAATTGCATTATCACACATAATATTGCATTCGTGCAGGGAAAGGGGAGAATTGCAGATAAAGTGAGAATGACATAGGCCTAGTTATTTGATCAGGTCTCTACCCATCTGTGTGTTGAAATAACATATTATTGGGGCCACTGGATTTTCAAACCTGTCTCGTTTGTTCAATGCTCTATGTGTCTAGGCACTCATAAACAAGTAACTAATAACTGTAAACAGTTCGATTGGCAATAAACATTCAATTTACGTCCCTTCTGCCTTGAAAGATTTTGCGGGATTTCTAAACCACTGTCGGAAATCCAACAACCCTCTTTCTCATTATAAAGTAAACAACAAATCCTCAGTTTCTGACTGAGGATTTGTTGTTTAGCTCTCAATGAGTTTATAGCATAGCGTGATATGTTCTGTTGCCGTAACAGTTCCTCAGCCTCAAAGAACAAAGCCTAGTCACTATAACGGTGACGTTAGTATTTATTAATTTAAATGTATACATTTTGTTATTTAATGGCCGATAAACACTTACAGAATTTACATCACGTTGTACTGCACGGCACTGCTTTGCGTTACGTTACGTCACATACCATTGCAAGTGCAGAGCAGAAGCTGAACTAACCCACAAGCAGAAAATTGCTGAAGTTCAACATCGGTAATACCCAACCAACCCCCTCCCCCCCCAAAACCCCCCAAGATCATGAACCAAATTCACCACGTCACATCTTCAAAAATCTACCACCCTAAGATCTACCGTATCGTAATGTTCATAGGTTATATAACCACCAAGCGACTTTACTTACTTACTTACTTTATGCATGGAGCAGAGTCCTTCGTGAGAAGCTAACCGGTTCTCAGCTAGTCATGAAATTCCCCACATTTTATGGAACCTGGAAGTTCGTTGCCCCAGTGCCCGCCACCTGTCCCTATCCTGAGCCAGACCAATCCAGACCATGCCCCCCATGCCACTTCCTGATGGTCCATCTTATTATTACCCTCCCATCTATGTCTGTGTCTCCCAAGTGGACTCTAGCCCTTAGGTTTCCCCACCAAAACCCCGTATGCATATCTTCTCTCCCACATACGTGTTACATGCTCCGCCCATCCCATTCGTCTCGATTTTATCATCCGAATAATATGTGGTGATGAGTACAGGTCATTAAACTACTCGTTATGTAGCCTTCTACACTCCCCCGTAACTTTGTACCTCTTAGGCCCAAATACTCTACTCAGCAATGGCGAAAAAACATCTCTTTGTTTTCAACCATTCTGAATAAGAAATATTCAGACAAATGTTTGACGACTCGGACTCTGCTCTGGTTTCCATTCAGACACACTTTTACTAGCCTTGCCTGTTTCATAGGGATACCGGACTCAATGAAAATATTACACTAATCTTCCCTCCTAACAGAAATATAGGCTTTCTGGAAGACTATAAATATCTGATGCACTGCTCTTTTCCATTGCTTAGGTCGCACCAAAGGATCAGTCCAAGCCCGAAGCACATATACCGGTTTGGTAATGAGCTGCTAGCACCTCGCCCAAATCCCAAACTAGAGAACTACCCCTTGTCAGCTGTCCGTGACTGCTTATTCAATACATTCGCAGCTACCTTCCATACTGATGGCCGTTCCTCCGTCCGCAAACTGACGACGCGCCATACCGTGGTGACAAGAACTCACTTATCACAAAGTGACTTCAAGTCGGTGAGTCAAGTCCTTCTTACATTTTGCAAAGCACTGAGACCGACACTTAGTTTTATGCAAAGAAAATTTGTGGCTGCTCTTCTTCCCCGTCTAGCACCGAGGCTAAGAATCTGTGGATTTATATGTCTGCTCTTCCATATCCTTCTATGGCGTGGTGTTTATTTAATTACTTCATTTTAGATTCAAAGAATAATATAACAAAAAGCTAGAATTTAATTAGGGCCTTTAACTTGATGAATATTAATTTAATCATATTTTATTTTCAAGAAATCCCAAGATTTTAAACACAGGCAAGAGTTTCAAATACTTACTGAACGTACAAGTTTGTGCGTAGGTGATTGGGTGTGCGTGAGTGTGCGTGTGTGTGCGTGCGTGAGAGAGTGGATGAGCGTGTGTGCGTGCGTGAGTTGGTGTGTGCGCGCGCGCGAGAGTATGTGTGTGCGTGAGTGGGTGTGCGTGTGTGAGTGGGTGCGCGCGCGCGCGAGTGGGTATTTTGTGTGTGTGTGTGTGTGTGTGTGCGTACGTGAGTGGGTGTGTGCAAGTGCGTGTGTGTGATTGGGTGCGCGTGAGTGTACGTGCATGCATGAGTGAGTGTGCGCGAGTGGGTGGGTGCGCGAGTGGGTTACGTGCGTGTGAGTGGGTGCGCGTGAGTGTACGTGCGTGCATGAGTGGGTGCGCGTGAGCGTACGTGAGTGGGTGTGTGCGTGAGTATATGTGCGTGCGTGTGGGTGCGTGAGTGGGTGCGTGCATGAGTGGGTGCGCGTGAGTGTGTGCGCGTGCGTGGGGTTGGTGTGCGTGAGTGGGTGTGCGCGCGCGCGCTTGCGTGCGTGTGTGTGTGTGTGTGTGTGTGTGTGAGAGAGAGTGAGTGATTGTGACTTGGACAGAACAAACAGAACTCCTGTCCCGTCTGTGATGCGAGTCCCATGGGCTTGAACTGAATAACACATAGGCTTACATGCTTTCACATTCGACTGCCCTAGGCAATGGTAAAATCTTGCCTAAAAAATCCGTATAGATTTTTCAATCAGTTGTAGCAAGACGCTGGCAATAAAATCCATATTTTATACTGTTTGGATTTATTAAAATTGGAACTCACGAATATTTACTCTACAACAAACCCGTTTCCGTATATGTACAATAACAAACAGAGTAATATTTTTCAAAGCACATATGGAAATTCAATATAGAAAAAACATGATATTTATGGTATTCTGATCATAAATTTTAACAGCTTTGTATATATTTTTTGAACACTATAATGCGTTAGTATATGCTTGCGTGTATGTGATGTGTGTTAAAGCGGTGCCGAATTGGTTACTCTCACAAATTTATTAGGTAAAGAGCTATAGCAAATAATTAGTGGTTTGTGTGGGGCAAGCACAGACTGCTGTACACAGGTTTTACTTTAATTTGTACAATGAAAGTGTATATATAGTATATGAGCGGGAAACAGATTAATGAGGTGTGAAACTAAACCATAATTTCGTTAATGAATATCCAGTAATCAGATTCTTTATTTGTTGATCCTCAAAATAAAACCTGTAGATTATTTATGGTGTTCGAAAATTCTCACTATTGTTATGTTATCTGAAATAAAAAATTATAACTTCCGCTCTTGAATTTTGTTTCATTTAACAAAAGTGGAACAAATTTACGGATATTTAAGAAATTATTAGCCCTACAAATGACATCTCTTACATTAGGTTCTTTTGTTGTGACTCACTCACACATTCCTTGACACTCTCGTGCCTAGTAAAGTAACTAGAGACGATTAAGTAAATATACGTTGAAACAGTAAAACTAAGGGAAAATTTCTGTTATGAACAGCTGAAATAAAACACCAAAAATGTTTTCGTTTAATTTGACAAGAATTTTAGGAAATTATTGGTCGTTGCAGTGCGCATGGACTTTCCTCTGACTCGACCACTTTCTATGGCACAGCTTGTTCGAGTCTCACTATCATCAATCACTTTAGTGAAAAGAGAAGTAGAAACCTTTCAATTTAATCTCTTGCTTTAGGAAGGAACATCCTTTCCTTCCTCCTCCGTTTAAACTAGCAATTTCCTTTCCATATCCCCACTCTCTTCCATACTATCTCTTCACCTCTACGTTAATCTATAGAGTTGCATGTAAGGCGGAATTGGATTTCCGAATCTTCTCTTGAACCTTTCAGTTTTACCCAACATCCTTCAGTTCAACCCTCTAACCACACACCCATTAAACCACCCATTCCTCACAACAAGGAAAGAGCTGCAGCATTCAGCTGGGAGGTAGGTGCAGTTTATTTTGGAATATTTCGAAATACACAGGCCTAGAATTAGTTTTTACCATAAGAAACACACAGTGAAAGCTCCAGTCTAATGCAGAAACCTAGACCGAGTGACGATGTACGTACATTTTCGAAAATTACTTCATTAGTTTCGGCTCTGCATTTTTTTTCACGCTGAGTTGTCTGCAGTATTTAACAGTAATTACGACTTTTAAGAAACTTACAAGAAATATCAGACATGACAGAACTACGCTACGGCTTGACAGTTGGTTACTAATACAGGAAGAGGCAGCAACAAGTAACCTGGATTTTAAACACTGTTAGGAAAATATTATGGACCATTTTGTAATCAACAATTTAATAATAAGGAACTCTTATTTTAATTCGCTTCTTTATCATTATCTCTGTAAGAGCCTGACACCTCTGTCTCCCATACACAGGATGAATGCATAAAAGAAAACGTGCCCTTACGTATTCTTGTGCCCCAGAACCGATGGTGGTTTAAGGCGAAAGAGCAAAAGTATGTCGTTCATCGAGTTCTATTTGTATTATAGGAACACAAAGTGAGTCTTATATAAGTTTTCTTCTTTGGTCAAGTACATGTGACTGTCACCATTTATACTACAACAGAAACTGGATATTGTGTAATACGTCTAGCACACAGTCCATACCTAACAGCAGTCTCTATTTTTTGAGAGTCACAGATGTACAAATTGTCTACCAAACCCACATTCTTTCATTACCAGTATAAACTGTAGCAAACAAAATATTAGGTCCGTAGGATACATTCTTCGGATATTTATTGACCTCATCGTAATTGAATACCGTGAAATGCGACAATGCATAGCCATCATACTGTGCCGATATCTGCATTAGTCTGCAAAATGATGCAAATCAAAATGCCCCATTCGGGATCGTCAGGTTCCCAAACGAAAATCGGACGGCCTCCTAATATGAATGTAGAACACTATCGATAAGATAATCTACCGAATTTTCTGTTACTTTTAGAAAAATTTCTTAAATCCTTCGTTGTGTTCTGTCTGATACATTACCATCTGTTGTGTTATTATAATGATTAAGGCAGACAATTATACAATTTCGTACAGTTACAGGCATGTCTGTCCCTGTGCAAGCCATGTAGACACATTTTTTTGTCTCTTTCACGATACCACCTAGTCTTTGGAGACTAACTTGGTATTTTATTCTCTCCTAAACTGCTACGTTGTCTATTTGCTGCAGGCGTCGCCCAACGGTTCAGCCTGCTTTATTCTGGCTCCTCATTATTCTTGAGGTTTTCTAGATCACACACAACGACGCATCACAATCGGTAGGACTCCTCTGGACGAGTGATCAGTTCGTCGCAGAGACCTCTACCTGACAACACACAACACACACAACAGACCAAACATCCATGCCCCCGGTGGGATTCGAACCCACAATCTCAGCAGGCGAGCGGCCGCAGACCTACGCCTTAGACCGCGCGGCCACTGGGACCGGCAATGTAGACACATGGGGTAGAGTGAGTACAGTCTAGCTTCACGCACACGTAACTTTGACTGTAAATGGAAGTGAGTCGTCAGCTTCATACCCCTGCCGTTTAACCTCTCGGAAACGAGTTAACGATAACCAATGCACATAAGGCAGCATGGCACCAAAGATGGTCTGGGCAGTGCCGAGAATTTGTCCCTGATTTTTCGGTTGTCCAACCAATCCCTAGGAAGCTTCCTACCTCCTTCTTCAGTGCATCGTTTGTAAGAAACTCGAACTGCACAGATATTTTAAGTTTCCATCTGGGATGATACGCCGTGATGACTACCACATTATCTCTGGAGGCTTGAATCTCCAGCAATGCCTCTGTAAGAACCGAATACCCTTTGCCTCATTGACAGAGGGTGCGCATACAAACAGCCTGCAGACAAGCATAAGGGCGGAGGGGTATATATATATATATATATATATACAGCAGAGCGGGTTTAATAACATTTGAATTCCGAAGAAGTAATGGCAATTTCAAGTGCTATGGTGAAGTAATTAGAGCAGGGAAGATAAATGAAAACTAATTAGTCTTATTAGATAATACAATAATTTCTGACTCAGAAGCTACAATAAGGGAAGATCTGCTTATGGAGCGGTGGGAGATTAGTGGTGTAAGTTTTATTTATATCAAAAAGTAGCTCCATTCACCCATCTCCCTCACACCCCTCAACAAAATTCTCTCAAGTTTCTCTCCAATTTAATGCTTCCTTTAATTCTCATTTCTTGTTTTATCGTCCAACCCCTTATCCTCTTGATCTAATCCCTCTTCCTATACCTCATCCGCAATCCCCTTTCACAGTTCCGTATCACGCCTTCCATTTCCTTACATTGTGTCTTTGGCGTTGCTTATCTGAACCCTCACTAATGCATCCCTTAAATATAACACTGCACAAAGACAAGGGAAGAGTGCTGCTGGGAGCATGAAAAGCGTTTCCTTATAACGCGAATCGTGAAATGAATAATCAAATCACTGTATAACCGTTCCTTAATGCTTGCTCTCTTAAAATACTCTCTCTCTCTCTCTCTTACTAAAATAAATTTTAACCTATACGATGTACATGGCAGCCGAGTTACTGAGTAGACAACGGGCTGGACGGTCGAGCACTGGGACGACTCAGCACGCTATTCGATGGGGCTACAAAGACCTGATCTTGACTACTCACCTCTATCTAGTGAGCGGAAAAATACCTGTCTTTACGGAAAACCTCCATCCACACACGTGTCTTTATGGAATACTTCCACTCACATGCGCGTCTTTATGGTATATCTCCGCTCACACGCGTGTCTTTATGGAAATCCTCCACTCACATACGTGTCTTTATGGAATACCTCCACTCAAACGAGTGTCCTTATGGAATAACTTCACTCACACGCGTGCCTTTATGGAGTACCTCCACTCATACACGTGTCTTTATGGAATGCCTCCATTCATGCACGTGTCTTTTTGGAATACCTTCACTCATACACGTGTGCTTATGGAATACCTCCACTCACACGCTTATCTTTATGGAAGACCTCCAATCACACGCGTGACTTTATGGATAACCTATACGGAATACTTCTACTCATACACGTGTCTTTATTGCGTACAGAGTGACAGTGTTACTTTTACAATGTACATCCAACATGACCCTCTATATTAAGAAAGACTTATAAAATGCAAGTTAAAACATTCTTATTTCATAAGCTGAAGTCGAGTGGTTTACGATTACAGGAAAAACTACACGCTGTAAGTGTCCGTGCCTACGGGACTTGTACTGAATGAAAATGAAAGTTTTATGAAGGTGTTAGTGTTGTATAATGATATGCAAAGGGTGCCCCACTCCATACCTGTGATTTCTAAATCGCATTCATTTTATGAACCTGCGACTCATGTTGGTAACTGCAAACTTCTCAAAACCAAAACCGATAAATCACGGTAATGTTCCTATTTAAGTTATACACATTTTGCACCGAACTGTACTGTTATCCTAGAACCCTTCTGACCATAGGCCACGTAGTTGCTTATCTCCTAAAATCGTCCAAGCCGTTTCAGGTTTTCCCAAACCAAAGACATTTCAAAGAACAGTGTACGCCCCAGCACAGCATATTTACCACCCTCTGTCTCGTAAGTTGCATATGCAACCCATCCAGTCCATGAACACTCAACTTCATTCTTCCACCTCCTCAAAGTCCCTTCAAACCCCCACACCTCTTCAATCTTTCTACCCTCCAAAACTTCGTCTTCTTATAATCCAATGAAACACAAATTCTACTCTTCCTTATCCAATAAAACATCGTCACCCTCCTCTTTCTTCCCTTAAGGGTCTGTGGATTTTCTTCTTGAAGGGTTCTAGAACAAGAGAAAGGGAGCTACTCGCACCCTGTCTCATTTTATCCTATTAAAATTAACATTAATTACTCTCCTACACAGCTTGAACCTTCATTATGGACGCGAGACAAGAAAAGTTTATGAAGTTGAACCGCAGTGCAAGAGTCTCTAGCCTGACAACGTAACAGAGGAAGGAATTAAAAAATCTAGAAAGTGGGTTGGAAAATGTGGATGAAGAGTAACTGCACACCCATCGAAACTGATAAATACACGCGACACAGATTATGTGACCGTAACAAACAACATCCATAGCCATACTTGAACTTGACTGAAAACACAAGCCACGTTCTTTTTTTGTAGCGTAACAAAAAAACAGGATACGTTCCAGATGAAGAATTCTGCTTAATAGACTTCCACATATCATATTCTACAAACGTTCACCGACTTCTTGGTTTTTCCTAAATTTGTGACAAGACATAAAATAGGACGCTAAAATAAATATTCTGAAAAACGAATAAAATTATCTGAATATATAAAGATCTGAGTCTTAAATGTGCACCGAATCGAGTGACTTTACAACAAATACATAAATAAATACATACACTTACCATGCACATAGAGAATTACGTATATATATATATACATAAACACATACAGACACACACACATAATCACACTTGCATACACACATACATAAACACACACACATACATATACGCACACATACAATCATGTATAAAAATACATATATAAACACATACATACATGCATGCATGCATACATACATACATACATACTATGTACGTAAGTACCTACATACATACGTAAGTACGTACACACACACACACACACACACACACTACACACACCTACACACGTACATATATCAAAACTTGCTAACACAAAGCAGGCGATCCAATGATCACATTATGTCACTTTACAGACTCAAGATACACTGCGTGATTACGTCGATATAGGTCTAGTTATTTCTTCTCTGCGTTAAAGGAATAAAATCGGTTTAAAATGCAGTCAAGTAATCTGCATGGCGTTCATACCGATGGCACTATAGGCCAGCTTCAGCAATTAAAGAGGTTAAAAGTGAAGTTGTTTTTGTCCAAGCCAGGAAGGCATATAGCAGGAATAAAATATAAAACCGCTCATTCCGATTCTCGACACTAGATACAGGTGAGTAGTCATCTACACGTTCCGGTCGCTTTACCACAGAAAAGAACTCCGTTCCCCACTTTGTGTTCCAGAGTGTGTCTGGACCCTTCTACAGAAGAGACACTCACTTGTTCGAGAGCGAATTCGAACCCCGAAACGTCCAGAGGGTAATAAAGTCGTTATACAGACGACGTTATGTCGGTTCCGAGGGTTATCAATGTATGATGTTAATTACGTACACGTGGCTTGAAGAGGAACATCATTGTCAATCACTAGAGCAACACCCCCGAGACCATATGTTAGCTGAATTCTCTTGCACACGCAAAAAAAATGGCTTGGATTGGTGGTTTAGACACACGGCGGTCAGGATAATTCAGCTGGATCCAAAGAAATCCTGTAGTGAAGATTTCTGTCATCTAGGATGGAAAATCGTGTAGAATGGTAAACCGGAATGGAACTTTCAGAATACCTGCTGTCTCCATCCTCACCCCTGGAGATGGAGGCATCAGGCGCACACGCCAGAATCTCAAATTTGAATCATATTATATTCAGTTCGCATCCATTCGTGACGTTTTACATTACTAACTTCTTTGTAGCTTAACTAATATTAGTGTTTATAATACTCTGTCCCGTGTGCCCACTGGACGATCCCGGTGGCCGCACGGTCCAAGGCGTTAGTCAGCGCCCGCTTGTTTGCTGGGATTGCGGGTTCGAATCCCGTGGCGCAATGAAAGTCTATTTTTTGTGGGTGTTGTGTTTTATCACGTAGAGTTCTCGGCGATGGGCCGAACACTCGTCCAGAGGAGTCGTGACGAACTTGATGTGCTCGGTAAACCTTGAACCACTGGGGCTGTGGAGTCATGAGCAAAAATTGTGTTCACTGTATTTTTAAATCAGTATTTTCTTCTTCTTCTTCTTCTTCTGCTTCTTCTTCTTCTTCTTCTTCTTCTTCTTCTTCTTCTTCTTCTTCTTCTTCCACTGGCACTACAGCCCGCTGTGGGCTTTTAGCCTGTCGAACAATTTCTTTCCATTTTTTCCCGTCTGCTTCCAACTCTCTCCATCTTCTCACACCCAGCACTTGAAGATCTCTTTCTGCTTCCTCTTTCCATCTTTTTATGGGTCTTCCCCTTCTTCTCGTCCCTTTCAGTTCTTGAGTGAAGAACTTTTTGGGCATCCTATCCTCCTCCATTCTCTCTAGGTGACATAACCAACTTATCCCTTGCTCTTTTATCCATTTTACTACATTTTCTCCTTTGCTCAAGTCTTGTAGTTTAAATCAATATTTGGGTTCCAAAAACGTGGTGTATTTCTTCAGAATAACACAAAGCACACATTCCACAGAAAAACCTTTAAAACGTGAAACTGGAATACGTGAAACAGGGAAATAATTTTGAAACGGCTTCATTATACCAGTTTCTTTTGGAAAACTAAATCACTTTAGATATTCGGACTCATGCAAACATTCTGAAAGATTCTGTGTTTCGAATGGCTGACTTCACGCGATCCTTGTGATTAGAGAAAGCAACATTCTGCGGTTCAAGATAATAAAATTTTATAATTATTTTACACGTGTCGAGAGTGGAAAGGCAAGCTCAATGCTGCCCTTGATGATCTGAAACAAGATAGACTTTCTTAATATTAATAAAAATCCAACCAGATGCAACAGTATGCATTCTGATTTATCCACTGCAAAGTCTCTCTACATGTTTCGGGTGTCACAGCACCCATCATCAGGAGTACTAAAAACTGTAACCGTAACATCCGGTACAGGTTATACTGTAAAATAGAAGGATTAACTAACAATGTGTGTTGGTTTGTTAACTGCAGATAGTAGTGGGTGGCGGTACATTAACAAATTTACAAAAGTCTGGGTATACAATATCGTGGAAGTTTATTTGCTAAAAACTCTTTGGATAATAAATATGAATAGTTAAAAGCGTAATAGGAAGATGCAATGGATGGAGTTAGTTAATAAAGTACTCACATACTGGTACAGCTAGTTCCCTCCAACGTGGCCTGATCGGGACTGGTTTGTGCGAGTTTAAAAAAAAATAGACTTTTTTGTATTACACAAATTGTGCAAGCTTGAAAGACGTTTATAATACAAACAATAGTTCTCTGAACTGATGTGTTTACGAACATTAACAAATAAAGTCCACGTAAACACAGCTTCTCTTTAGAACTAGTAGACGCTATGCTGGTCAAGAAATCTGCCAGCTTCTATGCATCACAGTAGTACACTGTCCTTCAAAACAGTCAGCCCCTGGACAATATTCTGAACCAGCTGAGTCCAGCAGAAGCTATTCCAGCTTTACCTTTCATATCCATCCGAATACTGCACATAGTCTGTACCCTCTCTCCAACCCAAATTTTGTCACCCTGCCCCTTTGGCTTTTCCGGCAAAACCCCTGTAATTCTCTGCGCGTGCTGTATTTTTCTCCCATCTCGCCTGCCTGAACTTGAACACAGTAACAGCATCTGGTGCATAACCTACATTACTAAACACACAATTCTTTTTCCAGGCCTGGTGCTACATGCACCAGGCCTGCTACATGCCGTCCAAATAATGCCTAATGCTCGTAATGTTTCAGTTTCACAGTTCAGATACGGGGCACTGAAGTCCGTGTTAGGATCACACTTGATTCATTAACAGGTTCCCAGCAGTAATAATTCTAAGGTACATTTCATATTTAAAGATATGTAAATAAAGGCGATGAGATAAATAGGAACATTATACTTGCAAGAAATGCCAGAGATGAGGAGCCTGTGCGGCAGGTTGCTGTACGAAAATAAAAAAGTTCGTCTTAAAACACACCACGATGGCCCAGAGAGGGAGTACTCTTTCTTAAACTTGGGCGCTAGATATAGGTGGGTGTTCAACGCCACGCCTCGGCCGTTTTACACCCTGTACCCATTTTACAGTAGGTTGGTTTGGCCCCCGGACCGTTCTTGAACGATGCTGAAAATCTCGCCCCACATCGGGATTCGTTCCCGGAACCTTCCAGCCCTTAGCGAGTCGCTATCAAATATGAGAATACAGTGCACTGTTGATGATTTATCCTCCTAGAAAAGATATTATAAATGAGGGAAGATAATTTTAAAACAGAGCCTCATGGACGTAGTTCACTTACCAACAAATGCACTATTTATTAACTTGGTTAAAAGTTTTAAATTTATATTAAAATATACAATAATATCGCTACTACACGTTTCGGTCTTTAATGACTATCATCAGGGAGCTTTATCTGTAACTAACTAAAGTTATATTTACGTTAAAACACTCGGTAAAATTACGTCGTTATATAAATTAGGTGATGTGGCAGTATGTCGTAGAGCGGAATGTGTGTGTTGTGAGTGACTCAGTCTCACTCTGCACTGCACACAACACACATGCCGCTCTACGACATACTGTCACATCACCTAATTTATATAACGACGTAATTTTACCGAGTGTTTTAACATAAATATAACTTTAGTCAGGTACAGATAAAGCTCTCTGATGACAGTCATTAAAGACCAAAACATGTAAGAGCGATATTATTGTGTATTTAATGTAAATTTAAAACTTTTAACCAAGTTAAAAAAATAGTACATTTGTTGGTGAGTGAACTGCGTAGATTTCAAAACGCACGGTTCAACGATTTAAAAAAAAAGAGCCTCATGGACTTTACACATATTTATATTCCCGATTCATATCAAGGAATTCTTAGTAGGAAAGACTTAAGTTTCCAAAGCGTTGATGCTGCTTCAGGTATTGTGGGTCGTTATGCCAAATGGCAGAGTTACTGATACTCTGTTTCATCTTCAAGGGTCAAGCCTCTGGGTCAGCGATAACTACAAAAAAACGAATCACCCTTGAACATTAAGGTTTAAAGACCCTGCGAAGCTCCTTGCAGCCTACCTACTTACTGTAGACATGAACATCCATACTTATTGTCTGTTGTTATTCCCAGAAGCAAAAAAAGCACGTCCTGAGAAAGCCGTTCCTAGAAATATCAGGTACTAGTAAGATATTTCTGAATCGTTCATTCGTAGAGGCCGTCTTGGCTATGGATTTTGAAGCCAAATAGGAAGCATAAACATATCAAAAGCACATTCTGAGAAAACCAGTCGCTGGTATTTGGAATTCTGCAATTATTTGCGCGTATATTCTGAGAAATAACACCCAGGGATATCGGAATCTGCAGTTATTTCCGGGCATATTCTGAGAAATCACACTCAGGAATATCGAATTCTGCTCTTCTACAAGTGTCCTTCATTTGTAGTGGCTGTTCTGTATGTGGACTCCCAAGTCAAATTAAGGGCACAAATATAAAAAAGCACACTCTGAGAAATTTAGCCCCAGGGATATTGGATTCAGCTTTTATTTCTGGGCCCTTAATTAGTAGTGGCTGTCCTGGACTCTAAAATCGAAATAAGGGCATAACTTCAACATTTTTCCAAGAAAAGACTGCATGAGCAGACAGATAATCCAAGGTTTATAAAGACATTGAAAAAGTTGTTTGTGTATATTACGTGACGCTGTTGCGCACCCGCTCGCGTCCTGATTAAGCCGGAAAGCGGCGACAAACCACAAAGTTATTCAAGCACACAAATTGTATGTAATTAGACAATCATAATTATTTATATACAAAACACATTCCACTAAATTCGCAGAATTCTTGTGTATTCTGTCTCTCTCTCTGTACACAATTCTCTACTATTCTCTCGCACCCTTTTCACCCTCTTTACCACCAAGTAATTCCTCTCCCCTTCACCTCCCCACGCATCCCACTTCAACACCCTTAAATTCTAGTCGCAATATTTATGGAAATTAGCTGTCCACATCCTTAAATGAAAGTAATAAGTTTCCGACTGCTGCCGCAGATGCTGCTGGGGAATGCACGAGAAGAAATGCGGCGAACGAGGGAAGAAACTCAAACAAGTAAATAAAGACGGGATGGATGAAAATAATAAGAAACATCAAGGAAAAGATTGGAGTAAAAATGGAGAATGTACTGGTAAGTAACTTCATATTCGGTAAGATATTCATGCTTCTTTCCGTAAGGAAACTAACTCCGCTGCCATTCGCTAAGAATACACAAGTAATTGGCAAGTGATCAAAACACAGGGTAGCGTCCGCCTAACTGATGACACGCTACCGGCTCCACAATGCATGGGACATGACGTGTCACATCATGGGTGAATAAATCTCGGGCGCCTGGTCGCCCAAGCGACTGAACTTGCTGGCGCCTGTACTTACCGGTCCCCGGTCAGTAACTTACTTCATGTCACGCTTCTGGCTCCTAGAATTTTGGAAAATATCTCGACCACTGGGCTACATCCTTGCAGTCCCAGTAGGCCTATCGCACAGTGCCTCTGAAAAGTCAAATTGTCAATGTCACTACTTAATTGTTTCTCGGAAATTATGTAATTTTGGTGGAAATATAAACTCTCACCAAACGACGCATTCAAGCAGTTAGGCATCCTGTTTCCTATTCGGTGGGGTTTGGGGTTGAACTAATTAATTTACTATACAAGAGACAAGTCTTAAAATTGACTGAAAGCAGTTCTTTACGCGCTCCCAAATAACATAATCACACACGTTCAACTGAGATGGTTTAAAATTTAGACTAAACTATTACAATAGACTGTAATGCACGTTTCCCAACGGAATTCTATTTCGTGTCTACGAACAAAGGAAAGAATATTAATATGGTAGGAAAATCACATGAGATGGAAAGAATGCACTATATTTCAGTTATTAATCTAAGTAATTAACCAACTTAATGCACAAAAGCTTCTTTTATACTAAGTTTACTATGTGCCTCTACATGTTTCGAGCACTATGTGCTCATCATCAGGAGGTCAAAATTGTATTATACAGCATCTGGTATCATCACACATCTAGGTGGCCGTCCTCTCTCAACCTGTGCATGAGACGGCCACCTACAGGTGTGATGATACCAGATGCTGTTAATATAATTTTGACCTCTTGATGATGAGCACAACAGTGCTCGAAACATGTAGAGGTATATAATAAACTTGTTATAAAAAAGATTTTGTGCATTAAGTTGGTTAATTACTAAGATTATATTGAGATGCACGGTCAGCAAAACATCAAAATTCAGTTATTAAGCCACATGACACATCTGACGTATGGGGTAGTGAAGTTATAGCTAAAGAGCTTTTTAAACTTCCGCATTAGTGTAAGGACTTTGTTGTACTCCGGAACTGCATAACTCCTTGGGGAGAGTGTCACAGGTACCTATTAGAGAAAGGTGACTGGTTGAACCTCAAGGGTGGTTCTGAACCAACGGTCGGAAAGACAATAATCCTTCTCGGCCTGGAATCGAAAAACGATTCTCCGGCCTTCCAGCCAGTATCCTTGTCATTATGCTACATAACCAAATGGCTAACGGAATTTGAAATGTCTAACAGGGATGCAGTGGCGATGCTCCTATACAGTAAGAGAACGGAAATGTAGCCCTTACCATTCTGTTCCCTTCAGTATAGCTGAGCAGTCACTATCATCCATCACTGCGGTCCAACCAATAAGAACAACTTGCTATCCTGTGTAGGAGCCCTCACCCCCCACTTCATCCCTAAAGTTGCCGTGCGCAAGACCGTAAACAAGAGATGCTGAGAGAGAGAGAGAGAGAGAGAGAGAGAGAAGTGGAGATAGAAAATATAATATTTTGAGTATGCGCAGTTAATAAATCCATTAATCTGTTCTGATTCAACAAATCATAACATACATACATACACACACATACATACATACATTCATACATACACACATACATACATAAACACACATACATACATACATACATACATTACACACACACACACACATATATACATACATAAACACATACATACACACACATACATACATTACATACATACACACACATACATACATAAACACATAC
>Ga0123354_10000290_pt1 | contig 45802 bp, 22 predicted proteins | sample TergutLab28metaG_2_FD_97872 | JGI IMG/M metagenome (GOLD analysis project Ga0123354, IMG submission 97872) | Labiotermes labralis P4 segment gut microbial communities from Petit-Saut dam, French Guiana - Lab288 P4 | ecosystem: Host-associated > Arthropoda: Insects > Digestive system > Gut ... | reverse complement strand
GGGGGGGGGGGGGGGGGGGGGGTCATACTTTGGAAATGGGAAGTTTAAGAATGGTTCAGTGGACAAAAACAAGGAACATACAAAAACTGGACCAAGAACCAGAGGCATGGAAGTAGAGTGGCTGTGGAAGTTGAGTTCATGCCACCAAATGAAAAAATAAACCAGTACCAAATGCACGTGCAGTTATGTGTCATAATATAGGTGTATCAAAAATATGACCCCACAAAACCAATGTAAATATGAACAAAATCCTGTAGTGGATTATAACTCAGATGCTGGAATTGGCCTCAGCAGAAAGCAAGCAGTTTGACCCCTAAATGAAATTTAGAAAGGTGATATCACCTGAGACTAAATTTGGTTACCTGATGAGATGCATCAGCCTAAATGGAAGAACACACAAAGACTGCAGCTAAGGAACTTCAGTGACAAGAGGTTCACTTGAGTGCAGTATAGAATCAGAGTTTGTTGAAAGTTCTGCAGCTTAGCTCAGAAAACATTGGGAATGGAAATGGAGGTGACTAGAGAAAGTGACTAGCAGAATAGTGGAATTTGTGGTTTCAGTTTCTGGCAGGTGCAGGATTTTTTTCCTTGTCATTGTATTCAGAGCAGCTAGAGGTATATACACTAGTCCATTTGTAGGGGTTAGTATGGCAGGAGTACATACTGAGCTGGCTACTCCTCCCATCTGATATCAGAGTGAAGAAGAACCTCAAATCATGCATTGCTGTGGTATTTGTTTCTCTTCCCATATGCACACGCATGGTGTGGCCCGAATACAATTGGACTTGTCATGGCTCGGGTGGTTAGTCTCCAGCCTTTCACTACATAGGCCCAGTTTACATTCCAGACTAGGTTGACTGGCTGTGGGGCACATTTTTTAAAATACATTAGTTATCCCCTTTCATTGTCATTCTCCTGATACTCAGTACACATTCGTCCTGCCATCATATGTGCTTTGCAATCTTAGTAGTTGACAACATGATTAAATTGTACAAATTTGACTATATAATATATAATTTTGAGTTACATTGTTAGAATCCTCCATGGCAACTAGGTGTGTGAGATGAAATCAAGACAGGCGTTTAGGCTTTTTCCAGAAAAATGCTTGTTTCTATGAGGAGGAGGATCAACTGGCAGTTTAGCTAGTAGGATAGTGCGCGTGGAACTGTTTTTAACACATGATGCAAAATCAAAGTCATCTGTGACAAGACAGGACATAGCAATGACTCTCACTGGGTACCCAGTTTTACTTCTACAGACATGGAGGATTTTAAAAGTAAATCTTCATTTTGATACATGACATATATACGCCATGAACTGTGATCCAGATCACATACCATAGAATAGTGCATAGTTACTGAGCCGTGCACATTTTCACTTTTTTTTCTTCCTTTTCCTTTCTTCCTCTCTGTGCCTTTGTTTTTCCTGTTACATTCTAAAGTAGCCTGTACATGCTGGCATACAGTTTTGTTTGTATGACCCCACTACTCTACACTCTGCAGAATACTGCAGTGTGTTTTGAACATATGTGGCACTGTGTCACATCATCGGCACATTTAATACGGTTGTTTGCGTTTGTACAGTTCTTTGTATTGATTTATATGTTGTTCGTTGACTGCTCTGTTTACTTCTTCATTTTTATAAACTCTAATGGCACTCTACACTGATGATAAGGTTTCCCTTCATGGATGGTTTGCAATATTTCCATTTATCTCTTTTTGTATTTATGGTAAGGGTTCAAAATTTGGCATGTATCAGCTGTTGTTTGTGTATTGGTTCTGATATCATGTGAAAGCTTTTCACCAAAGTAAATTTTACTTATTTATGGTGTATATTTTTAAATACTCCTTTGTTTATGCATGTCTGCCTCTTTTTTTTAATCTTACTCAAAAGGGCAGTTGTGTGTTATGTATTGTAAACACCAGTTCTTAATTTGTATTTAAAAAACACTAACAGTTTTGAGTCTCAGAATCATGAAAACACAAACATAAAACTGGATTGGGATTAAGAATAAACTTACTAAAAAATACAGTGACTGAAACATAGTCTGAAAATTGGAGACACGCATAAGAAACTGTTTAATTTTGGGGATTTTTTTTTGTGACCAGAAAATTTTGCGTGATATAATAAACAGGATAATGTAATGTATTGGATGAAATGTGTAGAGAGAGAAGTGTCTCCCTTAAATGGTGATTTATCACTGAATGATGTTGGAGGGTTAATGTTTATGGGTAACTTATAATTCTATTGTGTGCGTATGTTGGTGTATGTAAATGGTTGCAAACCCAGTGCATGGAATGAATGATATCAGAGAGTTTGCTTGTTTGTTTAGTACCACTCCCTTATTTCATTGTGCTTTCCTGGTTAATTTTTTGATGAGGCAGGTTTACATTTTGTCAAGATTTCACTTCTTCCCAGACGCCATCCTCTTCTGTTTGACCAACTCTTTTTCTGTGGTGCATATTTGGATCTCTCCATAATTCTACATTAATACCACTGCAAGGTTTTTGAAAGCATCTGTTATTGGAATACTTAATTACATTACTGTCAGTGAAATTAAACATTTCAATTGGCTGTACATTACTGTTTATGTGATGAATATTTGGACATCCAACGCTTCTTATCATCTTTTTCACTTTTTTCCGTTCCTGGATTTGCTGTCGCTCATAATTTCTGTACAGTAAACCTATGTCTATCACTTAAGTGCAATTGGCAGTGCATTTCAATTCATAATGCCAGGCAATTATTATGAAGTATGGTTTTTCGAATTCAGCATTATGTTAGTATAAACCAAGAAAAGTTTTAAAAATGTCTCTCCCAGTCAGGATTACTGCCCTCTTTTGATTTCAGAATGTGCAGGATTACAGAACTACTGGGTTTTGGGCTTGACAAGAGCTTCTTAATGGAAGTTAAAGCCTATTAATAAATGTACCATTTGACAAGAACAGAAGCATTGCCTTGTACATCATTGGCAAAGAAATGTGGATTTTAATTTTCAGTGCTTCATTTCTTTAACATTTTTTACCCAAACACTCAAAACGCACTCCACCTGTCACCCATCAGGTCTGGTCTCTCTGTAGCTATTTGTCTGTATCTATCTATCTATCTATCTATCTATCTATCTCTATTTATCTATCTATCTGTCTGTCTGTCTATATCTATCTATCTATCTGTCTGTCTCTATCATTCATTCAATCCATCCATCTCTCTCTGTCTATTTAACCTCTCCCTCATCTCCATTCATTACATTTACATTCATGGACATGACTAAAAAAAACTATGAAAGTAAAAAGTAAATTCATATAATGCTCAATTTTATGTGGCTCATATAAGTATTTTGCCTCCTCCATGTGTTTTTCACAGTATTCTCTGCCACCATTTTAGTAACTTGTAATTTTTTAAAACTTTTACTGTATTACCGGAGTGTAAAACAAGATTTCCCATTCTTCTGGGATTTGACATTGCATCATTGGTTAACTGGTGCCCAGCATTTCAAGATCACTACATCATCATCATCATCATCATCATCATATATTTCATGGAGTTGGGCCACTTGTTGACCTGTTCCGGTCTCACATATCCAGACGTCTTTTCAAAGGTCTACCATGATTCCTTCTGCCAGTTGGGGAATAGTATTTCATTACCCTGGGTAATCTATTTTGAGGCATCCTATTTACATGTTGTATCCAACTTCTCTTGTATTCCAGTAATTTGTCGAAAATTGGTGCTATTTTTAACTCCTTTGCAATTTGTGCATTTGTTTCGTAATCTGTCCAAGTGTATCCTGATATTCTTCTCATGTATTTCATCTCTACATAGTCCTGAAATGTTGAATTCCAATTAATCCTGTGACACATTGGCTTATCTCAGTAGAGGGAACATGGGCTGCACTGCTGTAAAAACCTAAAAACTTGCAAGACAGGATCTTTTAAATTCACTATTGGAGAAATGGGAATGTGAAACATGTTCTGTGATTGAAGCAAATTTTCCTTTGCTTGACATGGCTAGGGGAATAAACGATATTACACAGCTGCTACAATACATTTTATACTTAACATGTTATCACTCATATGCCAACAGCCCATTGCATTTCAGGTTACCAAATTGGGAAGTTGTAAAAGTTAAAGTATTCTGTGAAAATCATAGGTGATTATGTTGAACTGAAAGGTACATTGTTGTCTAAATTGCCAAAATCAGTGCATTGCAGTTACAATGCTAATTACAAATGAATGGTAGTTAAACATGCTGAAGAAAAGAACTGCACTTTGGCACAAAAATTCCATCATGTGTAACGGAATGTATAATGGCAGAAAAAAACAAAAGGAACTATTATTTAAGGGAAGAAATTTAACTACCAAAAGATTTCGTGGGTTGAAGCAGGGAGATCTCAGTGTCCTGATGAAGAAAATGTGTACTTGAGAAACATAGAAAGTGACCTTCCTATTACCACTGAGCCAATATCAATGAAGGCATTGGAAGTCAACTACATTCGTGTTGATTTTGATGCCATATTTCAAAGCCCATAGTTGTTGGGCAGGAGATTTATTCCTTAAAACAGACCTTCGCTAGAGAACTACATTAGTGCGTAAGCTTCCTGCAGACTGCCTTGAGAAATCTGTAGTTAAACCCATACCATGTAATGAATGTGCCAAGAACATGACTGCCTCTATGGATGAGTGGGTAATGCAGATGAAAACTAAGTGTTTTTTGATGTGCTGACAGAAACTAAAAGTGATGCAGAAGGATTGAAATTAGTATTTAAAGAAGAGGACATTAAATTCTATGAGTAACTGTGATACTTTCAGTTCTCACATGTGGGAGGAAACTGCTACCATTTGTTGTCCTAAGGAGTAGGAATCTTCCAAAAGAAAATCTTTGTTGTTAAATTATATTAAAAGTAACAAGAAACAGCAGATGACAACATATATTCACATGGCTTGAAAAAGTCAGGGACTGAAGAACAAGTCATTTATTCAAGAAAAGAGGAATGCTGATTTGGTTTGCTTTCAAGGGCCATTTAACAAAAAAGAGGATACGCAGACTTCTAATGAAAACACAGCTGTAGTGATCATACCATACCTGTCAGAGGTTTGTGATGTGGCAGTTAACAAACCTTTCAGAGAATGATATTTTTTGCATGTCACCAGAGTGGCTGCTACCTGGAACTGCCAACTAATAGAGCAGGAAGCATAAGAAGACCATCAGAAGCCCTGCAAGGGCAGCCGATTAAATCTGCGTGGAGTGGCATTTCACCAGCATCCATTATCAGGTCTCTTAAAGTGTGCGGTATGTCAAATGATGTTCAAGGAACAGAAGAAGATATAGTGTGAGAGGATGATTGTGACAAAACCTACAGTGCAGAAAGCATTGGCAGTGCCTAATTAATTCAGTGATGTGTTTGTAACTGTTTGTTACAAAATTGCTAGGATATTTAAACTCTGATGATTAATTCCATTATATTTGGCATGAAAACACTGTCACAAAATCAGGATGATATGAATTTATTTTCCTCAATACGGAAGACTGTGAAGAAGAGTTAACTTATGTACATTATTATCTTACATTGTGGTTAATATGGTATGTTCTCTATATTCATATTCACCATTTTATTATTTTTATTATTCTGAATGTAAGTATTTTGGGGGTGAGTGTTAATTCTTGCCTGGGTGGTGGGCTGATTGGTTGGTGACGTTGCATTTCATGATGACAGTGACAACAAATGATGACAGTACTTGCAGCAGAATCAGGATGATAAAGAAGCTCCACTATCTTTTACTCTAGCTAGCTATGAAATCAGATTGGTGGTCTCCCAAATGCGAGGCCGAAGTGTTAACTGCTCTGCCACCCATTTGTTTATTTACACTGTATTTTGTAAGTTAACATCTGTCTCTTTTAGATTGTATGAGGGAGGACAGATGGGTTACTGGACAGCTTACAGTTGCCACCACTCTCTGCCAGTGTCCACCATCTAACACTGAAGGTTTTTCCACTGTAATGACGTTAAGACTATAAAGTGAAATAGTTTCCCTCATCTTTGGCTTTAGCACTAAATTTTGTCGTTTAGTTCGTACAGCTGTTCGACAATGCAGATGCTTTAGTGACCAGACTAATATGCATATTACTATCAGGTCTGCAAAACTGTTAATACATGTCATGCGTAACATGCAGTCAGTTTCAAAATTGTGCAGAATTGTTAGTATGAGTCATATGTGGCATACTGTGAGCTGTAATTACTTTAGACACACATACATACTTCACAGTATACAGGAGAATTATAAATTGTGTGAGTTCTTACAACAATTTATTTGTTAGAAAATAATAGCCATATAAGTTAAAGACACACTGTTGTAAAGAGCAAGGCAAACTGTTTTTCATACCCTCATTTGGTCTGTCACGCTTCACACATCAAGATGGCATTTCAGTTCTTGCCAGGCACATTGCAGAAAATGCTGTTCAGATTTTCAGTTGTACAGGTGCTATATATACTCAGTCCGTAAAGTAGATCGGGGTTATAGACACTGGCAGTATGTAAACCTCATCTTTCACAAACCTGTAAAGAAAAAAATCAAAGAGGGGTTATCTGGTGATTGCAGTGGACCCCTTTTTAGTCAAACCATAGCTTAGGCAACTGTCTGTCCAGGAAAGTTTTCACATTATTGTGACTGTGTGGTGGCTGTCTGTTGCATTGGAAAACAACATGTGGTTTGTCTTCAAGTAACTGGGACATTAACCACAATTGTGACAGGTCAAGGTAGACATAATGTCATCTGTTTTGTATGAAATTGAATGTTGTCTTGATGGTTGCAGAGCAATAAATGGAGGAAGTACTGAACGTGCATAGTGTATGCAAGAGAAGCTTCTTGAGTTGCTGTTATTATGGTGGTTCACATTTAGTTTTTGTATATGTATTACTTTCTTACCAACACATTTTTGTAATTGCTCACATCATTTGTAGTTGCTCCACTTTTATATTAACCTTAACATTAATTTTTTTGTACACTTTAGTATAAATAAGGGAATTATAAAAAATATTGGGATATCTTTGCTGTATTATTTTCTGTGTGTTGCTTGTAAGTGTACATATTGGTGACTGCACGGACCTATAGTGTAGAGAATTAAATCTGTGACTTGTAAGTTGGTTCAGTACAACAGTTCTGAAATTATTGCCTTACTTCTGGAGAGCTAAGGTGCATTAAAATTTGTTGCTGTGTCATCTTAGTAACAGTTTTGTTCTTTGAGTGTCTGAGCTTCATTTTTTCGCAACAGAGAACTCAAGGTTAGCTTAGGGTTTGTGGTATTTGAAAGAATTTTTATAGCACTTTCTTACTTTTTCTTTTAGTTTCTTGATACCCAAAGTATGATTGCCGCTATTCATAGACAGTATATAGGTCCTTATAAGAAATAAGTTTCTTGAATTGTAGGGATATTAATATATACATTTTACCTGTGTATCCGTACAAACGACTTTGAGCAGTTTTCTATATTGCAGTTTTATATTGAAGAATAAGAAAGGGATTCAGCTACATTAATGATGTATGTTATTGATGAAATTGTAAAACATTCTGACGAGGCTATTTACATGGTCCCAGCATATCTTACTATTTCTTTGTTCTTATTGAACTGCTGTTATTCTTGACATTGCGTAAATATGAGTCACAACAACACTAATATTATTATAAATTATTTATGTTGCTGTCAATTAATGTTGTAATAAGTATCCTAAACATGAACAAAGCCTCTAAAACTGTTGTCAGATTGTACAAAAGCAGTACTGTCACATATTAAATGGCACCATGCCTTATGGTAACAGCTTAATCTCTTACCTTGTGTGTCTGGAATAGTGTAAATATTATTCACAGTTGAGTATTGTAACCAATTAGTGTTATGTTAGTTTTTTTTTTTTTTATGTGGCATGTCACACCATCACCTGATGTGTATAGTGCTCTGCCAGACACTCTTGATGGGTAATGAATGTACGTCTGGATTATATTGGGAATCTGAGGCTAATTTTATATATATATGATTGGTATGTGTATCACATGTATTATTGTCTTTCACTGATAATTTAATGTGAATATAATTACTTTGTAGTAATAATGTTGTTAGTGTTGTTTTGACTTACATTTGTGTTCTAAAAATTATTGTTCACAGCAGTTACAATTTCAAAAAGAATTTTCTTGGTAATAGATTTGTTGAATCCATTTCAAATTTAGGCATGTTGACGATGGAGAGGTGTGAAAATATACCCATTATTTTTACAAAGTCTGTCTTTCAACTTGTAACTCTTGAAAACAACCAAACAGATTTTTGTAAAATCTAATACTGGTGTTACCAAAATGGGTTGACTCATTCCAATTTAAATGAAAATCATGCAGTGGTATTATACTCTACATGAAGACTTAGCATGCATTATGAATGTATCTTGCTGAATGTTTGTCAGATTCGACATTTTCTGCAGATGTACGGAAATACAAGGAGGATTTTTTATGCTATGTCATCTCCAAATTTGTGGCCTATTTGTATTACTGTTGGACTGTATGCTTACCTTGCCTCTTTTACACTATTTATAGGAGAGCTTCAACATTTAGCTTTGAGGAACAGAAACTGTAGGGGCAATAACAGAGTGAACAGAACTGCTACATTATGCATAATTTTCTGAGTTTATCATAATTAAAAATAAGTTAAAGTAACAGGGTAGTTATTAAGGATAAAAATGTGGTGAGGGTGTGGACTGAATTCATATGACTCAGAATTGGGACAAGTGACAGACTTCTCCATTCATGGTGTGAAGCTGTAGGTTCAATAAAATGCCAGAAACTTCTCAACTCTGTGTGAGTTAGCTTCTGACAAAAGACTCTGCCCATGTTCTTAATTGATAGATAGTGATATTGCCATACTGTAAAATTTTAATCGCATGCCTGAACATTTCCTGTGGTTCAGACGTGAAGGTATATTTTATATGCTGCTGTTTCCCTGTTTCTCAATTTGATTTACATCCTGGATTGTTTTAGTATTGATGGGACTATTAAGAAAGGACCTTCCTTGGCAATTGTTAACATTTCAGATAAACATTCAAATTTGTTTTATATTTGTTACTTCTAGATCTGCCATGTTGCATTATGCTCTTAGGAACCTTAAAAGTCAGTATTTTCTGACGGATGATTTCTTCTTTCAAATATCTTAATATTTAAGTGTTTCCCTTCTGCATATCATGTGACCTTACAAGAAAACAGTGTACCAACACAGCATTTTGAGTATACGTATGTTATGTAACACTCATTATTGGTAGTTGGTGAATGTCACAACTAGAGGGTGACTGTATTGTAAATCACCATAGTTGGATGGAATTTTGTATTGCTAACAATATTTGTTAGTGAGTATGTATTTGGTTTGATTGTGTGTCCTAAAAGAGTTATGTATTGGGGTGTAGATTGTGTGTATTGTCTTTTATTGGTTCTTGCTGGTAAAATTTACGTATCCTGTGGTCTAATCTCCAGTGTTCATGTGTTGTAACAGTTTAATTCATCTGTCACTTAGACTTCATGTTATAGTGGGTAATGCCTATACAGCATTCCACATTTAAGCATCCAGTTTGGAGATGTGTATGATTAGCTTGTTGACATGTTGTATGGGGCATGCAGGTGCCCCTGGAGTTCTGGCGTCGCCGTTTGCTGCGATGCATGGCCTTGGCTCACCGCTTACATCACCATATGGAAATTCGGCAGTGGGCGGAATGGGAGGTATGCATAAAATACCCTCTTCTGTTCTCTTCTCTACTCTCCTCTTCAAACTCTGCTGTCCTATTCTCTGATACTCCTTCGATGCATGGACATCGATTTTTCAGATGTTATATAGTTAACTTTCATTTTTTGTCATTTATTACAGTTTGGTCCCATGTATTCGTTTCACTGAAACTATTGCTTTTGATGTAATCAGAATTTTAGTATCGGCATGTTAAGGAAATGAAACACATGGAAAGAACTGTGGTTGACTTCAGTTTGGTTGAAAAACACAAGTCTTTCTTCTGTTGGTGTCTTCTTTTATTCGTCCCTATTGACCTGTGTCAGTTGCCCATTGTATCAGTTTCATACTATTTTGTTGTGTGCCTTCTCTGAGAGATCACGTTGTTGGTGTTGGTGACTTCATTGTTTGTGCAGAATCAACAGCCATTATCTGTGTAGATGACTTCATAGACTTTATGAGTAACACACATGGAAAAAAAAAAAAAGCAAGATTTTATTGTGGGAAGCTCATTTCTTGTTTCTTGTTTCTTTATTCACTAATTTTATAACTACCAATTTGGTAAAGACTGTCGTTTTATAATGTGGAAATTACTCGTATATCATGTGTGCAACACATTCTGATGTAGCTGAGAATTGTTCATTCGAAGCCCTACAGTCCAGCACTTGCATGAAGAAGGAAGTTCTTGCAGACATGTCTTTAATACACTTTGCAACACTGAAATTTTAGTTTGGGTGGTTATCATAAATAAAAACACATAATATAAGCTGTTCTCTATTCATACTGTACTTTTAGAATCGTCTGCTTATATGAACTGCAGGAACAAGAATTAGTGCTACATCAGACATTTCATGCTGTAAACATTTTACCAAAGGAAACGTATCAGATGTGGTCAGCTACATATTTGATTGTCTTAAATATTGTGGTATAAGTTTAAAAATCAGCAAACACACAGTGAACTTTAACAGTTCATTTTGTGGATAGCATTTGGAGCTACAACTGTAATAGGCCTTATCATGCTTATAGTGCTTATGACTGATATGAATTTTGTTTGGAGTCACTGATAAGGTATTTGAAAAAACCTCTTTTACTGAGACTCATCTGAGTAAGTACCTCTTCACCTTTCATCTGCAGGATGGAAATGGAGCCAGTTTTTTAAATCCTGTGTTCTGTTCAGAATTTGAACTAATGGACAATGTCAAGCAGTAAAGTAATACTGTAGCAAAGTGCATATTTTCAGTGCCCTATCCAGAGGGTTCATTTGGCCTGTCTTTTCATTGACTGGCTGTGTTTCCAAATGCTTTCCCGTGATGGTTCTTAAACAAGAAACTTCTGTAGACTTCTTGTTTCACCCACTTACTACATGGCCCATGAACTGCATCCTGTTACAAGCGTGTGTGGTTTTGTAAAATCACACCATCTGTTACCAGTCTTTTTCTGACATGACAGTGAACAGCTTACGTTTGTTTGTGTTACGTAGTTTGTCTTGAATCTCAGATTGTTTCCTGCTGTGTCTGTAAATGTTATGAACACATGTAGCAGCTTTTCTTGTGTCTTAGAATATGGAAACATCATGCAGTTCTTGTTGCTAGATTCATTGTATTATATTTCTGTCTTTGCTTTCTTGCTGAACTTCTCTGCAGCCTGTAATGTGTGCCATCTGAAGTGTATTGGCTTTATTATTACTCCAACTTCTCATTGTTTGAACATTCATCAACAAGTTTTTGCATTAATGTATTTAAAAACATATGGTATTCTGATGTGTTTAGTTAATTTTGAGTGCAACAAAATACCTCGAGCAGGGCATGTTTCTAGCTGTTCTTACTGCCCCTTAACTTTCATTCTTACTATGATAACTTATATCAAGAGGAATGAATATGGTGATGTAACTACTAATATTACAAAGGAGACAAGTACAGTGGTAATGTAGTATACAGAGACCTCTCATTACATCTGTGCCATGCACACACACACACACACACACACAAACACACACAAACAAATATGTGTGTATACACTCATAAATTTATTCTGTAACTTAAACTATACCCCATTGGCTAGGAATTTGACAGGTGGATATTAGTTGACAGAATTGATAAATGTACACCATTCTGCAGATGACTGATTTCAACTTGCTTTACTGTGCACTGCTGAGTGTGATGTAAGTTTTTTGCAGTCTAGCTGTTATCCTGGTTCACTGTTACTCATTTTGAAAGAATTGGTATGTGTGAGTCATTGAAACAAGCTGTGTAGTGGAAGTTCCTGTTACTCTTGATGGAGACATATGTTTTACAGAAACCATTTTGTGTCATGCTTGTCTCTGTTGATTGAAATAGAAGTGTGTTTTGTTCTGTACTGGCATGGACATTTGCTCAGACTCTGTAATTGCATTTATTTGCTGGAGAACTTCGGATATTAAATTTCTTTCTTATGTTTGAACTCATTGATAGCTCAGTTAATAATGTTGAGCACCAGTTAACTGTGAGTGCTTGATGCTGTATTGCAGCAGCAGGGATGCCACTTGCAGGCTTCCAAATGCCAGGTGCTGCAGCAACTACAGCGCTGAGTGCAGCAGGAATTCGCTTAGCTGGAGCCATGAGTTCCACAGGCTGCGTTCTCTTAGTTAGCAACCTGAACGAGGAGGTATGTAAGGTCTTGTGTTTGTCTTGCACTCAGCCTGTGTCCAGCCTTTAGCCTAGCCCCATAGCCTTATATCACTGTGATATCATCTTGTGTGTGACTTCCTGCTGAAAAAAATTAAATTTTCTTTGCTTTTTTATTTCACCATTGGATCTTTGATTGCTAGATGTATAGATACTTCTTTACTCCTTAACTTTCTCTTATAAAGTTTATAAATTCGTCTTGATTTTACAGTCTTACTGCTTCATTGCAGACATGTAGTTTAAAATGTGTATCGAAGTGCCATAAGGATGAGGTAGTGCTTGGTCCTGGAGTTCCATTAATATGGTAACCAGCCTTCCAGGATGTGGAGATAATTTACACAGCGTCTGTCTGACATGTTGCTTTCTTTGTTCTGTGTCTTGAATATTTGCTAAGAAATTGTAAGCAAATCAAAGTGAAGACACTGGAGAATGTGTTAAACTTCTTTCATTTGCTCAACATAGATACAAGGATTGGTACGGTTGAAGTAAACAGTGTAATGTTGGTTTTAAACAGTCTAATATTCTACCAAATTACATTAGTAGTAGTTGTAGTAAAAATTTGTCTTTTTTAAGTCTCTTTTTCTCTTCTGTATGTGTTATATATGTATATAGTGTTATTTATTTATTTGTACAAATGATCATTCTGAGCATGGTAGGTAATTCTAACAGCATCCAAGCTATAAAAAGTCTTCCCTCATGTTTTTTCCCCCCCAAGGTTTTTTGTTCATTTGATTCAGTGACTTCACATATTCCAAGTTGATAAGGGAGGGATATACACATGGCCCTTAATACACCTATGGCAACGATAATAATCCACAAATTATGACTGCTGTAGCTAGTAGTCAGTTTTTCAGAAGTGACTGTGCAGAATTAGAATTGTTTTATATGATGCCATCAGAATTGGAATTGTTTTACGTGATGTCATTTTAAACTAATTGCTTGCCATCATTTATATGTACCACCATATGCACATAAGTTATACAAAGTTATAAGTTATCCACAAAAATAAACCCTTCTACATGTTTCAATGGTAAATCACCATCCCAAAGGGGCAGTCAGTACAAAGGAATATATTATATTATATTAAAACAAATTTTACATGTACAGTGTAAAAAAATACATATATTAGCAGCTATAAATATAATAATATGGATATTTTGGCTAGTGTGATGTTGACATATTCTTGGTTAACATTCACTGATATGCTGTTGTTTACAAAATTTGTAGTTATCTTGTACTTTTAAAATTGATGTATTAATATTGTATATTCCTTTGTATTTACATCTCCCTGATGATCGCTGAAATATGTATGACGGTTGATGCTTATTTATAACTTACATTTTTGTACAGTTTAGTTGCATGTGTTGGTATATATAAATGATTACAATCACAATGTATGGAATGAATGATATTAAATTAATATTTGCCAATTTGAATAAGAAATAATAACTTGTGTGTATTTAAATCATGATTTCCTAATATCCAATGATTGTTTTGCTTCCACTTTGTGTCTGCTGCTAGTTATTAAGTCAGATGTTTAGCATTTGTCTTTTTCTGCTGTGTAAGATTGGAGTTTGTTTTACTCCTCACTCCTGAGGAACCCAAAATTCCAATGAATCATTGTGACTTTTAGTTCAGTAATTAAATGAAGCTCTGAAGTATGATGCCCAGTGAGTGTGTGTCTGTGTTGGAACAAATTCTGTAAATGCTTTCTTGTTTGTTACTGAATTTTAAAGTGGTGTAAGATTGAATAATGAATGATGATGCATTCCCTTTTCCTTCTTTGGTGTTGCATATGTTATGACTGCTGGCTAACATGTCTTTCCCTTTCAGTCAGGAGTCTGGAGTAGTGAAATGTTCTTTCTGAAATTTTGTGTCTTCATAGTTTGCATTGCACCATAAACAGATACATGATATTAAACTTCTGTCTTTGAAATGAAAGTTTAACTTTTTGTTTGCATATTTTCTGTGATATATGTTGAGAACTTGAATGATTATTTGGCATAATATATTTTAATTATCTGGAACCACATAAATATGAATTTCTATTACAAGTAAAATTTTCAGAATGATTCTTACCAACATATGTTATATTTTTCTGTTGCCGTAAGAAGAGTATACAGAGTTCATTAGGATTACCATTACCCCCAAATTAAATTGCAATATTGAAGGTTCATTCATACACAAAGTACAGTTTTATTCTGATGGTAACCACCATTAATATTTTATTTAGCTATTATAATTAATTTGCAAATGCAGGCAACCTATACAGGCAGGTCTTCTTTTATGCCAGAGTTACATTCTGAAAAATGTAATGCAAATCATACACACACTTCCATTTAAAAACAGTGTATTTCCTGGAGGTTATGGGATTGACAGCCTCATCCTCTATAGTGTGCGACATTACCACTTGTGGACATGTGACGCGTGGAGTGTATATGTACTCTGTACATACAGTATGTATAAATTTCTATACAGTGTACATACATTTATTTACAGTATATTTATTTATTTCTAATGTGATAAAAATGTAAGAGACTCATGTCCATAGTTTTTAGTATGGTTCATTTCAAAAGGACTGTGGTAGTCTTGCTACAGAAACCAACCCTTACTGTTTCAGGTTGTTGGCATTTAATGTTATCTAAATAGATGGCACTTTCTTTAATTCTGTCAACAATTTATTCACCTTTTTCAGGCTTACTACTACTAATTTCTCTTCGGTACCGATCATATTTTACCGATTTTTGACTTGGATTTTGCTAGAGGTGATGTAGATTACGTTTCTCAATACTCATGTTGGTAAGAAAAGCCAGTGCTGTTTAAGAGGAAACTAAATGAGCCATGTGATTATATCACCACCGTACAATCCACAAACGTGCCTGGTGGTGTGACAGTGACACCACTTTCTCCTAGCCCACTACAGAAGCATGGCCACATATTTTCTTTGCCAAATCTCTTTAAGCTGAAAATTATCAGATAAATTTGGAAAACAGTGTAAATTTTCAAGTCATGTTAAAGCAAAATTGTGAAGAAAGAAATCACAAAAAGTGAGACCTGCCTGTATTTAGATGCATCCTGCAAAGTGTTGCTACAAATTTAAATGACACATTTTCAGGCTGTCCTTGATTTGTGCGATGCTTTTATGAGACATTGTGTGCATTGCATTTTATCAGCATTGCACCATTCAGGATCTCTTGCTGTAAAACCAGTTTTGAAGTCTTGAATCTTGGGTTAATCAACATTTTAGTTAAAAAGTTATTTTAACGTTGTATTTCTTGTGGCTTATTTCAGTGATTATGAGGTGAATGGAACTTACTGTACATTATTTGTTTCCTTATTCAGGTTTCTGGTGTCTTGGCTTGCTTTATGCTATAATTCTATATTTGTTTGTGATCTTTACCTAGAGGAATTATCCTTTAATGGAATCAGAAATAAAATGTCATTGTAATGGTTAGTAAATATTGAATAGCAATTGTATTGTAAGTTTTGTCAAAATAGTCGCAGTAGTTACCCATGACTTCCTTTCTTGGTTTGATCACCCTGCTCACAGTGTATTTGTTGCAACAGTCTACAAGACTCTTGACACCACAAGAGTAACGTTTTTGGAGGGACCCCTGTTCTGTTTGTTGACAGTTTATCCATGGCTCATGCAGATGATATTATCAACTTTTGTTCTTTATATGTCCGAGGTACACTTATCAGTCTGTGCCATAACCTCAGCATACATTACAAACAGCATGTGCCAAGAATGTCTGACATCACAACAACAAATATTGACAACATTAACAGCAGCATCTCTTTGCCTTCCCCTTTGCTGTTTTCCAGCCATTCATGAACCCTCCTCTGGCTCACTCATTTTTCACCATAATAAACTGTCATTTAATTTAGTTTACTAGTTTTCACAACTGCTGGCTACAAAAAGCAGACCACAGACCTTTTCTCTTCATTGGTTATACCCTTCTTTGTTTTTAATTATTTTCTCTGTGCTGGGTTGATGTCCTGACAGAGGAGTTATATGCAATATTTAAAAAAAAAATCGCATTTCCCAATTTAGTTTAGTTTTGGACAAGCTAGACGAAATAGTATGTGAAAGCTGAAGAGAAAATTGTCATTTCAATTACTGTGGATACAATTCATGTTAGTAATTATATTCTACTGGTGTTGATGGAATTTACACTCTTGGCTTTGCGTTTCGTTAAATCTAACATAAAAAGTTAGTAGACTTATTGGAAAGTACTGGTCCTGTAAAACGATGTACCGCCTTAACATGAAACATTTTGTGGACAAAGTTCAGGACCTTGGTGCCATTTAAATGCTTTGCTTACTTGAATATAAGGTGAGAAACTTTTCCAAATACACAATCTGGAAAATGGGAGATCACCTATTGATTGCACACGGAGTTACAAAGATGTTCTGTGTAGATATTTTCCTGAAAGTTTAAGATGTTAATGTGGAGTAAGTACAGTATGTCAGAGTTCGGAGAATACAAATATAAATCATCATGGAGAGTTGCATATTTTGTGGGTGCTATGTGGCTTTGTTTGCCAGGGCCCAGAAGGGGCTGTAGTGCCATAGATGGAATGGAACATGGTTTTGTTTAATTGGCCTTGATTTTCGTTTATTGCATTTGTTCCAAGCTGATATCAGTGCATAGTGACAGAAAATACTTTTACATTAGCAAACATTGTTTCACTTGAAAACTGCGTCTGTGAATGAGGCAATTATTTGATGTTATGAAGAAATGAAGTGAACGGAATCCAGTTTTCCATGGAATCATACAGTTTCATTTTAGTTTCGGGTAAAGGAAGTTCCTCTAACATACAAATTTAAAATAAAATTAAATGCACATGGCAACACTGGAATATACTCTAATATTGTATTTGAAAATCTATAGAGTAGTTTCTGAGATACTGAGCCGCTAGTTCCCCCAAGCAGAGTCTGTAAAGGTGGGTTCAGAAATGCTCCATTTTACCAGTGGAGAATTTTGAAACTTCCTTGTCATGGTAATAGTTATTTAAATTGAGGTCCCCTTGCTGGAATGCTTCCTTCTGCCTTTCACTTTTTTTATTAGACTTTGGCCTGTAATGGATGAATGGGACAACACTGTCTCATTCAATGTACATCCTTTTCATGCAGAACGTACAACACTCCCACAATGGTCATTTGAATTGAATCATTCATCAGTGGCATAAGAAAACTGACATTTAAAAGGTTGTATGCTAAAAATTGGAAACAATATTTGCACTTTCTTACATCCTTGTTTTCAGTTTGTGGTATATGTTTTTGCACCATGAAACTCTCAGCTTGTATGTCTTACCTAAATACATTCATAGACACACCCACACACACAGATGTGCATGTGTCTGGACACTGTGAGAGATAACAGCTTGATGCCCATGATAAACTCTGATTACGTGTTAACTTTTGTTATAGAAGATTTTGAATTTTTATGATTGATACATAGACTAATTAATTGCAGTGAAGTTTCATTTACAAATTAACAGAGGTGCTCATTTGTAGAACTGTGGTTTATACTGCTGAAAGTTTGGATTATGATGAATGAAAAGAATAGTAGTAATTAGTGATTGCTCATTTCATGCCTGCATATTGAATGGGACATAACTAAGTCTAATAGTTCTGCAGTTTGAAAACTCATGGGTAATAGTCTGCACACACTCTCAGTTGATAACTGAAGATCATGGGTCCATTAGCAGGGTAATCTTAATTACATATGCCATATTTACCTGACCCTGCATATTTTACAGATGAATTTAATTCACTAATATTCATTACCTCAGCTGTGATCAGAATAAGGAAGACTTACACATTCACCATTCCTAACAGAAGACTTGTTTTCCTTTTCAGGGCAGTTTTTCCCATGTTTACTTTTTTTCAAATGTAAAATTCAGTAGTATGTACATTACTATGCTTTTCCATTGAGGATTCTTATATTAGCCCGCTTTGAGTCCACACACAGGCAGAACTGTGACACAAAACTCGTCAGTTAATGAAGATCATGTCATACAAAGTGTGAGTTCTGAATAGTGACCTGGATTCCAGTGTTTTTGTACCTGACTCAGAGGTTTAATATTGGCCTGTAATATTTCTCACTGTTAGCTCTGTGGACATGAAATATACGTGAAACTTTTTTTGTAGGGGGTGGGGTGCGGAGTGGGATAGTGATTTGGTTAAATGTACAGGGTGTATGAGGCTTGTGTGATTAGCTCTCATGATATTGCTGCTCCTGTACATCTCTACTCCACTCTGTCCATGTGATAACACATTTTCTTCATGTTTTATGTGTAGTAAATCTTAATAGATAGCATGTCCCTTTCTGATATTTCATATTCCTCATTACAGTCTTCTAATTTGAAATGAATGCTTCATGTTTCACAAAATGCAACAGTGTACACTTTAGATATCTTAAGGTCAAGAATGGTGTGTTTGTTTTGATATATAGTATTGTTTCCCTCCATATTACAGGTGTGATGTTACAAAATAATGAGAAGTAGGCTGTTGTCATGGTATTTTGAATACACTGTCTCATAAAAGTGCCTATGCCAGGGTATGGAATCAGTATATATCCAAATGAATCAGTGTGTGTACTGTAGCTATTAAATTCTAAGTCTTCTGCTGTGTTCTGAGAGTGTCTTGTGTCTTGTCTTGCAAGGTTTTGTACAATACTAAATTCCTTTCAGTGAATTGAATAAACAATGTCTTAGATTACATTGCCTCACAGAAGTACCTGTGCTGAAGTCTGGTCGTGCAGTTGTTTGTATAGTGGTCTGGATGAATGGTTGTATGTGAAAAATGAAGGAAACCTGTACTAATTTTGTTTATTTAATTCATTGAAAGGTGTGCAATTCTTTGTGGAAGAAATACAAACCACTCTTTGACAGGCTGTCTGCTTTGATAAGTTTTCAAGGTTTGTGAAAAGTATGAATCATACATTAATTCAATGTGTGTGTGAGAGTGTCAAATCACAGCATTTTTAGTGGAAAGTGAAATGGAATGGAATGGAATGTGATAGTTTTCCTGTAATAGAAACTATAGTTTTCGTATAATGTCAGTTTTAGCTCCGTACCTGAGTGAAATGAGGATCATTGCTCTGAAAAAACCATTGCTTGACTGTTCTAAATACTCTTTTCAGAACAGAATGGAACAGTCTCCCATATTTCATTCAGTGCCATGCTGTTTTTCCCTCCTGAAGCATATCATAATAATTTATAATTTTCTCAGATCTCTTTTTGTTCTCTTTTTTCCAAACATATCTTCTCCGCCTGAACTGACATGTGTGGTGCGGTGTGTGCCTCCCTCTGCCCTGGACTCAACTACAAAATATACAAAACATTCCCACTGCTCTTCAACTCTATGAACAATCTACGCAAAAATATCTACTTCTGCTCTCTCTCACTTCGTAGATGGTCACGCCTGATGCTCTTTTTACCCTATTTGGTACGTTATGCACAGATCTTTTTTATTATTACTATTAATATTACTTTTATATGAAAGTATTATTTCAGTGATAATTTTGATTTTTAATACATTTGTGGCTAGTTCTCTGCAGTGTTTTTATTATGGTGGTTGTTTTTAGTCAAAATTTCATTGTTTTTTTATTGTTGACATGAAATTGGATGTTTTTTCTCCCCCCATAGGCCCATTTCAGTCTAAAATTGCATGTATTCTTGAACATTGTTGAAATTAATGATTTTAACAGAAATTTGTATTTTGATCAAATATGTCTTTTGATTTCCAAATTGAGATTTAGTGTCAAGAATATAAATGCAAGTAACTGTCATTTTACTGAGAGATGTTGTGTAGTTTTTAACTTCGTGATTCCTTGATATCTTGTTTTCTTTAATCTCATATCATTTGTAACATTAAAAGTTAGTTGAATATGTTTTCCAGATCTCATGTTTTCAGTCTGTATATAAGAACGTGCTTGCTACACAGCTTCCTTTATTGCAAAATTGCAAATGGTTTACTGTAGCCAGAACTTCTATTTTTCATTTCTAGTAATGCTTTTGCTTTTCATAAACCCATTAATTAATTAATTAATTAATTTTCAAAATTTGTATTTCCTTGTTTACTAGCTTGTCCATATAATATTCTGTTTTCTAAGTCCAAACTTTTGCTTGTAGATGTGTAACTCATTGTCATGTGTTTTCACATTTTACCCTTATTTCAATCATGTTTATTAATTTATCAGTATTATTGGTGTCTGAATATTTCAGTGTTTTTCATCTGTATTTTTATTATTTCATTATTTGTTGTAGTAATGTGTTGTGTACTGAATATGCTGCACCCCAGGAAACTTCTGCACATATTTTTTCACAAATTAAATGTTCTAATGTCTTGAGTGCATCAGCATGTGTGCGTGCGTGCGTGCGTGCGTGTGTGCGTGCGTGCGTGTGTGCGTGCGTGCATTTGTATGTTTGTTTATTCATGCATTCGTGTTTCTCCAGATATTCTATATACATTTTTTTTTCTGCAAGAAGAAAGCTGTTGTGGATAAAATTATTGCATAACAAGGAGGTCTTCCATGTAACTGTTACAAACAAGAAAAAGTTATTGATCAGTGTTGTCTTTATAATTACATGATCCTTAATTCTCATAGTGGTTTGCTTATTATTTACAATTCTATTGCAATAGTTACACACTCCACCCTTATGTAATTCAAAGGTCTTATGTTGTGAGCTGTTGTGCAGAAACACTTTCAGCCTTGACACCTAAGCCTCAGACATATCTTGCTTTTTTCTGGGTGCTGTGAATTCACATTTTATGTATAAAATACAACAGACTGACATCATCATGCTGTTCCAGTTGGAGTACACATACTTTCCAAATGCCTTATTTATGACTGTTCATATCTAATTGCCTAGATTGTAATTTATTACTGTTAGAGCTCTGTTGCCAATGATTTTAATTTATTTTTCTGTGCAGATGGCAAAAGTAAATTAAATTAGGTGATGAGTACCTTATTTAAGTAAGTTCTGGAGAGATTGTAAACAAAATTAATGATGGGAGCCACTTCACATTTTAACAGTAACCAACATTGTTGCAGAGCATATAAATTATGCTTTCCGTAAGTCTATTAATATTTATTATTTGAAAACATTTATACAGTTGAACTTGCAGAACTTCCATAGGTCACTGTGAGATTTGAAGTTCTGACTGTGTTGTTGCTGAAGATTCAAGTCTTCTGAGATATTAGGACATTTCACCTGAAAAATGATTGCCTACATTTTGAACAGATGTGGGGCTCTATCCTCAGCCAAGTAGATGTTTAAAGACGTCTTTCATCTTTATTTTTGTAATGTACACAGTCTTTTGGGGCATGCAGTAGCCTAACTGATTGAGGCACTTTGCCACAAGCTGGAAGGTCATGGATTCAATTCCTGATGGTGTCATTGGAATTTTTCATTGACATAATCCTTTTGGCTGCACTATTGCCCTGGGGTCGATTCAGCCTCTAGCAGAAATGAGTACCAGCAATATTTCCTGGGGTGTTGAGGTGGTTGGTGTGTAGGGCTGACAACCTTACCATCTTCATGTATTAACTGTCTTGAAATCTGGAATCCTCAACCTCCTGGAACTCTTAGGGCTTGTTCAGGCCCATACAGGGATTGCTTTACCTTTTGCACAGTCTTGTGCATGGTGAACCATTTGAGAAAATGGATGAAGTTGAGCTTTATGTGAAGAAAGATGTTAAACCTGTTTGGTAAGAACCAAAATTAAATTCGCTTAGAACTTTTGGTATATATGTCACTCAGTTTGGTTCCAGATTTATTGAATCTTGTTGAGTAGGTTCTGATACTTTGATATCAAAATTGATGAATAACCTGATATATTTTTTGTTTGTAGTGTCAAATTCAGGCTGCTTTATCAGAGCTTCTTCTGAAACCACTCCACATGCTTTTCTGTCCACTTAAAATACTGTGCTTATGTTCATGAAATGGCTTTACCCTCCAGTGTACTGAGCACTTTGTTTCCCTTGTGGTGTTAAATTTTGGTGCATGGTTAGCCAGATTATGTGTATGTGGGTGCTCCATACTGCAATGGCCTTTGTACATTAGCATTGCTCAGAATAAATATAATTTATATTGCCCAGACGACCTTAACACAGATGTGTGCAATTGGAGTTGATAATGTTTGTGAATTATAAACTGTGGTTCATGCCTCATAAACATGTTGAGAACTGAGTGTGGCAAATATAATATAAATGTAAGAAAATGAATTGTGAGGAATGTAGTATTTTATGTAGTTTTAAAGTTTTACAGCAGCTTTCTTTTTTGTGTAATAAAGCATAAGCATCTGTCAAAGATTGTAGTGCATTATACTGATTGTACGCCATATATATTCTTTACGAGATGCGTCTTATCTTGGTTGACAGCAAATGACCCCTCTGGCAGTTTGGTGTGCGCAGATAGCCACAATCCTTTTGAAATTTTTTTGTGTGGTTTATAATTATTGATTATGTTTTATTTTTAACTTAATGCATTTTATGCATATTTACATAACTGTGATAGACTTAAAAAACAACAGCCTTTAGTAAAATGTTACAAAATCTGGTACAGGTATGTGAACACCCATATTTTGAATCTTAACCTAAATTTTTGTGGTGTGCTTTAAGTCAGAATATGTCAAAACAGATGTCTGATATCTTGTACAAAAATACTTGTTTTGGTATTGTTTAAGATGTCCATTACAGTCATCTAATTTTAACAGAATGCAGTCTTGCATTTCACAAGGAAAAGTGTTGTTTTGATTTACCACATCTTATAATCATTTTACTCAGCCATGTGATGCTGCATTTAATTTTCCTCTTCATGTGGGTTGTGTATTTTTGTGGAGTAAATTTTCCTGGGAGTAAGCTTCATTTTAATTACTTTGGTCCATGTTTTGCTTTCTCTCAAATTGTTATACTTGCTAAATACATCCACTGTGAAGCCTCATCTTACATGAAGTACTTTCACTACCTGGGATGGTGTTGTGTGTTAAAACTGAGGTTATGTATTTAGCTTTGTGTGTAGTGAAAGCTGTGTTATGAAAACCTTCTTAAATTGTACTTGTCACAAAATATGGAGATACTTCAACCAAGGAGAGTGAGGTAAATGGAACCTGCACCATATGTAGAACATGTGAAAAAATGATAAAATCATTTTCTTCAGAAAATGTGTAGGGCACTGTTCAACTTAACATAATGTAACATTCATTAAAATAATTCTTAGTGAACAGGCGTGGGAGATTTCAGACTGGATTTGTTTGGATCAGGGTAGCAACCGTTGGTGGGGAACTTGTATACATAAGAATGAACCGCTGAGTTGCATGTTGATGCACTATTTTGTGAGTAGCTGGTTGACTATTTGCATCTTGAAACTGACCCAGATACATGCGTTTGAATGTCCACGGAGAGATCAGTAAATTGTGTTATCAACATAAAGTACATCTCTAAACTTTGCTCTGTCATACTGTGACATCTTGCTTCTAGCTAGTGGTGAATAAACGTGACACTACACCTAGTGGACTGTGTTTTTAATTTTCCTTTTCCTGGATGATAAATAAGGTTTAGAGGAGGTTAATTTTCCCTAGTAGATGGTGGTAATGCCGATCTTGTTGGCCATGCTGTCTAAGGCATAGGTCTGCAGCCGCTTGGTTGCTGGGATCACGAGTTCGAATCCTGCTGAGGACATGGATGCCCATCTCTTGTGTTTTTTGTGTGTTACGTAAGTAGCAGGCTCTGCAACAAGCTGATTACTATTTGAGGGGAGTCTTACTGGATGTGTGTGTGTGTGTGTGTGTGTGTGTTTGTATGTGTCTAATTGTGTGTGAAGACTCAGTATGGAGGCGGCCTAGCTCCAAGTTGAGCTGTTGTGCCACATAGAGTACCTGTTTGGGTTTAATGTTGCTGTTTTCCAACAGGTGTGTATGGAGATGTGCAGCGTGTGAAGATCCTGTACAACAAGAAAGACAGTGCACTGATCCAAATGTCAGAACCCCACCAAGCACACTTGGGTAAGTCTGCATGGTTACAATTAATTTATTCTGTTACATTATACAAGTGTGCTTAATTTTTGTCATTTTATATTATGTCCCTATTCCATAGTGAGGGAGCTATTTATTTAGTTGCTTATGTACATTGTAATGATACTCACTTGGAAGGCAACAGTCTCTTCAACACAGAAGGTACTTCAGTCTTTGTGAATTGCATTCCAGTGTTATTTTTTAAATTACACAGAGAAAACTTCAAATCACTTCCAGTGCCTTAATTACAGAAATATCTGTTCTGCTGATTATGTAAGTTACCGTAACACTGACAAGGAAAGGGCCAAACGCTGGAGCTAGTTACTAATCAAATTTCATTTGGTTTTTATAAACCAAATGTATATTAGATTCTGTTTAGGTCGCTGTATGTCTGATACTGATGTAAGACAGAGTGGTGTGCATTAAAGAGTTCTGTTATTTTGGGGGATTCAGGTCTTTTGAGGTATGTTATTAGTCAGTATGGTAGTGTTTCTTGATACTTTAAAGGAGCATATACTGTCATCTTCTATTCTTCTTGGACTGTTTGCCCCTTGAAGATGAAGGCACTGCATTCTTTCAAAACATCAAGAATCACTTGTCCAAGAACCCAGCGTTCTCAGAAACTCCGCTATGGGAACGTCTGGTTTTATTCTTAGTTGCACTTGAATTCAGTGTGGAAAGGCAGAAAGGCTTGATCAGCTAGATTCACATCCTTATGATGATGGGTGTAAAATATGTGATATTAATTATACAACCACGTGATTTGTTTTTGTGTATAACATTTGCTGTTATTGATTTATGCTGTCACAACTCACAGGCATAACATCAGAGTTTTGTGGTTTGTACCCTAGCTATGACACACATGGACAAACTCAGAGTGTTTGGGAAGCAGATCCGTGTAATGCCATCTAAACATCAGACAGTGCAACTGCCCAAAGAGGGACAGCCTGATGCTGGACTCACCAAGGATTATTCGAACTCACCTCTTCATCGTTTCAAGAAGCCAGGCTCAAAGAACTATCAGAATATCTACCCACCTTCTGCCACTCTCCATCTGTCCAACATTCCGTAAGCTGAATTATTTTTAGTGTTGTTAAATGCATATATAATGACTGTTGACAGCACATTTTAATACTTCTAACTTTGTGTGCTTAAAACTGAAGAACTGCTGTTCACATTCTCGTCTTGTCTCATCACCACTGCTCATCTTCATTCTCTTTAAGAAAGTTATGTGAATCAGAAGTCAGAATTGCTATTGAGTGTAAGAGAAATCTTTAGCCTAAGTTATACAAATCCTGGTCGCTCAATTGCCATTGTGTGTGTCGGGACTTAACTGGTGTCTCTTTGATTCGCCAAATATTATGTGGCCATAAATCTGCATTTTCAGACCCTCTGTCTCTGAAGAAGAGATCAAGGATGCATTTACAAAGAATGGATTCCCAGTCAAGGCTTTTAAGTTCTTCCCGTAAGTACTGATCCATCATTACTGTTAGTGTTATTGCTGAGCAAAGTGTTCAGGCTCCTCATGTCTCTTGTGTGATGTTCCATGTTACATATTTTCTTGAGAGAAACAACTACCTGATGGGCTGTTCAGAGATTCATCACAGTTGCTTCCTTACAGTGTACCTTATATACTTTGCCTAATTGGTTAGGTTTTGTTGAAATTTATTTTCCACCATGTTTAGGTTGCTTAGAAACAGCGTTGAAGAAGTGTCAAACTTTATAAACAGCTTTCTTAGTTTGGTATGTTATGTTAGACTTTCCATTACTGGCATTGTAACTGGTGGTGATATTTGAACTGAGCATCTACTGGTGTAAGGGCTGTAACAGATATAAAATATGAAGTCTAAGCAAGAGAGGACATGAACTTTTCACACTGAAAAAATTGAATAGTGGGCTGATAGCCACATCGTGTATTTCAAATACACCAGATTTTCAGAGACCACCTATGTCTTCATTATCAGATCTCTGAAATGTTGATGTGTTGGATCCACCTGATGGAGCAGTCAACCCAAGCAGATTTTATTTAACAGACAAAAATTCACAGCATGTGACTGCCACTGTAGGAACCACATAACTGTTTCATTAAGAGAGCGGAGTTGACAGCATTGCACTTACAACATAATTGGGAAACAATAATACACTTATAGTCACCAGGCTGTCTCCATGGAGGCCCAGATTCAATTTCAGGCCAGTCAATGCAGAATTTGTGGTCAACAAGGTGGCAATGGGGTGGGGTTGTCTCTCATTTTTCTCCTGTCGGCATCATTCCACCAGTACTAAATCCTCATTCATCTATCTGTCCGCGATGATCTTAGAGATTGGCAGCACCAATAAATCAAAGTATTATGAAGCATACAATTTAATTTTGCTGACCACAGCTTTATGCAGGAGCTACTCTTTGTATCTGCTGTTTTATAAGTGCTGGGCTAAATTACATAAAATTTAAGACCTTCTTACACTGTTAGTGGGTCCTAATTTGCCTTCTCATTCTGCTCTGTGTGAATGTTTACAGTAAAGACAGAAAGATGGCCCTGATCCAGCTGCCAAGTATGGATGATGCAGTTGCAGCTCTTATAGTAAGTACACATGCATGCATTGGGAAAGCATAGTGAAATGTTTATCACACACATGCGCACACACTGAATCAGTCACTGTAAATCCTATTGTTATGTGTTAGTGGACCCAGAGCAAATGGCAGGTGCTGGGAATGAATTTGAAGTGGATGGTGAAGGGGGATTATTTGTGGGATCATGGGACTTTATGTTATGTTGTATAGAGATGTTACGTGTCTGGAATCACCAGATACAGCAGCATGATTCAAGCAAGAGATAAGAGTCTTTGTTGCTGTACAGAAGATTTTCCAGGCCAGCCGTCAGGCTTATCCATTCTCCTGTACAAGGGGTAAAGCAACCAGGGTGTTGCATTGACCATCCACCCCATCTAGTGATCAGGTTAAAGAAAGAGTAAACCTGTGCCTCTCCTCCCCTTCTGGGCCTTCATGGCCTGTTCTAGGGTGAACTTTACCTTTACCTTTGATTTTAGCATGAATGCATTACATTGTAGTTTGCCATACACTGCAGTGTTTTGTATGTTGGATGTGGTTTCTTTAGTAATGTAGAGTTTTCTTGTACAAACCTTGTTCGTAGGCATTCAGAATATTAGGATTGTGTTGTATGTTTCATGCGGCACTTCTGTTAAAGATTTTTTTCTTTTTTTTTCTTTGGATGTATATGTGTGAGTACAGTACAGTGCGAGATGTACATAGCTATCTCCAACGGATGGTAATATCCATAACCAGAATTTTCCTGTAGGCTTATGTGTTGAAATTAGGAACTTGTGGGTTTAATGTACAAGAATTATCATACATTTTGTTGGTTTTTAAAGATACTAGTCTTATCCCAGATGCTTATTTTATTTCCTGAAGGTTTTATTTTCTTTTGGTTTCATGTTCAGGTGTAAGGCTGTTAACTGCAAATAGTATAAATTTTAGTAAAGCTAAAGGATACACAGATTAGTAATCAAAGCTGGGAACTGTAAAAAATATTTCACTTGGATGTGTTATGATTTGCTACTCACGTGTGTTGTGGAGCAATAACTGTCTGATATTCATGTCAGTGAAGTGGTGGCAGGTATCTAGAATTGCAGTGGCAGTCATATTTCAATATATAATTGAATATTTACTTAACACAGTTTTGATTGAGAAGAATAAAAACCTCTATTAATATTGTAAGATTGAGATTTTACTTGTTTAAATTCATAATTTGTAGTATATAAGTGCATAGTCTGTGAACACTGGAAGCTTCAAGTAACATTTTCAATATTTTTCTGTTTGCAGAAGATGCACAATTATCAGCTGAGTGAGTCAAACCACTTACGAGTGTCATTCTCAAAATCAAGTATCTAACCAGCTATCCAACAGCCTCTTCCATTCACTGGGGTGTGAGGAGGGAGGATTTGCATGCCTGCTGCTTTCAAGTCGGGAAGAAACTGAACAATAAGAACAAAGGAATCACAGTATCTCCAGTAACTGTACCACCGGATACAATGTTCTCTTTTGCGCTTTCATCAAATGAGTTATGAATGCATATCTATCAGGGACAACAAACATTTTGCTAATGTATATGATCATGCAAACTTATAAACCTATATACATTTTAAGAGCTAGAGGATGAACGTATGCCTCTGGCATTAATGTAAGATGTTTTGAATTATATGAAGACCAAAACTGATTAACGAATGTTTTACAGCTGCGTTAATCACTTGCTTCTGTATATAATTAAGTAAAATGGGTGAACTAGTTCTAGTGGATAGCTACAGTCAAGCACATTTGTTCTGCTCTGTTGAAGAGAAACTTTGTGGATTGAAACACAACAAGAGTGAAGATAATTGAATGGCATTTTCTAATTTGTAATATTATTTAAATTTTCAAAGTACTGATTTACATTCTTCCATTGCATGTAACATTTATTTTCTCACTTTTGATTTCGTATTATTGTGACTCTTCCCAGATTCATTAGTTCTGTAAATCCACACCTTTTTAAATGCAGGTAAGACAGGAACTTTTGAAATGTTATGGCAAGTGTGCGCATTTTGAAGTGACCTCATGAACGGTGATTTTCTGTTCCTGCAAACGTTGATGATTGGATCTGACTTTGGGTGTGTTTTGTAGCTCAGATTTCATCACTGTTAAACTCCCTATTTTACAGTGAGCTTGCATTATCTATGAAGTTTACAGGGTTTTATCAGTAATCCTATTTTTATTATTATGTGCAAGTTTGGAGTTGTAGAATGTGATGGAAAGGGACAAGAAAGAAATCTGCAGCTATCTTTTACAGAATAGCAGTAAATTAGAAAACAAGTGCAACCGAATTTGACTACAGTGTGAACTAGATTAAAAGGAATGTAGTAGTATCTTTTTATATAACTGCAGTTAGAATTTTTGTGAAAGACACTGCCAAGTGATTGAATGTTGATGGATGCACATTATGAAGAGAGGAACGCACACTTTGTCGGCTGCAGCACAACTTTGGCAGGGATGAGTTGATCACTTGGTAATGATTGCTAGATTAGCATAATGTAGACTGTTTATTACTTACGTTTAAAATTATCGGTAGATCTTTTCCCAGAAGGGTGGAAATGGGGAGTTGATGACAGACACATATCGAATGCATTCATTTTGTCCCTCATTTTTGCATTCAGTTTCAGTAAGAAAAATACCATATGATTTGTTGTGATTTAGGATGATAACACTGTGTAATGAAACAAATTACATTATGAGCTGTATTGTTTATTCTGCCTGCTGAGAAGTCATTTCATGGTTCCATAGCGTTCTCTTGTTTTATACATTTCATCAGTAGTTCTTTACAAGATGCTAGACTTGTAGTGTACATTAAAAAAAAAAAAAGAACCTTTCATGTCTGAACATTTAGGGAATCACACACAAAAAAAACACTAAAGCTGTGGAAGCAAATGCTTATACAGGCATTTGCCTTTGATAAATATTACCACACACACAAAAAAAAAAGTTTTTAATGTGCTATTTTTGGAAACATGAAGATATTTAGAAGTTCGTATATTATACTATATGATGCCGTAACTTTGATTCACATGCCCCAGTTTGTCAAACCAGTTTTTGGATATATATATTTTTGCATTTGTTCAATCCTATATAGAGAGCAATTGATAAAAAGTAAATATAAACAGAATTATCTTACATGTTGTGTATTTAGAACTAAAACAGATATGACAGAATGAAAGCTGATACTGAGAGATAGAGAGAGAGTGTTGTGACATTGGGTAAATGGTACTTTCTTTTGGACATGGAAGCATGTTGTGAAATCACATACAGGAGTATTATTTTGCTGTGTATTACTTAACAGAGAGGAGATACATATTACAATTCTTTTCCGATTTGCTTGTGTCAACCATTCCAAGACTTGGCTTAGAGTCATATGCTTATGAGTCTCTTTTTGATTATTATTATCATCAACACCACCACCATTGTCATCATTATCATTCCCATTGATATTTCCCGTGAGTTTGGATCATAGACTGGACTTTGCACATCTATGAGAATTGTGAATGACATTGCTATTCAGAAACAAAGGGAAGATCATGATGCACTGTCAACAGAAGTAGAGAGATTCTTGTGGAAGTGGACTGGAAGTTTTCTTAAATGTTCTTTTCTCATGTTTTATGGACATTGTGATTTGCCAGTCCATTTTATGTAGGTAGAGTATTCATTAGATAATTATTTAATTTTTTTACACATTTGTGCTAAAGGACTTGTATAGGTACAATGTGGTAGTTGTAGGTAGGTTCATCTCAAAATATCTCTTTAACTGTAATTGCTTTTACATGTATTTCGTATTATTTAGCTTGTTTATCCATTTTGGGTAATAGTTGTAAACAACCCTGTGGCATTTGTTTAAAACAAGAAGGGTGTGACCGAGTTTAAATGGTTATGGGTGAAATGTTAAAATGGTGCAGTTTTTGGTAGCTTGTGATGAAACTTGAGAAATCAGCAATTTTGGAGTGTCTTGAACATCAGTACTGCCAGTATCTTCTGTGTGTGAGTATTATTTCCATGATTGCCCTCCACTTCCCTCCGATACAAACACTAGTCGTAGACTGACTCCAAAATTAAGAGGCCAACTTTAAAACCCAGTAATTATTTGTTCCAGAATGTCTCTCCATGTTATATCGTGGCTTTCCTGCATATCTGAACATGTTTTGCACCCTGCTTTATGAGCCATATTACATTTTCAAATTAATAATTATTATAGTGATCAGTATATTAAATATTTGAAACAGTATTGTTCTCATAGCTTTAAATGAGTTGACTATAGTAAACTAATGACTATTATACTTAATGAGGTGAAAAGAAAGCTACAGGGTTGGTTTAGACCAATTCATTAACTTCTTTTTCAATTTTTATGGTGGTATATTTCTAAGCATTTATAAATATATATTATAACATAGTTGACAATCACAGTTTACAGTATAAATCTCATGGCTTGAATACATTTAACTTAAGAGAGTTTCCAAGATAAATGTGTGTTTAAAGTGTATTTTGAATGAGGTTTTAATTGCAAATTGCCGCGCAACCTCATGGATTACCTATTTTCCAAGGAGAAAGCGAGTCTCATAACAGAAAATGTGTAGAAAATTAAAATGTGGAAACCAGCAAATTAAAAATGAATGTGTCTCTAGAAGATATTAAAAATGTAAAACAAAAATACTGCTTGGGCAAATCATTGAAATTTTTTCTTGCTGTTACACGATGTGACATATCACAAGGACCTCAGTTATTTTTATACATTTTGAGACAAACAGAAAAAAAAAACCAGAAGCGGTACATATGTGCCTTCCACAAGAGATTTATTGGGAGGAATGGTTATTATGATGGGAAGCAGCATCATTTAATGAAGGGTGTTGGGGGCAGGGTGGAGATGAGCTCCAAAAGCACTCCATCAAATATCCTTTAAAATGAGGTGAGGGCAACTGCAGGCAGTTCTTAGATCCAAGGAGTTTGGCTTACGTTGCTCTCGTCTTACATTCGTATTCCATTGTTTAAATAGGTTAAAAACTGGATTTCTTGGATGCAGTGAATGTTTCATTTCAATATTCCATCTGTGACGTATTCTTGCCCTTTGGACTGAAATTCATTCACTTTCCATTCATTGAGGTACTGTATTGCAGTACCTGCTTGTATGAACTGTTCCATTGGTACCTTAATTCTTGGCTTGAGATGAGGCAATGTACAGTAGTGTGTGTTGTGTGTGTATGTGTACATATATGTATATATACACACACACACACACACACACACATATATATGAATTGCCTTCCTATCTACAATGCATCATTGACTTTACATGTATGAGTTTCCATGTAAGTGTTACAGTTCATAATGAAATATCCAGAATCGGTCTTACTGTGTTGTCATGCACGTTTTTATAATTTATGGATTGGCTGTTGCGTTAGTTAAGCAAAAGTTTTACTCTGGGAAACAGGACACACACATTTATGCAAAATTCAGTGGACTTGTGACTAGTGTTTCTACTATGTTATGCAACTGATAGTGTCATTGAACAAACTGAATGAAAAGCAGCTTCATTCAAAAACCACTGACTCTGGGCAGACTACACAGCATATTGTATGTGTAAATTCATTACACATTTAAAGTGAGTTGGTGGAACTAACGTGTTTCAACCCGGAATTAATGAGATGAACCACATCCCGGCCATGTGGACAGTTGCACTGCCACAGTGCCCCCCCTCCCTCCCCAGGGTGAACTTTCAGAATGTGTTGTTGGCCAAAACGTAGTATTGCACTGGTAGGGACTGATTGAGTGTTTTGTTCTTATAGATTTATATGTTAAACTTTATTTATGTGGGTGATTTGTTTTTGACTAAGAAAATACAGTGGTCTGTATGAAATATTAATTAAAAACTCTTGGATGAAGTGTTAAGACACTTGGCGGGTGGTCTCCATTTCATCAAAATTTTACTTCCGTTACATGGAATAAATTGTTGTTTTGTTGGGACCAAAAGGAATTACTTAAGAGGATTAAATTGTGAAATCACTTCTCTGTAAAAACGTGCATGACTGTGTGAATATTTTTATGTATTTGTCTTGAAGTGGGATATTGACATCATACATAGAAGGCAGAACCATTTAAACACAGTCCGTTGAATTAAATTTACAATAAAAAATGAAGCAAAACTGCATACATACATACATACATACGTACAACTAATGCATATGATATATGAAATAACAGAGGGCATTCGTATTACTGATTGAAACACTTCAACAAAACTGAATGATGGACCAAATATATGTACTTCACTTTAATAAGTGGTACCAGAACTTCAGATCTGTTTACAAAAGGTGAAAAATATATAAAACAGGCAGACATCCATTGCAAATTGTGAAATATCTAACATGTTATGTGAAAGTTATACCATACATGAGTCTCATATAGGGAATTGTGCCTCTTGTGTTAATGGGATCAATGAGTAAAGTTTTTAACATTTCAAAATAACCCAACTTGCTGCATAGTATGGGTCCTACCAGTCTGATATTTGCAGTACTGTAATATAATTATATTGCTACTATATTCATATCTAAACGAATGAAGTATACTATCTGATATAAAAGTGTATATTCACAGTGAAGGACTGCACAGAATCTCTCAAAATTAAACCATTGACGTGATGGTAGTGGAAATGAAACACACTTGGCTTTTGTCTGCCTTCAGTATTTGTTTTGAACTTCAGCTTGAAGATGAAGTGAACTTTATTGCTGATCAGATTTTAAGAATGTATAGAGAAATAGCCTTTATGAGGGGATAATTACAGTTCCAGATCTCCCACTGTGCAAAATTAATTAATTGTCCTCGTAATTGAGTAATGTTGATTTTGTATGTTTCTTACCCATCAAGAGTGTAGTGTTTAGATGTTTTGGCTAGTTTGCCAAATTTTACATTAGGTGATTGAGATCCTACTATGGTGCCTTCTGATTCTACATTCTTGCAGCTGTACAATTTCTTATGTGTCAGTTTGGTCACGATTGAACAGGTTTTGTTCTAAGGCACAGAGTTGAAATCAAGTGGAAACAAAACCATTTGAAAGAGCAACACTTCTCACTGTGAATGTACTTTGTCAGGTGTATTAGTTTTAAGAATGGGATTATAGAGTTTTATGGGCTGAAAGAAACATAATTTAAATTTTGGGGATACTGGAAAATCTGGAGGCCTGTTATTTTGTACTGGTAATGAAAATGTATGTATGAATTAAAGAAACCATCTACAAGATTTACGTGAAACTAGTGACATGTATGTAGTAGAAATTACACTGTCTTTTACAAAGAAAACTGTCCAATTTTGTAACTTTGTCATCACAGGCTGTTTAACTTACAAGATGTTTCTTTCAAGTTTCTTCCAGGAATCCCATTCTTAATTGTTCTAAAACTTCTAAAATTATAGTGATAACATTAGTATTAGATATTGGATAATAGACTGTTGCTTAGCTTAAAAATGTTTTTGTTTATGTGTAATCTTGTAGTATTTCATTTAATTTTATGGGATTATTTTTAAAAGCAGTAATGCCAACTGTTTTCTCTATGAATGTTTATGCTACTGCACTTTCCATATCTGTAGAAACATCATACTTTTTATTAACTTTATATAAGTGTCTCCTATGAGGTTTTGGGCTCTCATTTTCAAACTGTTGAAGTGTGTGATGTATGGAACATTCTTTGACTTTGAATTTTTTTTTTGTCAGGAATTATAATTATGTATATTATGATTAATAGTAAAAAAAAACTTAGTTTAAATTTAGTAGGCTAAAGTAAAACAGTTCCACGTTCTTAAACTCTTATATTGTAGTAGAACTAAAATTCTATGAAAAAGAAAGCAGTTTGAATTGAGGTGGATTCCCGGTAAATATGGTGTATTTTGGATTTGTTATAATCTGCCATATTTATGTTTCATAACAGTGATTCTGCTTCAGTAGAATTTAGTACAGTATTCCAGCACAGAATCTTCTTGTTTAAAAAACATTAGAAAGTAATTTAGTAAAGTTCTAGGAAGGTTATTGTAGTTGGCAGGAGAGGTACATTTGTTGTTGATTTAGTATAAATTTAGGAACAGAGTTGAGAGAGAGAGAGAGAGAGAGAAATGGGATCCATATATATATTTACAAGTCAGCATACTGTGCCTTTCTTCTGGAAACAAATGCCAAATCCTTGAGCTGTCTCTAACTCACAAGAGGAATATTAACATTCTTTATTATGTATGTACTGTGCATTTTTCTCCCTTCCACATGATCTGTGACCTTACATAAGGTCATCTTGTGTTATAGTACAAGATTGTCTTAAAAATGTACCCCTCATTGTTATGTATTCCATGAAATCTTCATGAAAACTCACAAGCTTCAAACCATTAATGAAGCATGTTATATGCAAAAATCATAAATGATTTTGTTACCAGTTGTCTCTAAATTTTAAAATGTTATTAGAGTGACAGACTGAAAAGACTTCATAATGATGACACCCCTTGAGGTACATCTTAATGGAGGGGAGGAGGAGAGCATTATCTGATAGGAAATTCACTACCACTGTACATGCATATACAAGCCTAAAGATTGTCAGTCATGAATCATTTGATGATTTAAGTTGCATTACCTGTTGTCACTTTGAAAATAAGAGTGGCGTGTTTGCCTTCATAATTGACAAAAATGCATTTGTAATTCTTTCAGAATGAATAGTTTTGCCATCTTGAGTGAACTGGCTGGAACTGTCAAGGCATTATGTCACTCAGAGTTGTGCGGCATTTTGAATTGCTATTGTAAGTGGAGATGAGTATTCTGGAGCTATGATTCTGCATAAAGGGGGAATTTGTGAAGAAGTGGATGTAATGTTGCTTTAAATGATGAAGTGTATTTTAGACCGCCCAAGATATTCATTAGAGTATAATGAACATGGGCGTTTTTACAGTATTAAAGAAATTAAATTTCTGAGCAATGTTCTTGACTTAATTATTGATCAGAGATTTAAATGGAAAAAGGGAGTATTTTTTAGCTTACACATGTCAATTTAAGTATTTCTAATGGTGCCGACCATCCACTTTTAGTTTCTTAATGTGTCCAGTGTTGTTATTTTTTTAAATTGAATATTAAAATCTGAAAAATCAAGAAGTACCTTGTGTGGATGAAACTGTTATTTATAACTGTGCTTAAGAACAAGTCTTTATTGCTATGATTTTCACGTTTGTAGAGTGTTCATTTAAAGATGTGCATAACAGTTACATTGAATGATGTGCTGGTGTGTAGTTGTGCATGCATTTATTCTGATTATTTAAACAGGAAGAACTCTTCAGAACCTGTTCTGACAATTTTTTCATAATAAAAGTTAAAGAATATAAAGTATGTGTACATGACATTTGTCAAAGACAATTGCAAGCCTTCTTAATTTCATGAATCATTCATCAGATGGAATTACTGTCTTGTTTAGGAACCCCATATGTACCTTGATATTCCTTCCCCACACCACAGTTGTTATAAGTAATGTATTTCATCTGTTTCTTTTTCTCTTTGTCTGTCTGTATCTCTCTCTCTCTCTATCTCTTTCTTTTTCTCTCTCACTCTGTCTTGGTCTTACATTCTCATAAGTTTATAGTGTGTTGTGTGGTTATTCTCTGGTATCTTTGTCCACCTGTGGATTCTGAATTGGTATGTTGTGAATTTGGTTTTGTAGTGCCAATAATTTAGCCCTTTCTGTGCTGAATTATTCGAGGAAAATTAAATTACTTCTGTTCTTACTGTATTGTCATGAAAAGTTATAGTCCATTGTTGAGAAGGTGTATGTAATTAGCATGTAGTCTTTGAAGGGGACAGCAGATATTTGCATTAATTGGTCATTAAGTAATAAATATATTCTTAAGGACAAGGAAGTGGAGTTTCTACATAGTATGTCTCGTTTATAGCATCGAAAGGGTTAAGAATGTCTGGTTGTTGGAACAGAAAGCAGTAACTTTTCTTGGCTCAGCATTTAGACCTTCCCTTTTTCTTCAAATTAAGGAATTCAGATTTAAAATGTGTGAAGTACTGAGACCTTTCTTTGCACTTTCTTGTTATATCCAAGTAACAATTCTTGTAAATGTGGGAAAACAGTGTTCAACTTTATAATGAGAATGACTGGCTTTATTTCATCATCACAGCTCCTATTTCATACCTGTGAATAGCCATAACACAGAGAGGAAGGGTTAACTGTCGTCTTTGCAGTTTAAACAGATAAGAGTGTAATTTTATTGGCCACTCGTACTAAGATATAGGGCAGAATCTATGGTACGAGTGTTTGAACAGTTTTATATATATGTCAAATCTGTATGACAACTGGCAGTGTCTCCTGGTATGGCCACATTGCCCATAAAGCGTGTTAACATTATTTTCGGTATTGCTCTTCCCTGATAGTAGATATAACCCAGAATTCTTCATAAACATTTTTATGTACATTGAGTTTTGGAAGTGTCTGTGCCAGTTCCGTATCTTTATAATTTGCCTTATTTGTCCAACAAAGCTGTCAAGTATTCATTCATTTTAAAGTATTGTGGATTTACGTATTGGTTACTTGGTGGAATGATCATTTATTGATTGTAATGAGGCATACATTGTAAATTGTACATTTCTTATTGCTTCTATAAGAATTTTTGTTCTGTATGTTAAGTATACATTTTTTTGGTTTAAACTTCTGTATGTATGAACTCATGTTGTTGGCTGCATTTTGATGTGTAAGTGACGTATACCAACCTTGTGGTTATCTTTGATGCCAGAGTCTGCAGCTTCTCCTCATCATATCTTGGAAGTTGTACACAAAAAATCTGTGGCCTTAGTAGTTACGCATACAGAAGCAAATTTTGCTGCTCTAAAATGAACAGTCTATTATGATTCCATTTATATGATAATGAAGATACAGGTAATCTTTCTTCTGTGTGTCACAGATTATTATTATTATTATTATTATTTTACATTTCATTTTTATGTATTATGTTCATTTAAGTTACAGTCAACCTTTTCACTCGTCTAGTAGCACTGATAGTTCGAAAATATATCCATACAGAGTCTGTGTAGGAAGTATATATAGCATACAGATGCACTAGATTAGAAACTGTAGCTAAATATTAGGTTACTACTAAAAAATATATACTTCTTACCATGTTGTACTGTTACTGATTAAAAGGGAGAATCAAATGATTTCTATTTACTCGTATAGAGGCTATGCCTGCATTATAACTTCATGTGAAGGTGCGTTATTAACCAAGTATGGCACAATATAATATTAGTTAATAGTATTATGCAATGAGTAGTTAACCATAATTGTTAGTTTATGTTAATTTTTTCTCCCGCATCTTTTGCATAACTGTTCATTGAATGGAACAAATTTTATCTGAATGAAACTGTGAAAAGGGTTAGATTATATTATGTCTAGTTGACCATGACACAAAATGTATTATTCTATCCCTCTAAATTGTGTTTTTTGAGCAACTTTGTGTCGTTCAGCATTATAATAATAATATCTCTAGTGTTCTGTGTTTCCTGCTTCTCAAAAATGATTGCAAAGCAGGAAACATGGCAATTACACACTGATGGAAATCATTGTTACATAAACTATGTTCAGCCCCTTTTACTGCTTGTGTCTGCATAAAAACAGCAAAAAGTTGTCATTCATTTTATATGTTTTGAGCTGGTTTTATTCTCTTACAAGCAGTTGTGTTTCGGGAAAGAAGTTACACGTTTCATAAGCCTAAAGATAAGTGCGTGGAGGAAGAAAGCTGAGCCAATGTTTGAGAGCAGGAATAATGCATGCTTTCCTTATCTCTTACTGTTACTTACTGTGGCTGAGTTTTAGACAACCTTCATTATAACTGTTTTGGTTTCCTCTCTCTCTCACTGTTTGCACTGTTAGGAGAAACAAGTAATTCTTATTTTCTACTTTAGTATGGCAACAGTACCTCTGTTTACTTATGCTTTCTGTATTTAAAAATGGAAAATAGTTGCTATATATTCCTCACTATCTTAAATGTATCACTTATAATTGTGTGTATTTGATTGTAATTAAACACCCCCCTAAATACAACTTTAAAAATATATGCATTGCTTCTAAAGGGAGGACTTGTGCACAGACCCTTGGAATTTACACCGCTCACGTGTGAATGTGTTGTAATTTTTGGCCCCAGTGTGTTTGAAGTTACATAAATATACAGAAATGTTGTAACACAGTTGTAACATACTTAGAACAGTTTGTATTGGGGTGCAAAATTTACAGTACTACACAAAGTGTAGGTAGCTGGGAAGAGTGAGCTCTTAAAATACCATGTCCACATGCTGATATAGATGTTGATGAAATGTAATTTCCTGTTTGTTAATTGTATGAATATAATATCATAGGAAATTATCATGAATTCATTTTTGTGAGTAATTTTTACATTAAAAAATCTTTGACATTTATGATGAAAAACAGATTTTGTATAGATATCTTCTTTCACTTATTTTTTAATTGCATAATCATGTTTGTCTTTTAAGAGCTCATATACTTTGCTAGGTCTTCGCTTTTAGCTTTTCTTCCTTCTTCCGTGTGTTTTGTTGCCTGATTTTGGCCCTTCCTTCACACAGACTATCAAATGGGTTGCGGAATGTTTGTTGAACTGTTGGCTTTCTGTAAGTTACTTGTCTTCAGAAATAGTTGTTATGGTAGAGTAGCAATAGTTCAGGACGTATGTTGTGCTGCATACCATTCCTCCACAACTGTGTTACTAATGTGTGGTAAGTCTTCAAAGGCAAGGTCAGAAAACTGCAAGCTGGCACAGTTGCTGGAAGCAGTGTTCTTTTTTTCCTTTTGCTACTGTTTTGGTGCCACCAGGTTTTTGTTTTGTGTGCAGTGGTGTGATGACTGTAAAGTTAAAGGGAATGGTCTCACTGTAGTGGTGGCAGCTGTTAACACACTTCACTCTCAGGTACAAATATGGCTCAAGAAAATATTTTTTAATTATAACAGTCCCATGCAGTCAATCACTAGAAAGAGTAATAGCTAATTACAGTAAAACAGTAAAGACGGCCTAAAACTGTGACCACCCCAGACGTTATTGATCAAATTCACGAGTTAATCTTGGAAGACCGCCGGATTTTGGCTAAATCAATAGCAGAGCAACTGGGCATCTCACGTGAACACGTTGGGTCATTCATTCATGAAGATACGGACATGCGGAAGCTCTCCGCGAAGTGGGTCCTGAAATGCTTGAACGCGGATCAAAAACGTCACCGGTGCCAGTCGTCTGAACAACGTCTCAAATTTTTTCAGCACGATCCAATGATTTCCTGTCGCGATTGGTGACCATGGATGAAACCTGGTTATATCGCTATAACCTAGAGACAAAGCAAGAATCAATGGAGTGGCGGCATTGCAGCTCACCCCGTCCCAAAAAAGTGAGTGCAAAAATCTGCTGAAAAATTTCTCGCCTCGATTTTTTGGGATCAAGACAGCATCCTCCTCATTGACTATGTACCAGAGGGCCAAACTATCAGCGCGGAGAATTACTTATCTCTGCTGGTGCAATTGAAGGACATTTTGAAGGAAAAATGCCGTGAGAAGGTTACCAAGTGGGTCTTGTTCTTGCACAACAATGCCCCAGCTCACCAGGCGGTTGCAACCTAGAAGAAACTGGCCTATCTGGGCTTCCATTGTCTTGATCACCCATCCTATTCTCCAGAAATAGCCCCGTTGCACTACCACCTGTTCCAATGTAGAGGTCATTGCTGCTGAAGAGACCTGGTTGGACAGACAGAACCTTCTGAATTTTTTTTTAGTTTTTTGCAAAAGTTAGAGCAAGAGGCTAAGAAGTGTATTGAGCTTTGTGGTGATTATGTTGAATAAATCCCAAGTTTGATCGCTGTGTCTTGTTTTCTACATGGTTGGGCTAAGGACTTTATAAGCACCCCCTCGTAGCTTTGCCATTGATTGTCGATGGATGGAATTGATTGCTTGACCCACATGAACTTGTTGAATCTAGTAAGACTATCCGTGTGACCTACCAGTTACTTTTTGGGGGGGAATTTTCTCTTACTTTGTCATATTTTATCCCATGAAAGGGCTAGAAAGTGAATAATTGTGAAAAATGACATGGCACTTGTAAATATAAGAAGACATGTTTTCTCAATGTACCTTTGTAGCAATGCACAACATTAACTGCTGTAGCACCCCGCACGTGGTTACTGGTACATTTTCACAATTTTAGAGTGGCTTGCACATGCTGGCAGTACCTCGTTCTCTGCAGTCCACACTCCATTGTGACCCGTCACAATATAACTGAAATGTAACGGTACCAGTAGGCATTCAGTGCACATACACATAAAATCTGATTATTGTTGCTACTGTGAAGGACACACTGGAGCATGGGGTGCAGTTTACTGTTGTAGACTCGACCAGTGGGTAGCCCAAGTGCTGCTCAAGATAGCTGCTTTCACAGATTTGGATATTTCCTTGGGTGTCCAGTTGTAAAAGATTGTATATGTAGATTTTCCAGAAAATTTTATATTTCAAATTATTCAACTTTAATAAATCAAGCGGCTGTAACATAGCTTTGGACTAGAAAGTAACTATATTTTGCAGTTGCCACAGTAAACAGTATGCAGAATCTACATTGAAAACCAGAGAATGTCACTTTGAATTACATGGTGTTTTGAATTAACCATTTTCAAATAACTTGAGATTTTTATTGTGCATAAGTTCACAGATTTTCCTCATTATCATACCAAATGTGAAGAGCTTCAAACTCACTTTGGACTTGAGATAGACCACATGTATTTTGTGTGTTTCCTCCATTTATCATTCAAAGTCCTTTCATTTCAGATTATGTAACCAGCATAGAAGTACTTTTGATAGCATCTATAAACGAAGAAATTACATTTCATGTACACAACACCAAATGTTACAGTTCAGTGGTGAGCATGCCTGCCTCGCGCAGTGTTTTTGAAACTCAAGTTGTAGTTTTCAGTTCAGAGATCCATCCAGCTTGACATTTATTGGTTTCTTCTGAACTCTCCAGCAGTCTTAGATACAATTTTAGATTAGGTTACATCAATACTATTTTAGATTAGGTTACATTACATTAGGTTATGGTTGCTTAATTTCACATCTCTCTCAATTCAGCATTCTTAAACCAGTTCAAAGAAGCATTTAAGAAATGAGTTTAGTTCAAAATAGTCGATTTTCAGACCATACAAGTTGAAACAGCGTTTTTTTACTGTCATAGTGCACTTAATTTTGTTCGTCATTTGTATTTGCATCATGACATCTCTCCTACAATTCTTAATCTTAAGGATTATTTCAGGTATATCGTTTGGTGAAATCAAAAGTGGAACAAGAGGTGTTACAATATAAATATGACACATTTGACATTTTTGTTTGATAACACATATTGATAGTGAAGGTAAAGTTTACCCTCAGAACAGTCATGAAGGCCCATAGGGGGATAGAGATATAGCTCTACTCCTTAACCTCAGCGCTAGATGGTGGTGGGTAGTCAGTGCCACGCCCCATCCTCTTTACCCCCAGAGAAAGACACCCTTTATGTACTGTACTGAAAAATACATGAAAAGTCAGAAGTCAATTTGTGTATAGGAGTGTGCTAGTTGTTGTGTTAATTGTATATTTGCAAAATTACATTCAGATTGGCAGCTGCACTGGGGCAGGCATGATTTTATAAACGATCATATCGCCACTTTTACAAAATGGGTGATGTGATTCTCATTGTACATGCTGGCTTTCTGTCAAAATTGCAGTGGTCAGCATTTACATTTCGTCTGTTTTATTCTTCATAATTATGAAAATGTTGTTACTTAACGCTGCAGATGTTGAATCAAAAAAAATTCTCATCTTGTATTTGAGTAAACAGAGTAATTTTCAGTAGTGTCTGTGTGCTGTTGTGCTGCACTCTTGTGGCAGCAACTGTGCAACCAACTAAGAAGGTGCGGCTCTACATTACGGTTTAGCGTATTGGTATCACTGCTGTTTTCATGTCTGTCTGTCGCAGCACTTCCATATCAAACCACATGAAGGATGAAGATGAATTTCTTGTAGTACACTACTTTCAGTGGATTATTAATATCTTACAAATATGCTTCATAATTTTGCATATGTTGCTGGCCTTTATGTTAATGTAGTGCAAATACAAATCACATATTACATACCCGACCACACCACTGATAAAATACTGCATATTATATGTCAGTTTTGTTACCACAAAATGCATTAATTATGCATAATGAGTAAGTTTTAACTGTGTGCATATTTCATCTTGAGAACCACACAGTTGATTTCAGTACAGTATGAATACTGTTTGAATATTCGAAATAAAACTTCAATTTGATGGCACCTAATGACAAAGCGTTTCTTGTATAAGAAATTATTGACAGACCAGTGAAAAAAACCTGAAGTAACTTCTCGTAATGGGAATTTAAAAGCAGATACATTTTTTAGGGTCTACTTTTGTGTGTTGATTCCAAGTATTTGTTTCATAATACTTTGTTCATAAAAATCACACATGGAGTATATCCAGACAGCAGGGCTATGCAGCTACTTAAGTGCTAAAGACAGACTTGTGCAACACAAACCATAATGGAAGCACCTGACATATGAGCCCCAAGTCATTTGTGAAATTCATGCAAGTGATGAAGTGGGCTGCAGGTTACAGTTCAACCCTCAAGAAGTGGGTAAGGGTTGTTGTGTACTCAGTGGTCCACTTGAGCGTAAACATGAACGATGCAAAACGAATATTACCCCATACCCCACTGGAATGCAGATACCAGAAATGACAGACATTTGTCAGCAACTAAACATAAATTCATTTAGAAATGTAAAATGCCTGTAATTAATCTGCATTTTATACATTTTTAGCAACATTTTAATTGATAACATTGCATTTTAACTTCACATTTCACATTTATCATAAATGTTTTCCTTTGAAAATAACTTCACTGAAGGTGGCCTGTAAGGGCCAAGATGTAAGATGTCACGCAACAACAGTTATCATGGTTCCATGTTGAATTAGTTGGATTAATTAGTGTATAAATTGTAAAGCCTTTTAGATGTATGAAACATAACACCCTGCCCTGAAGATTTATGAAGCAGTGGTGGTACAGCTCCTCATACTTCTAAGTTGTCAGCACCAGATGGGGGATGTGAGTGGTCAGTTGCATGTTTTGGCTATTTTACCTGCAGAGAAATTTCCCCTGCTACCAATTCAGTAGGAGGCTAAGAGGGCCCCACATGGCTATGAAAAACAGTATTCTGTTTAGGAACTGGATAAAAAAAAAATCATCCAACCCATAGCCTGGTTGTTGTTTGATCCATTCCAGCTCCATTAGCAGTGGTCAAAAGAAAAAGATGTGACAGCTTTTGGTGTTGAAATAGATTGTAAAAGGATCCAAATGCACAATCTATCCATGTAACTGGTAATTTTGTAAGAACTGTTGTTACATACTCAATATTAGACTTTTAGTGCATCTTCATCTCTGGAAATAGCAAGCTTAGACCTTTGTTTGTATGGACATTGTGCACTTTAATATTTTGTTTTGAGGCATTGGGGTACCAACATATCTCCCTCTAACCGGAGTCTGTGAACAGAGAGAGTAAAGAGCTTTTAAAGTTTACATCATACATGAATACTGCTGCTAGGAAGTAAATTTATGTGTGTATGTAAATGGTCACCAATCCCACGTATTAATATCTCATGCTGCCTTTCATCAAATGGTCCCCTTTTACACATGTTCAGCAAGTGAAATTGAAGTGATAAGCCACATTCATAAAAATGTTTCAGTCTATCCTAGTTTGTTTCAAGCCTTTGGTTACAGTGGACACACCTAATAACAATTTTATCTGATCAGGAACTCTATAAACATTAATGTCTTCTGGAATTTGACACCTTGTGATGTAGAAGCATCCTGATGTATCAGAGGAAACTGCTTCTTCCATCATCAGGATGGATCATGTACACTGATGGAGACAGCAGGTTTCTGTGAGAAATTCATGAACTCAGTTGGACTATTTTGAGTCATCGAACAGCAATCATGGAAGTTCATTTTGTTTTGTTCTGAAAATGAGCAGTACAAATTTTCCTATGTTGAGTGACTTACAGTGGTGTGAATTTTGTTGTTCTCTCTGGTTTTGGGTGTCAACATTGTGTGGATATGGACCATATTGCCAACACTTCAGAGGAACTTGCTACAATTGTCCCAAGTGTCAAAATAAGTTGCATGTAGCATGTTCCTCTGAAAGAATGGCCGCATTAGCTCCCTTCCACACTTTGCGAACATGTAATAGCAAAATAATTCTTATGAATTCTCTGAACTTTGTGACTACTTCTGTAGGAGCTAATGTAGCTCAGTCAGTATAATGATTGTAGAGGGTCAGGATGGCTAAGTTAAGGATGCTGACCTGTTACGAGTTGGACAGCGTGGGTGCCATGATGAGGTGAAGTGTCGTATCTCGGAAAGTGGACCAGACCCTTGGTTCCAAGTAAGAGGTAGCCAGGGTAGCTCAGGATATGGGCCAGATGACCAGGGTTGTATGATTGTATTGTAAGTTGCAAGGCAAGGAAACGTAACAATCATTGCAGTGACTTTGTGTGGTGTTGTGTTATGAGAGGTTAGGTAGGTCAGCTCAGACAATACAGTGACTGGCTGTAAGGGGTTATATTCTGAAACGTTAAGTGAGGCACCTTCGTTAATATAGCAACTGAGTCAGTTTAGTGATGATAGAGGCAAGATTTCTGGGGGGGGGGGGGGGGGTGGGGGGGGGGGGGGATTGGGGGT